>JAABUX010000068.1_pt1 | contig 167681 bp, 150 predicted proteins | sample 5561851 | NCBI WGS metagenome assembly JAABUX01 (sample SAMN10711883, study PRJNA513361) | rock metagenome | isolation source: Antarctica rocks | place: Antarctica: Victoria Land, Richard Nunatak red sandstone | collected 2016-01-03
CCGTGGTCGTCGGCGCCGTGGTCGTCGGCGCCGTGGTCGTCGGCGCCGTGGTCGTCGGCGCCGTGGTCGTCGGCGCCGTGGTCGTCGGCGCCGTGGTCGTCGGCGCCGTGGTCGTCGGCGCCGTGGTACCGGGCGCGCCGGTACCGGGTGCACCGGGATTGAGAACGCCGGGCGGTCCGGTGTAGCCGCTGCCGCCGCTGCATCCTGCTACGGCTACGGCTAGGGAAGCGGTTGCGATCGCGCAGGCGAGCGTCGTGCGTTTGAAGACGTTCACGTAAACTCTCTTGTGTGGGAGTGGAGGAACCAAGCGAGTCGCGCGAGAGACTTCTTGCGACGTTGCCGGAACTTATTTTCGCGCACGCGCACGTCGAACGCCTGCGTCTTACAGAACATTCTTGTCCGCAAAGCCAGGATTCGTCGCTAGATGGGTTTTGTCAGAAGGCCGAGACGTGCCGTCGGCGGCGACATTCGGGCGAGCCCCTTCGTTACTCGCCTGCACGTCACGGTATGGAGCCCGGCCACCCGACTAGCACCAGACGCCGAGCCCGGAGACCAATTCCACACCGTGTCAGGGCAATTGACAAACAAAACCATATGATACTAGGATGATCCGACTAATCGATTTTCCGATTGAGGAAGCCGATCGGATCACCCCCTGCTAGGAGAATCCACTCGATGAATTTGCTTCGCGGTGCCATGATGATCGGCGCTGGACTTTCGATGTGCGCGCCGGCATTCGCGCAAACCACAGCCCCCGCTGCACCCGCAGCTGCCGGAGCCCCGGCGGCGGGCGGCGCCCCTGGAGCCAGCATCGGACCCGGATGGGCAGCCTTCTCGGCGATCGCTTCGTCGTACACCGACTCAGAGCTCACGGTCGACACCAAGGAAGCCATCAACGGCAAGCAGTTCGACGCCGTCATCCGTCTGCAGTACAAGAAGCCGACCCTCGCTCGCTGCCTCGTTCTGCAGGACACGACGCCCGGCACGAAATCGAACAAGAACGCCGAGATCGTGTGGCGCGGCGGACCGAAGATCCAGGCACATCCGGGCGACAAGTACAGCGCCGTCGTCGTCGTCCTCGACCGGACGAATCCGCGTGTGACGGATGCCGTCGGCTTCGGCTGCGGCCAGACATCGTTCGATCAGATCCGCGACTTCTTCCTCGCTCACGGCACCGTGACGGAAGCGGCCGGACCGTCGATCGGTGGAGTCGCCACGACGGCCGAGACGCTCACGCCAACCGACGTCAAGGCCGACTACAACATGACAAAACAGGTCATGTACCTCAGCGCGACCTCGCATCTTCCGCTGGAGAACATCGGCTACGTCGGCGACAAAGTCGTTCTCGACGCGAAGTACAGCGATATCAAGCTCAATCCGGGTCTCGCGAACAGCGTCTTCAACCTCAAAGCCTCCTGAGCAGCGCGGGCGGGCGCGACTCCGGTCGCGCTCGCCCTTCTCCGGCGCGGCGCTGGCCCCATCCCACCGGCAGGTCGCCGGATCCCCATGGCGAGCGGCACCTTCAGAGCCGGTCGCCGAACCCATTGGAGAATGCGTATGCAGCGTGGCAGGATCGCTCGAGCGAGCCTTCTCGTAGCGATTTCGTTCGCGTGGATGGTCGCTGGGAGCGCTGCAGCGCACGCGCAGACCATTCCGGTGAACAGCGTCGTGAACCAGGGCTCGATGAGCGCGATGCTCGACACTCTCAGGTCGCACAAACACGTCGACGTGCAGACGACCCCGGCGTCGGGGGGCCCCGAGGGAGTCCCCCCGCCCATCACCGACTCCGATCAGACGAAAGCGGCGTTCTTGCTACCCGCGGTCGTATACCAAGCCAAGATCGGCTCAAACTTCGCGACGGGCCCGACGGGCTCGATCAGGCACGCGCTCGAGGGCAGCGTCGACGGCGGCGTCATCATTCGTCTCGAGCCCCGCACGCGCATCGCGCTCGCCTATTACCAGCTTTCGGCGAACGAGATCGGCATCGACCAGGGCACGATTCCGATCGAGATCCAAGGCCAGGGCGTTCTGACCCAGGAGAACCTGCAAGCCTTCCAACCCGACCCGAGCGCGAAGCTCGAAGTCTACGTCTTCGCCATCGAGCGCGTTTTCACGATCAAGAACGATCTGCTCGTCGCGACGTTCGCGTACGACTCACAGGATTCGTTCATCTTCGGATCGCGCAATCCCGTGCTGTCGTATCTCGACGGCAACGTACAAAATCTGTTCATCCGTACGGAACAGCACTACAATCTCATCATCTCCGAACCGTTCGTCCTGAACGATCAGAAGCTGTTCGTGCTGTTCAACGAGCAGCTGCAGCAACTCGTTCACACGACCGGGTTCAATGCGGCGCCCAACCGGCCGCAGTTCCTCTACTCCGCGTTCTTCCAGTACGATATCAACGACAAAACCAGTTTCTTCTTCGAGCCGGCGCACAACGTCGTCTACTTCCCGACCGACCGGTACCAGCAGCACGAGACGATCTTCCTCTACGGCTTGACGTACAAGCTCCGCAACCCGTTCTTCTTTCAAGCATCCGTCACGATGGTGACGCCCACGAACCCCGATTTCGATGGAACGGGCCGAATCGGCATCACGCACGTCACGATCGCTTGTCCGCCGAATCCGGGCGGTGCCCCCGGCATCAGTCCGGCATGCGCCCAGAACCTCCAGTCTCAAGTGACGACGCCGACCTTCGGCGGCACGAAAGTGGAGACGATCAATCTCAGCCTCGGGATCGGTACGCCGCCGGTCTTCATCCCCTTCTGAGCACGACGCACCGTCTGACAAGAAAAGGACTCGGCCGCATCGGCCGAGTCCTTTTCCGTCAGGTCCGGAGCCCGCCCGCCGGAGGCCGGCGGGCGCGGCTACGATCTCAGAAGAGATCCCAGTAGTCGGAACGCTGGCGCATCTGCGCGGCCGTCTCCTCGAGGATGATGCGGCCCGAACGCATCGCATAGAAGCGGTCGGTGATACGCAGCGCCTGACCGATATTCTGCTCGAGCAGCACGACGGCGAGGCCTTCGTCGTCGGCGAGCTTGCGGATCGCCTTGAAGATATCGATGACCACGGCGGGCGCGAGACCGAGCGACGGTTCGTCGAGCAGCAAGAGACTCGGCGCCGCCATGATCGCGATACCGAGGCTCAGCATGCGCTGCTGACCGCCCGACATCGTGCCGGCGCGCTGTGCGGCGCGCTCCTTCAAGATCGGGAAGAACGACTGGACCCGCTCCCGGCGCTGGGCGATGAGGTCCGGCGACCTTTCGTGCAGCGCGCCGAGCAAGAGGTTCTCCGCAACCGAGAGATCGCCGAAGACGAAGCGCTCGGCCGGAATGAACGACATGCCGTTCTGGACGTTGCGGCGCGGATTCGAGTGGCTGACGTCCTCGCCTTTGTACACGATCTTGCCATTGATCGCCGGCAGCATCCCAAAGATCGTCTTCATCGTCGTCGTCTTACCGGCACCGTTGCTGCCGACGATCGACACGATCTCACCCCGGTCGACGTGGAAGTCGATGCCGAAGACGACTTGTTTTCGGCCGTAGCCGGCGCCGAGCCCGTGCGTCGAAACGAGCGATGTCGATTCCATCGTTGCCGGCGACGCGCTCCCGCGCGTGTCGATCACGTCGACCTGCGGCGGGAGGATGCGCGAGACGTTCGGATCAGGCTGTTCCAAAATAGGCCTCCGCGAGGCGTTTATCCGAGGTGAGTTCCGCGAAGTTGCCCTGCGCGGTGATCTTGCCGAGCTCCATGAAATACGTGTGATCGGCGAGCCGGTCGACGACGTGCAAGTTGTGCTCGACGATGCAGACCGTGCGACCCTCCTTGCGAATGTCGTCGATCAGCGAGAGCATGACGTCGACCCACTGATGGTCGATGCCGGAGGCGGGTTCGTCGAGGAGCACGACGTCGGCCTCGGTTGCGAGCACGCGCGCGAGCGCGACCAGTTTTTGTTGACCGAAGGCGAGCGCTCCCGCCGGCAAGTCTTTGTATTCGGTCATGCCGACGAAGCCGAGCCAGTCCATCGCCCGCTTCCGCGCGGCGGTCTCGAAGCGGTGGACGCCGCCCGGATTGAGGAACAGCGGACCGAGACGTTCGCCGGGCTGCTTCTGGATACCGAGCATGACGTTGTCGAGCACGGAGAGCCGGGCGAAGATGCGGACGTTTTGGAACGAGCGCGCCATGCCGCGCCGCGTGATCGCATCCGGCGTCATCCCGACGATCTCCTCACCGCGGAGCAAGACCGTGCCGGCATCGGGTGCGATCGCACCCGTGAGCAGATTGAAGACGGTCGTCTTGCCGGCACCGTTCGGACCGACGAGCGCCGTGATGTGGCCCGCTCGCAGTTCGATGTCGAGCGAGTCGGCCGCAACGATGCCGCCGAACCGCTTCGAGAGCCCCGTTACCTTGAGGACCACTTCTCGCCCGGCCGCGGCGACCGCGCCGTTCGATTGAACGATCGCGCGCGCGCTCTCCGGACGATCGGGCGCGGCATACGAGACGTCGTGCCGGAGTTTGTCAGCCGAAGGAAGCGCCGCGGAGAGGGAGCCTGCCTTCAAGCTCTCGAGCTGCCGCATGTTCTTTCGCGCGGTGCGCGTCGTGCGGTCGGGCAGGATGCCGCCGGGGCGCACCATGAGGACGATGACGAGCGCGACGCCGAAGGCGATCAGCTGCGCGTCGGCAGCCTGCGAGGACGAGAGCTTGAAGGTGGTCTGGAGGATCGGCTGCAGGATCGTCAAGAGGACGACTCCGAGGAGCGTCCCCCACAGGTTGCCGGCGCCGCCGACGATGACCATCGCGACCATCGCGGTCGACTGTTGGAAGTCGAAGAGCTGCGGCGATGACAGACCGTTGTTGATGACGAGGAGGGCGCCGGCGAGCCCCGCCATGCCGGCCGTAATGCTGAAAACCTGCAGCTTGTACGCGAACACGTTCTTGCCGAGCGACCGGCAGGCGATCTCGTCCTCGCGGATACCGTTGAGCACGCGACCGTATGGCGACTCACCCATCCGGAAGCAGAGCAGAAAGATCAGGATCGCCGCTCCGAGGAAGAGCGGCAGCATGTCCTGCGGCAGATCGAGTTCTTTGCCCGGCGTGAGGAAGAACGGCGAGACGTTCTGCAGACCGTACGAGGCGCCGAGCTGCTTGAAGTTCACGACGGCGAGCAACACGATCGTCTGGACGGCGAGCGTCAGCAGGAGCAGCCACTCCGTCTTCAACCGCAGCGCCGGCAACCCGACGAGGAAGCCGGCGAATGCGGCGAGGGCGACGCCGAGAGCGAGACCCGGCCAGATCAGCGCATGGCCGCCATGCAGGAACAGATAGCCGATCGTGTATCCGCCAACGGCGCCGAACGCCGCGTGCGCGACCGAGACGAGCCCCGCGTAGCCTTGGATGAGATTGAGCGAGAGCGCGAAGCAGACGTAGATCAAGACCGTGTTGAGGTCGTTGACGACGGTATCCATGGTGGACTAGCCTCCGGACGTCTTCGGCGGTGCGTACTTGCGCCGGAGCGCGGCGAAGTCGACCGGGCGCAGCGCGACGTAGATGAACAGGATGACGAAGACGATCAGCGGCGAGAGCTCCGTCGGCATGAACGCCGTCACCCAGCTCTCGAGCAGCCCGAGGCCGAGACCGACGTAGAGCGTCATGTTCGAGTTCGAGGCGAGGCTCGAGACGAACGCGACGACGAGCGCGTAGAAAAACGGCGTGATGCCGAGGTCCGGACGTGCCGCGGTCTGCGTCGCACTGAAGACTCCCGCAACACCGCTCATGAACGAGCCGATCGCGAAGACGATGAGGAAGATGCGCTTCGGGTCGACGCCGACGCTCATCGCCATCTCGGGATTGACCGCGACCGCACGGATCATGCGACCGAGACTCGTCGTCGCGAGCATCGTGCCGATGCCGAGGATCAGCACCCAACTCGTCACGAACGTCGCAATCTCGAGATCCGTGATCGTCACGGGGCCGATCTGGTGACCGCCGTTTGTGAACGTCGGGATCGTGACGCTGGCGTTCAGCGGATTGATCAGCGGAAGCAGGTTGACGACGACGATCGTGACGCCGAGCGAGGCGACGAAGATCATGAGCAGGGAATTGCCACCGGAGTTTTTGGCGAGCGGCTGATAGATGAAGGTCTCGATCGCGACGCCGACCAGCGCCGCGACGATTCCTCCGATGACGAGAGCCAGCCAAAAATTTGTCACGTAGAACGTCGTCAGCCACGCGGCCGTGAAGGCGCCGAGGATGTACGTCACTTGGTATGCGGTGTGGAATCGGAAGCTGACCGAGAGGATCAGGCCGAACGACATGCCGAGGAGGGCGTACGTGGTACCGTGCGCGAGACCGTTCCACGTGAGCTGGAGAAACGTATCCATCAGACGATCTTGAAGGACTTCCCGCCGATGTCGAAGTGCGCGAGTTCCGTGACCCTGCCACCCTTGTACTGGCCGACGGTCATCGGACGCGCCTTCACCGAGTGCGACGTCAGGTCGAAGCTGATCGTGCCGGCCCCGTGCGGGTTCGTGCCGTAGACGCTCGGGAAGGTCGGATTCGTCCGCAGCGCGGCATCGAGCTGCGTGCCGTCGTTCGGATTGCCGCCCTTTTTGAGGACGCGGCGGATGCAAGCCCAGATCGTGAAGATATCTTCGTAGGCGTTGGCCGCGTAATAGTCGGGCGAGAGACCGCCGGACTGGGCGCGGAACGACGAAACGAGGTGCTTGCCCCACGCGTTCGGCGGATTGTCGTAGTTGAAGAAGTCGAACGCGAAGTACAGGCCTTCGTACGCCTTGCCGGCGATGTGCGCCGCCGAGTCCGTGTGCGCGAACGCGAAGACGGGCTTGTTGATGCCCGAGGTCGCGTACTGCTTCATGAAGTAGCCGACGTCGTTCGCATAGATGAACAGCATGACGATGTCGGGATTCGAGGCCTTGATCTTCTGGATGGACGCAGAGTAGTCGGTGGCGCCGACCGGTGTACGCTCGTCGACGCCGCGCGTGAATGCGGTGCCCTTGAAGAGCGCGTTGATGTCGTCGAACACTTCGTCCGAGAGACCGCCGAGATCCCAGCCGCACGAGCTGATCTTCTTGATCTCCGGGTGCTTCGCTTGGAGGTATTTGATCGCGCCGGGCAGCGCGTCGTCCGGCGTGATCGCGATCGTGCCCCAAAAGTACGAGGCGCCCTGCGCGAAGAGCGACGTGCCGCCGCTGCCGTCGAGGCTGAAGATCTTGTACTGTTTGATACCGCGCAGCATTGCGGCGAGGTCGGCTGCGTACGACGACAGCATCATCGGGACTTTGGCAAATCCGAGCTCGCGGGCGGCTTGCACGCCGGCCTGCGGATCGCCCGATTTGTTGTCCTTGAGGACCAGCTTGAAGTCGGGGCCGCCGAGCGCCTTGATCTGCTTGAACGCCAACGCGGTGATGTCGGTCGAACGGCTGATGCCGAGCGCGCCCGAGCCCGTGAGCGGATAGACCGCACCGAGCTGAAACGACATGCCGCCGCCGAGGTGGCCCTTATCGGCGCCGAGATTCAGATAGGAAGCCAGCTGCGAAGCGGGCGGCGCGGCCGCATCCGTGACGAACGGCGTCGAGGCCGCAAGGCCCATCATCGCAGCGGACGAACCCGTCCGCAGCATCTGGGCACGCGTCGGTGCGTGCGGTGTACGTTCAATCTGATCGTCAGGCATGGACCACCTCTATCGGCTGCTGATATATCCGGGGAAATACACGCGGCGCGGCGCTCATGAGCGCGCGCTCACAGAGGAAACGTTCAATTCTACAATTTGGTTTATCGTTTGGCCAAACAATTTTCCTTCCCTGATGAGAACGAACATCGCGCCGGCACGAAGGAGTCGCATGCCCCGTCCATCCGCCGTTCCAGAGCGCCGCTACGCCGGCTTGTCGGCGAACGAACGGCGGGCCGGCCGGCGCGAGCGTTTGATCGAGGCGGCGAACGACCATTATGGGACGACCGGATACCGGTCGGCGACGATCCCGCAGATCTGTCGCTCGGCCGGCGTGACGGCGCGGCATTTCTACGAAGAGTTTCCTTCGCAAGAAGCGCTGCTCACGGCCGCGTACGACCGGATCGCAAGCGAGATGATCGAGCGGATCAAGCATGCCCTCGAGACGCACGCGACGCGCAAACCGTTCGAGAGTTTTCGTGCCGGCGTAGAGGCATATTTCACCTATGTGACGTCCGACAAGCGGCGGGCGCGCATCTTCGCGCTCGAAGTCGTCGGCGTCGGCGCTGACCTCGACCGGCACCGGCTCGCGATGCGCGAGCGCTTCGTCACGATCGCCGCCGCGAACGCCGCCCGGCTCGGGTACGCGGCGGGGGATCTCGACGCCCGGCTCTTGACGCTCGCGCTCGTCGGCGTGACGGACGTGCTCGTGCTCGATTGGCTCGTCTCGCGCCGGCGCCGCTCGGTCGCCGCGATGGTCGATCACGTCACGACGATCTGGGTGCGCGCGCTGCAGCTCGAACGGCCGAAGAGCCGCAGGACGGGCCTCGCCGTCGCGGCGCGAGGCTCCGCCCTGCCGAAGCGGAAGCGCGCGACATGAGTTTACGCATCGCCGACCTCTTCTCCGTCGCGGGCAAGACCGCGCTCGTCACCGGCGGCAGCCGCGGCATCGGCGAGATGATCGCGCGCGGCCTCGTCGAGAACGGCGCGACCGTGTACATCAGCTCGCGCAAGGCCGACGTCTGCGACGCGATCGCAGCCGAACTCTCGAAAATCGGCACCTGCGTCTCGCTGCCGGCCGACCTCTCGCGCATGGACGAGATCGCCCGGCTCGCGTCGGCATTCACCGAACGCGAGCAACGTTTGAACGTCCTCGTCAACAACGCGGGGGCCGCGTGGGGCGAGAGCTTCGACACGTTTCCCGAGAAGGGCTGGGACAAGATCGTCGATCTCAACCTCAAGACGCCCTTCTTCCTCACCCAGGCCCTGATCGCGCGGCTCGAAGCCGCCGCCGCGCCGCTCGACCCCGCACGCGTGATCAACATCGCCTCGATCGACGGCATCTCGGTGCCGCGGCTCGAGAACTATTCCTACAGCGCATCGAAAGCGGGCTTCATCCAGCTCACGCGCCATCTCGGGCAGGACCTTGCTAAGCGAGGCATCAGCGTCACGGGCATCGCGCCGGGCTTCTTCCCCTCGCAGATGACGTCGTTCGTCCTCTCGGACGACACGATCCGCAGCGAAACGCCCGTCCAGCGCATCGGCACGCCGGAAGATATCGCCGGCACCGTGATCTATCTCGCCTCCCGCGCCGGCAGCTTCTGCTGCGGCTCGACGATCACGGTCGACGGCGGCCTCGTCGACGCGCGCTAGACGAGACGGCACGTTCGCGTCCCTCGGCCGGGCGTGATCGCGCCCTCTCAGCGGAGGTATCGACCGCCTGAGCGGTCCTTCTCGGACTGCAGAGGAGGCGCGAATTGCAGCTCGGCGTAACGGAGCTGCCTTACTCGCTCGCCGGAGTGCTATTCAGAAATGCGCAAGCCGAACAGGAGAAGCGAAGTCGTGCGGCCGACGGACAGCGAGAAGCAGGAGCTCGCGCTTCCGATCCCAGAGGCGCACGCGCTGAGCCTATTAGCGGAGCGAGCGACTTACCAGGGCATCGCCAAACACAAAAGCGCACCCCTTCGCTTCGGCATCCCGCTCTTTCAAGGGAGGCGCAGTGAGTCCACATACTGAGATCTCTACGCCGGGTTCGAACCTAGCGATATGGCGAAAGTACCTCGTTGGATGAAGAATGGTATTCGCGCCGGGCTCGTACACGCTCGACTAATAAATTGCAGACCCCGCTATGCTGTGGGCGATCGGAGACGAAGGTTGGATCTATGAGGCTCGCCTGACAATTCCAGGTCAAGCCGTCTATCATGGTTATCCAATGCTTCCGCATCACGCGTTCGCGCAACAGGTGCTGGAACGCTTTCAACTTTGGGCAGCCGATAAGCCGGCTATTATGAGAACCGTTGACGCAGCGTTGAACAAATATGACTTTTAATAGTACTTTTATACTAACTTCATCATTCGACGGCGAAGACGAGACGGCCGAACTTTCGATCCTGGTAAACGGCACTTCCGTGACTCGAATGTACGACACCGAAACAAAGTCGATACGAGACTGGTTTAGAGCTCCATTCTTGCCACTTGCGTTTTTCCTAGCCGACAATTGGTGGCGCCTGAACTTCGAGCCATTACCGATCAATCGAGTTCCGGACAGCGAATGGCGGCTCCGTCACGACTTATCGTCCATCTCCGCATCGATTCAATGGCCTCCACTCATGATCCACGGCACCGGACGAAGAGTCGTCATCGAGCAAGCCTATGGCGTTCCGAGTCTCCCCGCACCATCGATCTATGTGCCCTCGCCCACTGCGGAGATCGACTGCTCTTCCTTCGCATCTGGGGTTGATACGTTCTTACATCGCGCGTCCGCTGAGAGTAACAGAACGGGCTCCTCGGGTCTGGCCACGCTGTTGCGAGACCTGCAAGCCGAACGAGACGACAAGGAAATTTCATCTTGGCGAAAACTCGAGGCGATCTTGGGGTTCGACGCGGATCGCGCTCCGGACGAGCTGATCGAACGCCTCGCAAGTTATAATATGAACCTCGCTTGGGCGAGTCCGTGATCGATGAAGTTGCTGCCGCAAATCCGGGCTCTCAGGCTGCCGACATCTTGGCTCGTACGTTTGAAGCCGCTGGGAACGGATTCGATATCGACCGCAAGATCGCACGACGATTGCAATCGGACGCTGACTCGGAGCTTCGTGAGCAAGTGTGGGAAACGGCGGAATCCGCGGCGGCTCAATTGCGAAAGGAGGTCGGCCTGAAAGCCGGCCCCGTGCGCTCTCGAGCTTTCGGGGAAATTCTCGGGATCAAATGGGAATCAGCCCGTCAAGCAGCGTCTGCTTCGAATGCCTTCCCCTACGCAGCAGTAAGTTGCCAAAACAATAAAGATCGAATCCTCTTCAAGTCACCGCCGCATGCCGCATCCCGCCGATTCGAGATGGCGCGCGCGCTGGCGGACGCGGTTTGGGATCAGGACAGTACCTTTGCCCCGATCAGTCGAGCGAAGACGGAGCGCCAGCGGTTTCAGCGCGCCTTCGCGCAGAGCTTCCTCTGTCCGTTCGACGACTTGAGGGAGTATCTCGGTCCCGCCGTGCCCGGCGAGACGGAGATCGAAAATGCGGCGGTGCACTTCAGTGTGAGCGAGATGATGGTGAGGTCGCTCTTGGTCAACAAGCACATCCTGCCGGCTTCGAGGCCATCTCCGTCCCGCGATCGGCATGCACGGCGGCTTGGCCCGGCGCGATGCCTTCCCGGCGAAGAACAGCCGCAATGAATGTTCTGGCGATTTCGGCATTCGCGCTGCGAACCAGCGCCCATCCGACGACGTAGCGGCTGAAGATGTCGATCATCACGAGCAGCGAAAACCACTCCCCTTCTCTGGGCCACGGACCTTGGTGATCTCCCACGTCACGGATTGTAACCTCCGCAAATTGAGCTCCATTTTCGGTTAACAGAGTCATGACTCTGCCTATCGGCATCCCGTGCGCGCTAACCATGCTCGGCTGTCACGGACATTCCGTCTATGAGGATAGTCGGCATCGCGACACCCACCGGAATGATTTGGGTGCCTTTTTGGCAAAAATAGGCGCGACTCCCAAACGTCGCGTCGTTTCCAACGGCGACGATTCGCCGCATTGGGTCGCGACCAGTACCGTGGCTTTTGCATTCTTTATGGCATGATCGATTAGACCCGATCGGATGACGTACGCCTCGCCCACCGAAAGCATGAATCGTCCCGTCGCGACATCGACGTCCGCCGACGTGAAGGACTTCACAAGAAGGCCTTCAGAAACACGAGACACGATGTGATCACACGAACCGTCCGAGCCGTTCGCCATGACCGTGTTCGACGTTCGCGGGATCGGAGGGAACCTATGCGATGCTCGGGGCGTTGCCGTGCGTTTTGACATGCATCGAGCGCGCAGATTTGGCATCGTGCAAAAACGACGCGAGGATACCGTTTTCGACTAGCGGTGTTGCTCGCGCATCTTCACCTTCGTCATCGAATTGATAGGAACCACGCTGGCCGGAATTGTCGGGTCGTCTATGACACTGACGTTGCTTGGCGCGATCCGTCGACCGATCGACTTCGCGTATACTGAACGTCCCAAAGCCGCGAAATCCCCTTCAAGACCATGACCAATCGCTTCGTGAAGGAGCATTGCGCCGGCGCCTGCGCCGATGACAACCGGCATGATTCCGCTTCGAAACTTTAGTGCGCTAAGCTGTACGGTTGCGACGCGCGCTGCTTCTGTCGCGATTGCATCGCAGAGCTCCGGCCAGGCGCCAGCCTCCAACGAAGTCGTCGAGTCTCCATGCACCGAAATCGAATGGCTTCCGCTCCCAACAGCCACGCACTGAACAACCATAGTTGCGTAGTCGCGCCACGAAGACAGAAAACGCCCGTCGCTGCGACCGACTACCATCTGTTGTCGATTCTGCGAGAAGATGACGGTGACGCTGCGAATTCGCTCATCATATGACGATGCCGCAGCGTGCGCTCGGGTACGTATTCGGAACTTGGGAGAAACGAATGAGTTGACTTAGTCGGATTGGTCGAGTGCGGCGCTGGGCCGACCGATGAGGCGTCCTGGATCAGTTCCGCGCGAAAAGTGCGTGAAGCCGCTTTTCTCAGCGAGTCGTTATTCAAAGACTCGGTGCTTGCAAAGGCCTGAGTACTTGCACCTATTGTCCGAAATGCCGCCCCTTCCGAGGCGGTGTATCGACTATCCGCCGTGGCTCCGTTCTGCGACCGTTCGAACAAGCCCGTTTTACGTTCTGCATAGATCTCGCAGAGCGTGTCGATACGTGCGCTCTCCGCAAGCAAATTTCGCAAGCGATCTACATCAAGCGTATCGCTATCGTCCATTAGGCGACTCCGCAAAGTGTCGTGTAGTGATCAAGCGGTCGTGGATGACCGCCGGGCGTGCCTAGCGATCTCGTCGATCATCGTACAAAACTGTGTCGGGGAGTCAGTCGCAACGAAGAGGCGCGACGCGAGACGCGACTTTGCGCCGAGCGCGCTGTTGACAGCAGCCGGCTTAGAGAGTCGGACCTCGACCATCGGCACGCCGCCAAAACCGAGTATGGCGCGTGGTGCCTTGCCGCGCGGAAGCTTCGCCCGACGCAATATTCCAAGACTTTCGGTCGAAGCGATCTGCGCTGGGGCCAAGGCCACGTGCGCGAGAATTCCGTTTCTCAATTCAATTTTCGTTGATGTGATGGTGTGCGGCCTCGACGCCATTGTGCCGAAAAGTCCCCAAAGCCACATGCTCGCCCAAATCTCCAACCCCGTCGAAAGGATCGCCAGCCATACGAGGTGATGTGGTAGAAGCATCGCACTAAGAACGGCGTCCGGTATGACGGAAACCGTTACGATCATGGCGATAATGGGCAGCTTCGAGCCGCCGACATAGCTCTCGGCGCCGCTCCGGGGCGGGGATACAAACAATCGAATGCCGCGTAACGCATTGACCATTATCGTCAGTTCTGTGCTCATGAAGCGAGCTAAAATCTCCGGAAAGTAAGCTAGCAGCGCACACTCTAACCGCTGTTCGAGAAATTCTCCGCCCGTTTGACGCACATCTCGCACAAAACGGATGCAGATGAAAAGCAACAATAGGTCAACGGCGAGCAGCATTCCGCCAGCAACGCTCTTGCCCAACAAGTTTCCGACCGTAGCGAAAAGCGCCGCCAAAGCCGCACCTGGAACAATCAGTCGGGTCCCAGGAGATTTGCGTCGCAAAGCCGCAATGGCGTCTCGTCCGATACGAATAGCGAGCAGCACCGCAAGTATGATTCGAACTACACCCCAGACGCGTATCGCCGACACTACGCGCTCCTAAAACCCGACATGCCTGGTCCCGTTTCAAACGCAACGTGCGGGTCAACCGTTATTGATTCATACAAGGAATCCGGGAAGAAGCCAGTTTCGAGTCCGCGTCTACCGATCTGACGGATCTTCTCATCTGCGTCGTCGATGGCCCGCTTAAAGATTGCTTCGCCTTCTTGCGGCTCTAGGTGAAGCAGAGAACGTAGACAGGCAGCCCTAACATGTGCGTCCACATGCCCCGTTGACAGCGAGTCGAGCAGACCGGCAGTACAAGAATCTCCGACGTATTTTGCGAGATCACAAACCGTTGAGCGTCCTGAAGATGCGCTCAGGATGCTTTCAACGGTACCTTTCTCCGTATTGAAGATCATCTGATGTGATCGGTCCGCGGTAGATCCCTCAGGCAGCAATCTCAGATTTAGCGACACGGAGAATTCCTCAGCGTGCTCTTGGCTATGGATATTGACCGACTTTCGGTAGATCATAATTTTTCCTTTGGAAAGGCTCGTTCGTTCGAGGAACGTCAGATCAACGGGTTGGTGGCGCGTTCCAGTCAACTGCGCGCTGTCATATTCCCAAATATTTGTCGAATTAGCCTGAGCCGAGATATCCACCAGTCATGAACGTGAAGTTGTGGTCGTGAGGAATGAGGTAGTAAAGTTCTGCCCTTCCGCCTGACGCACTTCCGGGAGCCTTGGACGGCGGCTTCCAAATATTGACCCGAATGAAGAAACTTTGCCATTTCCAAGCCTGAGGGTTTGCGCTGTGTAGGTGTTTCCTGTCTGAAAGGTGCCCCAATCCTCAAGATCCCGGTTCAGCGCGTCCGTTACAAGTTTCGGGTTGTTCATCAAAGCGCGGAACTTTGGCACCGATGACTCAAGGCTTGACAGATCGCTTAGGTCGACTTCCCGTTCGACGAATTCGACATATTCGTCGAGCGTAAGTGTTTCCGACGATTCATAACGATGTTCTCGGGACGTCTCATCGTCGCTCGAGGAGACAAGCGCGCGCCAAGCGTTCGCGACGGTGAAGTCGTTCGCTCTCAGGTCAATTTCGTCGAGGTACGCGATCGACTCAAACGCAAGGTAGGGCCCCGCCTCAACTGGTTTGGCGTACTGGCCTGAGCGAAGACGGTGAAAGGCAGGGTCGGGTAGCCGATAGCCACGGAGGACGTTATCACGCAGATAACGTGCCGTGTTGATAAACGTCTCTGGGGCATCGTGGTACGGCACACCTTAGCCGTGGGATAGCGCGCTAGATGCGCGCTCCGGTCGCAGACGTCTCGATCGGCAGCGGCAGTTGTTCGCGCTCCTGCCGATGGCGGCCGGAGCCGCCTGCAAAGCGCAGATAGACGATCGGCACGAGCAGCAGCGTGAGGAAGAGCGAGCTCGTCAGACCGCCGATCACGACCGTGCCGAGCGACCGCTGCGCCTGCGCGCCGGGATCGAGCGAGAGCGCGAGCGGCGTCATGCCGGCGATCATCGCGAGCGTCGTCATGATGATCGGCCGGAACCGTTCGCGCGCGCTCTCGATCGCGGCGTCGTACGCGTCCATGCCGGTCGCGCGCAGGCGGTTCGCGAAATCGACGAGCAAGATGCCGTTCTTCGAGACGAGGCCGATCAGCAGCACGGAGCCGATGAAGCTGAAGAGGTTGAGCGTCTGGTGCGTGAGCGCGAGCGCGCCGAGCGCGCCGACCACGGCGACCGGGACGCTGAACATGATGACGAACGGCGTCCGGTAGCTGTCGTAGAGCGCGACCATCAACAGATAGACGAGCGCGATCGAGAGTACGAGTGACAGACTCATGCCATTCACCGTATCGCTGACGTTCTGCTGGTTGCCGCCGACGACCGGAGCGACCGAGATCCCGGCGGGCAGATGCAGGCCGCTCAGCCGCCGCTCGAAGGCGTTCTGCACGTTCGAGAGTTCGGAGCCGGGCGCGACGTCCGCGCCGACGTAGACGACCGTCCGGCGGTCGATGCGGGTGATCAGCGGCGGCGCGGGCGCCTGCGAGAGCGTCGCGACGTCGCCGACGTGCGCCGTGCCGCCGGTCGCATTGCGCAGCGGAATCGCCGCGATCGCCGTGAGGTTCGTCTGGTCGGCCTCGGGATAGATCACCTGGACGTCCTTGAGGCCGTCCGGACCCGTGAACTGCGTCGCGATCACGCCGCCGAAGGCCGCTCGAATCGTCGTCGAAGCCGTGCCGATCCCGATGCCGAGCGTCCGCGCGCGGTCCCGGTTGAAGACGACGTCGACCTGCGGCGCGAGGCGCGAGGCGGTCGTCGTGACGTCGACGGCGCCGGGGGTGGCCGCGAGCGCGGCTTCGACCTGCGCCGCCGCCTCCGTCGGATCGCCGGCTCCGTTCGTCGCGCTGACGACCTCGTCGATCGGCTGCTGGATCGTGCCGTCCGAGGACGTCGCGGGGATCGCGACGATCGTCGCCCCTCCCGCGACGCGCCCGGCTTCGCGCTGCAGCCCACGCGCCCACTGCTCGGTCGTCTGCCCGCGCGTGGTCTTCAAGAAGATGTGCAGCTGACCGATCGCGCCCGCGTTTACGAAGCCCGCGAGGTTGCCTTCGTAGGCGCCCGCGAGCGCCGTCTCGGCCCGGGCGTCGGGCGAGGCGTCGACGAGGCGTTCGACGGCGAGCACGCCGGCGCGCGTCTTCTGCAACGGCGTACCGGTCGGATAGGTCAGCGTCACGTAGACCTCGCCGCGATCGATCGGCGGGATGTATTCGAAGCCGACGATGCCGAGCGGAATGAGGATCAGCGCGAGGACGAGGCTCGCGAGCGAGAGCGCGACGACCGCGAGCCGATTGCGGAGCGCCCACGCGAGCGCGCGGTCGACGTACCACCCGCGCAGGCGTTCGAACTGGTGCGTGAACGCGTCGATCGGCCGCCACGGACGCCAGGTCGACAGCAGCGACCAGCGGCCCGCGAGCGACGGCGTGACGGTGAACGACACGAAGAGCGACGTCAGCGTCGCGACCGTGACGACGAGCCCGAACTCCCGCAAGAACAGGCCAACCGTCCCTTGCAAGAACGAGATCGGCAGGAAGACGACGACGTCGACGAGCGTGATGACGATCGCGGCGACGCCGATCTCCGTGCGGCCGCGGATCGCCGCCGTCTGAGGATCTTCGCCGTCGTTGAAGTGGCGCTCGGTGTTTTCGAGGACGACGATCGAGTCGTCGACGAGGATGCCGATGATCAGCGTCATCGCGAGCAGCGAGACGGTGTCGATCGTGAAGTTCGCGAGCTTCATCACGCCGAGCGTGACGAGCAGCGAGCTCGGGATCGCGATCATGACGACGATCGCGTTCCGCCACGACCGCAGGAAGAACAGCATGACGAGGCCCGTGAAGAGCACGCCCCAGGCGAGCGTCCGCTCGACGCCCGAGAGCTCGTCGCGCGTGTACGTCGCCTGCACGTTCAGCACGTCGAACTGCACGGCCGGATACTGCGCGCGCAGCGCCGGAAGTTCGGCTTGGATGTTGTCCGAGGCCGTCACCTCGCTCGTGCCGCTCGCCTTTTGGACGTCGAGCGAGATGCTCGCGCGGCCGTGCGAGAACGCGTAGACGCGCTGCGGCTCGAACGTATCCCTCACGGCGGCGACGTCGCCGACGCGCAGATAGCGCGAGCTCTGACTGAAGACGTTTGCCGTGGGAGCGGTGCCGGCCTGATCGCCGCTCGTGCCGCCCGTAACGAGCAGCTGTTCGACGGAAGACGGATCGCGCACGTCGCCGCGGATGTCGATGTTCGTCTCGCGATTCGGACCGTAGGCGATACCGCCCGGCGCGCGGACGTTATTGCTCGAGATCGACGTGACGACGTCCGAGAGCGTCAGTCCCGCCGCGGCTAGGCGATCCGGGGCGACGGCGACTTCGAGCGAAGGCGTCGCGTTGCCGTTGACCTCGACGAACGAGACGCCCGTCACCTGTTCGAGCGATGGCACGATCTTGTTCGTGACGAGCGAGGAGAGCGCGCCGCTCGAGAGCGTCGCCGAACTCGCGGCGAGGGAGACGACGACGGCCTGCGAGGGATCGTAGATCGAGACGCTCGGCGTCATGAGGTCGTTCGGCAGCTGCCGCTGCGCGTTCTGGACGCGGCCTTGGACCTGCACGAGATCGCTGTTCACGTCGCTGCCGAGCGAGAAGCGCGCGACGATCGTCGCGGCCCCCGGCTGGATCGCCGTCTCGAGCGAGCCGAGATTCGGCGCCCCCGCGACCTGGTCTTCGAGCGGACGCACGATCGCGTCGCGCAGCTCCGTCGTCGAAGCACCGGGATAGGTCAGCGCGATCTGGATCGTCGGCACGTCGTAGTTGGGAAACTGCTGTTTCACGAGCGAGAACGCCGAGATCGTGCCGGCGAGCAGCACGAGCGCGATGAAGACCGTGACGAGCGTCGGGCGGCGGACGAAGACGGCGGTCAGCGACATGCGGTACTTTCGGCGTCGAGGTTATGCACGGGCACCGGCCGGCGAGGCTGCGGGGATGGCGAGATCGCCAGAACCCGGCGGCCGGTCGCGGTGAGGGTGGCGCGGGGCGAACCAGACGAAGGCGACCGGCACGAGCAGCAGCGTCAGGAGCAGCGAACTCGTCAGGCCGCCGATGACGACGATACCGAGCGCGCGCCGCACGCTCGAGCCGGGATCGAGGGCGAGGGCGATCGGCAGCATGCCGGCGATCATCGAGACGGTCGTCATGACGATCGGCCGGAAGCGCTCGAAGGCGCTCTCCACGATCGCGACGCGGCGGTCGACGCCCCCACGGATGCGGTGGTTGGCGAAGTCGACGAGCAGGATGCCGTTCTTCGAGACGAGGCCGATCAGCATGACGGTGCCGATCAGCGAGAACAGGTTGAGCGTCGAACCCGTGAGCGCGAGCGCGCCGAGTGCGCCGACCGAGGCGACCGGCACGGAGAACATGATGATGAACGGCAAACGATAGCTATCGTAGAGCGCGACCATCAGCAAAAAGACGAGCACGAAGGCGAGCGCGAGTGCGTAGCCGAGCCCTTGGACCGTCTGGATCAGGCTCGCCTGCTGGCCGCCGGCGTTCGGCACGACGGTCACGCCCGCGGGCAGGTGCAGCGCGGCGAGGCGTCTGGCAAAATTCCGCTGGACGATCGAGAGCGCGGCGCCCGGATCGACGTTCGCGCTCACGTGGACGACGGTCTGCCGGTTGACGCGGCTCATCAGCGGCGAGTTCGGATCGTTCTGCAGCGTCGCGACGTCGCCGACGTGCTCGAGGGCGCCGGCGCGCGTGCGGAACGGGATGCCCGCGATCTGACCGACCGAACGTTGCGCGCTCTCCGGGTAGGTGACTTGCACGTATTGGATGCCGCGCGCGCTCGAGAACTGCGCCGCCTGCGTGCCGCCGAAGCTCGCCCGCACGGCGTTCGCCGCGGTCGCGATGTCGACGTCGAGCGCCCGCGCCCGCTCGCGATCGAAGACGACGTCGACCTGCGGCAAGAGGCTCTGCGCGGAGCTGTTCGCGTGCGCGACGCCGGGCGTCGCCTGCAGGACGTCGAGCACCTGCTTCGCATAGGGCTCGGGTTTGTCATCGGCCGACGTGATGACGTAATCGATCGGCTGGCCGTTGCCGCCGCCCGTGCCGGTCGCCGGAATCGCGACCGCCCCCGCATTCGGATAGGTCCGCGCGGCGATCCCGCCGAGGACGCGCGCGTAGTACGCGCTGTCGTGCTTCGGATGGTCGACGAGGAAGACGGTGATCTGCCCGCCGGAGCCGATCGCCGTTCCGCCGCCCGGGCCCCGCGAGATGCCGGCCGTCGCGGTGACGGATTTGACGTCAGGCAACTTCGTGTAACGCGTGCTGAGGTCGGCGATCGTCGCATTCGTCTGTGTGAGCGGCGAGCCGGAGGGATAGTTGATTTGGACGAAGATCTGGCCGCGGTCGACGGCCGGGATGAACTCGAAACCGACGACGCCGAGGGGGACGAGCGCGATCGAGCCGGCGGTGAGCGCGAGCGAGAGGCCGGCGACGATCCACGGATGGTCGAGACCGAAGACGAGCGCGCGTTCGACATAAAACCGGCGCACGCGCTCGAAGCCGGCCGAGAACCAATCGATCGGCTTCCACGGCTTCCACGCCGATTTGAGCGACCAGTTTCCCGCGAGCGCCGGCGTGACGGTGAACGAGACGACGAGCGACGTCAGCGTCGCGACGACGACGACGAGTCCGAACTCCGAGAGCACCCGGCCGACCGTGCCGGGCAAGAACGAGATCGGCAGGAAGACGACGACGTCGACGAGCGTGATGACGAGCGCGGCGGCCCCGATCTCCGCCCGGCCGAGGATCGCGGCCGTCCGCGGCGCCTCACCGTCTTCGTAGTGGCGCTCCGTGTTCTCGAGGACGACGATCGAGTCGTCGACGAGGATGCCGATCAACAGGGTCATCGCGAGGAGCGAGACCGTGTCGATCGTGAAATTCGCAAGCCGCATGACAAAGAGGGTGACGAGGAGCGAGGTCGGGATCGCGATCAGCACGACGATCGCGTTGCGCCACGAGCGCAGGAAGAACAGCATGACGACGCCCGTGAAGGCGATGCCTTCGGCGAGTGACAGATAGACGCTATCGAGCTGCGATTGCGTGAAATCGGCTTGGACGTTCAGAATCGTGAAGACGACTTGCGGGTACTTGGCCCGGATCGCCGGCAGCGCCGCGAGGAAGTTGTCGGAGGCCGCGATCTCGCTCGCACCCGTGGACTTCTGGGCGTCCAGCGTGATCGCCGGAACGCCGCCGACGTAGCCGAACTGACGTTTGCGTTCGCTACCCGCGTAGACGTGCGCGATATCCGCGATCCTCAGCGCGCGCGTCGCGACGCTGAACGGATTGAGCCCGGCGCTCAGACCCGTGCCGCTGCTCGGACCGCCGTTGCCGCCGGTCTGCGTCGCCGCGACGGCGCTCGTCGCCCCGGCGCCGGAGCTCACCGTGCCGCCGGAGCTCGCCGTGCCGCCGGAGCTCGCCGTACCGCCGGAGGTCGCCGGCATCGCTGCCGCGCCGTTCGCCGCGGCGCCGCTCGGCGCGGCACCGCTCGCCGCCGCGCCGTTCGCCGGAGCGCCGCTCCCCACGCCGCTCGTCGTCGCTCCCGTACCGGTCGCGCCGGGCTGTGTGACGTTCGCCGAGCCGTTCGCGCTGCTCGCGACCGTCGCGCTCGTCTGACTCTGACTCAGGGCGTTCGCGTTCGTCAGCGTCGACGAACCCGCGTTGACGCTTCCCGTCGAGGCCGTCGTCCCCGTCGCCCCGCCGGTCGTCGCCCCGCCGGTCCTCCCGGCGGCCGCCGTTGCGAGCGCCGCCGGCGTCGCCTCCGGCGCCACGCTGCCGTTCGCGCCGCTCGCCGTCGCCGCCGCCGTCGTCGCCGCGCCGCCCGCCGGCGGTGCGCTCGCCGCCCCGACGCTCGCCGCAACCCCGCTCCCCGTCGCGCCGCTCGTCGCCCCGCCGCTCGCGGTCGTGCCCGTGCCGGAGACGCCGGCGGCGCTCGAAGCGCCGGAGATCGTGCCCACGCTCGACGTCGCGAGGCCGCCGACGGTCGAACTCGCCGAGGAGCCCGCACTCGCAAACGACGTCGCGGCGGAGCCGCCTACGCCGGCCGTGCCGGGGCTCGTCAAGCCCGTGCCGCCCTGCGGTCCGGTCAGTACGGCACCGCCCGTCGACCCTGCGGCCGATGCCCGCAACGGCAGATCCGCGACGCTCCGCGCCGTCGTGAGATCGCCGCGCACGTCGATCGAAGTCTCGCGCGCCGGGCCGTAGGCGATGCCGCCGGGAGCGCGGACGTTGTTCGCGCTGATCCCGCTCACGACGTCTCCGAGCGTGAAATTCGAGGCGGCGAGCGCATTTGGATCGACCTCGACTTCGATTGCGGGCGTCACGGTGCCGCCCGCGTCGACGTTCGCGATGCCGTCGATCTGCTCGAGATCCGGTACGACGTCGTTCGTGACGAGCGCCGAGAGCTGCGCCGCATCGAGCGCGTGCGAGGTCGCGACGAGCGTCACGACGGTCGCCTCGCCCGGATCGAACGTCCCGACGGACGGCGGCGACAGATCGGTCGGCAAGACCGCGCGCGTCGATTGCAGGCGGCGCTGCACTTCGACTTCGTCCGTCGTCAGGTTCGAGCCGAGTGCGAAGAACGCGACGATCGTCGCCCGGCCCTGTTGCACCGTCGTGTTGAGGTGATCGAGCTGGGGCGCGCCGGCGATCGCATCTTCGACGGGTCGCACGATCGCGTCGCGGATCTCCGTCGTCGACGCGCCGGCGTAGGTGAGCCGCACTTGGACGACCGGGAAATCGACGTTCGGAAAATTCTGCTGGACGATCGTGCGGAAGGCGAGGACGCCGGCGAGCGCGACGAGCGCGAGTACGACGACGACGAGCGTCGGCCGGCGGACGAAGAGCTGCGTGAGCCGCATGCGTTACGGCGCGGGCGACGCGTGCCGGCGACGACCGCCGCCGCCGCGCGAGCCGTCGAGCTTTTGGCCGGAGACGATGCCGAGCTGCCCGTTCGCGACGACCGGCGTGCCGGCGGCGAGGCCGCTCACGATCGAGGTCGTGCCGTTGGTCGCGACCTGCCGGACGCTCTGCGTCAGCGCCGTACCGCGGCGAATCGCGAGGACGCTCGAGTTCGTATCGTCGAGGAAGGCGGCGGTCGGAATGCCGACGCCCTGGGAGCGGCCGAGCGAGATCGTCGCCGTGACGGGAATGCCGGATTGGAGCGTCGAGTCGGCGTTTTGCACGAGCGCTTTGACGGTGAAGTTCGTCGAACCCGGCTGCACCTGGCCGAGCACCGCGACGACCGTGCCGTGGTAGACGCGGCCCGTCGCATCGGCGCCCGCGATCAGCGAGACGGGCGAGCCGCTGCGAATCCGGAAGACGTCGGCGCTCGAGGCGTTCAGCTCGGCATAGACGCTCGAGATCTCCTGCACCGTGAAGCTCGTCCGCGAGCCCGGATACTCACCCGGATTCAGATTCCGGTTCACGACGACGCCGTCGACCGGCGAGACGATCGACGCCCGCGCGATCTGCGACCGGATCTGCTCGATCTGCGCGCGGGCCGAGGCGGCCTCGGCGACCGTCGAGGCGACGTTCGCGGCCTGCAGCCCGCGCGTCGGCGTCCCGTTGACGTTCTGGTTCGCGATCGCGGAGGAGAGCGCGGCCTCGGCCGAGCGCACGTTCGTCGTCTCGGTGCGGGTCGTCGTCGTTTGCTGATCGTATTGCTGCGAGGCGATATAGCCGTTCGTAACCAGCGCCCGATCGCGCGCGAGGTCCTGGCGGCCCTGCGCGAGCGTCTCCTGCGCCGAGCGCAGCGCCGCGCGGGCCTGCGTCACCTGATCCGGATTCTGCTGGTACGTGAGATCGGCTTGGTACTGCGTCTGCGCGACGCGCGCGTCGTCGGAGCGGGCGAGGGCCTCCTGGGCCGCGAGATTGGCCCGCAGATCGGTCGAATCGAGCAGCGCGAGCAGCTGGCCTCTGCGGACGCGCTCGCCTTCGTTCACGTAGACCGCGAGCGTCGGCTCCGAGAGGGACGTCGAGATCGCGACGTTCTGGAGCGGCGCGATGATGCCGGCGATCGTCAGCGTGGGCTCGACCGAGGTCCGGCGCGCGATCGCGGTCGGCACCGGGGCCGGCGGCGCCTGGATGCGCGTACGCCCCGCGGCCGCGCCGCCGCGATTGCATGCCGCGAGGACGGCGGCAGCTCCGACCGCGAGGAGCCACCGAGAGAGCGAGTGCAGCTTCACGTCACGACGGAGCGTAGCGGCGATTCCTGAGAAGAGCCGGGGGCCGCGCCTCCCCTCGGTACCGGAAGGGCGCACCTTTTCCTCGCCGCGCTGGTTTATGAAGGACATCATGAAGAATCCCGTCCACGCTCACTTGCCCGCCGTCGCCGCCGCGATGATGGGTCTCGCCGTCCTCGGTGCCGCAGCCCCCGCGGCCGCGATCGTCCCCGGAGAGACGACGATCAAAGGGACGGTCACGTCCTTCGACGGCAAGTACGACTTGCACGTCCTCGATCATGGCGGCGACGTCCACGACATCGCGCTCCACCAGGGCACGATCATCAACCCGACGGGACTCACGCTGCAGAACGGCATGAAGGTGACGATCCTCGGCAATCCGCAGGGCGCGAGCATCGCGGCAAACGAGATCGACACGCCGTATCACATCGAGCAGACGTACGTCCAGCCCGGCTACGCTTCACCCTACTACGGCGGCGGATACAATCCGTACGGGTTCGGCGCCTTCAATAACTACGGCTACGGTGCGTTCGGCTACCCGTACGGCGGCTACGGCTACGGCGGTTACGGCACGCCCGTCATCATCAATCAGACGGTCGAGCCGCGGTCCGGCGAGCCCGAGAACCGTCGCGCGCCCGAGAGCCGTATCGCGCCGCCGAGCGGACGCCGCTAGACGTCCGCCCGCGGTCGCGAGCGTCGAGAGCTCCGGCCGTTCAGGGCGGAGCTTTTTGATTGCCGGCGGCGCCGCGCGCCGCGACCGCAACCGTCGTGCGACGCTGCTGGCGGTTCGGGCCGGCGTGGACGGGCACGAGCGGCCGCGGGGCGGCGGGCGGTAACTCCGGGGTCTTCTCGCGGTCGATCCGCCCACCGAGGGCGCGCTCGATCTGCGCGAAGAGCGGCTCTTCTTCTCGCGCGACGAACGTGATCGCCTCGCCGGAGGCCGAGGCGCGCGCCGTGCGGCCGACGCGGTGCACGTAGTCTTCCGGCACCATCGGCACGTCGAAATTGATCACGTGGCCGAGATCGACGATATCGATGCCGCGGGCGGCGATATCGGTTGCGACGAGCACGCGCAGCTTACCGCGTTTGAAGTCGGCGAGCGCCCGCGTGCGCTGCGCCTGCGAGCGGTCGCCGTGAATGCGATCGGTCGGAATCTGATGTTTGTCGAGCGTCGCGGCGAGCCGATTCGCCCGGGACTTCGTGCGCGTGAAGGCGATCGCGCTGAAGATCCGGTTGTCCTCGAGCAGCTTCACGAGCAGGTCGGCTTTACGCAACTGATCGATCGTGTAGACGTGCTGCGTGATGCGGGCGGCCGGCACGGCGGTCGGCGCGAGATTGACGCGCACGGGATCGCGCAGCATCTCGCCCGCGAGTCGGGCGATCTCCGGCGGAATCGTCGCCGAGAAGAAGAGCGTCTGCCTGCGCGCGGGCATGACGCGCAAGAGTTTGCGGACGGCCGGCAAGAAGCCCATGTCGAGCATCCGGTCCGCTTCGTCGATGACGAGATACTCGACGTGATCGAGCGAGGCCGTCCGCTGCTGCAGATGATCCTGCAGCCGGCCGGGCGTCGCGACGACGATCTCGGTGCCGCGTTTGAACGTCGCGACCTGGGCGTTGAAGTTCACGCCCCCGAACACCGCTTCGATACGAAGGTTCGTGTGCCGCGCGAGCTCGCGCAGATGGTCTTTGATCTGCGCGGCGAGTTCCCGCGTCGGCGCGAGGATCAGCGCGCGCGTCGTCCCCCGTTCGCGATCGGCGAGCGCTTCGATCAGCGGCAGACCGAACGCGGCGGACTTGCCGCTGCCGGTCGAGGCGCTCGCGAGGACGTCGCGGCCGGCCATCGCGGGCGGAATCGCTTCGATCTGGACGGGCGTCGGCGTCGTGAACCCGAGATCCGCGACGGCGCGTAAAAGGGCGGGCCGGAGCCCGAGAGATGCGAATGACAAGAAGAAGTCTTTCGGAGAGCGTGCGCGCTCGATCAAGACGAAAGATCGCGCGGATGATGTCGAACGAGCGACAGGCCAGTATCCCACACACCTTCGTCGAGCGTCAACTGCTTCCGTCGGAGCGAGCCCCGCGAGTTCGGCGAGCGGACGGGGGCCGAAGACGGCCGGATGACCCGCCCGCCGCTTCGGTCGCGGCGGCCGGCGCCCCGACCGGCAGGGAACGCGCGCGGTAGACGAAGACGATCCTCTCAGCGCGTTCGTTCCACAATTCGATCCGTCTCGCGTATCGCCGCGACCGGCCCGGGCGCTGACGCGACGTCCCGACGACCCGACAAACTCGTGTAGGCAGACGCGGATCGCCGGACGAATCTCCGGCGATGGGATGGGATGAGAAGCCGCCGCGGAGCGGTGCGTGCAGGTAACGCGATCCACGCGGCTCGTCGCCGCCGCGCAGTTCGGAACGCTCGTATTGACGATCGCCGCCGGGTTTGGGTGCTTTGCGTTGACGCACGATCGCCGGCTCGAAACGTTCGTCAGCGTGCCTCTCGCGATCGCGGGCGGCATCATCGCAGCGTGGCTCGGCCTCACGCAGCTACCGCCCGCGCAACCCCGTGAAGCGGGGGCACTGAAAGGGCACGCGCTTCTCCACCTCGTTCTCTTCCTCGAGTTCGGGCTGCTCGCAGGCTTCCGGGAGGCGAGTCGAACGTATGAGTGGGCCGTTCTGAATGCCGTTCTGCTCGCCGCCTGCATCGGGTTGGTGCCGTCCTATGCAGCGATGGCGTACGTTGGCTGGACGCGCGCGCGTCGGGCGCTGATGCAGTGACGCTCGGCCCGCGCCGGGCTTACGCTTCGATCGTCCAACGAGCGGTTCTCCGGCTTCGGCCCAGCGCGATCACTCGGCGAGCGGCCCCGCGAATGCCTTCAGATCGCGTCGACCCCTCGCGCGTAGACGGCGGCGATCGCCTCGGCGTAGTTCGTCTCGACCACGCGGCGCTTCGTTTTCAGCGATGGCGAGAGCTCGCCATCCGCGATCGTGAGCTCGCGGGGTAAGACCGAGACGTAGCGCACGCGTTCGAACGGCGCGAGATCGCTCGTCGCGGAGGTCACCTCGCGCTCGAGAAACGCGCGCACGTCGTCGCGCCGCGCGGCGTCGGCCTGCGCGATCTCGGCGCCGAGCGCGAGAGCCCCGCGCAAAATCGGCCAGTTCGGCGAGACGAGCGCGACCGGAAACGCGCGGCCGTCGCCGACGACCGTCGCCTGATCGATGAAGATCGAGCGCTGGATCGTCGACTCGACGCGCGCCGGCGCGACGAACTTGCCGGTCGTCGTTTTGAAGATCTCTTTTTTTCGGTCCGTGAGCCACAGGAAGCCGTCCGCATCGATCCTGCCGACGTCGCCCGTCTTGTACCAGCCGTCCTCCGCGAGCGGCGACTCGCCGTCACGATGATAGTAGCCGCGCATCAGTCCCGGGCTCAGCACTTCGATCTCGCCGTCGGCCGCCGCGCGGATTCGCACGTTCGCGATCGCCCGGCCGACGGAGCCGAAGCGGATCTCTCCGCGCCGCGAGATCGTGACGGTCGGACCCGCCTCCGTCATGCCGTAGCCTTCACTCACCGGCAAACCGATGCCATAGTAGGTTTTTGCGACGTCCGGATGCATCGCGGCGCTGCCGGTGCCGAGCAGCTCGATCCGGTCGAGTCCGAGCATCGCGCGCAGCGGCGCGAAGGCGACGCGCTCCGCGAGTTCGTGTTCGGCCCGCAGCTCGCTCGAGACCGTGCCGGCGACGTCGGCTTCGGCGAAGCGGCGCGCCGTCTCGAGCGCGGGCGCGGCGAGCTGGGCCCGTGCGGCCTCGTTCCTCGCGAGGGCGAAATGGATCGCTCCGAGCAGCCGTTCGAGGATGCGCGGGACGAGCGCGAGCGTGCGCGGCCGCAGTGCGACGAGATCGGCCATGAGGAACTCGGGCCGCGTGACGTACTGCTCCGAGCGGTTGTGGACGCCCGTGAGAATGCCCGAGAGCGCCATGACGTGCGCGAACGGCAGCGTGTGCAGGGTCGGCGAGACCAATGAGTTCGCGTCGAAGAGGAAGCCGGAGGTGTCGACGGCGTTCGACAGGAGACTGCCATGCGGCAACATGACGCCCTTCGGCAGCCCGGTCGTGCCCGACGTGTAGATCAGGACCGCGAGGTCCTCCGGCGTGAGCGCCGAGCGCGCTTCGGCCGCGCGACCGTCACTCTCCGGCGTGCCGAGCGCTTCGAAGGCCGAGAGCGCAGAGGCGCCGGCCGTCTCGAACACGATCGTGGGCACGTCCGCCGCCGAACTCGCGATGCGCTCTGCGACCGCGTCGCTCTCGACGAACGCGACCCGCGCCTCCGAGTCCCGCAAGATGAAGGCGAGCTGATCGTCCGCGAGCGTCTTGAAGATCGGCACTAGCGTCCCGCCCGCGGAGAGCACGCCGAAGGCGGCGGCGATCCAATCGACCGAGTTGTCGCCGACGATCGCGACGCGATCGCCGCTCGCGACTCCTCGCTGTGCGAGGGCGGCGGCGATGCGCTTCGCCCGGGCGAGCATCTCGTCCGAGGACGTCTCGCGCCACGCCGCCTCGCCCATGCGTTCGCAGAAAGCGCGCGGTCGCGGCGGAGCGAGGTTCTCTTCGAGGAAGGCGACGAGGGTACCGCGCTCGCGGCCGCCGGCGGACGACGTCGCGGAGAAGACTCCAGATGTCATCGCATTCGATTCGCCGCAGGCCGAACGCTCGTCCTGGCCGATCCGACAAACGTCGCTTGTTACGGGTTTCAAGAGTTGACTTCTGCGTATACTGGGGGCTCGCCCCCGAGGCTCGTTGATGAGCCCGGCTGACAAAGAGAAGAGGCACCATGATCACGGAAGATACGCTCGGCGGCCGGTTCACCTTCCCCGGCACCTCGCTCACCGTGCAGCGGATCGGCTACGGCGCGATGCAGCTGGCCGGCCCCGGTGTGGGGTCCGCCGAAAGACCGGGCCGGTGCCGTCACGGTCCTGCGCGAGGCCGCTGCGGCCGGCGTCGACCACATCGACACCTCCGACTCCTATGGCCCGCACGTGACGAACCAGATCATCCGAGAGGCCCTCCACCCGTACCCGGCAGGGATGGTGATCGTCACCAAGCTCGGAGCCAAACGGCCGCCGGACAAATCGTGGCAGTTGGCTAATTCGCGTCAAGAGCTGACGGACGGCGTCCATGCCAATCTCGAGAATCTCGGCGTCGAAGCGCTCGACGTCGTCAACTACCGTGTCATGGGTTCGGGCCATGGCCCCGAGGAGATGTCGATTGCCGAGCAGGTGACGGTGCTCGCCGATCTGCAACGCGCGGGGTCGATCCGCCACATCGGCCTGAGCAACGTCACGGCGGCCCAGGTGGCCGAAGCGCAGAGCATCACCGGCATCGTGTGCGTGCAGAACGAATACAATCTGGCCCACCGCGACGACGACGCCCTCATCGACGCTCTAGCGCGCCAGGGCATCGCGTACGTGCCGTTTTTCCCGCTTGGCGGATTCTCGCCACTGCAGTCGTCCGCCCCTGTCGTCCGTCGCGGGCCGGCTCGAAGCGACGCCGCTCCAGGTCGCCCTCGCGTGGCTGCTGCAGCGGTCGCCGAACGTGCTGTTGATCCCGGGTACGTCGTCCGTCTCGCACCTCCGTGAGAATCTGGCCGCCGGTCAGCTGACGCTGTCGCCCGAGATCGTGGCCGAGCTGAATGGGATCGCCTGACGCACCGCTCACGCGTGAACGCATTCTCGTGGCGGCCGAAGACGTCGTTCGCCGGTTCGGGCCGGACAAAGCGACGGTCCTCGACGTGGCGCGGGCGCTCGGCGTGAGTCACGCGGCCGTCTACCGGCACGTGACGAGCAAGGCGGAGTTGCGAGATCTCGTCGTCGGCCGGTGGGCGGAGGCGACGATGCCCCCGCTACGCGCCATCGCCGCCGCGGCGGACCCGGCCCCGCAGCGGTTACGGCGGCTCTTCGACGCGCTGATCGCCGTCAAACGCCGCCGGGCGATCGACGACCCGGAGCTGTTCGCCGCCTATCGGAGCCTCGCGGCGGCGCCCAGTCCGTCGCCGCCGCGCATGTCGACGAGTTGGTCGGGCTCGCCGCGATCGTCATCGGCTCGGGCGTCGCGGAAGGCACGTTTCGCGCCGTCGAACCCGTTGCCGCCGCCCGCGCGGTGCTCGTCGCCACGTTCCGTTTCCACCATCCGGCCCACGCCGCCGACTGGTCCGATCCGGCGATCGACGCGGCGTATGACGACCTGTGGCAGCTGCTGATGGCGGGCCTCGCCGTAGCAAAAGGCGCGTCCACCCGAGGGTGATCGCGCCTTTCGTACGGTGGTGGAGCTGTCGGGGAACTGCCCCCCGAGTCCGTAGCGCCTAGCCAGCGCGTTCTCCAGGCTCAGTCTCGAATTTGTCTTAGATCGCGGGGCTTCTCGAGGCCCGAATTCCCACGACCGCAACCCACTGAATTTCGGACGCTACGTAAGGTGTGCTTCACGTCCTAGCCGGAATTGTTGACGGAGGACGAAGCGACTCCGGCCGCCCCCTCGCGCTCCGTCGCTAACCTAAATTAGGCAGCGAGTGCGTAGTTGTTGTTCGCGTGTAAACGCTTGCGATCGTTTTAGGAGGGCTCGCAACTCCGCCTGCTGACGTTGACCGCGGATCGCCACGTCGAAGCTGCTCAGCCCCGCAGTGGTGGACCCCTGAGGGTCCGAGATCGCCGGTCCGAGGCCTGAGCCCCTAGAAACCGACGTCCGCCAGTATAACACGGAGGCGACCCCTCCGGATGCGTCCGCCGGAAAGCTTCGCCCCGGCCTCTCCTCCGGCGGCCGGCCGAGCGGGGGGTCGGCTTCGTTCCTTTGAAAGGGCGGGCCGTGCAGGTCTCCATCCTCTTGATCGGATTGCTCGCCGTCGTCATCGCGGTGACGATCGTAGCGAAGCGATTCGAGTTCCCCTATCCGATCGCGTTCGTGCTCGGCGGCGCCCTCATCGCCGCGCTGCCGCATCTGCCCGATTTCCGGATCAGGCAAGATTTGGTCTTCCTGCTGATCCTGCCGCCGCTGCTGTACTCGGGCGGCTGGTCGATGGACCTCAATCTCTTCCGCCGCAACCTGCGACCGATTCTGCAGCTCGCGATCGGCCTCGTCATCGCGACGACCGTCGCCGTCGCGCTCGCCGCGCACGCGTTCCTGCCGGCGCTCGGCTGGGGCGCCGCCTTCGCGCTCGGAGCGATCGTCTCGCCCCCGGACGCGGTCGCCGCGGGCGCGGTCTTCGAGCGCTTTCCCGTCCCGCGGACGGTCGCGGCGATTCTGAGCGGCGAGGGCCTCGTCAACGACGGCGTCGCGCTCGTCATCTATCAGTTCGCCGTCGCCGCGACCGTGACGGGACTCTTCTCGCCCGGTCGGGCCGCCGTCTCGTTCGTCGTCGTCGCGGTGGGCGGCATCGCGATCGGCACCGTGCTCGGCTTCGCCTTCACGAAGCTCGCCGTGACGCTGCGGCGCTTCGAGCTCACCGATCCGCTCATCTCGAACGTGCTCCTCCTGCTCGCTCCCTACGCGACGTACCTCGCCGCCGACTCGCTGCACGTCTCCGGAGTCCTCGCAACGGTCGTCGCCGGCGCGATCGGCGGCCGCAACTCGGCGTCCGTCTACGATGCGGAGTCGCGCCTCATCGGCTCCTCCGTCTGGCAATTGTTGATCTTTTTGCTCAACGGGCTCGTCTTCGTCCTGATCGGCCTGCAGCTGCGCACGATCGTCCTCGCACCAAACTTCGAGCTGGGCACGCTCTGGCTCGGCCTCATCGTCAGCGGCCTGCTCGTCGTCGTGCGGATGGCCTGGGTGTTTCCCGTCTCTTTCCTCTCGCGCGTACTCATCAAAGGCATCACGCGCCGCACGGACGAGGCGCCGCAGTGGCGCTACGTCTTCGTCGTCGCGTGGAGCGGCATGCGCGGCATCATCTCGCTCGCCTCCGCGCTCGCGCTGCCGCTCACGCTCGCGAACGGCGCTGCGTTCCCCGCTCGCGATACGATCATCTTCGTCACGTTCTGCGCGATCTTCGTCACGCTCGTCGTGCAGGGCATCACGCTGATTCCGATCCTCAAGTGGTTGAAGATCGATGCCGGCGAGGATGTCGAGACGCAAGAGATCGAGATCCGCGTCACGGCGCTCAGGGCCGGCATCGCGCGTCTGCGCGAACTGGAGCCGTCCTTCGATTCGACCGTCCAGTGGGAGATCGAGGGGCGTCTGCTCGCGGAGTACGAGCACCGGATCGGTCACCTCAACCGCCATAACGAAGTGCGGCTCGAACCGGGCGATTCGTTCGAGATCGACGTCGATCACGACATGCAGCAGCAGGCGCTGAGTGCCGAACGCCGCGAGATCTTGCGCATGCGCGATGCAGGCGAGATCCCGGACGAATTCTACCGAAACGTCGAACTCGACCTCGACCTCGCGACCGCCCGGCTCACGTGACCTCCGGCCTCGCCGGTGCTCGAGGCCGGCAGCGCGTAGCTCGTGTTCTGCTACCGACCTGGTGTCTCGCGAGAGCGATTCGTGCGTCGCGTCCGCGAGTCGAGCGCGGCGCAGAATCGAGCGATGCGGGCCTCTTGCCGTGAAGTCGTATGACGATCCGACGGCGCGGAATCCAACCGGCCAGCAGCCCTACTCGACGATATGCGCGAAACTATGAGCAATTTTGCAAATCAAACTGCGGCTGGCGTGGGCTCGACAAACGAGACGATAGGTTCTTGCCGAGGGCGTCAGCGATGCGACAGAGTGTCTGGACGTTCGGCACGTGATTTCCCCGCTCAAGACGTGAAACCATCGACTCGGTCATCCCGAGCTGATTTGCAAGGTCCCGCTGCGTCTGAGTCGTCTTCATCCGATGCTCGATCAGCGCTCGCGCGCACTGTTCCGCAACCGCAAATTTTGCCTGTGCACGGCGATAGGCCGGCTCACGGAGTTGGCAGAGGTAAAATTCGTCGACGGTTTCGCCGAGCGGCGAAACGTCGCCAAGCCGTTTGGATGATGCGCGCATAGCGGTTCCCCAAGATAGCAAACTTGCGAAGTCTGGTCAATGACACGGCTCTTTCAACCGTGGCGCATCGTGACCGATAGGCCGAGCCGCAGCGTCGACCGACTGACTCCGAGCCCACTACACGTCGCGCGCTCTGATGTTGACGCGCTGATCGCCACGGCGGCATCGATCAGTCGTTCTCGTCGAACTCGGGGCTCTTGAACCTGGAGTACAAGAGCCCCGCTGCTTTTTTCGGATGTCCTCAAAGAGCTCGAGTCGAGCGACCTTGCGCTGAAGTTTTCGATTCTCCATCTCCAACAGGTTATTACGGCGCTGAAGATCGTGCTGTTCTAGGCGCTTCTTGTCACGACGCGTTTTCGCTTGCGGGTAGTCGAGATCTCCGCGGTCGCGTTCGCGACGCCAGGGGTACAGTTGCGACGAATAAATCGCCTCGCGGCGCAAATAGGCGCCCACCGCGTCGACTGCGCATGCGTCGGCCTCACGCACGATGCGAGGCTTCTCCGCAACGGAGAATCGTCGCCGCTTCGGCTTTCCAAGGACCTCGACCTCAGAGCCGCTCGCTTCCGCGTGCGGTCCTCGGCTCGATGTTCCGTTCATGGTATGCTCCTGACAGCACCCGACTAAGTGCGGTTGTTAATGGGGCTAGTACCAGATCATCCTGACACAGGTGAACCCGTTCCGTCGGACGCGGATGGAAACATCGTGTAAGTTTCCTTCCCGGAAGATTATGCGGTGGGTGATCCCCCAGACACCTCAGGTTCTTCGATGACGATTGAGGAGTCGAGTCTCTATCGGACGGCAACGAAGTCGAATGGAGATATCGTCTCTACAAAGAGCCTGTAGCAGAAGCGGAACTCGTAGGCATTGCGGTGTTTGCGTCGGGCAAAATTGCGAAGATGTCGTTCCTCTTCGATCTGGCGGGCGGCCTCGGGGGGGGGGGGGGGCAGCATGGTGCGGCGTATCGGACGATGCCACAGAAAACGATCATGCTTCCGCCTTGACGACTGCGCCCACCTGAGTTCGAGGCGGTAATGGAGAAACGCGGAAGTCGGCTGTTGATGCCGTACTTGGCCAGTGGAATGAACGAAACGCGTGATATTCGACTCGAGCGTATATGGATCGCAATCGCCGCCATCGTCTGCTTCGCAATCGCCGAATCGACTCTCTTCGTCCGAAACTATTTGGCCGATCTGCGCTCAACTCTCCTGACGGCGCTGGTCTTGCTCGTCCTTTGCGGCATCACGAACTTCTTCGCACGCGAAGGCGAGCCAAGAGAGCCTTTGCGAGACCGACGTCCCTCTCTGCAGATATGGGTGTGCCTCTTCATTATCGCTCTCACGGGGGTGGTAAACGTCATTGCGAGCGGGACTTTCTCAACGACTGCTAGGTCTTCGGATGTCTCGTTTAGACTCACGCCAGGACTGGCTCACGATTTCGGCCTCGGTTGGTTCCAGTTCGGCCTCTACGTCGTCTTCACTGCAACGATCCTTTGCAAGGCCGGAGCCGACCTGCGAGGCTTCGGACTAATACCGAAGTGGCACTCTACGATTCGGCCGATTCTGCTCTGGGTGATTCCGATGGCGATTCTCTTGGCGACAGCGATCGCCGCCCAACGCTATCCCGTCGGCGACGTGGGCTTGCGACTGCTTCAGAATTTCTTCCAGAACGGGTTCAGCGAAGAGTTTTTGTTCCGCGGAGCGCTGCTGACTCGTCTACGATTAAACTTTTCAGAGCCAGCAGCTAACGCAATCCAAGCAGCGCTTTTCGGCTTATGGCATTTCGGCCCCATTTTCTACGGAACTCACGGAGACTTTACCGCGACTCTGAGCCTGGCACTGGCAGGCCAGGCTGTGTTCGGCGCGGCAATGGGCTTTCTCGCTTTGCGACTCGGTTCGATCGCGCTACCTACGGTGATGCACACCCTGTTCGACACCTGGTTTGACATCTCGCGTGGGTAGCCGGCTCCCGGAAGCTATGCTCTCCCCGAATACGTAGCAAAGCACAGGGCTTTAAGCGCGAACATGACGCTGATTGTCTCGCTCGAGAAGCTCTGAAACGGACCAATTTGACCGGAAGCGCTTCCGCTGTTGATCTTTATGAACTTGACCGGTTCCAACAAGTCGTTCCGCACGAAAAGTTCGAGGGCACCCAGACCTCGCTCGAGCACTTCTGATGAAGAACGCGACATCTTGCAAGCCATGTAGGCTAATGACGTAGACAGGACATCGCTCTCATCCTCAAGACCCCAACCTCCGTCGCGTTTCTGCAGTTCGCTTAGGAATTTGCAATGGACCCGAGCGAATCGGATCCGACGCGTTCCAGACACCGTGCTGCGACGTACGCACCGTAGAGGGGCCCGTGCTACCAAGTCGACTCAAAACTGCGCATCTCCGCCCACTTAGCGACGTAGCCAAGCCCACGTCGGACGACCTCCCCAGCCCACGGGATTGCGGCAAGATGGAGAGAGGCTATCAAATTCGCTACGACCTCTGGATCAACGCCCGTCACCATGAGGTCTGTTACGTGCATAATCTGCATGTGCTGAAGACGGGTCCGGGGCGGATTCGAATGATGTAAGTCTCGAAAGACCCATTCTCGTAACAACAGTCCTTAAACAGAACCCTCAGTGCCGCCGCACAATAAGCGTCGCGCTGCGCAATCCGCTCGGGCCTGGTGAAAACTCGAATCATTTCGGCCAGCGTGTCAGCGTCGGCGGATAGGCTCTGGTAGTCGGGCAGGTAGCTCCAGGCTCCGATCGGATCACGCCGTCGCATCCCGATCAGATATCTGAGCTCTGCGGAAATCAGGTCCGTGGCTTCAAGCCCGAAAGCGTCTCGAGCGTCGATCAGCGTATCGACTACGAGGGCGCGTTCGAAAACGTCCCCAGTCCAGGCGCCTCCGGCTACGAAGACCGTGTGCAGCAAGTCTTTGAAGCCGGAGGCGTGCGAACGCAAAGTACGAGCGTGCAGCGTCTCGGCGCGTGCCTTCAGGTTCATTGACGGAGCCTCATTCGACATGTTGACACGACCGATGAGCGGAGGATAACGCGGGCGACGGTAGACAATACCGCTCGATGGCCGGCTTCGAGCGGCGCTCAACGCAACGCTCGAGTGGAGCTGCTCGTTAAGCATCGCTTTCGCACGCAGCGAGAGGCCGAAGCGGCTGTGTTCGACTTCATCGAGGCGTGGTACAATCCTCACCGTCGCCATTCGTCGCTCGGCTGTCTCTCGCCGGTCAACAACGAGCGCCGAGCACAAGCGGTGGCTTGAAATCCAACCTAAATGCTGTCCACGGAACCGGGCCAACATCAGTCTCTCTGCTCAGCAGCAGGCGGGATCTTCCACCATTTGACTGATTGCGAGCTGGGAGCGAAAGGATCTGGTATTCCGAAAACGACCCCTTTTGGAACATCGTTCTAATTGAATGTGACTAAGCTGGGAGTTTGGTCTTTTCTTCCGTCTTGACGTGCACGCCCATCACGAGGAGCCAAAGCGCTAGTGATATTTCTCCGATGCCGCCGAGGCCCAAGGCGATAGGGGATACGACGTGTGCTAGTGCGGGGAATAGCAAGCTAACAAGAACGTTGGTTAGGTGGCCTAAACCCGCGACGACCATTAGCACACCGATGGCTCCTGGAAGCAAGTTGGACTTGATGATGAGGTATCCGATTAAGACGCAATAGAATCCGAAGAAAAACAAGCTGTTGTCCGAATGAGCAATTCCCACGATGCTAAAGAACGCCGCGAGCAAAGAGAGGCTTCTATTGACCGGTTTGAGCAACTCGTAGAGAAGCAGCGTCACTACGATATAGGCTGCGCCCGCCACGAGCAGCGATATGTCAGCTAAATGTGTTCGACCAGCCGCATAACCAAGAATACCCGCCACTATTGTGATCATGTAGAAGGCGCCAGCGACCCGAGCTCTGAGAGACGGCGACGCTTCTGCAATTGAGTTAGGTGACAAGACGAACTCCTTTGCTGTCCTACGGATTTAAACCCTCAATTTTTCGTCGACAGCAATCCCCGCAACGGACCCCTTTTGGGATGATTCTCCGATGTAGGCGCGAAGCGGATCCGTGTCGCGAAATTCCGTCCCAAAACGTGAGACCGGATTCCGCTCGACGCGCTTCTCAGGGGCGCGCTCGGCGCTCTGACGCTCCGTCGACCGAAAACGCCCGCACCCGCTCGTCGAGCGGTCCGACGCACTGCTCGAGCTGCTCCCAACTCAGAAAACGCGCGACCTGCGACGCCTTGGCGACGAGCTGCGGATCATCGTGTTAACGACAACTAGCCCTGACCCCTTGCGCTGCAACTCGAGACCGAAGTTCGCGAACGTCTTCGAGCCGCGCGCCCTGCCGCCCAGAGCCTCCTTGAGCGCCGGAGCCGCCTAGCGTACCCACTCCGTGAACGGCCGATCGCCCGACCACGACGCGAGGTCCCGAGCTTTCTGATGCATCGGCGCTGGCTCGTCAAGCCCCCGCCCATTGGTCTGCTCTTTGAACGTGAACACCACGGCCACGCGGCCGTCGATTTCGCGCACCTGCGTCGGACCGCGATCGTGCGACCAGACCTGAGCGACCACAACCTCTCGCATCGCCCGGTCCAGCTTCAATGTCGACACAGAGGGCAGCGGAGGTCGACAAAAGATCACCGGCCGTTTACGGCCGGTGATCTCGTCGGTACCGTTGGTCGGCGCGTCGCCGCGCATTATCGTGCTATTGGCCGTCGCCGTCGTTGACGAGGTCGATGTCGACCGTTTGGTGGCCGATGTCGAGCGTACCGAGACCCGTGACGAGGTCGTAGCGCGGGAGCGCCGTGTACTGCCCGTTGCCACTCACATAGATGTCATGGAAGCCGCCGACCAGATTCGTCTGGAAACCCGGCGGCCCGCTCGGAATCGCCGGCACGGTCGGCGCCGGGAAGGCAAGATATTCGTAGTAGAAGTTCGGTGAGGCGAAGCCCATCTCGTCACCGTGCGAGGTCATCAGCCGCGCATAGACGCCCATGCTCAGAGGTGAGGCGAGGCTCGTTCCTCCGACGAAGCTCTGCACCCCATTGCTGTAGATGATCGCGCCGGTATTGGGGTCGGCATCCATCGCAACGTCGGGCACTTGGCGCAGCGCGGCAGCATCGGCGAGCGCAACGCCCTTCTGCCAGTACGGCTCGTTTTCGAACATGCTCGGGCCGCCGCCGCTGCCTTCCCACGCTTTCTCGCCACCGTATGCCTTCGTATCACTCGCCGAAACGAGGGTCGTGCCGCCGACGGCCACCACGTAGGGCGAAGAAGCGGGATAACTCACGCCCGGAGGCCCAGAGGCGGGGATGCCGGTCGATAAGAGGACCGGGCAGGCCGACCCATTGTCGCCGCTGGAGACGAAGACCGTTTGGCCCTGAGCGGCGGCTTCCAGGAAGACCTCGTCATCGACGACCATGGCACCGTCGGCGAACGGGAAGACCTCGCACTCACCGAAGGACGCGTTGCCCTCGCGGGCGACGTTCTGCTCTGCGAACCGGTTGAATTCGAGACCGGTATCGGAGTCGGTGAGCGTCGTCGTGTCGTACATGTACAGATGGCGCACTTCTTGCGCGATTCCCGTCGAACTCTGCGAATCCAAATCCCACTCGATGAGCCCGGCGATATCGGGACTGGGAATGCCGACGGGGACGATGCTATACGATGCCGGCGGCAAGTTGTTGACGCCCTCGTACGTGCGCAGATCCGGCAGCACTTGCCGCAGATCGCCCTGCGCGAAGACCGCGACCGAGTCGGCGTAGCCGGTCGTGGAGTTGGTGCCGCTGTAGCTATGCGTCCCGTTGCGCTGCACGTAATTCAGGCCGCTGTACGCAGCTTGAAAATCATGCGCGGTATAAGAGCGGAGGCAGTCGTTCGTCGTCGGGATGACCGTCGCGACACAGGCGTCCGGCGGCGCGGCGGTCGCGTGCGTCCGGGAAGCGCTGACGACGCCCGTATGTAACTGGATATTGTTGAGCCCGAGCACCGCGGCCACGGTTCCACCGAGCGCGCTCGGCACTTGGGCATCCTTCACTTGCGCGTACACGATGCCGCGGAACTGTTTGAATGCGTGGATCTCGGTATTGAACGCGGCGCTGGCTTGGGCAGCGGTCGCCGTCGCCGTGACCATCAGGTTGTTGGGCTCGGCCGAGACGCCCTTGAAGCCCTGGCTCACGAGATAGCTAGCGACGGCGTTGACCTGCGACCCCGTCGGGTTGAACGCAGCCGTGAACTGTGCCGGCGTGGCGGTCCGGTGATACATCACGTCGCGCGGATTGTGTTCGCGATGCACGAGATCCATCGCGCCCGCCTTATCGCGCATCGTCAGACCGATGACGATCCGTAGCGGCAGCGATGGTGAGACGCGGCCGATATCGACGGCGTTGCGGAGCGGCAGCGCTTTCGTCGCGGTCGCAGCCCAGCCGGGTGCGAGCGCGCTCGGAGACGGCCGGAAGGTCCCGGCAAAGCGGTGAGCGGCCGCGTCGGCGGCTTGCGCGCTAGCCGCGACGGCGAGCGCGGTCACGAGATGAACGGGACGAACCTGCATGAAGACTCCTCGAACGGGTGATCTTACAGCAGTGTAAGCTGCGGGGTGCAACAGGCCCGCAACACGAGACTCTTACAATCGCGTCTGCGCCGCCGTGCGCGGCATCCCGAGCATGAACGCAGCGGCGTCCAGCGACCCCAGGCCCGTCACGTCGTCGTAGCCGGGCGAGGCCCGAAAATCGCCGTTGCCCCCGAACAGCGTGTCGTGGAACCCGGAGCCGGGGTATGCGCCGCGGCGCAGGCCGTCGTAAAGACTCGACTGCGCGAGGCCGAGCCGGTGGTTCGCGTGCTGGGCGAACTGCGCGAAGAGTACCGCCGCATTGGGAGCGGCCGCGCTCGTCCCGCCGACCGGCGTCGCGAACGATCCGCCATACGCGAACGCGTAGGGTGTCGCGGGGTCGGCGTCGAGCGCCACGTCGGGGACGTTTCGCTCGGTGCGGTTCGCTAGCGTGCCGATCCCCTGTTGATAGGGCGGAACGGCAAAGGCCAGCGAGGCGCCGCCGCCGCTTCCGGACCACGCGCGTTCGGCCTTCCACGCTCGGAGCGGCCCGAGTTCGAGCGTCGTTCCGCCCACGGCCGCGACGTAGGACGAGCTGGCCGGAAAATCCACGTTGGTCGGATTCGGTTCGCCGGGCAGGCCGTAGGGCGGCGCATTTTGCGCGCAGTCGCGCGAGCCGTTATCGCCCGATGCGGCAAAACGCGTCTGCCCCTCGGCTGCGGCCTGTACGAAGAGGTCCTCGTCGGCGGCGAGTTCGCTGCGATCGTCGCCGATCTCGCACGATCCCCACGAAGTGGACACGATATCGATGCGTGGATCGATCACCGTCCGCTCGTAGAGATCGTCGAAGGTTGCGTTCAGCGCATCCGCGGCTTCATAGACGACGATATTCGCCCCCGGCGCGCCCGCCGACGTCTGCTCGACGTCGAGGGTCGACTCCATCGTCTGGCCCGGCACCACCGTCCCGACATGAAGCGGATCGTCGACGAAAGCTCGCGCGAGGCCGCCGCTTCGGCGAACCCCGAAGGCTTGCCAGAACGCGGCAACGTCGCTATCGAGAAAATCGTAGGCGGTCTCGATCGCGATCGTCGTCCCGCGCCCATCGAGACGCGGGTCCACGCGCCGCGGTGCGTCGTAAGCGGTCGCGATGTCGACGGGCGCGTACCCGCCGCCGAGCTGCGGACGCGCAACCGCGGGCGGTCGCGCCGTTTTGCGTGCGAAATCGTCGAATCCCGCGACCGCCACGATCAGCCCGTCGAGAGCTTTGGGGATTGATGCAGGTTTGCCATTCGCATAGGAGAGGACGTTATGGTAACTATACGTTTGGATGACCGTCGAGAACAACGCATCCGCTTGCGCCACCGTGGCGATCACGTCGATGACTTTCCGATTCGGATACACGTCGAGGATCTGCATTCCCGAACCCAGCAAGACGTACTCGACGGTCGAATAGCCATGCGACGACGGAGCGAAGTTCGCGGCAAAACGATCGGGTGTGAGAAACGCGCCGTACTCCGGTGAACCCGGGTCGTTGACCGCGCGTGCGAAGGCTTCGACTCCCGCGGGATCGGGATAGGCGAGATGGACGACCAGCCGCACTCTCTGCGTTGGGGAGGCCGGCCCGACGAGCGTCGCCACGCGCGTGAACGCCGGCACGTCCGCTGCGATGCCGTCCGTCGGCAGAGCCGACGCGGCCGCCCCGCACGACGCAACGAGGATCACCGAGCAGAGGAGTCTCCGCAGAGCGTGCATAGCCGTGCTCATCTTGCCACCAGATCTTCAAAGCGGTTCCGGGCCGGCCGAGCACGCGTCTCAGCGACGGCTGCGAGCGGCCAGATGTTGGGCGCCTCCGCGCCGACGGTCGTCCGATAGAGCGTGCGCCAAACCGAGTAGGCACGATCGGAGACGGCGGCTCCGCTTCCCTCGGCGAGCGAGCGCAGCTGCAGGACGACGGCCTGGAGGTCGAACGGCGCGATCGAAAGCAGACGTTCGTGGGCTTGCCGGCCGGTAAGGGAATCGACACCCGGCGCCGTTGCGAGCCAGCGCAGCGCTTCGAGGGCGGCCGCGCGCAAGCGTTCGCGCTCGCGCCATTCCCACCCGACGTCCTCGACGTCCTCGAGAAAATCGCCGGCATACCGTTCCGCCGCCGCAACGAAGCCGGCCGCGGCGACGCCCGGTTCACCGCGCGTGAGCGCCGCGCGACCCCGTTCGATCGCTTCGTCGAAGAGCACCACATCGACGATGGTCCCGGCGGGCGACACGAAACGGTAGGCCCCAGCCTCGTACACGACGACGTTCCCGACGGCTTTACGAATTGCGCTGACGGTCACCCGCAGGGCGTCGTTGGCGGCGTCGGCGTCCATCTCGGGCCAATACAGATCCAAGAGTTTCGCGCGCGGCACGGCCCGGCCGCGCTGGCTTACGATATATGCGAAGATGTCGCGCGATTTGCGGCGCTTCCATTCTCCGGAGATCGTTCGTCCGGCAACGGCGACGCTGAAGGTTCCGAGCATCGCGATCTCGAGCTGCGCCGCGCCGGTCGCGGCGTGCGGGGCGGCGCCGGCCGGGGCGGCGTCGGAGCGGCGCAGCAGCGGCTGCAGCGCTGCGAAAGCGGCGGCTTTCGTACGTAACAAAAAGCGATAGTCGCGTTGATAGACGAGGGCCAGGGCCTCGGTCGCGGCCGCTCGTGCCGTCGCTTCGGCTGCGAGGGCGTCCCGAGCGCCGCCCGCACGTTCTGCCGCCCGCAGCAAGAGCGCGGCCGCATCGACATACGAAGCGGCGCGCAGCACGGCGTCCGTACCCTCGCTCGCCGCCGCGATCGCCGCCGAAGCGAAGCCGATCGCGGCGCCCGCGTCGTCGCCCTCGAGGGCGCACAGCGCGCGCGTGGTCAGCATCGGCGCAGCTTGCTGGCCGCGGCCGGCGCTTCGAAACAGATCGATCGCGCGCGCGCAGCCTTCATCTGCGCTAGCGAGATCCCGCGTCGCGAGCGCACAACGGGCAAGGCCGTGTAAGATGTATGGCCGGACCAGGATATCGCCCGGATCGCAGACGCGCCGCGCCTCTTCGAACGCAAGCGTGGCGGCGGCCACATGGCCGCGCTCGAGGTGCAGTGTTGCGAGCGATTCATACGCGCGCGCGAGCGTGAGCGTCGAACCGTAATCGCCGGCCCGGGCGATGAGATCCGCGACCACGCGTTCGGCTTCGTCGAGATCGCCGAGTAGCAAACGCGTGTAGACGAGGTCGGCGAGCGTGACCAGGGCGGAGGCGCGTTGTCCGGCGCGCTCTTTCAACGCAAACGCGCGCTCGTAGAGCGACAGACCGGCGTAGAGATCGCCCCGTCGCAGATGGGCGACCGCGGTATTGTGGAGAACCGAACCGTGGACGCCGATATCCCCGCGCGCGACCACGATCGGCATGATCGCGTTGAAGATCTCGAGTGCCTCGTCGAAGCGCCCCGTTTCGACGTTGAGCGCACCGAGACTCATGCGCAGCCCCGTGGCGCTACTCTCACCGAGCGGCGAGAGCGTGAGCGTCTCTTCCAACAACGCGCGCATCCTCGCAAAGGCGCCGCGCGAGCCCAAGATCGGCGCGCACGCGCGCACCGCCTCCGCGACGATATCGTACGAGCCGTAGCGCCGGGCGAGGGCGATCGCCCGCTCGAGCGCGCTCGAGGCGGCGTCGAAGTCGCCGGCTTGGGAACGCACGCGTCCGAGCGCCGTCAAAAGGGTCGCGCTGCGTTCGATGCGTTCGATGGGCAGGCGTCCGAGCAACGTGCCGACCGTCGAAACCGCGCCGACTCGCAGTAACTCGAGGACCGCATCTTCCAATTCGTCCGCGGCGGTCTCGGGCGTTCCGGCGTCGAGCCGGTGCGCGATCGCTCGCGCCACGTCGCCGCGCCGCGCGAATTCGTCGGCAGCCCGGCCGTGCAACTCCGCAATCTCGGCGGGCGTTCGCCGCAGGCGTAACTCGTGAAGCAAGAATTCGCGAAACAGCCGATGCGACGTATAGGCGTGCGCCGAACGGCGCGAGACGAAGACACCGCGCTCGGCCAGCGACGCGAGGATGCGGCCGGAGTCGTCCCAACCCAGGATCGCATCGCACGACGCCGTCTCCAAGCTATCGAGGATCGCGGTCTCCAAGAGCAGGCGTCCCTCGGCCGCACCGAGGCGATCGAACACTTCGCTTGCGAGGTAGTCGAAGAGAAGCTGCTGCGTCTGCTGGTTTCCGAGAGCGGCGAAATCGAGCGGAGCGCGAGCGGCCACGTTCGCGGTCGAAGCGATGAGCGCGATGCCCGCCGGCCAACCGTCGGCGCGAGCCGCGAGCGCGCACACGTCGTCGCCGATGGCAGCACCCGGCGTCGCGCGCGCGATCAGCTCGCGCGTTTGCGTGCGATCGAAGAGCAGGTCGTCGGGAGCGACGCTCGCGAGCTGCGCTCGCGCGGCGATCGCGTGCAGCGGAATCGGCATCGCACGACCGCACACGATGAACGTCGCGCCGACCCGCGCGGCGCGAAGAACGACCTCGCGCAGCGCCGCCGCGGCCGGACTGCCGTCGATTTCGTGCACGTCGTCGAAGACGAAAAGCGGCCCCTGCGCGAGGGACGCGATCCGCTCCGCGAGATAGCTCCCGACTTCTTTTGCCGACCCGAGCCGCCACACTTCGACATCGAGAATCGGGGGCGCACCGAGCGACTCGAGCGCGGCGTCGAGATGCGACGCGAAGATGCCGATGTCGGCATCGGAGGATTCGAACGTATACCAGGCTTTCGGTGCTTTCGCCCGTTCGAAGAGTTGCGCGGCGAGCACGGTCTTACCGTAGCCGGGACCGGCGACAACCGATAGCACGCGGACATCGGGTGCCAGCAGCGACTCCACATTCGGTCGCTCGATCCAACTTGCGAGAGCCTCCGGCGCGCGGAGTTTGAGACGCCTGACGAACATCCGCCGTCCTTCCTTTCGCTCTGGAAAAGCTCCCTTGGTCGCTGGTGACGTCAAACGGCCAGCGACCGTTACGGGCAACGAACGGCTAGGGAGACCGGGACTTTCGATCGAGGCGCCCTAGGAAACCGGTACTACCTCGTCACCGTCGCGTGCACGCGCAGGCTCCGCGCGAACGCGATACGGTCGGGCGCGCCGGTAAGCGGATGTGCGATCAGGTCGCCGAGCGTGTTCTCCGCGATCTCGACGGGCGCGCTCTGCAGGCTCCACGGCGCGTGCCGGATCTCCGCCGAGACGAGTCCCGCGCCCCGGCGGGCGAAAAAGCGGTACCGCTCGTGCAGAAACGCATCGAGGGACCCGGGCTCGAGCGCCGACGGCTCACCCTCCGGTACGTACGAAGCGCGAAAACGGCCGCCCGGCGCGCGCCGATCGGTCCGTTCGCTCGTATAGCAAATCCTGCCTGCAGACTCGCTCATCTCGATGCGCGCGTCGAGATAGGGCAACGCCGTCGCGATCCGCGCCGCGAAGACCGCGATCCGGCTCGAGGCATCGAGACTGAAGAACCAGATGCCGGGCCGGCCGCGCACGCGGACGTAGGTCCGCAGATTGATCTCGGGGACGCTGCGGAGACCCGGCAAGACGGGCCCGAGCCGCGGCCGCACGTCCGTCATGCGGAACGGGACGACCGAGAGCCACGCCTCGCCGTTGAAGCGGTCGAGCTCGACGCCCGCCGGCAAGGCGCGCGCGACGATCGCGGCGTCGGCTCGCCAGTGCAAGAAGCAGACGTCGTGCCACCACATGGCGAGCACCCACGGCGTCACGCGCTCACACGCGTTCGAGCGCTCCGCGTAGCGCCGTGTGATCCGTGCGGTCGATCGTCAGCGGTGTGATGCTGACGTACCCGTCGCGCACGGCGGCTAGATCCGTCTCGTCGTCGATCGCCGCCGGATCGAACGTACCCCATAGCCAATAATAAGTGCCGCCCCGAGGATCGACGCGCTTGTCGATTCGATCGGCGTAGGCTTTGCGTCCCTGACGCGTCCACTTCCGGCCCTTCAGCTCCGCCGCCGTGCGGTTCGGTGCGTTCACGTTGAGCAGCGTGAGCGGCGGCAGCCCATGCGTGAGGACGTCGCGGCCGAGGTCGAGCGCGACCTCGATCGCCGTCTCCCAGTGGTGGTCGCGCGCGTGTTCCGGCCAACTCGCGGCAAGCGAGATCGCGATCAACGGAATGCCGATGATCGTGCCCTCGAGCGCCGCCGCGACCGTGCCGCTGTACGTCACGTCGTCACCGAGATTCGCGCCGCGGTTGATGCCGCTGACGAGCAGCGACGGCATGCCGGAACAGAGATCGTACGCGCCGATCACGACGCAGTCGGCGGGCGTCCCGCCGGCGCGATACGTCGGCACGTCCCGGCCGCCGACGCTCGTGATGCGCACGGGCGCCGCGATCGAGAGCGCGTGTCCGACGCCGCTGCGGTCGGCATCCGGCGCGACGACCGTGACGTCGCCGAGCGCCGTCAGCGCCGTCGCGAGCTGGATGATGCCGAGGCTCTGGTAGCCGTCGTCGTTCGTGACGAGAATCTTCGGTCGTTCCACCTCGGGAACGTACCCGGTCGCGGACGCGACCTCCGGCTAGACGCGCCCCGTCCTCGGCGCGAACAGCATCGAGAGCACGTACGACACGATCGAGAGGACGATCGAGCCGATCAGCGCCGCGCCGAAGCCGTTCACCGAGAGTCCGAGTCCCAGGTGCCCCACGAGGTAGAACAGCGCGGCGTTGATGATGAACGTGAAGAGCCCGAGCGTGAGGATCTCTACCGGCAACGACAGTATGACAAGAATCGGTCGAAGTACGGCGTTGACGATGCCGAGCACGACCGCCGCGACGAGCGCGCCGACCGGTCCCGAGACCGTGATGCCAGGTATGAGATACGCGACGGCATAGAGCGCGATGGCATTGACGATCAGCCGGATGATCAAACCCATGACGAATCTCCTCGGCCGCACGGAGTCGTGCGGTCGGAACGGTCATTCCCCGCGGGGGCGAGAGTTATTCCTCCCGCAAATCTACCGAGTTCTTCATCTCCGCAGCTACCCGTTCAGCCCGGCTTTGATCTCCGAGGCGAGCGCGGCGGTCATGCCCTTGACGGCCGCGATCTCATCGACGCTCGCGCGCATGATGCCCGAGACCGAGCCGAACGTCACGAGCAGCCGCTTCTTGCGCACGGGGCCGACGCCGGCGAGCGCGTCGAGCTTCGACTGCGTCATCGCCTTTCCGCGCCGGATGCGGTGGTACTCGACGGCGAACCGGTGCGCTTCGTCGCGCACGCGCATGACAAGATGCAGCCCGGGCGATCCCGGCGGCAGGACGATCGGCTCCGACTGTCCCGGCACGAAGAGCCACTCGTGCTCTTTTGCCAGGCCCGCGACGGGAATGCCCCACAGATCCAGCTCTTCCAGCACCTCGACGACGGCCCCGAGCTGACCCTTGCCGCCGTCGATCAGCAGCAGGTCGGGCCGTGCGTGGAACTTTTCCTTGCGCCGCAACTCCGCTTCGATCGTGCGCCGCTCCTCGACGATGCTCGTGGGATCGTCCTCGCCCGGCGCGTTCGTGTCGGCGCGCAGATAGCGCAGCCGGCGGCGCAGCGTCTCCTGCATCATGGCAAAATCGTTCGGACCCTGGTCGTAGCGAATTTTGAAGCGCCGGTAGTCGCTCTTCTTCGCTCGTCCTTCGACGAAGACGACCATCGAGCTCACCGCGTTCGTTCCTTGGATGTTCGAGATGTCGTAGCACTCGATGCGGTGCGGCGGCTCCGGCAGATCGAGAGCCGCCGCGAGCTCCGTGAGCGACTGCGCGCTCGTCGACTCTTGGAGCTCCTGGTGCGCGAGGAACGTCTTGAGATTCGAGGCCGCGTTCTCTTGGACGAGCCGCATGTAGTCGGCGCGCGGACCGCGCTGCGCGCGCACGAGCCGCACGCGCGTCCCTTTGAGTTCGCTCAGCCACGCCTCGACGATCGCGCCGTCCTCCGGCAGCGTCTCGACGATGATCTCCTTCGGAATCGAGGCCTGCGATGCGACGCGGCGGGCGCGCCGCTTCAAGGCGACCGGCACTTCGTTCGACCGCGCGTCCCGCGTCGCCATCGGTGAGAATCCGTCCGTGATCGCGCGCGAACTGCCGCGCGAGAGGGCGTCGACCTCGCTGACGGGGAGCGTCGCGGCGGCGCGCGCCGTGTAGAACTGACCGAGGAACTCGGAGAAGATCGCGGCGTCCGGCTGCTCCGCGATGCCGTCTAAGATGAAGTGCTCCTGGCCGATCAGCTTGCCGCCGCGCACGAAAAAGACTTGCATGCAAGCCTGACCCTGCGCCTTCGCGATCGCGATCAGATCCATGTCGACGCGCGTCCGCCAGACAACTTTCTGTCCTTCGGTCACGCGCCGGACGGCGACGATCCGGTCGCGCAGGCTCGCCGCGGCCTCGTAGTTCATGCGCGAGGCGGCGTCGGCCATCTCGATCTGCAACCGGTCGAGTAGCCGGTCCTGGCGGCCCTCGAGGAAGAGCACGACCTCGTCGACCAGCTCGTCGTACTGCGGCTCGCTCTGATAGCCGACGCACGGCGCCATGCAACGCTTGATATGATATTGCAGACACGGCCGCTTGCGCTTGCCGTCGATCGGCTCGCGACAGGTGCGTAGCGGGAAGACGACGCGGATCAGATTGATGAGTTCGCGCAGGCCGTGCGCGTTCGTGTACGGCCCGAAATACCGGGCGCCGTCGTCACGGACCGTGCGAGTGAACTGCACGCGCGGGAACGCCTCGTTCGTCACTTTCAAGTAGGGGTAGCGTTTGTCATCGCGCAGGCGGACGTTGAACGGCGGCTGGTGCCGTTTGATCAGGTTCGCCTCGAGGATCAGCGCTTCGATTTCGTTGTTGACGACGATCCAGCGAACGTCGTGGACGCGTTCGACCATCCGCTGCGTGCGATAGACGCGCGCGGCGCTGTCCTGAAAATACGACCGGACCCGGCTGCGGAGCGAGACGGCCTTGCCGATGTAGAGTATGCGCTCCGCCTCGCCGAGCATCAGGTAGACGCCGGGCACGTCGGGCACTTGGGAGAGCGTTCGTTCGCGGCGGCGCGTGTCGGGATTCACATCAGACCGTGCGGCGACGCGCCTCCACCAGGCGATAGGCGATGAACGCGACGATCGCGACAACGACGACCGCGACGATCGCGAGCGCGGAGCGGTGGACGACCGTCATGAGATCGCCCGTGTGGTGACCCATCGCCGCCCCGAGGTAGGCGAGCGCGAAGCAGAAGATCAGCGAACCGAGCGTCGTGTAGGTCAAGAAAAAGCGGCGCGACATGCGCGAGACGCCGGCCGGCAGCGCCGAAACGCCTCGCACGAATGGCAAGAACCGGCAGACGAAGACGAGCGCATTGCCGTAGCGTCCGTAGAACTCGTGCCATCTCGCATACTTCGTCTCGGTCAACTTGACGTAGCGTCCGTAGCGCAAAACGAACGGCCGGCCGCCGAACCATCCGATCGCGTAGAGGGCGGAGCCGCCGACGACTTCGCCCGCCGTCGCGACGAGCGCCGCGAGCCAGACGCTCGAGAGGTGACCCGTCGCTGCGAGCGCGCCCGCGGCCGGTACGACGATCTCGGTGCCGACCGGCAGGCCCATGTTGCCGAGCACCATGATGACGAAGAGTCCCGAGTATCCCGCATGATCGATGAACTCGAGGACGTGGCGGCTCAGCTGTTCCATGCGGTGATTCCTTCGGTTGCGCGGCGGCGGAGCGCGGCCAGGACGTCGGCCGTCAAACCGGCGCGCTCCGCGAGGAGCGCGTCGAAGAGCGCGATCGGCGTGACCGGTGCATCCGGCGGGCACGCCGCCTCCGCCTGAACGATCACCCTGCGCACGCGCGGCGTGATCAGAGTGCCGTCCCAGAGACGATCTTCGCCCGTGCCGACCGCGCGGCGCGTCGCTTCCCCGAGTTCGCTCGAGGACAGGCCGAGCTCTTGCAGCCGCGCCGCGATCGCCCCGTCGTTCTCATCGAGCAGCGCGAGCATCAGATGACCGACGCCGATGAAATAATGGTTGTGATTGCGGCTCGCCTGCTCCGCCGTGCGAAGCACGCGTCGAGCCGCTGGATTGAAGCGTGAAAACACGTTCGACTCCCGAGTCGAGGACCGTGCTAGGTACCGTGCGGGTACCGCGCATCCTTCACGGCCGTAGCGCAAACGCGCTTAGCGCCGCCCGAGCAAGAACGGGTCGTTTCCGCGCGTGAGGGCATTGTGCGAGGCGAGCTCGGTCGCGACCGCGGCCGGTACGAGCCCGCGCAGGTCGACGATACTCATGATCCCGCCCGTTTGATCGAGCTTCACCCACCGGCCGCGCTGATTCTGCAGCAGCATCTGCCCGCCGTAGGGTCCCGCTTTGAAGCTGCAGAGCGCATAGCCCGAGGCGATCGTTACGTCCGGAACCGAGACGGCGAGCGCAATTTGTGAGAGATCGGTACCGAATGCGGTGAACGTTCCGAGCAGCGCCCGGCGCGCCTCGGCGACGTCCGCTACCTTGCCGTAGTCGGCGCGCGCCGGCGCGACGGTCGCGGCGAGGCACGAGCCCGTTGCCGTCATCGCTGCGGCCGCGACGACAAAAATCCATCCGAGGTATGACCTCGACCGGCGAACTGCGGACTCACCCATCGAAAACGTCGTGCCCAACCGGAAGCCGCACGACACGTGAACTGGTCGGGGCGGCAGGATTTGAACCTGTGACCTCTGCGTCCCGAACGCAGCGCTCTACCAAGCTGAGCTACGCCCCGATCGAACCCAAGTGCGACTCGCTGCTGTTCTGAGAGGGCGATGCCGCTCCTGCATGGGCTCCGAGCGACGGTCGCGAAGGTAAGGCCCCGTTCATGAACTACGTTATCGTCGGTTGCGGCCGCGTCGGAGCGACGCTTGCCAAACTCCTCGCCGCAGAGCAACAGCACGTCACGGTCGTCGACGAAAATCCGACGGCGTTCAAACGTCTCGGGACGCATTGGACCGGACGTGTCGAAGTCGGTACCGGCATCGATTACGACGTCCTCGCGCGTGCGGGCACGGCCGAGGCGGACGGCTTCATCGCCGTGACGGACGGTGATAATCGCAACGTCATGGCCGCGCTGATCGCGCAGCGCATGTTCGGCGTCAAGAAGATCGTCGCGCGCATCTACGACCCGCCGCGCGGCCAGCTCTACCGCGAGCTCGGCATCGAGACGGTCTGCCCGACCACGATCGGCGCGAAGATCATCCGCGATTCCATCATGCACATGCCGTTCGAGAGTTCGCCGTCGTTCGATTTCGGCAAGCTCACCTCGCTCTGCGTCACGCTACGACATACGGAGGAGGGGCTGACGCTGGAGGAGATCGAGCAGACGGGTCTCGTCCGCATCGCGGCCGTCCGGCGGGGTGTCGCCGTGCTGATTCCGCGACCGGGCGAACCGCTGCACGCGGGCGACGAGGTCAACGCGATCGTCGCACCGGCCGCGCTCTCCGGATTCGCCCAGCGCTTCGCGAGCGACGAGCGGCCCGTCAAGGTCGCGGTCTAGCCGATGTTCATCATCATCGTCGGCGGCGGCAAAGTCGGTACGTATCTCGCGCGCGGTTTGATCGATCAGGATCACGAGGTCGTCGTGATCGAGAAGATGGCCAAAAAAGCTCAGATCATGGCGAGCCTGATCGAGACGGAGGTGGCGATGGTCGGCGACGGCTGCGACCCGCTCGTCCTGGATCAAGCGGGCATCGGGCGCGCCGACGTCGTCGTGGCCGATACGGGCGACGACGAAGACAACCTCGTCGTCTGCCTGATCGCGAAGCGCCGATCGACCGCACGTTGCATCGCGCGTGTCAACAATCCGAAGAACAAGCCGATCTTCGAATCGCTCGACCGCGACAATCCGATCACGCTGATCTCTTCGACCGAGATCATCCTCGACGTCATCAACGAGCACGTGAACGCGAAAGATTTCTCCGTGCTCGCAAAGCTGAAGGACGGCGATCTCGAGTTGCTCCGGCTCGGCATCGGCGAAGGCGCGCCGGCGACCGGACGCCGCATCGTCGACGCGGGATTGCCGCGTTCCAGCGTCGTGATCGCCGTCGAACGCAAAGGCGAAGAGATGGTCATTCCGAACGGCGACACGCAGATCCGCGCCGGCGACCACATCGTGCTCATGTGCAAGAAGTCGTCACGCGACGACGTGCGCGGCGCGCTGCTCGGCACGCTCGTGCCGCCCTCCGGCGCGCCCGGCCGCAACGGCTCGAAGTAGGTGGAGACGACGCGCGTCGCGGCGCTGCGAAACTTCCGCGACGCGAGCGGTCCGGAGCATCGCGGCTACGCCGCGCTCGACGGCCGCCGCATGCGGCGCGGGCGCCTCTACCGCTCGGACAACGCGACGGAGCTCGGAGCGGACGACGCCGCACGTCTGCGCGAACTCGGGCTCGGACGCGCCTTCGACCTGCGCTCGGCGACGGAGCGCCGCCGCGTGCCGAGCATCTACGCCGCCATCGCTCCGGGCCCGGACGTCACGGTCTTCGAGGATCTCACGTCGTTCAACGAGGGCGAACTCCGCACGAAGTTGCTGACGACGCTCGTCGCCTCGCGCGACGTCTCGGGGCTGATGCACCTCTACTATCGGCAACTGCCCGGCGTCTTCGCAAAGCCGCTCGAGACGATCTTCGCCGCTCTTGCGGACGGAGCACCCGTCGTCGTGCACTGCCGCGGCGGCAAAGACCGGACCGGTTTCGCCGTCGCGATCGTCCACCTCGCGCTCGGTGTCTCGCGCGCCGACGCCATGGCCGACTACCTCCTGAGCGCCGGTCTCTTCGAGCCGGGAGCCGAGGAAGACGCGATGATCGAATCGATTCGGCGCAGGACGTTCGTCCGGCTCGAACCCGCGACACTGGCTCCGATGATGACGGTCGCGCCGGCCTATCTCGAGACGGCACTTGCGGCCATCGACGAGCGCGGCGGCATCGAAGCCTATCTCGCGACGGCCTGCGGTCTCGATGCCGCGCGCCGCACCCGTTTGATCGAGCAACTCACGGCCTGACCGGGCGGCATCGTACCGCAACGATCCGGAAAAACTCTTTTCCGGTTGCGAGACGGACAGGAAGCGAGAACCGTCGGGCGAGAACGTGGAATTCGTTTTCGCATTATCGACGTTGAGGATCGCCATGATTGTCGAACACCCGCCGACCCCGGAGCCGGCGGCCCGCCACGACCGCAACTGGGAGGCGATCGAGCGGAGTCCCGACTTCCGGGCACTCGTCGCCTCGAAGTGGCGGTTCATCGTGCCCGCGACGATCTTCTTCCTCGCGTATTATTTCGCATTGCCCGTCCTCGCGGGCGTCGCGCCGGCATTCATGCGTACGCCCGTGATCGGTCCCGTCAACGTCGCGAACCTCTTCGCGCTCTCGCAGTTCGCGATGGTCGCCGTCGTGATGTCGCTCTACGTCGCGCGCGCGAAGCGCTTCGACACCGATGCCGCCGCCGTCGTTTCGAAGATCGAGGGCACGCACCCGTGACGACCTCGCTCTGGCTCTTCCTTGCCTTCGTCGCCGTCACGCTGATCGTCACGTTCTACGCGTCGCGCCGCACGAAGACGGCCTCCGACTTCTACAGCGCCGGCCGCTCGATCAGCGGCATCCAGAACGGCTGGGCGCTCGCGGGCGACTACATCTCGGCGGCATCGTTCCTCGGCATCTCCGGCCTCATCGCCTTTTACGGCTATGATGGATTCATGTACTGCGTCGGTTTCCTCGTCGCGTACCTGACGGTCCTCATGCTGGTCGCCGAGCCGCTGCGCAATACCGGAAAATACACGATGGCCGACGTCCTCGCGTTCCGGCTGCGGAGCAAGAGCGTGCGCGGGATCGCCGCCCTCTCGACGCTCGCCGTCAGCCTCTTCTACATGGTCGCGCAGATGGTCGGCGCGGGTTCGCTCGTCAAGGTCCTGATCCCGGCGTTCACGTTCGACACCTCGATCATTCTCGTCGGCGCGATCATGCTCGTCTACGTGATCGTCGGCGGCATGCTCGCGACCACGTGGGTGCAGATCATCAAAGCGGTGCTCATGATGGTCGGCGTCATCATCCTCTCGCTCTTCGTACTCGCGCACTATAACTTCTCGATCGGCGATTTCGTCTCAGCCGTCGCGAACGTCCACGGCACGGTCAAGAACGCCGCGGGCGAGGTCGTCGCGACGAAGTCGTATCTCGAGCCGGGCCTGCTCTACAACGGCCAGTGGGGCGCGCTCAACCTGCTCTCGCTCGGCATCGCGCTCGTCTTCGGCACGGCGGGCCTGCCGCATATCTTGATCCGCTTCTACACGGTGCCGACCGCGCAGGCCGCACGGAAGTCGGTCGTCTGGGCGACGACGATCATCGGCGCGTTCTACCTCATGACGATGCTGCTCGGCTTCGGCGCGGCGGCGATCCTCGGCAAGGCGCAGATCGGCGTGCACGTCACGGGCCCGAAGGCCGCGGCCTTTATCGCCGCGCACCCGCTCGAAGCGACCAAACTGACGGAGCAGCTGAACAAATTCGGCTATATCGTGCCGGCTCCGAACAACAACCTCGCCTCGGTCGTGCTCGCGGGAAACCTCGGCGGCGACGTCCTGCTCTCGTTCGTCTCCGCGATCGCTTTCGCGACGATCCTCGCCGTCGTTGCGGGTCTGACGATCGCGGCGTCGAGCACGATCGCGCACGACTTCTGGATCAACATCGTCCGCGAAGGCAAGGAACGGCCAGGTGAGGAGGTCCGCGTCGCGCGCATCGCCGCCGTCGGCATCGGCGTCCTCTCGATCGTCCTCGCCGTGGCGTTGCAATCACTCAACGTCGCCTTCCTCGTCGGCCTCGCCTTCGCCGTTGCGGCGAGCGCGAACGTCCCCGCGATCATCCTGACGCTGTTCTGGAAGCGCTTCAACACGACGGGCACGATCGTCGGCATGGTCGTCGGCCTCGTCTCCTCGCTCGTCCTGATCGCCGTCAGCCCGGCGATCATGGGCGTCGACGAAGCGACCGTCACGGTCCGCCATCTCATCCAAGCGAAGGCCCTCTTCCCGCTCGAGAATCCGGGCATCGTCTCCGTGCCGCTCGGCTTCATCGCGGCCGTGATCGCGGCGCTCGCGACGCAGGATCGCCGCACCGATGCGACCTTCGCGCAACTCACCGTCCGCGCGAATACGGGTCTCGGCGCCGAGGCCTGATCGAAGCCCCGGCGCTCAAATCAGCCCCCGGCGGAGGGCCGTGACGGCTGCTTGCGTGCGATCGGCGGCGGCGAGTTTCTCGAGGATGTCGCGGACGTGGCCCTTGACCGTGCCGAGTCCGAGGAAGAGCGCGAGCGCGATCTCGCCGTTGCCTTTGCCGTCCGCGACCATGCGCAGGACGTCGGTCTCGCGCGGCGTCAGCGGCGAACGCATGCCGGGATCCGTCGACGCACCGGCTGCCGCCGGCTCGCCCGGTGCGGTCAGATGGCGCATCACGGTCGTCGCGATCTTCGCATCGAAGAAGGCGTTGCCGGCGGCGGCGGCGCGCACGGCCGCTACGATCTGCTCGGGCGGCGAGCTCTTTACGCAATAGGCATCGGCACCGGCCGCGAGCGCCGCCAGCACCTCGCCTTCGAGTTCGTGCATGGTGAGGATCGCGACGCGCGTCGAGGGCACGGCCTGGCGGATGCGGCGCGTCAGTTCGATACCGTCGATCCCTGGCAATCCGATGTCAATGACCGCGACGTCTGGTCGCAGCCGTTCGATCAGTTCCAGCCCCGCGATGCCGTCTTCGGCTTCGCCGACGACGTCGAGCTCGGGATCGCGGTGCAACTCCGTGCGGAGACCCGCGCGCGTGAGGGCGTGATCTTCAACGATCGCGACCGTGTACGGCGTTCGCTCCGGCACGCTCTCGCTCACGCGCGCGCCTCCGCCGCGAGCGCCGGCACGAGCGGGAGCGCGAGCGTGAAGAGGCTGCCGCCGCCCGGTTTCGGCTCGTACCGGATCGTGCCGTCGTGGGCCTCGGCGATCCGGCGAACGACGTATAGGCCGAGGCCCGTGCCGGCCCCCGCGCGGGACGAGTCGGCGTCGAGGCGCTGGAAGAGCCGGGCGCGCTGGGCGGCCGGGACGCCGTAGCCGTCGTCGTCGACGGCGATCGAAGCGCCGTTGCCGTTCGCGCCGACGCGCACCGCGATCGTCCCGCCGGCCGGCGTGAAGGCGATCGCGTTTGCGAGCAGATTCACGATCGCGCGGCGCATCTCGCCCGGGTCGGCCGCGACGTGCGGATCCTCGAGCGCCTCGACCGTGACGGACAAGTTCTTGGCAGACCAGAGCGACTGGAGCTCGTCGACGGCTGCCCGTGCGAGCGCCGCGAGCCGGACGACGTCGCGCCGTCGCGAGGCCTCGCCCGCTTCGTAGCGCGAGACGAGGACGAGCGTCTCCGCGAGTCGTTGCAATTCGTCATTCGAGAGCACGGTGCGCTCGAGGATCGTGCGAAACGGTGCGGGCAGGTCGCCGTAGGATCCGCCGAGGGCCTGACGCATCGTCAGACTCGCGGCCGCGAGCGGCGTGCGCAGGTCGTGCGAGAGCGCGTAGACGAGATCGCGGATCACGTCGCTTCGTTCGAGCAGCGCCGCGTTCGCTCCGGCGAGGTCGGCGTTGCGCTCGGCGAGCTGCGCGAAGAGCGCCGCCTGCGCGAGCGCGATGCCGGACTGGTCGACGTAGTAGCGCATGCCTTCCCCGAAGCCGGCCTCGAACGATCGCGCGCCGCGAGCGAAGATCAGGACGCCGAAGACCGACTCGTGTTCGATGACGGGCACGGCGATCGCATCCGAGACGGCGAGTTCGTCGAGCACGAGCCGGCCGACGGCACCCGCGGCACCGGCGTGCGCGGTCTCGCCGCTCTCCGCCAAGCGCGAGACGAACGACAGCAGGCCGACCGAGGGCCGGACGTGGGTCGCTTCGACGTCGCCGCCGCGGAGGCACCGGAAGGTCGCGGGTTCGTCGAGGCCCTGTTCGAACGCGAGCAGGAGCGCGAGATCGAGGTCGAGCGCGTCGATCGCCTCGCGGACCATCGCGCGTTCGATGAGCTCACGGTTGACGGACTCACGGATCGTCTCGACCGCTCGACGCACCGCCCGTTCGCGCGCCGCGCGCTCGCTGCGCGCCTCGAGGGCGCCGGCGCGGCGCGAGGTGCGCTGGGATGCCATGCTGAGGCCGCCGACGAGCAGGAACGAAAAGGCGGCGATCACGCGGTCGCCGAGGGCGATCGCGTCCCAGTGGTGCGCCTGCGCGCCGTTCGCATAGCCGGCCGAGACGTTGGCCGCGACGGCGAGCCAGACGAGCCGCGACGTAAAGCGCGTATCGAACGCGAGACTCGAGAGGGCGATCGGGCCGTTCATCAAGACGGCGACGATAAAGAGCTGCGGGGTCGCAAGATCGAGCACCCAGGCGGCGACGATCAGCAGGAGACAGGTGGGTCGCACGAAGCGCTCGGGCACCTTTCCGGATTCGCCGCCGGGAGCATGCCTTCCGCGAGGCCGATCCGAAGCACGGTCGACGTGGAATCGCGCCCCTCGCCCGAATCGCTGCTCAAGGAGTTCGGTTCCAGCCCGAAGTTGACGGTCTATCTCGCGAGCGCCCCGGGGGCCGGCAAGACGCGCCGCTTGCTCGAGGACGCGCTGCGGCTCCAAGAGGCCGGTCGCCGCGTCGCGATCGGCTGGGTCGAGACGAAAGACCGGCCCGACCTCGCCGCGCTCGTGAAGCGTCTGCCGCAGATCCCGCCGCGCTCGGTGCGCGTCGGCGACGCGACGTTCGCCGAATTCGATCTCGCGGCAGCCCTCGAGCGCCGGCCGGAGCATCTCGTCCTCGACGAGGTCGCGCACACGAATCTGCCAGGGGGCCCGAACGAGAAACGCTGGCAGGACGCCCTCGCCCTGCGCGCCGCCGGCATCGGCGTCGGCAGCGCGATGAACATCCAGCACCTCGAATCCGTCGCGGCCGCGGCCGAGCGGCTGATCGGCTTTCCCGTGCGCGAGATCGTGCCGGTCTCGTTCCTGCGCGAAGCCGATCAAGTGATCGCGCTCGACGTCTCGCCGGAGCAGTTCGAAGCGCGGTTGCGCGCGGGCGCGATCGTGCGCAGCGACGACGTCGACCGCGCCCTCGCGAGCAACGTCTTCCGGCCGCAGAACCTGCGCTATCTGCGCGAGATGATGCTTCGAGTCGTCGACGATCTGACGATCCCGGAGATCAGTCCTCGTCAGGTCTCGACGGCGCTGGCTCTCGCGACGCGCTCCGTCGACGTCGCCGTCTTCGCGCGCATGGCGGCGGCCGTCGCGCGCGCGCTCGACCTTGCGCTCGAAGTCGCCTATTTCGGACCGCGCGATCCCGTCGCCCTTGCCGACATCGCGCGCGAGAACGACGCGCGCATCGTCGCGCTGGAAGATTTCGACGCACAGCGGCCGCAGCTGCGTCAGCTCAAAGCCGCGCTCGTCGCCGTTCCGTTCGGGACGCTCGCGACCCGCATCGCAAGCGAGCCGCTCGACCGCGACTTGCTCGTCCTCGATCCCGAGCGCGTACGGCGGCTCGACGACGATCGCTCGATCGAAGGCGTGCCGTACGGCCAGACGGCCGGCGACCGGCTGAAGATCGGCTACGGCCGGCTGACGATCTATCTCGGTGCCGCCGCCGGCAGTGGCAAGACCTACGCGATGCTCGACCGCGCGCATCAGCTCGCCGAGGAAGGCGTCGACGTCGTCGGTGCCTTCGTCGAACCGCACGCGCGCCCCGAGACGCGCGCGAAGATGACGGGTATCGACATCTTGCCACGGCGGACGGTCGTGCTCGACGGCGTGACGTCGACCGAGCTCGATCTCGCGACGCTCCTCGAGCGCAAGCCGAAGATCGCGCTGATCGACGAACTCGCGCACACGAATCCCGCGAGTGACGCGCACGCGAAGCGCTACGACGACGTCCTGCAGGTCCTGCGCGCCGGCATCTCCGTGATGACGACGCTCAACGTGCAGCATCTCGAAGGCCTCGGCGACGCCGTCTACCGCCTGACGAAGCAGCGCGTGCGCGAGACCGTGCCGGACGCCATCCTCGAACTCGCGGACGACCTCATCTTGATCGACGCGACGCCCGAGACTCTGCGCGAGCGGCTACGCGCTGGCAAGATATACCCAGCCGACCGCATCGAGCCCGCACTCGCGAACTTCTTCCGCACGGAGAACCTCGCGGCGCTGCGCGAGCTGGCCCTGCGCGAGGTCGCCCGCGCGCGCGCGCCGCTGCGCTTGCCGGTACCGTTCGGCCGGCTCGCGATCGGCGTCAAGGCGCGCGAGCGCGACGCCGCGCTGATCGAGCGTGCCGCGCGCTTCGCGATGCGCCTCGAGATCGACCTGAGCGTCGTGCACGTCCACCGCGGCGGCGGCGCGCCCTCGCGCGTCGTCGATGCACTCGAGAGCGCGGCACGCCGCGTGCGCGCGCGCTGGCGCGTCGCGAGCGGCGACGACGTCGCAGCGGCCCTGATCGAGGCCGCGGCAGCCGAAGACGCGGGCGCGATTGCGATCGAAGGTGCGCGCGGCCGCTCCCGCTGGCCCCGCAGCGACGTCCCGTTCGCAAAGAAGCTGCTCGAGGCGGGAGCGCGCCAGGTCCTCGTGCTCGCGCCGATCACGGAGTGAGCGGCTAGGTGAGGATGTTGACCGCGCGGGCCGCGACGATCGCGATCACGACGAGCGACGCCGTCGACTGGAGCGCCATCATGGCCTTCGCCATCGGCGAGAGCGGCAGCGTGTCGGTCGGGCTGAACGCCGTCGCGTTCGTATATGCAAGATAAAAGTAATCGAAGTAGGCGGGCGCCCAATCCTCGTTCGCGCAGCCGGGCGTCGTCATCTGCGGAAAGAGAAAGTCCGGCGCGTCGTGATCCTCGCGCATGCGGGCATCGGGACCGCCGCGATCGAGCTCCCAATACCAGAGCGAGAAGACGATGACGTTCGTCACCCAGATGCCGACCGCGGCGAGCAGCAGCGTATCGCCGGTCACGGACTTGCCATGGTAGACGAGCACCTGCACGAGATGGACGAGCGCGACGAGATTTGCCAGCTGCGCGAGCGCGATCAAGAGCATCGCCGCGATCTGCTTGACGTGCGACTCGACCGGCACCCGCACGGGCGCGATGAGCGTGAGCGGTATGAGGATCGCGAGCTCGAGCGACGGCAGCAGCCAGACGGGACCGAGGGCGTACGGATCCGGGAGCTTGAACTGGATCGCGATCGAGACGAGCAGCGCGATCGTCGCGGGGATACGCGACTCGCGCCGCTGCTCCGCGACGCCCCACGCCGATCGATTCGCCGAAGTCTTGGCCATTCGGCGCACTTCGCGACCGCCCGGCACCGCTCCGGCGGTCGCGGCCCCGTTCACGTGCCGTCGACGTTCACTTCCCGTCGAGCGCGAGGTTCAGCGCGAGGACGTTGACGTGCGGCTCGCCGAGGAAGCCGAACTCGCGGCCCTGCGTCGTCTTGGCGATGAGCGCGTCGACTTGCGTGACCGGGATGTTGCGCGCCTTCGCGATGCGCGGCGCCTGATATGATGCCGATTCCGGCGAGATATCGGGATCGATGCCGCTCGCGCTCGACGTCACGAGGTCTATCGGCGGCATCGCTTCGCGCGCACCCGGGTTCTCTTTGCGTACGGCCACGATCGTCGCCCGCGTCGTATCGATCAGCTTTTTCGAGGTCGGCGCGAGGTTCGTGCCGCCCGTCGCCGTCGGGTCGTAGCCTTTCGGGCCGGCGGCGGAGGGCCGGCCGTGGAAGTACTGCGGCTTCGTCCAGAGTTGACCCACGATCATCGACCCGACCGCTCTGTTTCCGACCGAGACGATCGACCCGTTCGCTTGGAAGGGGAAGACGACGAGTCCGATCCCCGTGATGACGAGCGGATAGACGATGCCGAAGACGACCACGGTGACGACCGTGTAGATCGCGGAGGTAGCGAGGTGGCGGAGCGTCCCGTCTATCTGGTCCACTCGGGCGGAGGTTGGAATTGCCATGATGTGCGCTCGCTTACGTGAGATGGAAGGCTTGGAGGATGAGGTCGATCGCTTTGATGCCGATGAACGGAACGATCAGTCCGCCGACGCCGTACAGCAGGACATTGTCACGGAGCACGGCCTCGGCTCCGCGCGGCCGGTAGGCGACGCCGCGCAGCGCGAGCGGGATCAACGCGACGATGATCAGGGCGTTGAAGATCACGGCGGAGAGGATCGCGCTCTGAGAGGTCGCGAGATGCATGACGTTCAGCGCGGCCATCGCGGGATACGTCGTGACGAACATGGCGGGCAAGATCGCGAAGTACTTCGCGACGTCGTTTGCGATCGAGAACGTCGTGAGCGCGCCGCGCGTCATCAGCAATTGCTTGCCAACTTCGACGACTTCGATCAGCTTCGTCGGATCGGAGTCGAGGTCGACCATGTTGCCGGCCTCTTTCGCCGCCTGCGTCCCCGAGTTCATCGCGACGCCGACGTCGGCCTGAGCGAGCGCCGGAGCGTCGTTCGTGCCGTCGCCCGTCATCGCGACGAGGCGTCCCGACTGCTGCTCGCGCTTGATGAGGGCCATCTTCGTCTCGGGCGTCGCCTCCGCGAGGAAGTCGTCGACGCCGGCCTCCTTCGCGATCGCGCTTGCCGTCAGCGGGTTATCGCCCGTGATCATGATCGTGCGGATGCCCATCGCGCGCAGGCGATCGAAACGTTCGCGCATGTTCGGCTTGAGCACGTCGCGCAGGTAGATGACCGCGAGGATCTTCGTATCTTCCGCGAGGAGCAGCGGCGTGCCGCCGGCGCGTGCGATGCGCTCGACGTCGGCGGCAAGGATCGTGCCGGCGTCGCCGCCGCGTTCGCGCACCCAGGCGCGTACGGCGTCGGGCGCGCCCTTGCGGATCGACCGTCCGCCGGCGAGATCGAGGCCGCTCATGCGCGTGTAGGCAGAGAACGGAACGAAGACGGCGTCGGCCGGCGCCTTCGCGTTCGTTCCGCCGGCGGAGGCATCCGACTCCGCGAGCGTCACGATCGAGCGGCCCTCGGGCGTCTCGTCGGCGAGCGACGAGTAGTACGCCGCGACCGCGACCGCCGTCTTGTCGACGCCGGGCGCGAAGACGAACTCGCTCGCCTGGCGATTGCCGAGGGTGATCGTGCCGGTCTTGTCAAGCAATAACGTGTCAACGTCACCCGCCGCCTCGACCGCGCGGCCGCTGGTCGCGAGGACGTTGCGTTGCAGGACGCGGTCCATGCCCGCGATCCCGATCGCCGAGAGCAGGCCGCCGATCGTCGTCGGAATGAGACAGACGAGAAGCGCGATCAGCACCGTGACGCTCTGGACGGCGCCGGCATAGATGGAGAACGGCCCGAGCGTCGCGACGGCGACGACGAAGACGATCGTCAGTCCCGAGAGCAGGATCGAGAGCGCGATCTCGTTCGGAGTCTTCTGACGCGACGCGCCTTCGACGAGCGAGATCATGCGGTCGAGGAAGCTCTCGCCGGGGTCGGAGCCGATGCGCACGACGATGTAATCGGAGAGCACGCGCGTGCCGCCCGTGACGGCGCTGCGATCGCCGCCGGCCTCGCGAATCACGGGCGCGGATTCGCCCGTAATCGCGGATTCGTCGACCGACGCCGCACCTTCGATCACTTCGCCGTCGCCGGCGACGATCTCGTTCGGTTCGATCCGGATGACGTCGCCTTTGCGGAGTTCGTTCGCGTTGACGCGGAACGGCGCGCCGTCGACGATCTTCATCGCCGTCGTGTCGGTCTTGGAACGTCGCAGGAAGTCGGCTTGCGCCTTGCCCCGGCCCTCCGCGACCGCCTCGGCGAAGTTCGCGAAGAGCACGGTGAACCAGAGCCAGAGGCCGATCGCGAGATCGAAGCCGGCCGGCGTCGCGACGTGATCGCTCACCTGACGGACGAGATCGCGCACCCAGAAGAGTGAGACGACGAGCGCGCCGACTTCGACGATGAACATCACGGGATTGCGCGCCTGGCGGCGCGGGTCGAGCTTGGCGAACGAGTCGCCGACCGCGCGCAGGACGATCGCGCGATCGAAGAGCGAGCGGGATTGCGGACGCCGATCCGTGCGACGTGAGGAGATCATGTTAGTACGTCTTCCCTTGCAGCAGGAGCAGCTGTTCGACGACCGGACCCAGCGCGTCGGCCGGGACGAACGTGAGCAGTCCGACGATGATGATGACGCCGAGCAGCAGCGCGATGAAGACGGGCGAGTACGTCGTGAACGTTCCGACCGTCTCGGCGACGCTCTTCTTGCCGGCGAGCGAGCCCGCGAGCGCGAGCGCCGGGATGATGAAGAGGAACCGGCCGCAGAGCATCATGACGGCGGTGAGCATATTGAGGTACGTGTTGCCCGTGACGCCGCCGAAGGCGCTGCCGTTGTTCTCCGTCGTCGAGGTGAACATGTACAGCATCTCGCTAAAGCCGTGCGGTCCGCCGTTCGTGAGCTGCGAGACCGCGTACGGCTGGATGATCGAGAACGCCGTCGGGATCAGCGCGAAGACGGGCAGGACGAGCACGCCGAGGATCGCGAGCTGCACCTCGCGCCGTTCGATCTTCTTGCCGAGGAACTCCGGCGTGCGGCCGACCATGAGGCCCGCGATGAAGACGGTCAGGACGACGAAGATCAGCATGCCGTAGAGGCCCGTGCCGACCCCGCCGAAGACGATCTCGCCGAGCTGCATGTTCAGCAGCGGGACGAGGCCGCCGAGCGGCATCCACGAGTCGTGCGTCGAGTTGACGGCACCGGTCGACGTGTCGGTCGAAATCGTGCCGAAGAGCGCCGACGCCGCGGGCCCGAAGCGCGCCTCCTTGCCCTCGAAATTCGCGCCCTGCACGCCGAGCTGATGGACGAGCGGATTGCCCGCCGACTCGAACGAGTACGCGGTCGAGAAGCCGGCGATGAAGAGGACCGACATCGCGGCGAAAAGCGCCCAGCCTTGCCGCTGATCGCGAGCGTAGCGGCCGTACGTGTATGTCAGACCCGCCGAGATTGCGAACATCGCGAGCATCTCGATGAGGTTCGTGAGATTGGTCGGGTTCTCACTCGGCGTTGCCGAGTTCGCGTTGACGAAGCCGCCGCCGTTCGTGCCGAACTCCTTGATGATCTCTTGCGAGGCCATCGGACCCTGCGTGATCGTCTGCGCCATGCCTTCCGCCGAGACGACGCTCGTCGGGGCGGCGAAATTCTGCGGCATCCCCTGCCAGACGAAGACGAGCGCGAAGACGAAGCTGACCGGGAGCAGCACGTACAGCATCGCGCGCGTCATATCGACCCAGAAGTTTCCGACCGTCTTCTTGTCCGTGCGCGTGACACCGCGAACGACGGCGATGGCGACCGCGATACCGGCACCCGCGGAAACAAAATTATGCCAGGCGAGGCCCGCCATCTGCGCGAAGTTGCTCATCGCGGTCTCGCCGGAGTAGAACTGCCAGTTCGTATTCGTAACGAAGCTCGCCGCGACGTTGAGCGCGGCGTCGGCCGTGAAGTTCGGCGCCTTCTCCGGGTTGAGGAACGCCTCGGGCAAGAACTGCTGAGTCCGCAGCACGATGTAGAGATAGATGAAACCGACGAGACTGAACGCGAGAATCGCGAACAGATAGCCGCTCGCCGACATCTCGCGCTCGGGATCGATGCGGCAGACGCCGTAGATCGCGCGCTCGATCGGCGCGATCACGGGCGAGAGGAACGTCCGCTCGCCGCTGAAGACGCGGGCCATGTAGGCGCCGAGCGGCTTCGTCACGAGGACGACGAGCGCGAAGAAGACGGCCGCTTCCAGCCAACCAAAAAGTGTCATCGAGACCTCAAAATCTCTCGGGCCGTAGCATCGCGTATGCGAGGTACGCGAGGCTCGCCGCGGTGAGCGCGAGGCCGATCATTGCATCGATCATCGTCGTCAGATCCGGTCGCAGCCGCGCGTGTACAGGTCGAACAAGACGAACGTCACGATCGTGATCGCGACGACGGACAACTCTAAGAGCGGCACGTTTTCTCCTACGGAAGGGCCGCTCGCTAGCGTACCGGCTACGCGCGCCGGCCGGGAGAGGCCGAACGGATGATCCGCTCGGTTCGCTCGCCGCGCCGCGGAGCGCTCGACTGCCAACGCGCCGCTCGCTCTGACGCGCGCTGTCCGTTCATCGTGCTCTCCGACGGTGTGACTATCTTCGGCGCCCGGAAGGGCGCCGTGATCGAGGAGCGTCCCGGGGCGTCTCTCCACGAACCGCAAAGTCACGCGACGTGAGGATTGTGAGGAGCTTTCTGACGTGCGCAAACCCGTCTCAGCCGGTCGCTGAAACTTCACACGATGCGTTCTGATCGCGTGAGGGCGGCGGTGCAACTGCTGTCGGCCGTGCTCGGCTTCGCTCTGCCGGATGGCCGGTTTACGCCAGGGGCGACAGGGTCCGAGACGGGCGGCGCAGTGCCGCTCGCGTCGATCTGCACGCGCGGATATTCTCGAACGATCCGTCATCACTACGATGCGGCATGGCGACGGTATCGTGTAGCGATGTTCCGCGCATACGGCGTCCCGCACGATCGATGGCGATCGTATACGGTCGACCACCTCGTACCGCTAGAGCTCGACGGGAGGCCATACGGCGTATACGCCGATGGCCGTCCGGATCTGCGCAACGTGTGGCCTGAGCCGAAAGCGGACGCTCACGAGAAAGATGCCGTCGAGGACGCGCTCCACGCAAGTGTATGCCATGCGCGCGGCTACCGTGGGATACATCTGACGCTAGAGCAAGCGCGCAGCGCGATCGCGCGGGATTGGACGCGCACGCCGGTAGGTCTTCCGCCGCAGCGAGGCAAGGGAACGGAGTGATTGCTCGAGCGCGGGCAGTGGGCGCGATCGCGATCGTCGCTGTCGTCGACTCCGGGTACCGGCGGTCAGCCAAGCGACTGTCGTGCAACCCCGAAGTGCAGGTCGAATTGCTCGAGCCCGTCCGTACGCCGCGGATCCCGCACACGGCGCTTGACATGGACGAGGTACGAGCGGCCGGCGATGCGATCAGGTCGTGCAACGTCGGCGTCATCGGAGGCGTCGACGACGCGCGCGTACAATCCGCCTGTAACCGTTACGAAAGCTCGCCGGTTTTCAAGGGCTTCAGTTGCGGACGGCAGCCGGGCAATTCTAGCGCGCTCTTTTTTACGAACAAAGCCCGCCACGCCGCTTACCGTCAACGACGAGCGTGGCAACAAGTCCTGCGAGAATCGTCGCCACTCCCGCACCGACCACAATCGGCCGTCGCGACCTAGGCGTGGCGTGTGGCGCGCATGTACTGTCGCTCAAACCCAACGCGCAATCGGATTGCCGTGCGAAGTCTAAATAGGCGACGGGCCTTCCCAGTAAGAGCCGTCGTCAAATGTTGTGGCGTGGACCTCGCAGGTAAGAATTCGGCCGAGGTGTTCACTCAGAGTCGCGTAGTCATCCCGCAACCTTTTGCGTGAAGTACGATGCGTCCATACATCGCTCCTCAATGGACCACGGATAGTGTACTGCACGACGCTCGGCCCGGTCGTATCAACAATTACGTAGACAGCTTGCACGTCTTTGTGCGTCGTATTCAATAGATCGGCCCCAAAAACTACATCTCGTGAGCTAGCTGTCGCAATCGAGCAGTCCCGAACTTGTACCGGGGGTTGCGCGCAACCGACGAGAAACACCAAGGGTGCCGGACAAGTCGCCCAGCATAACACACGTTTGACTATTATTCGAAACCTCGGTAAGAGCAAGAGGCCCTAGATATGCGGAGCGTTTGCGCAATCGCCATACGCAAGAGTGTGCGCGCCAGGCCCAGATCCAACTTGGCCGGCAATCGGAGCCCCTGGCTGAACGAAGACGATGCGACCATTCGTTGATAGGAAACATTGCTCGACGCTGCTTCCGTATGAATACCCAGTCAGGGTGAGCCCAGCCTTGGCGGAGAGTTTCGAAACGGCATTGTCGATGGCGCTTTGAGGCATGCCAGCCGAGAGCAGAAGACCGTCCGCCCACGTGTTGCTATTCGTTCCTGCCACGTTATAAGATGGCTCCAAATTGGCTTTCTGATTAGCGAGATAATTATTGTAGTTTGTTATAAGAGTTGATTGGAATACAAACGAGGAAATGTCCTCGCTCGGCTGCGTGTAAGGGAACTGCTGGAACTTCTCCGCCGCCAATAGCAGGACGCCACCTGCCGGCAGCGGGCCTGCTTGCAATTGCGTCGTGGCTACGCCGTTTACATATAACTCTACGTATAGGTGACCTTGGCCCGGGATCATGATGTTGTTCGTGCCTGCTTTTGAAATTTGTAGCTTTACAGCCATCCCCGGAACAGCGCTTGGCGCGGGAATCGACGGAAGATCCGACGAAACGACATTGATAAGGAAAGTCTTACAAATTGGCGCGCTAACGAAATTTTGTGGGCTTGCGAGGCAAGAACTAGCGCCATATAAGCCCGGGTTGGCGGTCGTTGAAGCCGTAAAAAATTCGGTGGCCAGTGCTCCGCCACGCGTAGACTGCGGGCTGAAACTGACGCTCAATCCATTCGAAGCGGTGCCCGTCCAGAACGACACAACGTTATAAGGGCACGGGTTGAGATACCCGTCTGCGCATTCCCAATCAATCTGGACCGTGGCACCCTGGGAGACCTCTAAAAGCGCTCCGTTACCGACAGACGTCGGGTAACGAGCCGCTATGTTGGCATCTTGACTCATAGGCTGGAGCCGCAATACCGGGGCCGTGGTCGGCTGCGGCGTCGGATCGGGGCGGCCACAGTTCGGAGCGCCAGCGATGCATATCTGAGGCGAAGTCTGCATGGACTGGACCGACGATCGTCTTATCTCGTCCGCGCTGGCAGACGTCGCATTTCGTACGGCGGGGACCCGCGCCGAGTCAGACGAGCATCCGGTCACAGACAGGAGCGCGCCAAATAAGAATCCACACGAAACTAAAAGTCGCTTCATTGTCGAGTCCTCAAGTCCGCCCGGCGAGATATATATAAATGCCAAGCCGAGAAGTTGGATAATACACCAAGCGCCTGCGATTTGCAAATTGAGCCCGATGTCAGTAAAACCGCCTGGCACTGAAGTGGTGTCGTTGCTGCTACGCCCGGCGACTTCGATGCTATCAGATGCAGCCACGAGTTGCGAGCTCGTGTGTGCGGGCATTGCATTGAACGGCTACGGCGCCATCTTCGTTTTCAGTTCAACGTGTTCGTGTAAGACGACGTCGCCGGCGACGGCGCTACGCTCGACCAGCGTGAATGTACCGGTTCCCACGGGGATCGCGACGTGGTGCTCACCGATCGCGACATCGCCGTGGACGCGGCCGTTGTCCGGAACAGGATCCTCGCGAGGTCGTTTCGTTTTGCGGGGAAATTGAGGCGGCGTAGTCTCGCTTCATTAGTGAGTATCTCACGCAGCGCGCCTCGATGCAATGGCTTCGTTCTTCAGATCGGCGAGCTCGCGGTAGCCGCGTAGTCGCCGCCACGATGGCGCGAGTTTGAGAATGAGCGCGTGCGTTACCGCTGTTGCGAATTCGGCCGTACGAAGTCGCTTCATGGCGTCAGTCCTCGTTCGAATCGGTGCGAAGATCGATTCGATCGTGTTCGTCGTGCGAATGTGCAGCCACGTCTCGTGCGGAAACCGGTAATAAGAGAAGAGCCGGTCGCAATCGTCGCGTAGACACGTTGCGACTTTCGGATATTTGGCACTGTACGATTTCGCCAGAGCTTCGAGTTTGCGCCGTGCCTCCGGTTCGTGCTCTGCATGCATGATGTCGCTCATCGCTTTGTGAGCGCCGGCTCGCAGTTTCTCGGGAAGTTTCTCTTCGACGTTCCGCATTTTGTGCAGCCAGCAGCGTTGCTGCGCGACCTTCGGCCAGGCCTTGTCAGCCGCTGCCCACAAGCCCCCGAGGCTCCGTCGGCGATGAGCAGGTGCGGTGCACGAAGACCTCGCTGCGCAAGATCGGTAAAGAGATCGCGCCACCCCGCCTCACTCTCACCGATTGACTCGCGTAACGCAACCAAATGCTCGAGGCCACGGCGGTCGGCGCCAAGCACGACAAGGAAGACGCGGTGTTCGTCGTCCGGACCGGCACCGAGGTACACTCCGTCCGCCCACGTGTAAACCAACTCGACGTCGTCGAGCCGTTTCTTGCTCCACGTGGTAAAATCTGCCATGAGCCGGCGGTTCGTTCGGGTGATCGTCGCAGCCGAAAGAGGCGCTTCGGCACCGAGGAACGAGCGCAGCGTGCCCTCGAAATCACGGGTCGCAAGGCCGTCGAGCCAGAGTTCCGTCACGGATTGATCGACGCATTGCAGTCGACGGCGATGAGCAGGCAGCGCTTCTGATTTGAAGGCGGCACCACGTACGCGCGGGCGACGCACCTCGATCGGTCCGCGGTTCGATGTGATCGTGCGCGACCGGTCGTGGCCATCGCGATAGCCTTGCTTCGTTTCATCCGACCGGCGTTCGTATCGAAGGCGTCCGAGCGCGGCATCGACCTCGGCTTCGAGCACCGCCTGGAAGAGCTCGCTGAGCTTTTCGCGGCAGAGATCCTCGAGCATCCGCGGCATTTCTTCGGCGCGGGGGGTGACAGCGGGAGACGAATTGCGGTATGTTTTCTTCACGGTCGGCGTACCTCATGGGGGTTGAGATATCCACGAGGTACGCCGCCGTCTTTCTAATTCCCGGAATCAGGCCCGGGGGATTTCCCCTCAGATTGAAACGAGCTCTCCTCGCTAACGCTGGACCACAGAATCGTGCCGGCGCGGAGTCTCAACAAGGCGGAGTTCGCCATAGACCAAGGGACAAACGCGTTTTGCGGGCGGACGGTGCGCGTATATGGGAAGCGCCAGTCCTACGATGCGGTTGAAATTCAAGTAACGAATCGAGTAATCTTCAAACTTGGTCGCGTTTCCGATGAGCGAGTGATGCTCGTGATCAGCGTTTCCGATCGCAAAGACGCTCACCGATGAACGTTGCTTTACGTTCATTTCGCTGGCCTGGATCCTGCGCCCGAGACGTCTATGGGAAAAACTCGGAAAGGCCCGTTCTCTGCCCGTCAGCCACGCTCCGGTTTGTTCACATTGTCAAGTCGGTTGCCGCTGCGCGCTTTCTTGACGCGCTCCCCAAGCAAAAGGACGGGGATTTTGCGACTCGTTTTTTTTCACGGCGAGAGGCGCTTCTTGCCGTATATTCTGCCCGTAGAGATCACGCAACTTGGTTATCGCGCAACAACCCTCTAACAGGCTTGTGAAAAAGTCGGCGATTTGCCCTTGGTCGAGCGGCTGTTTGCGAGTAGATCATAGCACAGGCTTTCGATACTTCGGAGGTGGGCTCATACGTTCAAATGACCAGCAACGTTCATCGATGTGGACGACGCTCTCGCCGGAAGATGTTGTCCCCGTGGATCATCCGCTGAGATCGATCCGCAAGACGGTCAACGAGGTCTTCGCAGAGCTCTCGCCGGAGTTCTCGAAGCTCTATTCGAAGCGCGGTCGACCATCGATCGCTCCCGAGAAGCTGCTTCGAGCGCAACTGATTTTGGTATTCTATTCGATCCCGAGCGAACCGTTGCTGATCGAGCAGCTGCAGTACAACTTGCTCTTCCGCTGGTTTGTGGGCCTCGGCATGGACGACACGATCTGCAACGTGTCGACCTTTAGCAAGAACCGCGGTCGATTTCTTAGCGGCGAGATCAGCCGAAAGTTCTTCGAGGGTGTCGTAAAGATCGCGGTAGACGGCGGCTTTGCAAGCAGCGAACATTTCACCGTGGATGGCTCGTTGTTGCAAGCATGGGCGAGCCACAAGAGCTTCAAGCCGAAGCCGGAAGGCGATGAGCCGCCCGCTCCGCCGACAGGGCGCAATCCTGATGTCGACTTCAGTGGCACCAAGCGTAGCAACGATACCCACTCATCGACGACGGACCTAGATGCGCGCCGTTATAAGAAGAGCCGCAACACGACGTCAATCCTCGGCTACCTGGCGCACGCATTGATGGAGAATCGCAACGGGCTCATCGTCGGCTCGTGCACGACCAGAGCGACGGGGATGGCCGAACGCGAAGCGGCGCTGGAGCTTTTGAAGGGCCGCGGTTGCAAGAAGACGATCACGCTCGGCGCCGACAAGGGGTACGATTCCGCCGCGCTCGGCGCCGAACTTCGCGCGCACAACGTCACGCCGCACATCGCACGAAACACCAGTCGTCGGAGCGCGATCGATGGCCGAACGACTCGTCACGAAGGCTACGAACAGAGCCAACGCAAGCGCAAGCGGGTCGAAGAAACGTTCGGATGGTCGAAGACACGCGGGAACCTGCGGCAAGTCCACTTTCGAGGACTAGCTCTTGTCAGCGACCTGGTCACCTGGACATTCGCCGCATTCAACTCGGTTCGGCTTCGCAATCTCTTGGCTTCTGCATGAACACGGGACGAGCGCGCCTCAAAGTCAAGAAAACTTAGCAAAGACAAGCTATAAAAGACGAGGATCAAGAGATTGAAAGAAGAGAAGTACGGGCATTCTGCGATTTTTTCAATGCCCTGCTAAAGAGGATTCATTCGCGGCCTGGGCCGCTGCCGCTCCGGTGGCACCCGTCAGTCCAAACACTACGGTTTTCAATCGCTGCACTTGTAGTCAGCGCAGGGCACCTCGACGATCATCGTGACGCGCGATAATGACCAAGAGCCGGCATCTCGATTCGCCGACGTCCGATCCGACTCGCTCTCTAGCGTCAAAGTCGGCTCGGTGAACGCTTCTCACGCTTACCGAGACCGCTGCGCCGGAGCTCGCTCGATAGCGTGGACGCCTACTGCCGCCTGCGGCGCCTGGAGGGCGGGTGCGTTCGTGGCGACACCGGCGAGGCAGAGGGCGGCGAGGACGGCGCGGGCGAGCCACGGCAACATATGTGTCGAGGATACGCCCGTCGCGAATCTCGGGCCATCCGCCGAATGGATGCTTCCGTCCGGCCGGATGGCCGAGATCTCAGGCGAAGCGCGTGCGGAGCCAGTCGTGCAGCGCGAGTTCCTCGAAGCGGCAGGGCGTCTCGTCGATCTGACCCTGCGAGGCGAAGCGACCCTGATAGACACGCAGCGCTCGTTCTCCGGCCGACGTCTCGAAGATCAGCGCGGTCCGCACGTCGAGCGGCCGGTCCTCCGCTTGCGGAACGCTCGCGACCACCGCATCGAGGGCCGCGGCGATCGCCGGGGCGTCGTCGATCGTCTCGATCGCGACGTCTTTGAACTGTTCGATCGTGGCCGGGGAGACGGCGATCAGCGTCAGCGTGCTCGTGGGAATGCGATAGACGCGGAGCCGCGCGATCGTCGGCCGGCGCGTCGCGATGAGGTCGGTCAGCGTGCTCGCGGCGTGCATCAGCGGCCCACTTCGATCGGCTGCGGCAGGCCGTGCGGAACCGCCACGGCGGGGCGAGCCACATCGTGCATCGGTTCGGGATAGTGCAGGTTCGGATCCGGCTGAGCCTGCAGACGCGTCTGCTGCGCGACGTCGGTGTAGATCATCTTGCCGTCGTTCGTGAGCTGGATCGAGATGACATCGCCGTGCTGCCTCGCATCCGAGAGCAGTGCCTTCGCATTATCGATGCCGTTCATCGCGAGCGAGAGTTGCTCCGTCTCGAGGTCGATCCGGTGATCGGGCTGAGAGCCGTCTCCGCGGATCGCGATCGTCGTCGTATCGCCCGAGACGCCGATCACGCGGCCCTGTTGCTGATAGGGCGCGTGCATCTCGCGCGAGGTGCCGTTCTGCGTCACCGTCAACGAGGGCGTGATCGAGTCGATCCGGTCGGTCGGAAGGGCGTAGCCGAAATGCGAGTGGCGAGGCTCGCGGCCGAGCAGTTTCATGTCACGTGCCTCGGAGCCCTCGATCACGCGCTCCTCTTCGTGGTTGTCCCAGGCACCGGCCGGGATGCTCGCGAGGGTGTCGCCGACGTCGCGCGCCGCCCAGTGCGTCTCCTCGTGCAGCGCCGCCGTGTCGGGCGCGACGCGCGCGCCGTTGAACGCATCGCGGATCATCGTGTGCGGATTCCACGAAATCGTATTGCCGCCTGGTTGATTTGCGTCACCGGGCTGGAAGCGGTCGTTCCGGTCGTCGTCGCCCGTCACGCGGAACGTAACGGGCTGGTCCGGCGCGTGCTCCATATGATACAGCGCGGCGAGGGCCTCCGGATTGCGCGCCACAAGACCCGTCTGAAGCGCGGCGAAGGCCGGATACTCGTCCTTCTGCACGCGCAGCGTTCCGAGTTCGTAGAAGCCGGCGGCGTTCGGCGTCTTGCCCGTGACGTCGAGCAGTTGCGCCGCGGTCGTGCCAGGTGGCGCGGGCTGCATCGGCTCGCTGCGCGGAGCGACGCCCGTCGTCTCGAGCGCGTGCAACGTCGCGAGCTGGACCGGAGTCCCGCCGAGATCCGTCTGCGCGGCTTTGAAGTCGTTGTAGCTCTGCCGGTCGGCGAACGAAAGTTTGCCAACATGGTAGGTTCCTGCCGGATCGACGGTCGCGGCCAGCGCTCGGTCGAGCGTGAAGCCGGCGGGAGCCGGAGCGAGCGGTGCGTAGGGTTCGGACAACGGAGGCTCCTTTAACGTGCGGCGCGGCGGAGGACGGCGAGCAGGGCCGGAGGATCGTCGAAGCGCACGGAGCGGCCGCCGAGCAGGCCGTACCGTGCGAAGCGGTCCGCGAACGCCTCGAAGCGCCGGGTCCCGCGCGCGTCGTCGTAGATCAAGCCGAAGCGGACGTCGAAGGGCGGTGCGCCCGTCAGCGGTCGCGCGCGCGCGATCGCCGCGAGCGTCTCCTCGATCGTCGCGCGGTCGTCGTGCCGGCGCAGCACGACGCCGGGAAACCGTAGCAGCGACGCCGGCGTGACGGCGACGATCGTCGAGATACGAGGATTCAGCGCATAGACGCGCAGGTCGCGCAGCGTCTCGGCGTCCACGGCGGGAGGCGCCGCGTCCGCAGTGGCCGGAAGCGTGAAGAGCAGGGATGCCGCGGCACCGAGGAACGTCGAGCGGGAGCGTCCGGGGCCCGTCATCGCCCCGTGCTTCAAACCGGCTAGCGCGAACCCTGCTCGGCTACAGACGCAGGCGCGAGAGGATCGGCCGCACCGCGAGGCCTTGCACGACGAGCGTGACGACCACCACGGCGAAGACGACGTCGACGATCGTCGCCCGGCCGGGAACGTCGTCCGGTAGCGAGAGCGCGAGCGCGAGCGAGAGCGCGCCGCGGATACCCGAGAGCGCGACGACGTGCCGCCACGACGGCTTCAAATCGAGGATCCCGAGCAGGGGCAGCGCGCCGTAGGCGAGCGCCGCACGCGACGCCGCGAGCGCGAGCAGCGCCGCGAAGACGACGAGCGGTTCGTGCGCGATGCGGCCGACTTGGAGATTGACGCCCGCGAGCAAGAAGACGAACGCATCCGCGACGACGGCGATCGCGGACCAGAGCCGATCGATCTCGAGCGACGTCTCGACGTCGCCCGGGAACGACTCGACGACGCGCAGCGCGAGCGCGGCCGTCGCCGTCGCGAAGATGCCGCTGAGACCGAAGCGGTCGGCGACGAGATACGAACCGTAGGCCGTGAAGACGGTGCCGAGGATCATCAGCGACCGGCTCGTCGTCCCGCGGAGCGAGAGCGCGACGACGCGGGCGAGGGCAAACCCGATCGCCGCGCCGCCGAGCGGCGCCAGCAGCGCCGCGTGGAGGATCGTCGGTACGAGCGTCGTCCGCGCATTCGCCGCCTCGAGCGCGAGAAAGACTTGGAAGAGCAACAGGGTCGTCCCGTCGTTCGCGATCGATTCGCCCTCGACGAGCGTCGCGAGCTCGACCGGCACGCCGACCTTCCGAAAGACCGCGACGACCGCGACCGGATCCGTCGCCGCGACGATCGCGCCGAGCAGCAGGGCGCCCGTGAGATCGAGCGCCTGCGTTGCGACGCACGCGAGTCCGATCGCGCCCGCCGTGAAGACGACGCCCGGCACGGCGAGCAGGGCGATCGCCTTCCAGCCGCGCCGCAGCGAAGGGACGTCGAGCGAATAGGCGGCCTCGAAGAGCAGCGGCGGCAACAGCACGAGCAAGAGGACGGAGCCGAACGAGATCGCCCGTCCGCCGCTCCAGAGCGCGCCGCCCGCGATGCCGGCCAGCAGGAGCGCGACCGAACTCGGAATGACGAATCGCTCCGCTACGATGCCGACGAAGAGCGCCACGCCGAGCAGCGAGACGGCGAGCGTCATCGAGCCTTCGATCGAATTCACGGCTGCCCGGTCAATGCACGTGCGTGAAGTTGCCGAGCCGTACGCCGAAGCCGGCGATCCGCGCGAGCGCCGCCCGCATGCCGATCGGTTCGCTCGGCCGCCCGGCGGCGGCAAAATAGACGGCCGGATCGATGTTGAGCGTGCGCGTCTGGACCATGTCGACGCGCACGGAGGCGAGGAACGCCGAGAGCGCATCGACCTCGGCACGGTCGTCCGTGACGCCGGGATGCGTCAGATAGTTGAGCGAGACGCGCAGCCCCGCATGCGAGGCGAGCCGCACGCTCTCGAGGACGTCGTCGAGGCCGTAGCCGAGCGGCCGGTAGTAGGCGGCGTAGACGGCGGGTCGTAGCGAATTCAGGCTAATGCGCACGGCCTGCAATCCGGCATCGATCAGCCGGGCGAGCGACCGCGGCAGGCTGCCGTTCGTGTTGAGATTGATCGTGCCGCCGGAGGTCTGGGCGCGGATGCGCGCGATCGCCGCCGCGACCGTGTCGACGCGCAGGAGCGGCTCGCCCTCGCAGCCCTGGCCGAACGAGACGATGCCCTCGGGCACGGCTTCGAGGTGGCGCAGCGCGACGCGCGCGAGCTCGCCCGCGGCCGGCTCGTAGGCGATGCGCGTCTGCGGCGAGGGGATGCCGGCGTCGGCATCGAGCTCCGAGATGCAGCCGACGCAGCGCGCGTTGCATCTCGGCGAGACCGGCAGCGCCGCTTCGCCGCGCTCGAGGAAGACGTTCTGCGCCGTGAAGCAGCCGTACTCGCGGCTGCAGATCGCGAGTTGCGCGAGCACGCGCGACCCCGGGTCCTCCGCACGACGTGACGCCATCTTGCCATCTAACTCGCCCGCGTCGAAGTAGCGCGGCGTCCAGTCCTCGCTCTCGTCCGTCCGGGTCGCCGCGACGTAGAGCGCGTCGTCGACGACGCAGGCGAACGTATAGCCGAAGAGCGGCAGAGTCGGCGCGCCGGCGGCGGTCGCGTAGGCCGGCACGAGCAGACGCGTGAAGCCGGATGGCAAGATCGCGGCGAGTGCGACTTCTTGCGGCCGTCCGCGGCGCGCTCCGCCGCCGGGCCTGCCGGCGAGCAGCGGCGTCCGCCCCGGCAGGAGCGCCGGCACGGTGCCGGGCGGCGCCGGCACGAGTTCGTCCTGCCGCGGCGGCCGGACGACGCCGCCGTCCGCGAGCGGCGCGCGCGCCCGGTCGTAGAAGATCTTGCCATCGGCAGCGCTGTAGGCGAGGCCGATCCGCGTGTTCTTCAAGCGTCCACGTACGCGAGCGTCGCCGGACCTTCGTCGACGGCGGGACCGGCGAGCGTCGCCGTGCCGCCGGGCGTCCACGTCACGACGAGCGTTCCGCCGGGCACATCGGCCGTCACGGGCGAGGTCGCGAGGCCACGATCGATCGCGACGACGGCGCTCGCGACCGCGCCCGTCCCGCACGAAGCCGTCTCGCCGGCGCCGCGCTCGAAGTGCCGCACCGCGATCCGGCCGGCGCCGGCCGGAGCGACCGCGTGGACGTTGACGCCCTGCGGAAAGCGCGCGTCGTGCGCGAAGGCTTCGGCTGCGACGGCCAGCTCGAACTTCGCGAGCTCCGCGAGGTCGCGGAGCGGCACGACGGCGTGCGGGTTCCCGAGCGACACGAAACGGTAGCGTCGCGTCGTGCCGCCGATCGCGATCGGTTCGTCGCTCGCGGCGAGCGCCGCCGGCCCGAGATCGATCCGCACGACGAACGGTTCCCGCGCGACGACCTCGCAGGCGACCGGCCCGGCGAGGCTCGCGACCATGAAGCGGTCGGCTCCGCCCTCCGCCGCGAGGTGCCGCGCGACGCAGCGCATGCCGTTGCCGCACATCTCGGCCTCGGAGCCGTCCGGATTGAACATCCGCATCGCGGCCAAGGCCTCGTCGCTCTCACGCACGACGAGCAGACCGTCGCAGCGGAAGCCGGGCAGCGCCGCGGACTGCATCGCGACGCGCGCGAAATCGAGACGCGCGAGCGCGTCGTCCCCCCGGACATCGAGCAGATAGAAGGCATTCCGCGTGCCGTGCACGCGACGGAGCGGAAGCGAGCGGGCATCGGTCATGGCCGGCCGCTACGATCCGGTTCTACGTGGGGGCGGTTTCGACGCCGTCGCCCTTGAGCGGCTGCGTCAGCTGCGTCTGCGGCGAGATCGTCGAGACGGCGTGCTTGTAGATGAGATGGGCGCGGCCTTCGTATTCCAGCACGATCGTGAAGGCGTCGTAGCCTTTGACCGTCCCTCGCAGTTGGAAGCCGTTCATCAGATAAACCGTCACGGCGGCGGACTGGCGCCGCGCGCTCTCGAGAAACGTATCTTGCAGTTGTGGTGGGCGCGAGACGTTCGCACCGTTGGAACCGGCCATTCGATCGCGCTTCAGGCCCAGCCGGGCAATCCCCTCGCCGCATCCGCGAGCGCCTCCGCTTCGAGATACGTGACGTGCGGTTCGCTGCGGAACCACGTGCGTTGACGCTTCGCGTAGCGGCGCGTCGCGCGGATCAGCGCGGCGCGCAGTTCGTCCGCCGTCGACGCTCCGGCGAGGTAGGCGAGGGCCTGCGGATAGCCGACGGCGTCGGCCGCGACGGCGCCCGGGCCGACCCGCTCGGCTTCCTCGAGCAGCCCCGCGGCGAGCATCGCATCGACGCGCGCGACGATCCGCGCGTCGAGCTCGGCGTCATCGACCGCGAGCACCACTTTGTGGACCGCGAGACCCCGCGCGCGCAGCGACGACGGCGGTTCGGGCAGCTCCGCTACAGCGACCCCGGTCGCGCGGGCCAGCGCGATCTCGAGTGCGCGGACGATGCGGTACGCATCCCCGGGCGGCACGCTCGCGGCGCGCCGCGGATCGCGCGCGCGCAGCCAGTCGTGCAAGACCTCGGGCGGATGGATCCCCGCCTCGCGCTCGAGCCGTGCGCGGAGCGCCGGTGCGAACTCGCGCGCCAGCACGACGTCCCCGCAGAGCGCGCGCAGATAGAAGCCCGTGCCGCCCGCGACGATCGCGCGCCGCCCGCGCGCGTGGATGCCGGCGACCGCGGCGAGCGCGTCGCGCACGTAGCGTGCGGCGCTGTAGCGTTCGTGCGGGTCGAGGAACGCCACGAGATGGTACGGCGCCCGCGCGCGCTGCGCCGGCGTCGGGGCCGCCGTCCCGATCGGCATGCCGCAGTAGATTTGACGCGAGTCCGCCCCGATGATCTCGGCGTCGAACCGCTCGGCGAGCGCGAGCGCGGCCTCGGTCTTGCCGGAAGCCGTCGGACCCGCGAGCACGAGCACGGCCGGCACGGTGTCGCTCACACGGGCCGTTCGAACATGGCAACCTTCACGGGCCAAGATGGAGACACCTCAACCCGTCGCCCTTCGCGCCCAGAAGCGCTCGTCATGCTCGAACCCGTCGGCAAGATCGTCGGGATCGGCGGCCGTCCTGTCGACCGCCCGCGCTTCCTCCCGCCAGGTCGCCATCCGGCCGGCATCGAGCAGCAGTCCCTGATCGTCCCGACGGGCGTCGAGCATGTCGCGAGCACCTTGCCGCATCCAAGGACGAAGAAGGTCAGGCTTGGCGCGCAGCGGCTTTGCGTGTCCGACATTCTGTGCCGTAATCATGCGCGTTACGGGCTCGGAAACGTAAGCCGAGGCTCATGCGTAGCGCCGCCGAATCATCCTCCGCATGGCGCACCGACCCGAAGAAAACGGCAAGCAGACCCAACTCGACTTGATCGCGGCGCACCTCGTGCGTATCGAGGCCAATCTCACCGGGCGCTTCGATCGCATCGAGGCCGATTTCACTGGTCGATTCGATCGCATCGACGGCCGTCTCGATATTCTCGAAACCGGCATGGCTAGCGTCGAGCCTCGGCTTAGCCACATCGAGACGCGAATCGAAGATACTGAGCCGCGCACGGCCGCCCTTGAAAAACGCGTTACCGTGCTCGAAGGATAGGAGCGCGGTATTTCGCACCCAGCTTCAGAGGTGCGCCTCTGACCTGTGGCGGCAACGTGTCGTTAACGGTCGATCTCCATCGTTCGGTCTCATAGAGCAGACGCTATGATCGCTACGGTCACGTCTGTACTATCTGGCGGATCTCCGCGCGCGTTCACACGGGCCGTTTGAACATGCGAGCGATCGCCTCGGCTTCGATCCGCACGATCGTCGGCCGGCCGTGCGGGCAGTGCATCGGATTCCCGCAGCGTTCGAGCCGGTCGATCAGCGCGCGGATCTCTTCGTGCTCGAGCCGGTCCCCCGCGCGCACGACGGAATGACAGGCGAGCGTCGCATAGACACGTTCTTGTTGCGAGAGGCCGCGGATCTCCTCACCGAGATCGGCGAGCAGGCCGGGCAGGTCGATCGCGCGCGCGCCGTACCCCGCCGGCGTCGCGACGATCCGGAAGGCGCGCTCGCCGAAGGGTTCGATCACGTAGCCGGCGGTCGCGAGCGCCTCGCGCGCGCCTTCGAGACGCGCGGCATCGAGGGCGGAGAGTTCGATCGTCTGCGGGATCAGCAGCGGCGCGCTCGCGACCGCGCGCCCGTTCGCGCGCGCGACGATCTCTTCGTAAGCGATGCGCTCGTGCGCGGCGTGCTGGTCGACGAGCACGAGCGCCTCGCCGTCGGTCGCGAGGATGAACGTATCATCGAGCTGCGCGAGCACGCGCAGGCCCGAGCGCTCGCGCGCGAACGCGAACGGTTCGGCGAGCGCCGGCGCCTCGGGGAGGCTCGCCGTGCCTGCGACGAGCCCGTCCGAGGGCAGCGGCGAGGCCGCGGGGCCGAGCGAGAGCGCGCCGCGCATCCGGCGCACGGCGTCGTCCGAGAGGGCGCTCGCGAGCGCGCGCCGGACCGTGTCGTGGACCTCCGAGGGCCGGCGCAGACGGACCTCGCTCTTCGTCGGATGGACGTTCGCGTCGAGATCGCCCGGCGCGACCTGCACGAAGAGGACGCCGAACGGGTGGCGTCCGCCCATCGCGTACGTCGCGTAGGCCGCGTTCCAGCAACCGGCGAGCAGCGCCGGTCGCAAGAGTCTGCCATTGATGAAAAGCAACTGCATGCGCCGGTCGCCGCGTTCGTGCCCGGGACGGCTGACGTAGCCGCGCACGGCCGCGCTTTCGAAGCCGATCAGCGCGCGCGCGGGCTCGGGTCCGAAGACGTGCGCGAGACGCTGGTCGAGCCGCTCCGCTGCCGGGAACGCGAAGGCCGTGCGATCGTCGGACGCGAGCGAGAAGCCGACCGCGGGGTACGCGAGGGCGAGCGTCGCGAGCAAGCCCGAGACGCGCGCGGATTCGGCGGCGGCAGCGCGCAAAAATTCGCGCCGCACCGGGACGTTCGAGAAGAGCTCGCGCACCTCGACGCGCGTCCCGGGGGGTGCCGCGACCGGCACGGGCTCGCCCGCATCGAGCGCGTGCGCGCGCACTTCGTAGGCGATCTCGTCGCGCGACGTCCGGGAGACGAGGCGCACGCGCGCGACGGCCGCGATGCTCGCGAGCCCCTCGCCGCGGAAGCCGAGCGTCGCGATCCGGAAGAGATCGTCCGCATCGCGGAGCTTGCTCGTCGCGTGGCGCGCGAAGGCCGTAACGAGCTCCTCCGGCGCGATCCCGGCGCCGTCGTCGACGACGTCGATGCCGTCGAGGCCGCCCCGCCGAATCGCAACGGAGATGCGCGTCGCGCCGGCGTCGAGCGCGTTTTCGACGAGTTCTTTCACGACCGAGGCGGGTCGCTCGACGACCTCGCCCGCGGCGATCTGCCCGATCGTCACCGCGTCGAGCGGGCGGATCGTGGCGCGCGGCGTCAGCACCGCGGCCCCGTTCGCCTCAAGCGGTCGCCGAGGCCTCCGTCGCGCGCGGCAGCCGGATCGTGAACCGCGCTCCGTGACCGGGCTCGCTCTCGACGCCGACGGAGCCCCCCGCCCGTTCCACCGCGCGCTTCACGATCGCAAGCCCGAGCCCGAAGCCCTCCCGGTCGCCGCGCTGCGAGCCCCGGTAGAAGCGATCGAAGACGTGCTCGCAGTCCTCGGCGGAGAGCCCCGGGCCGCGGTCCGCGACCGCGACGACGACGCGGCCCGGCTCCGTTTCGACGCGCACCTCGACGACCGAGAGCGGCGCGTACTTCAGGGCATTTTCGATCAGGTTGCGGATCGCTTCGTGCAGGTCGCCCTCCTGCGCCTCGGCGAGCGCGTCCGGCTCGGTCACGAGCGTGATGCGGGGATGCCGGTCGAGCGGCTGGAAGGTCGAGACGGCGCGCGCCGCGACCTCGCCGACGTCGACGAGCGCCGGGGCCTCCGCGAATTGGACGTTTTCGAGCCGCGCGAGCAGGATCAGTTTCTCGATCAGCGTTCGCATCCGGCGGCTCTCGGCGAGCATCGTGTCGAAGATCTTCGTCGTCGTCGGATCGGCCGTCCCGCGCCGTCGCAACACGTCGATGAAGCCCATGATGACGGTGAGCGGCGTGCGCAGTTCGTGTCCTGCATCGCCGACGAACTGCCGCATCTGCAGCTCCGCCGCGCGGCGCTCTTCGAAGGCGTGCGCGACCTGTTCGACCGCACCGTTGTAGGCGACGACGAGCTCCGCGATCTCGTCGCGCCCCGAGGCCTCGACCGGGCGCGGCGTAAAGTCGCCCACGGCAAAGCGCTGCAGCGCGGCCGTCGTCTGCGCGAGCGGGCGCAGCGCGAGAGAGGTGAGGTAGCGGCCGACGACGATCGCCGCCGCCACGAGCGCGAGGCCGACGGCCAGCATCGCGAGCCAGAACGAGCCGATCGTGTGCGCGAGCGGATGCGGATCGACGAAGATGACGATGCGGCCGCCCGAGATCTCGATCCGCCGCGGCTCGATGTGCAGAAACGAGTTCAGCGCGAACGGCAGGTTCAATTCTTTGTCGACGAGACGCCCGAACGGAGCCGGATGGCCCGACGTCCCATCGTGCGGCTCGCCCCGGGGGATGTGCACGACGACGGACTCGTCGCCTTCGATCGAGGCGAAGGCGAGCGGCGGCCCCGGGGCCTTCGGAAAGATCCCGACGCGCAGCCCCGGACGCACGAGATCGCGCGCGATGTCGTCGGCCGCCGCGGCGAAGGAGCCGCTGCGCGAGACCGCGATCCGCGCTTCCTCCGGCGCGCGCTTCCCGACGGCGTCCATCGACTGATTCGCCGAGACGGCGAACGCCGAGAGCGAGAACGCGGTCACGGCCGCGACCGTCACGAGGAAGAGGGCGAGCGCCGCGAGCACCCACAGCGCGACGAGACGCGTCGCGAGCGTCCGAAACATCCGACGACGCTCGCTTAGAGCGAGCTTCCCTCGCGCAGCGAATAACCAATACCGCGGTGCGTGTGGATCAGCCGCGTCGCAAAGCCTTGATCGATCTTTGCCCGCAGGTACGAGATGTACGTCTCGACCGCGCCCGGCCCGACGAAGCGCTCCGTACCCCAGACGGCGTCGAGCAGCTGGTCCCGGCTGAGGACGCGGTTCGGATTGCGCAGCAACATGACGAGCAGGTCGTACTCGCGCGCCGTCAGTGCGATCTTCTTCGTGCCGCGGCGGGCGGCGCGCGTCTCGAGATCGATCTCGAGATCGGCGAAATGTACGATCTGCGACTTCGCGAGTTTGGGCCGGCGCAGCGCCGTCTGCAGGCGCGCGAGCAGCTCCGCCATCTCGAACGGCTTCGCGAGATAGTCGTCCGCGCCGTGCGCGAGGCCCGCGACTTTGTCATCCACCTCGCCTTTGGCGGAGAGCATCAGGATCGGCGCCTCGGTGATCTTCCGGAGGAGCGGCAACGCCGCGATGCCGCCGAGCTTCGGCATCATGACGTCGAGCACGATCGCATCCGGCGCCCATTCGCGCGCGACCGCGATGCCCGCGGCGCCGTCGGGCGCCGAGCGCACATCGTAGCCTTCATCGCCGAGCCCGATCTCGAGGAGATCGCGGATATGACGTTCGTCGTCGACGACGAGCACGCGCTGCGGGAGATCGGCCATGAAGGCATGCTAGGCACCCCGACTGAGAGGAACCTGGGACGTTTTCTCAGCGGTTCCACAGTACAGGTTCAGCAAACCCCCGGATACTCGGGACATGCACTTGCCGATCGCTCCCGCCCAAGCCCGCGCCATGCTCGTCGTCGACTTGATCGGCGACCTCGACGCCGTCCTCGCGCAGAACGCCGGCGAGATCCTCGCTTCGTATGACGCCGAGCGCACGAACGCCGTCGACGTCACGCTCGATCTCACGCACGTTGCGCGATACGTCCCGGAGGGCATCCGCGACCTCGGTTGCGCGATCGCGGAACGTCGCCTCACCGGCCGTGCGACGACCGTGCGCGTCGAGAACGGGCGTCTGCGCTCGAAACTCCGCGCCGCGGGCGTGAGCTGCGAGCAGGCGACGTCGCTCGCGCCCGCGCCCGACCGGCACGTGATGATCGCGCGGCACGCTCCTTCGCGCGGCTAGGGGCGCCGCCCGGCCGCAGGCGTCGCGCGCGCGACCGTCGCACGGCAGAACGATGCCTAGCCTGCCGTACCGAATCGTCGACGTCTTCACCGATACGCCGTACCTCGGCAATCCGCTCGCCGTCGTCTTCGAAGCGGACGACCTGACCGATGCGCAGATGCAGCGTATCGCGCGCGAGTTCAATCTTTCCGAGACCGTCTTCGTGCGCGAGCCGGAGCGTGCCGGTACGACCGCGCGACTGCGCATCTTCATGCCGGAACACGAGCTGCCGTTCGCCGGTCATCCGACGATCGGCGCGGCCTTCGCGCTCGTCGAGAGCGGTCACGTCGCGGCGAGTGCGACGCAGTTCGTTTTGCACGAAACGATCGGCGACATCGCGATCCGGCTCGAGTCGCGCGATCCGTTCCTCGCGTGGTTCGAGACGCCGCCGATGACGGTCGGCGCGCGCGCCGATCGCGAGACGATCGCGCGGGCGCTCGAAGTCGAACCGGGCGACCTGCTCGACTGCCCGCCCGAAGTCGTCGGTGCGGGTAACAACTTCTTGTTCGTCGCGCTGCGGACGCCGGAGGCGGTCGACCGCGTCGTCTGCGGCAGCTCCGCGTGCCGTCGCGACCCCGTGCTCGCAGCCGTCGAAGGCGTCTTCGTCTTCGCACCGGTCGCGGCCGGCGTCTACGCCCGCATGCTCGCCCCGCTCGCGGGTGTCAGCGAAGATCCCGCGACCGGCAGCGCGACGGGGCCGCTCGCGCTCTATCTCACCCGGCACGGCCTCGCGCCGCTCTCGGACGGCTTCGCATTCGTGAACGAACAGGGCACGCGCATGGGACGCCGCAGTCTGATCCACGCGAAGCTGCACGTCCGCGACAATGCGCTCCGCACGGCCGAGATCGGCGGCGGCGCCGTGCCCGTGATGGCGGGCGAGCTACGCGTCTAGCGCGCGCTCTTGAGGCTGCCGCCGCCCTGCGGGAGTTCGGGCGGTCGCACGAAGACGAGACCCGTGCCGGGCAGATAGAGCAGCCGCCGGAGAGCGCCGCCGCGGCCGGCGGGCGCGGTGCCTCCGGTCGCTGCGCCGGGCGCGACCGGTGGGGCGGAGGGCGCGCCCCCGCGCGGCGCCGGCGTGAGACTCGCGACATCGACACCGCGCGCCGCCGCTTCGCCCGCGGTCAGCGGCGTGACGTACGCGCAGGCCGCGAGACCGCGGAAGCCGCGCGCCGCCGGCGAGTTCCGGATGGCGGCGGTCGCGGCCGCATCGGGCGCCGCGCCCGGCGCGTCGCCACCGCCCGGCCCGCCGCCTACGCCACCGCCCGGCCTGCCGCCGCCGGGGCCGCCCGGGCCGCCGCCCTCGCCGCCCGGGCCTCCGCCTTCACCGCGGCCGCCCCCGCCGCCGGATCCGCCGCCGGCGCCGAAGCCGCCGCTCGGCGGAGCGCCGGCCCCGGCGGTCCGGCCGCTCCGATTGCCGCCGAACTTCGGCCGGAGTTCGAGATAGTATGGCAACGGCTTGCCAACGATGATGTGCGGGACGAGATCGAGCACCTCGGAGACCGGAAGGGTCGTCTTCGCCTCGTACGCCGCGACGTACGTCTTCAGAAACGCGAGCACGGGCGCCCCGTTCGCCTGCGCGGCCGCGTCGCACGTCTCGCGCGACGTCGCGACCGCGAGCGGATCCGTGCCGGGCGGCGGCGGCACGGCGACGAGGCGCGGCCGTGGCGTCCCGGAGGCGGCGGGCGCGGGCGAGCCGCTCCCCGCCGGAGCGCCGCTCGCCGCGGGCGAGCCGCTCGCGACGCGAGCGCGGGCGCCCGTGAGTTCGTTCGAAAGGCGCTGATGCGGGGCGCCGACGACGAGCGCATACGCGATGTTGATCGAGCGCTGGCCGAGCGGCGATCCGGCCGTGATCAGCCGGCCGCCGCCGCTCAGCGGCAGGGGCCGCGCGTAGAAATCCTCCGAGAAGTCGTAGCCGTACGTGTTGAAGATATTGTTCTCGAAGATCGTGAAGCGGCCCGGGCCGGCGGGCTGAGAGATGCCCGCGCTCGCGACGATGTAGCTGCCGATATTCTGATTGTTATTGTAGCCCGTGTACTGGGCATTTCCGATCAGCTCCGTGCCCGTCCGCTCGACGTAGCCGTCGACCGTCACGCCGCCGCGGTGGAGCGGCCGTCCGGGCAGCTGCTGCCCGACGATCGTCGGTGAGACGGCGCTCGTGAGTCGCGCGTCGGCCGCGGTCAGCCTCGCGATCGAGAGCGAGTAGTTCGGCAGGATGACGACGTCGCGGCCGATGCCGAAGCGGCCGGAGAGATCGAAGCCCGCATAGAGCCGGCGCGTTCCGCCGATCGGCTCCGACACGAAGATGCCAGACGGCGAGAGCGGCGAGCCGGTACCGCAGATCGTCGTCTGGTGGTAGTAGCCGGAGATCGCATCGAGATAGCCCGCGGGCAGATAGCCGGCCGGTTCGCTCGCCGCATCGACGAGCGCTTGGACCAGCTGACCGCGCTGCACCTGGCTGAACGCGCCGATCGAGACTTGCCCGACCGGCAGCGTGCGCGTATAGCCGAGATTGACGCCGTACGCCGACTGGTGCTGCGGCTCGTCACCGGGTCCGCTGACCGTCGCGCTGTTCGCGCCGCAGTTGACGCGCGCTGACAAGGGGTCGCTGAACGATCGATTGACGTTGTTGCCCGGCTGCGCGCTGCCGACGGAGGCACTCGCACTGAACGTGTCGACCGGCGTGAGTCTGAAGCCGGCGCCGAGACCCGCGAGGAACGAGGTGCCGGCGCCGGTCGTGTTCGCGAGCGAGACGTTCTCGCTCAGCGAGAGCCGGTCGTTCGCTTTCGAGGCGTCGGCGAACTGGTAGGTCGTCGACGCCGTCGCGTTCGTGAACGCCCGCTGGAACTGCGTCCCGGCGATCGGCGTCGAGAGGTTCGTCGCATCGTAGGTGTTGCCGGAGAGCGTCAACGTGTGGCGGCCGAGGGCGATCGAGCTACTGACTGCGAGGCCGCGCGCGAAGCTCTGCGTCTCCGATGCCGACGGCGCCGCGACTCCGTCGATGTACCGGTCGAAGTCGTCGGCGGCGCGCACGTTGCCGTTCGTGAAACCCGTCACCTGCGTCGCGACCGTGCCGATCAGCGATTGAACGGTTGCGTATGCGAAGCCGAAGCGGCCCGTGCTGCCGTTCCCGGGCCCGATGCCGCACGGCGAGAGCGTCACGAACTGCGTGCAGAGTGCCGTATTATAGGTATTGTTTGTTAATGCCGTACCCTGGACCGTCGTACGGTCGTCGACGCGATAGCGCAACTTGAGGAAGTCGCCGAGCGCCGTCGACTCGCCCTCGTGCGGATAGGCGAAGCCGCTCTGATCGGCATACGTCCGGTAGGTCAGCGGGTTGTTCGCACCGCGCCACGTGTGCTCGAGCGCGAAGCCGAGATCGCCCGCGCTCCCGGTCGCCGCGACCTGATAGTTCGCGCGATCGAAAGTGCCGACGGAGCCGTTCAGGCGCTCGACGAGCGACTGCGTCGGCTGCAGCGTACGGAAATTGACGCCGCCGCCGAGCGAGCCCGCGGTGCCGCTGAAGCTCGTGCTCGATCCGCTGAAGAGATCGGTGCCGATCGCGCGGAGGTCGCCCGCGGCCCCGGGCGCGGAGAGCGGAATGCCGTCGAGGGAGAGCGCCGTCTGCGATTCGTCCTGGTTGTGGAGCGAGATCGTCACGGCTGCATCGGGATCGCTCGAACTCTGCGTCACGCTGACGCCCGCATTCTTGTCGAGTGCGTCGGCGAGACTGTCGGAGATGCGGCGCGTCGCGCTGTTCTGGTCGATCTCGTTCGAGTTCACGGCGACGGTCGAGCGGGCCGTGACGCTGCCGATCACCTTGAGGCCACCGCTCGAGGATTCCGCGAGCTTCACTTCGACCGTCACGGAGCGGCCGCCGAGGACTTCGAAGTCTTTCGAGGCGCCGCCGAGATAGCCCGAGCGGACGACGCGCACGCGGTAGATGCCCGCGGGGGCGTCGGTATAGTCGATCTTGCCGGCCTTCGTCGTCAGCGACGAGACGGTCGTCGGTCCGACGAGGATCGTCCGCGCGCTCTCGACCGGCCTGCCCGTGACGGAGTCGATGACGACGATGAGGATCTCGCCCGTGTCGCTCTGGGCGAGCGCCGGCGCGGTTGCGACGACGATCGCGCCGAGGGTCGAGAATAGCACGAACGGAGACGCGAAGGAACGCATATCGGCGACATCGTGACACGAGAGCCATAGAAGAGCCTGGCAGCGGGTACCAAGCGCCTATGAAGATCGACCGCCCCGGCTTCCTCGCGGGCTCGCTCGCCGTCGCCGCCGCACTCGGACTCCGCAGCCCCGCGGCGGCCGCCCGGGCGAGCGAGGTCCCGCAGCGCCGGCTCGGCCGCACGAACGAGATGGTCTCGGTGATCGGCCTCGGCGGCTATCACCTCGGCAAGCCCGACCTGACGGAGCCGGAGAGCATCGCGCTGATGCACGACGCGATCGATCGCGGCGTCACCTTCATGGACAACTGCTGGGATTACAACAAAGGCGAGAGTCTGCTCCGCATGGGCAAGGGCCTCGCCGCCGGCGGTTACCGCAGGCGCGTCTTCCTGATGTCGAAGATCGACGGCCGCACGAAGGCCTCGGCGGCGGCGCAGATCGATCAGACGCTGAAGAGCCTGCAGACGACCCATCTCGACCTGCTCCAGTTCCACGAGAATATCCGGCCGAACGACGCCGATCGTATCTTCGCTGCGGGCGGCGCGTTCGAAGCGGTGATCGCGGCGAAGCGGGCCGGCAAGATTCGGTTCATCGGCTTCACCGGGCACAAGTCACCCGCGTATCATCTGCACATGATCGAGGTCGCGCGCCGCCACGGGTTCACGTTCGACACCGTCCAGATGCCGCTCAACGTGATGGACGCGCACTACGACAGCTTCCAGCAACAGGTGCTGCCCGTCGCGAACCGGCTCGACATGGGCGTCCTCGCGATGAAGACGTTCGGCGACCCGCACATCCTCGACACGAAGGCGATCGACCCCGTCACGATGCTGCACTACAGCATGAACCTGCCCGTCTCCGTCGTCGTGACCGGCATCGACCGGCCGGAGATTCTCGAACAGGCGATCGTCGCGGCGCACTCGTTCGAGCCGCTCTCGAAAGCGCAAGTCTCGGCGATCCTCGCGAAGACCGCGACCCTCGCGATGGACGGCAAGACGGAGCTCTACAAGACGACGACGACCTTCGACGGCACGACGCACAACCCGCAGTGGCTCACGGCGGCAACGATCGGCTAGACGGGCCGCCCTCCGAGGCGACCCTAAGTGAGCGGCCTCGCCCGACGAGAGAAGGGTGCGGCATCCCCGGAGGCCCGCTTTCTTCGCGTTCGTTTTGCGTGAGCTTCCGCCGTGCCGTCGATCCGTCTCGCCGGCGTAGCCGTCCTCGCGATCGCGGCGCTGGCCGCGTGCAGCAACCGCGGCCATCGTCGTCTTCGCCCCCGGCGCGAACGGCAACGCGGCCCCGATCGCGTCGCTGGCGGGAGCGAACGTCCCGATCGCGGCTCCGCTCGAGATCGTGATCGGGCCCTAGCCTCAGAACGCGAACGGCAGTTGCGTCTCCTCGTGCTGGTCCGGTGCGGCGAGCCGGGCACGCAGGGGCGCCTGCCGTTCGAGCGTCGGCCGATCTTGCAGGACGTCCGCGATCTCTTGCGCGCGGGCGATGACGCCCGCCGGCAGGCCGGCCATGCGCGCGACCTCGATGCCGAAGCTGCGCGACGTGCTGCCGGGCAGGACGCGGTGCGAGAAGACGGGCGGATGACCGGTTCTTGCCGCCGACTCGACCGCGGTCACGTGGAAGTTCGCGACGAGCGGCCAGCGCTCGGCGAGCGCGACGAGCTCGTGGAAGTGCGTCGCGAAGAGGACCATCGGCGCCGACCGTTCGAGCCCGAGCAGATATTCGCAGATCGACTGCGCGATCGCGAGACCGTCGACCGTGCCCGTGCCGCGACCGACTTCGTCGATCAACAGGAGACTGCGCCGCGTGCAGCGCCGCAGGATCGCCGACGCCTCCGCCATCTCGACGTAGAACGTCGACTGGCCCGAGGCGAGATCGTCGCCAGCGCCGATGCGCGTGAAGATGCGCTCGACCACGCCGAGCGTCATCGACTTCGCGGGGACGAAGCCGCCGATCTGCGCGAGGATCGTCAGCAGCCCCGCCTGGCGTAAGAACGTGGATTTGCCACCCATGTTCGGACCCGTGAGCAGCAGGAAGCGCCCCTCGTCCGCGTGGAGGTGCAGGTCGTTCGGCACGAAGCGGTCGCCCGCGAGCTGGTCCATCACGGGGTGCCGGCCGTCGGCGATATCGAGGCTCGCGCCATCCACGAAGACGGGCCGCACGTAGCCGCGCTCGGTCGCGACCTGCGCGAGCGAGGCCGCGACGTCGAGCTCGGCGAGGGCGTCGGCCGTCGCGAGGATGGCGTCGAGCGAACCCGCGAGCGACTCCAGCAGCGTCGCGTAGACGGCCTCTTCGAGCCGGTACTGCCGGCTCTGCGCGCTCGCGATCGCGACGTCCAGCTCGCGCAGCTCCGGCGTCACGAAGCGCTCGCCGCCGGCGAGCGTCTGCTTTCGGACGTAGTCGGCCGGGACCGAGCCGAGCTGACCCTTCGAGATCTCGATCGCGTAGCCGAAGGCGCTCGCGAACTTGATCTTGAGACCCTTGATGCCCGTGCGTTCGCGTTCGCGCGCCTCGAGGGCGGCGAGCCGGTCGCGCGCGTTCGTGCGCAGCGCGACGCAATCCGCGATCTCGGGCGAGGCGTCCGGCCGGACGACGCCGCCGTCGGCGAGGGTCGCGGGCGGCTCGTCGACGAGCGTTCGCTCGAGCCGTTCGCGAACGTCCTCGAGATTCGCGATTCGCGCGCGATACGCCGCGAGCGGCTCCGGCAGCGCGCCGCGCAGCGGCTCGAGCAGGGCGAGGGTCCGGCGGAGTGAGGCGAGATCGCGCGGCAGCGCGCGCCGGAAGCGGATCTTCTGCGCGATGCGCTCGAGGTCGAAGGCGCCGCGGAGCAGCTCTTGCAATGCGGCGCGCGCGGGATAGTCGCCGGCGAGCGTCTCGACGCGGCTCGCGCGCTCGCCGATCGCCGCCGCATCGACGAGCGGTGCGACGATCCAGCGGGCGAGCAGCCGCGAGCCCATCGCCGTGCGGCAGCGATCCTGCGTCTGGACGAGCGTGGCCTTGGCGTTCGCGCCCTGGGCCTTCACGAGTTCGAGGTGCCGCCGCGTGTTCGCATCGAGCGCGACGAAGGTCCGCGCGCGGTAGAACTCCGGCGGGCGCAGCGAACCCTCCGGCGCGAGCAGGCCCGCGCGTCGCACGAAATTGCCAAGCGCCGCGAGCGCGCGATTGATCGCGAGCGACTCTTCGGCGGAGAAGCCCGGCGCGCGGAGGCCGTCGTCGTGCGCGAGACTGAGGGCCGAGGCCGTGACGCGCACGCCGAGCGTGCGTTCGAGCTCCGCGCGCAGTTCGAGCGGCAGGTCCGCGACGATCTCGACCGGCGAGAGTCGCACGAGCTCCGCGAGCGCGTCGTCGAACGCCCCCTCGAACGCAAACGCGGTCGCGGTCGCGCGGCCGGTCGAGACATCCGCGGAGGCGACCGCGATCGCCTCGCCGGCCTGCGTCACAGCTGACAGGTAGTTGTTCGTCGCGCGATCGATCAGGTGCTCTTCGATCAGCGTCCCGGGCGTCACGACGCGCAGTACGTCGCGCGCGACGAGCTTGTTCGGCACCGGCACTTCGAGTTGCTCCGCGAGCGCGACGACCCGCTGCCGGGCGACGAGCTCCGCGAGATAGCGGCCGAGCGCGTGGTACGGCACCCCGGCCATCGCGACGCGCCGGCCGTTCCCCGCCTCCTTCGAGGTGAGCGCGATCTGGAGGGATTCGGCGATCTCACGCGCGTCGTCACCGTAGGCTTCGTAGAAGTCGCCGACGCGCGAGAGCAGGATCGCGTCCGGGTAGCGCGATTTCATGCCAAAATACTGTTCGAGCATCGGCGAATAGCGGACGTCGTCGCTCACGCGACCTCCGCTCCGCATGGCATCATCAGATCGGCGAACGAAACGCCGGTTCGCTCACGGCGACGGGCGAGGGATCGTCGAAGCGCCTCGCCGCGCCGAGGATCGTCCCATCGCAGCCCCAGACGTGTGCGGCGTCGAGCCGGACGTCGAGCCACGGCCGCTCGCGCAGCGCCGCTTCGCCCAGGCCCCGCGCGTGACCGATCACCGTCACGTTGTCGCCGGTCTTGGCGGCGAGCCGCGTCGGGTCTTTGCGCGAGGGACCTTGGACGAGCGCTCGCACGACCGACCCGATCTTGCCATCGTGATAGGCGCGCACGTCGCGATCGACGACCGCCGCGAGCGCCCGCAGCCGCGCGCCGCCGACCTCGCTCGGCACGGGCTCCCAGCGGGCCGCGGGCGTGCCGCGCCGCGGCGAATAGACGAACATGAACGCCTGGGCGAAGCGCATGCGCCGGCAGAGCTCGAGCGTCGCCTCGAAGTCGGCCTCCGTCTCACCCGGAAAGGCGACGATCAGGTCCGTCGTCAGCGCCCAGTCGGGCGCGTGCTCGCGGAAGACGGCGATCTTCGACTCGTACTCCGCGAGCGTATACTTGCGATTCATGCGCCGCAGGACCGGGTCCGAGCCGCACTGGACGGGCAGGTGGAAGCGCGGCGCGAGCTGCGGGATCGACCCGAGGGCACTGGCAAGTTTCGGAGTGAAGTCCTTCGGGTGCGACGTCAGGAACGTCAACCGGTCGAGGCCCGGCAATGCGGCGACGCGTGCCAGCAGCTCCGCGAAGTCGAAACCGGTCGCGGGTTCGCGGTAGGCGTTGACGGTCTGGCCGACGAGCGTGATCTCGCGCGCGCCGTTCGCGATCGCGGCCTCGACTTCGCGCACGATGTCGGCGAGCGGACGATTGTCGAAGCGCCCGCGGACGTACGGGACGATGCAATACGTGCAGTAGTACGAACAGCCGCGCTGGACGTTGACGAACGCGCGCAGGTGCGTGAAGGCGTTCGTCACGCAGTCCGCCTCGCCGCCGAGCGGTCGTTGCAGATAGCGGCTTTCGGTCAGATCGTCATCGCTGAAATCGTCGCGCCACGCGGCGAGCGCGTCGCCGAGCCGCACGAGATCGCTCGTGCCGAAGACACCGTCGAGATAGGGCACCCGCGTCTGCATGGTCGCGCGGTCTTGCTCGGCAAGGCAGCCGCAGACGACGAGTTTGAGGCTCGGATCGGCGCGTTTGAGCGCTTTGAACTGCGTCATGCGGCCGTAGGCCCGCCGCTCCGCGTTATCGCGGACCGTGCACGTGTTCAAGATGACGACGTTCGCCGACGCGGGATCGCTGACGACGTCGTAGCCGCTCGAGGTCGCACGATCCGCGATGTAGCGAGAGTCGGCCTCGTTCATCTGGCATCCGAAGGTTTCGATATAGATCCCGGCCATGCGTTACGACGTCACTTTTTCGGTCTCGGGGAGACGACGGTTCCGGAGAGCCGCTCGAGAAGACCGAGCGGAAGGTAGATCTTGCCACCGATCGTCTCGGGCGACGCTTCGTACGAGACGGGTTCGCCGTCGACGTGCATCGCGCTCTCGCCGAGGCGGCCGTCGAGCACGTGACCTTCGTAGCGGACGTTGAGCTTCTTGCCCGCGAGCGTCACGACGGCATCGGGCAGCCACTCATCGAGCGGCGCGACGACGGCCGCCGCGCCGTGCGTCGCCGCGGGCGCCGCGGGCGCCGCGTCGCGCGCGAGCACGGTCGTCGTCGTCTCGGGAAAGACGACGATCGTCCGCGTCGTGCGGCCGTCGCCGCTGCCGATGCTCAGGTGGTGCGGGCCGACGGTCGTCACGAGCGTCCCGTGCGAGGCGGCCGCGGCGCCGTCGAGCTGGACCGGCGTTCCATCGGCGACGCCGCGGAGCACGATACTGCCGGTCGCGCCTGAGGCTCCGGCGGCGAGCAGCCGGTCATTTTCGAAGGCGAGCGCCCCGCCGGTCACGACGATCGAGGTCTCGCGCAGCGTCCAGCCCGCCTTCGTCATCGTGAGGCCGTGCCGGCCCGGCCCGAGGCCGTCGACGAGCACGGGCGAGCGGCCGACGAAGGTTCCGTCGACGTAGACGTCCGCGCCGCCCGGAAGCGTCGTCACGTAGACGCTGCCGGACGGCGCCGGCGCGGCGGAGACGACCCCGGCGAGGAGCGCGGTGCCGGCGAGCGCCGCGCACGCAGACAATCGGCGCATCACGAGGGCTTTCGTTCGGGTCGCCGGCCGGTCGGACCCGCGCCTCTGGCGCCGCCGCAGAGGTCGGCCGCACCGCGCACTGGGAAGCATCGCACGTGGACCGCGCGACGCCGCTGGAACCGGGCGACTTCTATCTCGAGGACGGCCTCCTCGTGCTCACGGAGCAGTATCACCGCCGCCGCGGCACGTGCTGCGGGAATCGCTGTCGTCACTGCCCCTTCGGCCACGCGAACGTCCCGGAGCGCGAGCTCGACGAATCCGCCGACGACGGCTGACGCGGCCCGAGGACGCACGGTACGACAGCGGTCCGGCGAACGATCTCCGATGATCATTTTGCGAGCACGAGCCCCTTCGTTCGCGGCGGGTCGAGCGAGCGGCGACGAAGAAAGAAGTAACCACGACGATGCGGATGAGCTACAAGTTTCAGCTACGCGACAAACATTGCCCCGAGCTACGTCGTCAGGCGCGAGCGGTTTCGTTCGTTTTGAACCTCTGCAACGAGATTGCGCAGCGTCTGCGTGAATCAAAGCTACCGAAAGCGATCCACGCGAAGATTCGCAGTCGCCGCAAAAATTTTGGCGTGAACGCGGCAACGAAGATTCTCCGTGCGGGGCAACGCACGCTCGTAGGAGGAGCCCATGCAGCCTGAGTCCGAGAACCCTCGGCTCTCTGGCCAGGGAGTCGTCACCGTCGACGTGAGCGCGCGAGTGCGCCCCTCGACCGTCGCGATCGTGGGCCGTCCGAACGTCGGGAAGAGCGCGCTCTTCAACCGGCTCGTCGGGCGCCGTCTCGCGATCGTCGACGACATGCCCGGCGTGACGCGCGACCGGCTCTACGCGCTCGCCGAGTGGCAGGGGCGCACGTTCAGCCTCGTCGATACGGCCGGCATCGACCCCGACCTCTCCGAGACGGACGACATCGCAAAGCAGACCCGCGCGCAGGCCGAGATCGCGGCGCGCGACGCGGACGTGATCGTCCTCGTCGTCGACGCGGCCGTCGGCCTCTCGCCGCTCGACGAGGACGTCGTCAACATCGTGCGCCGCAAGCACCGCACGGCGCTGATCGTTGCGAACAAGGCGGAGTCGGAGCGCGCGCGACTGCAGATCGCGGGCGAGTTCGCGCGGCTCGGCTTCGGCGTCCCGATCGCGGTCTCCGCATTGCACGGCGAAGGCACGGGCGATCTGCTCGACGCGATCGTCGAGCGTCTGCCGCCCGACGCCGAGATGCCCGAGGCGACGGACGAACTCGCAATCGCGATCGTCGGCCAGCCGAATGTCGGCAAGAGTTCGCTCGTCAACGCCCTGCTCGGTGAGGAGCGCACGATCGTCTCGAACGTGCCCGGCACGACGCGCGACGCGATCGACGAGGTCTTCACCTACGCCGGCCGGACGATGCGGCTGATCGACACGGCCGGCATGCGCAAACGCCCGCAGAACCACGGCGCGATCGAGTACTATTCCTCGCTACGGTCGCTCGGCGCGATCGCACGCTGCGACATCGCCGTGCTCGTGATCGACTCGATGGTCGGCATCCGCAATCAAGACAAACGGCTCGCCGGGATGATCCTCGAGGAGCGTAAGGGGCTGATCGTCGTCGCGAACAAGTGGGACCTCGCGCGCGAACTCGGCGAGTTCCAGCAGAGCGATCTGATCGAAGTGATCCACGAACAATTGCCATTCGCGACGTTCGCGCCCGTAACGTTCCTCTCGGCGCTGACGGGCCGCAAGCTCGGCGGTCTGATGCCGCTCGTGCTGCGCACGGCGGAGAACCTCGACCGGCGCATTCCGACCTCGCCGCTCAACAACCTGATTCGCGACGCCGTCTACGCCCACCCGGCACCGGTGCATGGCGATAAACCGCTACGCATCTACTACGGCTCGCAGGTCGCCGCGCACCCGCCGCTCTTCATCTTCAATACGAACGACCCGGGTCTCGTGACGCCCGCCTACCGCCGCTTCCTCGAACGCACGATCCGCACGCAGTACGATTTCGAAGGCGTGCCGCTCACGCTCGAGTTCCGGCCGCGCTCCGGCGGCGACGATGACGGGCGGTAGCGTTCCGGTCGCGGATGGAACGTTATTCGTCGTCGTTTCACCGGCTAGGACGATCGCGTTCCTGCTGCTCGCGTTTTTCGTCGGATCGATCCCCTTCGGACTGATCGTCGGCCGGCTGTTCTTCCGGCGCGACATCCGCACCAGCGGCTCCGGCAACATCGGCGCGGCGAACGCCCTGCGAACCTTCGGACGCGGGGCCGGGATCGCCGTGCTGCTGCTCGATGCGCTCAAGGGCGCGCTCCCGGTGCTCGCGTTCCGCACGTTCGTCGCAAGCGAAGTCGCGGGCCTCCACGAAGCGGGGCCTGCCTCGGACTCGCAGCTCGCGGCGATTGCGGTCATGCTGTCGTTCACGATTCCGCTCGCGGGACTGGCCGCCGTGCTGGGTCATTGCTACTCGCCGTGGCTGCGCTTCCGTGGAGGCAAAGGCGTCGCGACCTTCCTCGGCGCGACGATCGCGCTCTCACCGCCGGCCGGCCTCGCGTTCGCCGTCGTCTGGGCCGCCGTCGCCCTGCCGACGGGTTTCGCGTCGGCGGCCTCGCTCGCCGCGACCGTCGCGGCCGGCGCCGTGCTCGTCGTGGCCGCGCGCGGCGCGTGGCCAACCTTCGTCTATGGGCTCGGCTGCGCGCTCGTCATCTTCTGGCGCCACCGCGAAAATCTCGGACGTCTGCGCGCCGGGACCGAGACGAAGACGTCGCTCCTGAAGCGCGGCTGAGCGCGGCTCCGCACGACGTCACGCTCGCGGGAACTCGTTTGCGAGCCGCCGTACCTCGGCGAAGATGATCTCATCGAATGATTTTCGGAACGGCGTCACGATCGTGATGGAGGGACACCTCTGGACCGTGATCGAGTTCCTCCACGTCAAACCCGGCAAGGGTTCGGCGTTCGTGCGCACGCGACTCAAGAACGTCAAGACGGGCGCGACGCTCGAGCGCACGTTCCGCGCCGGTGAGAAACTTGAGCGCGCGACGGTCGACAATCGCGAGATGCAGATGCTCTACAATAACGAGGACGGCTTCCATTTCATGGACGTCGAGTCGTTCGAGAACTACACGCTGCAAAAAGATCTCATCGGCGGTCCGGCCGATTTTCTCAAAGACGGTATGAAGATCGACGTCCAGATGCACGACGGCACGCCGATCGGCGTCGACCTCGCGGCGCACGTCGAACTCAAAGTCGTCGAGACCGATCCCGGCTTCAAAGGCGACACCGCGACCGGCACGACGAAGCCGGCGAAGCTCGAGACGGGGGCGACCGTCCAAGTGCCGCTGTTCGTGAACGAAGGCGATCTGATCCGCATCGACACGCGCGATCGCCGCTATATCGGCCGCGTGCAGTAAGCTCGGTCCGCGCGCGACGTCGTGACGCCGGCGCTTTTGCTGCAGAGCCTCGAGATGCTCGCGCTCGGGACGATCGCGGCGATAGCGGGCTCGCTCGCGGGGCTCGGCGGCGGCTTCATCGTCGCGCCGGTGCTGCGTATCGTCTTCCACCGCTCGCCCGAAAGCGCGGCGGCGCTCTCACTCGTCATGGTCACGGCGAATGTGGCGAGTGCCTCGTTAGCGTTTTTGCGTCAGGGCCGCGTCGACGTGCGACTGGGCGTCACGATGGGCCTGCTCGCCATCCCGGGCAGCATCCTCGGTGCCGTGCTCGTGCGCCACGCACCGGGCGCGTGGTTCGACAGCCTGTACGCGGCGATGTTGATCGCCTTCGCGGTCGGCATCGCGCGCAAGCCCGCGGAGCACGCGGCGGGCGGCGTCCGCAAGCTGCCATGGTCGACGACGCGACATTTTCGCGAGCCGCTCGGCGGTAGCGAATTCGTGTACGCATCGAGCCAACCGATCGCCATGATGGCCGGACTCGCGACGGGCTTTCTCTCGAGCTTCTTCGGCATCGGCGGCGGCATCCTCGTCGTCCCGCTTTTGCTGAGGCTCTTCCTCATGCCGGCGCACGTCGTCTCCGCGACCTCCCGTTTTGTCATCCTGTTCTCGGCGCCGTTCGGCGTCGCGACGCACGCCGCCGCGGGCGACATCGACTGGCTCCTCGCGATCCCGCTCGCGGTCGGCGGACTCGCCGGAGGCCAGATCGGCGCCGCGGCGTCTCGCAAGATCTCGGGGCCCGGACTCGTGCGGCTCGTCGCCGTCCTCCTCGTCGCCGCCGCCCTGAGCCTCATCGGCGAACATGCAAGGGAGCTGCTGCAAGCGGCCGCGGCGAGGTCTTGAAGATGCGCACGCTACGCCTTCCCACCCACCGTCCCCCGACGACCGTCGGCGAGATTCTCGAGGAAGAGTTCCGCAAGGAACTCGGGCTAACGCAGAACGATTTCGCACGACGTCTCGGGATCGATCGCGTACGCTACAGCGCACTCGTCAACGGCCGTCGTTCGCTGACGAGCGATACCGCACGTCGCCTCGAGAGAGTGCTCGGTCCGTCGCTGCAATTCTGGATGAATCTGCAATACATGACCGATATGTATGCGGCGATCCACGCTCCGAAGTCGGCCGAGATCGAAGCGCTGAAGCCTCTTCTCGGACCGGGCGCGATCGAGAAAGCCGGGCGCATTCGAGAGAACGTGGGTCCCGCGCGCGGGACACGCAAGACCTCAACGCAGCAAGGATGACCAAACGTTCGCCCCCGATGCTTTACGAAGTTCGGGATGACGCCTGCCCCGGCCGCAAGGCTCGTCGTTGGAACGAGTCGCTGGATGTCGGAGCTCGGCAGACGCGGTGGAGTCGCAACTTCTGCCGCGAAGACGGCGGCGGCTCGGGCGAATGGCAAACGCGGTGGGCGCCCCGCTAAGGCACCGAGCGGCTCGCTCGTAAAAGCGACAAATCCGCCAAAAACGACCTCGAGAACTCACGCGCGGCGTCGTGCAGAGTGAGGCGACGCACGACACCGCCGCCTAGGCGGCCTGGCACGCTCGCTACTCGCGTTTGAAATCGTTTCTTAGCGCAGGCAAGCGAGTCAGGCGAATTCGGAATCGCCGATGTTTCTTGAGCGATCTCGATCTTGGGTTGTATCGATCACTCAGAGACCGCGAGTGCGCGGGATGCGGCGACGTGTAGCTCGGCCCTGGCTTTCGGCGGCTCGAGGATCGTCGCGGTGCCGCCGAAGCCGAGCACCCAGGCGACGATCTCTTCGAATCGCGAGAGCACGAAGGTGACGTCGAGCGAGCCATCCGGCTGCGGCCGCGCTTCGACTTGCGCCGGCCAGCGTCGACACGCGGCGTACGCCGCGACGCTCGGTGAGAAGCGTACGATGACGCGATGTACGAGATTCCCCGTCATGACGCCGAAGCTCGTGCGCAGGTCATCGGCGAGCGACAAGCCGGGGTCTGGCTCGAACGTGTCATCTTCGAGCGCGACGTCACGCGCGCGGTCGAGCGCAAAGAGCTTCGGCTGGGCTTCGCCTTCCGTCACGCCCCACACGTAGTACCGCGCTTCGTGTGCGTGGACGGCATACGGCGCGAGCGTGCGCTGCTCGTTCGCGCCGCCGGCGGTGGAGGCGTAGTCGAACGAGAGGAAGCGGTGTTCGCGCACCGCCGTCAGCGCGCGATCGAGCGCCGCATAGAATGCGGGCCCACCGCTCGGCTGCGGATGACGCGCGGAGATGACGGCTTCGGCGTTCGGATCGCCGAGTTCGAAGCGTGCGTCGAGGACGTTGAGGAGGCCATCGAATTGCTCCGCAGTCGGGCGGCCGAGTGCGGCGATATCGGCGCGGATCTGCGCGAACTTCGCGCGGTCACGCGGATCGATATCGAACCGCGCGATCGCCGCGCCCGGTGCGAGATGATAGTGCTTGTCATCCGAGTCGTAGCGCAGCGGCAGCCCCGCTTCGGCGAGCGCCGCTTTGTAGCGCTTGAACGAGCTCTGCGAGGTGACGTCGAGAATCTCGTATATGCGCCGCTTCGTGAGCTTCCGTTCGAGCGAGAGCACTTGGACGAGCTCGAGCACGCGTTCCGCCTGTCCGCGCGGGTTCTTGTCCGCGCTCACCGCTTCACTACGATCGGCATACGGCACGATTGCACCGAAGGACGTCGACTTCCGCCGTCACTCGGCGACCCGGTCCACGTGGCGACCCCGGTCGCTCGAAGCACCGGCTGACAGGGATCCCGCCATAGGATACGATTCGTGCATGGACGCATCGCAGTCGCCTCACGATCCCGCTCGCCGCCTGCGCACGCTGCTGCGCGACGCGGAGATTCTCTCGTTTCGTGGAGCGAACGGCTCGCGGGTCGCCATCTTCTCGAGTCGCACGCGCGAATGGAACATCAACTATCGCATCAGCGAGGGATGGTTCATGATGAGAACGTTCATCTGCGACCTGCCAACAGAGCCGGGGCGCTGCGCCAAACTCATCGAGCACTTAATGCGTGAGAACGCCCGCTACTCGCTCGTGAAGTTCACGGCGGCCGCAACGACGCTCACGCTCGACTGCGAATACCGCGACGAGCACGTGGACCGCAAGGTGGTCGGCGATCTGACCGGCTTCATGCTCACGACGCTCAACGAGCGTTATCCCGCGATCTTCCGCATCGCGACGGGCGACGACGTGCTCGCGCAACTCGACTACACCGCCGCACAGAACGAAGCGGCGTGATGGACGAGGCGACGCGCGCGGACCGCATCGCCGGCGCGATGTTGGGAGCGGCGATCGGCGACGCGCTCGGCTCCGCTTTCGAATTCCTCAGCAGCGAGCGCATCGAGCGCATCGTCGGCGAGCCGTTCGTGCGAACGTATCGAGCGGCGGAGCGCGGCTCGCTGCTCTATCCGCGCGAACCCGGACGCGCGACGGACGACACCGCGCTCGCGCTATCGGTGGCGTGGACGCTCGCGCGGCATCCCATGCCGACGGCCGACGAGTTCGCGCGAGGCTTCCTCGAAGACACGCGCCGTGAGAGCGGACGCGTCGCGACGATGTTTTGGAACGGCGGGCCGGGTGGTGCGACGACGCGCGCCTTCCATCGACTCGCTCGAGGCGCGGAGGCGGCCACGTGCGGCGCGCCCGACGACGGCGGCAACGGGGCGGCGATGCGGGCGCACCCGGTTGGAGCGCTGCGCGATCGGGATGAGGTGTTGCGCATCGCCGCGCTGCAGGCCCGGACGACGCACGGCCATCCGGCGGCGGTCGCGGCCGCGCAGGCGGTCGCGGTTCTCGTGTGCGACGGGATCCATGGCGAGCCGCTCTCGCCCGAGGTGCCAACCGGCGTCGACGATGCGACCTTCGAGTCGGCGTGGCGATCGCTGCACGCCGACCTCGTGCTCCGGGACGGGCGCCTGCCGAAACGATTGCTCGACGTCGCGATGAGCGGCTGGGAGACGGTCGCCGCGGCGCACGCGATCCTCTGCTGCTTCCCGGAGGATGCGGCGACCGCGATCGCCGCAGCGGTTGCCTCCGGAGGCGATACCGATACGGTAGCGTCGATCGTCGGGGCGATGGCCGGCGCGCGGGCCGGGGCACGCATGTTGCCGGCAGCGCTCATCGATGGCCTCGCAGACGGCGAGCTCATACGAGATGCAACGGGCGCCCTCTGCGCGTCGACGCAGATACGATTAGGAGGACGATCGCTGATCAAGACCAGCGCCGACTCTCCGCTGCAGATCCAGACGGTCACTCCAGACGGAACCAACGGATCCATCGGCATGACGCTCTGTCCTGGGCGCAAAGGCACCTCACAGGCGAACGGCATGTGGGACCGCGATCTGCCGACCGACCTCGCCGTCGTCGCCGCTTGGGAGCCGGACCTCGTTCTCGCTCTTCTCGAGTCGCAAGAATATGCTACGCTCGGCATCCCTGATTTCGAGACCGCGGTCATCGATGCGGGACTACCGTGGGTCTTCGCCCCGATGATCGACGGTGGCGTGCCCGACGCCCGCTTCGAGCGCGATTGGGTCGAACTCGGCTCGCGAGTGCGAGCGATCTTACGAGACGGTGGGCGTGTGCTGATACACTGCCGAGCGGGTCTCGGCCGCACCGGACTCGTCGCCGCATGTCTTCTGATCGATTTCGGTACCGCACCGGCTGACGCAATTGCGCGCGTTCGGGTGGGTCGCTCAAACAGAGTCGAGCGAGGCCCGCAAGAAGCGTACGTTCTCGAATATCGAGCGCCCTCGGGCGATTGACGCCCGAGTAGCTGCGATCATCCGCAGAATGTCGGGCGCATCTTCGCGCCCGGTTGCATGCGGCGCGCGCCGTCGCTGCGGAACGCGGCGAGCGCCTCGCGTTCGCGCGTCTCGCTCAATCCCGCCGCTAGCGTGCCGCTGCCGCGCGATGCGTGCCAGGCCAGCGTCGCTGCGATCGTGTCTTCGAGATCGCGCGTCGACAGGCCCGCGGCGATCGCGCGCGTCGTATCGGCGTCCCAGACCGAGCGCGACGGCGGCGCCCAGACGGGCAGATCGCTCCACATCTCGAGACCCTGACGCTCGCAGAAGGCGGCCGGTACCCACGTGAACGTCGCGTCGCTGCGCGTGATCTCGAGCGCGCTCGAGATCACGTCCGCGAGCGTGAAGCGTCCGCGGGGCGAGGTCGCGTTGTCCGTGCCGCTGCGACCGAGCTCGAGCGAACGCACGACGAACTGCGCGAGATCGCGAACGTCGATGAACTGCACGGGATCGCTCGGCTTCCCGGGCATGAGCACCTCGCCGCCGCGCGCCACGCGCACCGGCCAGTACGTGAAGCGGTCGGTCGGATCGTACGGTCCGACGATCAGCCCGGGTCGCACCACGTGCGTCTTCGCCGCACCGAAGCCCGCGAGCGCCGCCGTCTCGCTGAGCGCCTTGAGCGGGCCGTACGTTTCGTCCGTCACGACGTCGAGCGATGCGCCCTGCGGCATCGTCCGTACCGGTGCGGATTCGTCATAGCGGTCGAGCTCGCCCGGATAGACCGAGACCGAACTGATGAGGCAGTAGCGTGCGGTGCGGTCTGCGAGCGTCGCTGCGGCGAGGTCGATCTCACGGGGCAGGTACCCGCTCGGATCGACGACGGCATCGAAGTGCCGCTCGCCGAGCGCCGCGAGCGATCCCGGATCCGAGAGCGGCAGCGACCGGTCGCCGCGTACGCGTTCGACCTGCGGGAACAGCTCCGGGCCCGTCCGGCCGCGGTTGAAGAGCGTGACGTCGTGACCGCGCGCGAGCAGCGCCTCGACGATGTGCCGCCCGAGGAAGACCGTACCGCCGATGACAAGAACCCGCATCTGCGGCGATTCCGTCGTTACGGCCGGGCCGCCTGCGCGGCGCGCGCCGGCGCTTCGAGTTCGCGCATCTCGAGGACCTCGAAGACGCGCAGGACGTAGCGCGGATCGAAGCGTCCGCGGGAGCAGCGTCCGCAGGCGACGGGCGCGCCCGGCTTCTTCTTTCGCAGCACCTCCATCGTGCAGCGGTCGCAGCGCAAGACGAAGCGCTTCGCGCTCTCGCGTCGCGGGAGGGCGCTTCCGAGATCGTGGTAGATCGATGTCAGGCCGAGCTCGCGCATCTTCTTCTTGAACTTCGCCGTATGGCCCGGATGATCGCCGCGCGCGAAGAGCCAACCGTGGATCATCTCGTGCAACAGCGTCTCGCGCAAGGCTTCGGGATGCCGTTCGAAGTGACGCGGCGAGAGTTCGATCAGCGGCGGCTTGTAGGTGATGCGGCCCGCGAGATTCGAGAACCGCGCATTGTACGCGATGCGGTGCGTGGGGATCTCGCCCGCAAAATGCTCGTTATTGTAATGAGCGAAGAGCAACTGCAGCGAAGCGACATCGGGAAGCACGAATCGAGGCTTTGTCCGCGAGCGCGAGAAGACCCTCGCGTGGCTCCGGTACTCCCACGCGGCCTTCCGCCGCGCATATACGTTCCGATCGTCGTCGTCGTCGCGGCCGTCTTCCTCACGGTCGTCGGCGTCTTCTTGCGTTCGGCGCTCGGCGTCACGGGTTCGGCGCTCGGCCCGATCGGTCAGCAAGGCGATGCGAACATTCGCGCGACGTCCGCACCGGATACGCTGCCGACCTCGGCTCCGGGTGAAGTCGTCGTGCCGCAGAGCGGCGGCGCCGCGGCTCCGGGCGACTCCGTCGACGCGTCGGTCGGCGGCGGCGGCCCCGCAAACGTCGGCGGTCCGCCACCGGGCGCGGGACCTCCGCTGCCCGTGCAGCGGCTGATCACGGAGTATCGCAACCGGATGCAACGCGACCCGAAGGACCTCGCCGCGATCGTCGGTCTCGCGCAGCTCGAGTTCGACGCCGGCATGTTCGACCGGGCCATTCCTTACTACGTACGCGCGCTCGCGCTCGATCCTGCGAACCCCGATACCCGGACGGATTACGCGACGGCGCTGCATGCGGTCGGCCACGATCTGGAGGCGATCGCGCAGCTCCACCGCGTGCTCGGCACGGATCCGAACTTCGCGGCCGCCCTCTTCAACGACGGCGTCGTGGCAAACGCGATCGGCCGGCATACCGAAGCGATCGTCTCGTTCAAACATTTTCTTGCCGTCGCTCCGCGCGATCCGCGCTCGGGCGACGCGCGCACGGCGCTGAAGAATCTCGGCGGGTGAGGGGCCCGCCGATCGCCGGCTACCAGGGCGAACCGGGCGCCTTCAGCGAGGATGCGGCGCGGCAGCTCGTGCCCGGTGCCGAGACGCGCGGCTATCCGACGTTCGACGACGTCGCGCGCGCGGTCGCGGAGCGCGAGATCGAGTACGCCGTGCTCCCGGTCGAGAACTCGATCTCGGGACCGATCCCGCGCGTCTACGACCTGCTGTGGCTCACGGAGGCGATCGTCGTCGTCGCCGAACGGATCTACCGCGTCGAGCAGACGCTGATCGGCGTGCCGGGAAGCACGCTCGCGACGCTTCGGGAGGTGCGCTCGCACCCGGTCGCCCTCGAGCAATGCCGCGCGTTGCTCGCGACGCATCCGGAGTGGCGCGCGACGATCGTCGCCGATACGGCGGGCGCGGTCCGCGAGATCGTCGAGCTCGCCGACCCGAGCGTCGCCGCGATCGCCTCGACGCTCGCAACAGAACGCTATCGCGCGACCGTGCTGCGCACGAACGTCCAGGACCGGGCCGACAACTTCACGCGCTTTTTCTTGCTACGCCGGAGCGACCGTTCGGATGCCCTCGCTCCTGCGGCGGAGCCCTCGCGCGCGTGCATCGCGCTCTCGCTCGCCAATCGCGCGGGCTCGCTCCGTGACGCGCTCGCTTCGTTCGCGGATCGCGGACTCGACCTGCGTTCGATCGTCTCGCGTCCGACGGACGTAGCCTTCACGTACCGCTTCTACCTCGAGATCGCGAGCGCCGGCCCCGAAGCCCTCGCCGCCGCCCTCGCGGAGATCGACGGAACCGTGCGCGTCATGGGCCATTACTAGCTCCATCTCCGACCGCTAGTTCGGCGCGCCCGCCTTCTGCCCGTCGCGCTCGCGATCCGGTCCTTCCTCGTTACCGGCAAGATCGTGCCGTACGGCGTAGACGTCGGTCCGCAACTCCGCGATGTCGCGCGGGAACAGCAGCCCGAGCGTCCAATCGAAGGCGACGCGGAGCTGCCGGTCGAGTCCGGGCAGCCGCACGAGATAGTACGTGCGCCACATGAACCAGGCGATGAAGCCCGTGATGAGATACTTGCCGAAGAGACCCGCGACGCCGCGGCGCCCGCCGAGCGACGCCATCATGCCGATCACGTGATAGACGAACGGCTTCGTCGGCTCGCCGCGCAGCGACGCGACGATGTTACGCGCGAGCGCGGGACCCTCACGGATCGCGTTCTGCGCCGTACCGCCGTACGTTCCGCCGTCCGGATGCGGGACCATGGCGCAGTCGCCGAGCGCCCAGACGCCGGTCTTCCCCGCGACCGACATGTCCGGCTGCGTCGGCACGCTGCCGCCGCGGCCCGTCGCGAAGGGCAGCGCCGCGACGGCCGGTGAGACGCGGACGCCCGCGCTCCACACGATCGTCCGCGCATCGATCCGCTCGCCCCTCTTGAGCAGCAGGCCGCGCTCGTCCGCGCCCGCGACCATCTCGTTCAGCCTGACGTCGACGTGTCGTCGCGCGAGCGCCTTCGCGCTGTACTCGCCCATGCCGGCCTGCAGTTCCGGTAGCAGTTTTTTGCCGCCTTCGACCAAGATGACACGAATCTCCTCACGGGAGATCGTCGTGTAGAACTTTCGCACGCTCTTGAAGAAGTCGACGACTTCGCCCGCGGCCTCGACGCCCGTGAAGCCGCCGCCGACGAATACGAACGTCAGCAGGGCGCGGCGTTCCTCTGCGTCGTGCGAGACGTCGGCGAGTTCGAGCATGCCGGTGAGGTGGTTCCGCAGACGATCGGCGTCCGCGAGCGTCTTGAGCGGCAGCGTGTGCTCCTCGACGCCGGGGAGATGGAACGTCGAGTTGATCGCACCGAGCGCGAGCACGAGATGATCGTAGCCGAACTCTTTCGTCGTCATGAGGATCGGATGCTCGACCGTGATGCGCCGCGCCGCATCGTCGATACGGAGCACGTCGCCGAGGACGAAACGCGTGCGATGGAGCTGCGCGCGGACGGGCGTGACGACGTGCCGCGTCTCGAGATTGCCGGAGCCGACCTCGGGAAGCATCGGCGTGAAGAGCGTGAAGTTTTCGCGGCTCACGAGCGTGACGTCCGCCTCGCCCGGCTTCAGGTGTCGCTCGAGGCCGCGCGCCGTCGCGATGCCGCCGAAGCCGCCGCCCAAGATCACGATCTGCTGTGCCATGCTCTCCCTCAACGCTGCGGATCGCCGAACCAGTCGATCCATGGATGCCAGATCAGCGCCGCCCAGACGACGAAGACGACGACGAGCACGGTCCAGAGGCCGATCGCCGCGAGCCGCGCGCGCAGAGGCCGGCGCGGAGGCTCCTCGTTTACCATGCCCACACGCTCACTCGCTCTCCCGCGGCGTGCGGTCGCCGAGCGCCCGTGTCGCGCCGGAAAGCGGCGGAGGGCCCGCGAATGTATGCGACGTGTTCGAGCCACCGCGCGAGTCTCCACGCTCCGGCGACGCCGATCGGCCCGGCGTGCCGGCGATCTCCGAACCGGCGGCCGCAACCGAAGGCGACGGCGCTCCGGCTCCCGCAAAGCAGGACTGGAAGAAGGGTGCGGGGGGCGCCGTCGCCTTCTTCGCGCTCCTCGCAGCGAAGCTCAAGGGGCTGCTGTTCGTCATCTTCGCGCTCAAAGGCTATCTGCTCTCGGGACTCTCGCTCATCGCGGCCATCTGGTTCTACAGCCTCGCCTTCGGTCTGAAGTTCGCGGTCGCGTTCGTGCTCCTGCTCGCGATCCACGAGCTCGGTCACGTCTTCTTCATCCGCTACGCCGGAATCCCCGGCGGCATACCGTACTTCTTGCCAGGGCTCGGTGCGTTCACGACGATGAAGCAGGCCCCGGCTTCGGCCTATCAGTCGTCGTGGATCGCCTTCGGCGGCGTCCTCTTCGGCGGGATGGGTGCGGGCATCTGCCTGTCGTACGGCCTGCTCACGGGCGAACCGTTCTGGCTCGCGATTGCCAATACGGGCTTCTTGCTCAACCTCTTGAACATGATTCCACTGCCGCCGTTCGACGGCGGACGCATCGTCGAGGCCGTCTCGCCGAAGATCTGGGCGGTCGGACTCGTGCTGTTCGTCGTCGGCATCGTCGCGTTCCGGCTCTACCTGAATCCGCTGATCGTGATCGTCGTCGTGCTCTTCCTGCCGCGCGTCTTCCGGGCGTTTCGCGGGAATCTCGACCCCGGATACTACCGGCTGACCGTGCGTCAGCGTTCGACCGTGGCGGTCGCGTATTTCGCGCTCGCCGCGCTGCTCGCCGCCGGCATCCTCGTTTCGGCCGTCCACGTGCCGGGTCAGACGACGTTCGCCTGAAGCGGCCGCCGCCGCTCGCACTCGCCCTCGCGGCGCTCGCCATCGGGTTCTTCCTGTTACGACCGCCGCCGACGGGCGGACCGCCGATGCGGGATTTCGAATCGTACTGGGCCGCGGGACGCGCGGCAAACGACGGCCTCGACCCTTACGGCCGCGCGGTATGGCGCTACCAGCGCACGATTCCCGGGGTCGTCGCGACGCGTGATGAACTTCTGCCATTCGTCGGACCGCCGTACGGCCTGCCGCTCTGGCGGCTCCTCGCGACGCTTCCCTACGGGGCCGCCGTCATGGTCTGGGCCGCCGTGCTCGGCCTCTCGATCCTCACGATCGCGGCGGGGACGCTCGGCCTCTGCGGGATCTCGCCGCGCGACTGGCGCGCGCTGCTCGCGACGCTCGTCCTGTGCGCCGCCTTCGGTCCGCTCACGAGCGGCACGGGACTCGGCCAGGTCGCGATCCCGGCGACCGCGGCCGCGATCGCGGGCGCGCTCCTCGTCACGCGTCGTAGCGTCCCGCTCGGCCTCGGCACGAGCGCCCTCGTCGCCGCGCTCCAGCCCAATCTCGCCTTCGTGCTCGGCGCCGTCGCCAGCCGCGCACGGCTCCTGCCGCTCGCGCTCGCGGCCCTGGCGGCGACGGCGATCGCGACGCTCCAGCCGTTCGGTGGCCTTGGCAACTACCTGCACGTGCTCGGCGTGCACGGCGACGCCGAGCGCTTCATCGCGATCCAAGCGACGCCCACCGCCGTGCTCCGCGGTCTCGGTTTCACGGCGGGCGCCGCGGTCGCCGGCGGCCGCGCGCTCGGCGTCGTCGTCGTCGCCCTCACGGCTTGGCAATTCATTGCCCAGCGGCCGGGCCTCGTCCGTCGCTTCGCGGTGCTCTGCGCCGCCCTGCCGCTCGCCCTGCCGTTTTCGCACGAACACAACTTCACGATCGCCTTCCCCGCCGCGATCTACGCCCTCCGCTTCGCGCGCGGCGGCTCCGCCGCGCTGGCGCGCGTCGCGACCATGCTGGTAGCGACCGATTGGCTCGGTCTCGCGCAGCGGCCGAACGGCGTCGGCGAAACGGTCGCCTTCGCCGTCGCCGGCGCCTTCGCGCTCGCCGCGCTCGCACCGTCGGAACTCGCGTACCGCGAACGGCCGCTCGGCCGCGCCTCGCTCGCACGCGGCGCCGGCCTTGCGATCGTGCCGCTCGTGCTCCTCCTCGGTGCCCTCACGCATCCGCTGCCGACGTGGCCTGACGCGCTCTCGACGACCTACCAGGCCGAACCGTCGTGGAGCATCACGCGCGTCTGGTTCGACGAACAGGCGCGCAGCGGCATCGTCGCGCTCGATCCGTGGTGGGCGGCGCTGCGCGCGCTCTCGATCGCCGGCTGCGCGCTCTTATGGGTAGCGGTCTCGTCCGCTACGGAGACGCGGCCGCGTTCGGCGACGCCGCAGGCGCCGCGGCCGCAGCGAGAGCGCTCGGCACGCGCTTCCATTCCGCTTGCACCGGCTCCGGAAGCTTGTCCATCGCCTTCACGAACGCCGTGATCTTCCAGAGCTGATCGTCGTCGAGCCGGTCGCCGAACGCCGGCATCGCGGTGAAGCGAATGCCGTGCTTCAACTTCCAGAACGTCACGCTCGCCGGATCGTCCTCGACGCCGTCCGTCGCGAGCTGCGGCGCTTCGATGTAGAAGCCTTGCGCCGAGACCGACGCCTTGCCGTCCGAGGCGCCGTGACAGAACGCGCAGTTGGCCGCATAGAGCTTGACGCCCTGAACGAGATCGCCGTTTGCGAGCGCCGCCGGCGGATGTAGCGAGTTCTCATCATGAGCGATCGCACGCTTCAGCGCGGTCGTCGCCGCCCACCGCTCGAGCCCGGAGGGCTTCGCATCGGCGTTCGACGGCACGAGTCCGAACTCGATTGCGGCAAGTGCCACGAGGGCTAGAGCGACGAGCGTCGCGACGACGCCGACGATAAAATTACGCATCTCCAACCCTTCGACGCCTCATCCTAGCGAAAGAGCTTGGGAGCCTCTTGTGAGCGAGCCTCAAATATCCACTTTCATCATGTCGTCGAACGGCGTGCTGATGTTCGGATCGTAGCCTTTGAGGTCGCGGTTCAGCACGAAGGTGTTGATGCGGCTGTCGAGCACGACGACCGGCGCGTCCGCGGCGATCCGTTCTTGGATCGTCTTCGCCAGGCGAAGCCGCTCCGCCGGATCGAACGAGATCTGGAACCGGTCGAAGGCGGCGTCCGCGACCCGGCTGCGGTAATGCGAGACGTCTTGCCCCGCCGGCGGAATGAACGCGCTGTCGTATTGACTCGACGTCTCGCCCGTCACGTCGGCCTCCCACGCGAAGAAGATGACGTCGAACTTGCCGCCGTAGAGGATGCCGCCGGCGGTGTAGGCGCCGAAGAGCTGGCCGTTCGCGTAGTGCTTCGAGTTCAGACCGACGCCGATCGCCTGCCAGAACGCGCGGATCAGCTCGATGCGGCCGTCGATATCGGGGGCGCCGGCGGACCAGGCGACCTCGGGCACGAGCCGCAGACCGTTCTTCACGCGGATGCCGTCGGCGCCGAGCCGCCAGCCGGCCGCGTCGAGCAGCGCGCGCGCCTTCGCCGGATCGTACGGGACGAGCGGCACGTCGTCGTAGACCGCCGTCGCCTTCGGGATCACGCTCTCTTGGAGGATCACGGCTCCGTGGCCGAACTTCTGCGCGATCACGCGCCGATCGATCGCGAGCCGCAGCGCCTGCCGCACCGCCGCGTCGTGGAAGATCGGCCGGTCGTTGTTGAAATCGAAGTGATCGTACAGAAAGCTCGGCCGTGTGAACGTCGTGAAGCCCGCGATGCCGTGGACGCGATCCGAGAAGGCCGGCGGAATCGTCGGCCAGAGATTGATGCCGCCGCTCTCGACCTGCGTCAGCAGCGTGTTGCGGTCCGGAATCATCCGGTAGATGACGCGATCGAGTTTCGGCCGTCCGCGCCAGTAGTAGGGATTTGCCTCGAGCTCGACGCGGTCGCCGCGCGCCCACTTCACGTAGCGGAAGGGTCCGATGCCGACCGGCAAGGCGTTGTACGGCGCGGTGTTGATGTTCGGCAGCGACGCGAGGAGATGCTGCGGCAGGATGCACGGGTTCCCGCCGGCGCTGCCGAAGAAGGACGGCTCGAAGATCGCGACGGGCTTCTTCATGTGGAAGACGACGCCGTCCGGGCCGGCCGCCTCGACCGAGGCGATCTGATCCCAGTGGTTACGACCGATCTCGTTGTTCGCGGGGTTCAGGACCGCGCGGACGCTGAAGACGACGTCGGCGCTCGAGAACGGCGCGCCGTCCGACCATCGCACGCCATGGCGCAGATGCCAGGTGATCGTGAGCCCGTCACGCGAGACGCCGCCGTTCTGCTGGCTCGGCACGACCGTCGCGAGCTCGGGCTCGGGCCGGTCGTGACGGTCGTAGCGCACGAGCCATGCCATCGTCATCTGCGCGAGATAGCCGACGCTCGCCGACGAGAAGAGATGCGGGTTGAGCCCCGGCACCTCGAGATCCATCGCGTACCGCAGGACGTGCGGCGTCGTGAAGGCGTTCGTTCGCCCCGCGACGCCGACGTTCACGCGCGTGCAACTCGCCGCACCGAGCGCGGTGCCGAGCGCGAGCGCCGCGGCGAACGCGCACCGCGCGAAGCGGCGCATCAGATATCGACCTGCATCATGTCGTCGAACGGCGTGGCCTGGTTCGGATGGAAGTTCTTGAGATCGGCGTTCTCCGTGTAGAGGTCCTCGTAGACCGCCTGCACGACGGTCGGGACGTCCTGCGCGATGCGCTCCTGCAGCACCGCGTTCGCCCGTTTTTGCTCGGCGACGTCGTTCGAGCTCAAGATGCGCTGCATCGCGGCCTCGGCGCGCGGATCGCACCAGTGATTGGCGTTCTGACCGGCCGGCGGAAACTCGCGGCAGCCGTAGATCGAATTCACGTCGGGCGATGCCGTGATCGACCACGCGAACAGCACGACGTCCCACTTGCCCGTATTGATGATGCCGCCGTCTTGATACTGCGCGAAGAGGACGCTCGGCGCGTACTCTTTGAGGGCGATCGCGGCGCCGACGGCCTTCCACATCGTGCGGATATTCTCGATCTGCGTATCGGTGTCGGGGCTGCCCGAGTTCGTCGCGACCACGAGTTCGAGCCGCCGGCCGTTCTTGACGCGGATGCCGTCCGCGCCGCGGCGCCAGCCCGCGCCGTCGAGCAGGGCGTTCGCGCGGGCCGGATCGTACGCGGCGAACGGGATCTTCGGGTCGAAGAACGGGCTCGCCGGGGAGACGATGCCGTCTTGCAGGATCCCGATGCCGTTGTAGATCTTGTCGCGCAGCAATCTGCGGTCGGTCGCGAGCCGGAGCGCCTGCCGGACCGCGAGCTCGGCGAGCACCGGTCGCGCGAGATTGAAGTCCATGTGACCGAACAGAAAGCTCGGCTGCCGGACGACGTGAAAGCCGGTCAGCGCCTGCAGCCGCGGGTAGTACTTTCGCGGTGAGAGGGCCCAGAGGTCCAGCTGCCCCGTTTGGAGCTGTGTGACGAGCGTGTCGCGGTTCGGGATGACGTGGTACTCGACGCGATCGAGCTTCGCCGCTCCTCGCCAGTAGTACGGGTTCCGTTCGAGCACGACGCGGTCGCCGCGCTTCCATTCGACGTAGCGGAACGGACCGATCCCGACCGGTTTCGTGTTATACGGGTCCTGATTGATATTGGTCGAATGCACGAGCAGGTGCTCCGGCAGGATCGCGGGTCCGACGGCCGGCGCGAACGTCGCGTACGAGAACGGCGAAAACGGCTTCTTCAAATGGAACGCGATCGTGTAGGAATTCGGCGTCTCCATCTTCGCGATGTCGTCGTAGCCATTGCGGCTCGTGACGTTCGTCTTCGGATCGAGGATCAGCCCGACCGTGAAGCGGACGTCCCGCGCCGTGAAGGGCACGCCGTCCGACCACTTCACGCCACGGCGCAGATGGAACGTGACGGTCTTGCCGTCGGCGCTGATGCCGCGGTTGGCGAGCGTCGGAACCTCGGTCGCGAGCTCCGGCGTCGCGTTATTGTGCGCGTCGTACCGGACGAGCCACGCCATCGTCAGCTGCGAGAGCAGCGAGAGGTCGAGCTCCTGGCTCAGCAGCGGATTGAGCGTCGAGAGTTCGCTGAGATCGCCGAAGCGCAGGACGTGCGGGTGCGTGAAGGCGTTCGCGCGGCCGCCCGCGCCCCCGCTGCCCGGCCCCGCCACCTTCGAGCACGCCGCGAGCGCAAGACAGGCGGCGAGCGCGAGAGCGCGCGTGCGGAGACGGCGGCCCATATGACATCCTCTCATCAGATCGAGTAGTTCCACGGATCCCAGAACGGCGAGATGACGGCCGACGGCGCGTAACCGCGCAGATCGTTCGAGGCGATCTGCGGCTCGTGCCGGTACCACAGCACGAGCGACGGCACTTCTTCGGCGAAGCGCTCTTGCTCTTCGGTGAAGCCGCGCAGCCGCTCCCGAGGCTCGATCGTCGCGAGTTCGCGGTTCATCCCCGCGGTCGCCGCGGCGTCGTTCCAGAACAGAAAGTTCTGCCCGTGCGGCGGCATGTTGCGCGCGGAGTAGATCGCGCTGTCGTCGGGGTCGATCGAGCCCGACCACGGATAGATCGCGACGTCGTACGCGCCGCTGTGCAGCACGCTGATATCGGAGTTGGCAAAGAACTGCGCCGTGTTGTAATTCTTGACGCTCGCCTCGGCCCCGACGTCGTGCCAGAATCGCTGGATCTGGACCTCGAGGGCCTTGTCCGTCGTCGCCTCGGTCTGCGTGCCGATCGTGAACGCGAGCCGCACGCCGTGCTTCGTGCGGATGCCGTCGGGACCGACGCGCCAGCCGTCGCGCTCGAGCAGCGCGCGCGCGGCGGCCGGATCGAACGGATAGTGCCGCGCGTGCCGATCGTACGCGGCGGAGAGCTGCGGCGAGAGCGCCGTATCGGTAAGCACGCCTTGGCCGAACGCGATCTTGCGCAACAGCTCCGGACGGTCGATCGCGAGCGCGAGGGCCCGGCGCAGGTCGCGGTCGGCGCCGAAAAGCGGCCGGCGCATGTTGAAGTCGACGTGATCGAAGGTGAAGACCGCCGGCGCGCTCGCGGTGTAGCCGCCGATGCGCTGGAGCGCGGGCCACGAACTCAGGCCCGCGTGCACGGCGAGATCGATCTCGTGCGTGCGCACCTCGTCGACCATCGTGTTCTCGTCGGGCAGATACTTGAAGACGACCGCGTCCAGCTTCGGGCGGCCGGCGTAGAATCCGTCGAACGCCTTCATCTCGACGGAGTCCCCGCGGTGCCAGGCGGTGACGCGAAAGGGCCCGGAGCCGATCGGCAGACTCTGATACGGCGCGTGGTTGAACGAACCGCGGTCATCATTGTATTTTGCCAGGAGATGCTCGGGCTCGATCGGGGCGTTGCCGTTGACGCCCCAGAGTTGCTGCAAGAACGGCGCGTAGACGCGCTTCATGTGCACGACGGCGACGCTCGGCGAAGGACACGCGATCGACGCGATGTCGCGGTAGCCGTCGGTCGTGACGACGTTGTTGTGCGGGTTCAGGACGGCCGCGACCGTGAACTTGAGATCGCGGCACGTCACCGGCACCCCGTCTTGCCAGCGCAGATTCGTGCGGAGCCGGTACGTCAGCCGCAGTCCGTCCGGGCTGACGTCGCCGTTCTCCACGGTCGGGATCTCGCGCAGCGCGTCCGGCACCGGGCGTCCCCGTTCGTCGAAGCGAACGGCGTACGAGAAGACGAACATCGAGACGTCGATCGTCGGTACGCTCGAGGCGAGCATCGGGTTGAGCGAATCCGTATCCAGCGATTCCGCGAAGACGAGCCGGCCGTGATGCGTCCACGGGTTCTCGCTCGCGCCGGGCCGCGTGAGGTTCGAACAGCCGGCCGCGGCCAGCGTCGCCGCGAGAGCGGCGCCGCGCGCCCATGACACGAAGCGGTCAGCCGGCACGCATCGCGTCCGGATCGATTCCGTTTTCGCGACAGAAGGCTTCGTAGGCGACGGGCGAGATCTCGCTCGGCTTGATCTCGCTGCGGCCGCCCCAGAAGACGTTCGTGTAGCCGATCGCGATGCCGCTCTCGCGCAGGTGGTCGTCGATCGCGGCCTTGTGCGCGAGCACGACGGCCTTGTCGAGGCCGTGCGCCACGCCCATCACGTTCACGCCCCGGAACTCGGGCCCGCCCTCGCGCCAGTACGCGTGCGTCATGATGTGATGGCGGCCGACCTCGCGCCCGGCGTCGATCTCGCGGCCGACTGGAACTTGCCAGTGGAAGAGCGCGTTGTAGCGCGTCACGCGCTCGCCGCCGGCCGACTGCTTGACGTGTTCGAGGAAGGTCGAGAAGCGGCCGATGACGCCGCGCGAGTGCAGGGACTCCGCGACGTCGAGGAACGTCTCGAGCGGCACGCCCGCTTCTCGCGCGCGCGCCTCCCACAGCTGCGGCACGAGTTCGCTCGGCTCGAACTCGCGCTTCAGGGCGGTCAGCACGAGCCAGTCGCGCGCGGAGAGCTGCACGATCTCCGTATCCTGCACCTCCGCGAGCACCTCGGCGCGGCTGCCCGGCTCCATGCCGCGGCGCCGGAGGTGGCCGACGCCGAGCGCGAAGAGCCGCTTCGCCGGCATCAGCCGGTACTGCTCGGCATGGATGCGCTCGGCGAGATAGCGCGCGTGCTTCTCGATCGCGAAGCCCTGCGGCACCTTGAGCGTCGTCCAGAGCCGGTAGTTGGAGCCGGGCGTCGCGGCATCGGTCGTGCGGATGACGACGTGGCCGGAGAAGGGGTCCTCGCGAAAGAGCGTCTCGAAAGCGGCGTCGAGATGCTCCGGCGGAATCTGCCAGGCGCAGAGGGCGCCGGCCGCGAGGTTCGTCGCCATCAGCGTCTGCCGCACGCGCCGGATCACGCCCGCTTCGAGCATCGCGCGGATGCGCTCGATCGTCACTTCGAGCGGGACGCCGGAGCGGCGCGCGATCTCGCCGAGCGGATCGCGCAGGAAGCCGGCGATGCGGTCCTCCGAGATCTGCAGAATCGCCGCGTTGACGGGGTCTTCGATCGATACGGGGAGCGTCTCCATAACGTCCGTTTGGCGCACGCGTGCGTTCGGCCCTACGGCGTGTTCGAGCCGACCGCGTACAGATAGGCCTGTTCGGCCTGACGGAGCGTGTAGATCGCCGACACCTGATCCGTGAGGGCCGTCGTGAGTCCGACCTGCGCGTTCAACAACAGCGGGAGCGTCGTCACGCCCGCGCGGTACTGCGCCTGCGTCGAGCGCACGACGTCGTTCGCTTTGAGGTCCTCGGCCTGCGCCTGATCGAGCGCCTGCCGCGCGGCGATCAGATTGACGAGCGTCTGCTTCACGTTGAGCTGCACGCCTTCACGAACTTGCTCGAGCAACGCCGTGTCGAGATCGATCTGCGCCTTGCTCTGATCGATATCCGCGAGCGTCACGCCGCTGTTGAAGAGCGGGATCGTCAGCGTCGCCGAGAGCGTGTTCGAATTGCGGAACGAGCCGCCCGTCAGGTCCGAGGACGAGTCTCCGAGTGAGGCGGCGCCCGTGAGCGCCGGCAAGAACTGCGCGCGCGCCGCGCGCAGCGAGGCCTGCGCGGATTCGAGCGTCCGCTCGGAGGACGCGAAGTCGGGCCGGAGCGCGTAGGCGCGGCCGAGCGCGAGATCGTAGCCCGGGACCGCGATCGTCGAGATGTTGCCGAGCGCGTTCAGCGGCGTATCGTCGACCGGTAAGACGTTCACGTCGGCATCGAGGCCGAGGGCGTTCGCGAACACGGCCTGCGCCGAGAGTTCGTTTGCCTGATCCCGCACGACCGCGACGCGCGCCTGTGCCGTCGGCAGCTGCGCGGTCGAGAGGTCCGCGCGCGCCGCCGTGCCGGCGCGGATCTGCGCGCGGACCAGATCTTCTTGGACTTGATCGAGCCGGACCGTCTCGACGGCGACGCCCGTCGCCCGCTGGGCGAAGAGCGAGTTGTAGTACGCGGTCGCGATATTGAAGGCGATCGTCTGCAACTCGCGCTTGTACGTATCGGCCGCCGCCGTGTCGGCGAGTGAGGCGGCGCGGATCTGGTAGGCGATGCGGAAGCCGTCGAAGATCGTCTGCTGCAGCGAGAGATCGAACGAGTTGCTCGTCGTCGACGACCCGCTCGAGAAGCCGCCGAGGTTCCCGACGCCGGTGCCGCCGGTGCCGCCGACACCCGTGCCCGTGCTGAAGTTGCCGCCGCCGCCTTGGCGGTTCGAGTGCGCCGTCGATGCGGAGAGATTGATGTTCGGCAGGTAGCCCGTCTGTGCCAGACGCTTCGCCGCCTTCGCGAGACCCACGTCCGCGCGCGCCATCGCGAGCAGCGGACTGCGGGCGTAGGCGATCGCGATCGCTTCCGGCAGCGTCAGCTTCGGCGCCGCCTCGCGCGGATCGGGCGTCGGGCCGATGCCGACGCCGGGCGCGGGCGTGCCGTAGGCCGGAAAAGCGAGGCTCGTCGGCTGACTCGCGGGGCCGAGCGTGTACTGCGGAAACGGCGTCGGCTGGGAGCCGGCCACACGCGAACGCGGCGAGCGCCGCGGGCGCGACGGTGCTCGCGACGGCGCCGTGCCGGGCTTCGAGGCGAACGTCGGTTCGGTCGACGGTCCGACGGCCGGCAGGGTCGCGGAGGCGGCGGGAGCGGCGGGAGCCGTCGCACCCGGCGAGGGGACGGGATTCGGCGCTCCGCTCGTCTGGGGCGCAGGAGGCGTCGCCTCCTGTTGCGCCGGCCGTGCGCCGGCCGCGCGCGGCGGCTGGTCCACGGCGATCGCGACCGCGAGCAAGAGAGCGAAGGCGATCGCGCCTCGCTGCGGTGAGGTTGGCGTGTTCAGCTCAGTGCGCTCCCGCCGCGCCTGCGGCAGCTTTCGGTGGGCCGCTGACGGCGACGGTGCTTCCGTTCATGAGGGCGTCGGGGCGCGTGACGATGACGGCCGTCCCGGGCCCGATGCCCGCGCCCCGGACCTCCGTGAGCGTATCGGTCTGGATGCCGACGCTCACGGGGATCGCCCGCGCGACGCTCGTGCCCTTGCCGCTGCTCGCGACCGTGAAGACGTTCGAGCCGGAGTCGCCCTCGAAGATCGCCGTCCGCGGGACGACGATTGCGCTCGGGTGGGACTCTTTGCGGATCTGCAGCGTGACGAGCATGCCGCCGCGGAGATGGTCGTCGGGATTCGCCTGCCGCAGACGCGCGCGGTACGACAGCGTGCCGGATGTCGGCGTCGCGTTGACGTCGTAGACCGTACCGGTGAAGCTGCGTCCGGGAAGACTCGGGCTCGTGAAGGTCGCTCGCGTGCCGGCCTTCACGAAGCCGAGGTCTTCGTCGGGGACATTCGCGTTGACGTACACGTGGTCGATCTCCGATATGCGGACGATCGCTTGGTTCGGGCTCGCATATGCCCCGGGGTCGAGCAGCCGCTGCGTGATGACGCCGTCGTACGGGGCGTACAGCGTCGTCTGACCGATCTCGGTCTCGAGGAGCTTGACGTTCGCGTTTGCGGCGTCGAGCGCGCCGCGCTTGCTCGCGACATCCGTCTGCTGGACGCCCGTCTGGGCCGTGTTCCGCTTCGCTTCGCTGACCGCGGACTGCTGGAGGGCGATCGCGTTTTGCGCGCTGTTGACCTGTTGCTGCGCCGCGACGTAGTTCGAGCGCTGCTGTTCGAGCGTCGTCGACGAGACGTACCCTTGCGATTCGAGCGAACGGTCGCTGTCGAACTGGATCTTCGCCGTGCGCATCGCCGCCTGCGCGCTCGCGAGCGTGTTACGCGCCGTGAGCAGCTGCTGCTCCGCCTGCGTCGCCGCCGAACCCAGCTGCTGCGCCGTGATCGGCGAGGTGAGCGTGGAGCCGGCGAGCGCGGCCTGCGCCTGCGCGACCTGCGCCTGCGCCTGCGTCAGCTGCGCCCGGTACGTCGAGTCGTCGATCTTCGCGAGGAGCTGGCCGCCGCTCACGCGGTCGCCTTCGTTCGCCGTCACCGAGGTCACGGTCCCGGACTGCTGCAGGCTCAGCACCGACTCTTGGAGCGGTGCGATCTGACCGTCGAGCCGCAGATACGTCGCAATGTTCTGCCGGCGCGCGTGGCCGACGTCGACGGCGAGCGGCGGCTGACCGCCGCCGGCGGCGGCTCCGCCACCGCCGCCTCCCCCGCCGCAGGCAGAGAGCAGCGTCGATGTCAGGGCGACATACGCGAAGGCACGACCGATCATGGACCACCTTGGTGAGGACACGCGGCTATGTACGACGTGCGTCCTTCATTTGATTCAAGGTCGCGAATCCTTTAGCGGGGGCGCCGCTTCCCATTGCTTAAAGGACGGCCCATGCCGCCCAAACTCGACATCGGTCGAAGGTACCAGAGCCAGACGCGGGTCGAAGAATGGATGACGGCCGAGAAAGCCGGGAACAAGGGCGTCGACGTCCTGTCGACCCCGATGCTGCTGCAGTGCATCGAAGAGGCGTCGATTCACTGTCTCGCCCCGACGCTCGCGGCCGACGAGATCACGCTCGCGGCGTCGATCGATCTCGCGCACCTCTCGCCGACCCCGGTGGGATTCATCGTGCGCACCGAAGTCGAGATCATCACGGTCGACGGTCCTCGGATCACCTTCGCGTTCGCCGCATTCGACGAGCGCGAGAAGATCGCGGAGGGCACGCACGAGCGCTACATCATCGACCGGCCGCGGTTCCTCGCGTCACTAGAAGAGAAGCAGGCCTGAAGCCGGCTCCGGCGGCGCGTGCGGCCGCGACGCCCGAGAGCGTCGCTCCGACCGTGCTCTGACCCGGAAACGTCGAATCGCCGCAGACGAACAGGCCGCCCAGCGGCGTGCGGTGCGAGAAGGCGTGGAGCCCCGCGAGATCCGCCGTCTGCGGCAGACCGCGGACGAGACCGCGCGCGCGGCCCGTGTACCGCGCGAAAGTGAGCGGCGTCGCCGATTCCGTGAACTCCGCGCGGCGGCTCGCACCGGGCAGCACGCGTTCGAGCGCCGCGCGAAGCTTCGCTTCGTAGCGCGCGCGGAGGGACGGTAACGTCCCGTCGCGCGACGCGCGCTCCCACCGCGCGACGTCCGTGTGCGTCGAGAGCGTGACCGCGCGGCCGCCACCGCGCGCCCGCTTCATCTCGCGCGGCCCCGAGAATGACAGGAATGCGGTATTTCCCTCGCCCAGCGGCGCCGCGCCGTCGCCGATCGTTTGGTGGTGAAGTGCCAGGTCGTCCGGCACGACGCCGGCCGGCAGGCCGACGTAGAGCATGAACGCGCCATACCGCTGCGGGAGCGCCGCGATCCGATCGCCATACGCCCGGGCCCGGCCGGTCCGCAGCTCCGGACACAGCGCGACGAGATCGTCCAGCGGCAACGCAGCGATCACGCTTTTTGCTGCGATGCGCGTCCCATCCGCGAGTTCGACGCCGCAGATGCGCAGCGACCCGGCGCGTTTTGCCGTGAGCACGCGCACGACCGTGGTGCCATAGGCAATATCGGAGCCCGAGCGACGCACGGAGCGTGCGAGCGCGGTGGAAATACCCGAGACGCCGTCTGAAAGATGGAAAGTTCCTTCGCGCGCGAGGTCGAGCGCCGTCGCGCCGTACGCGAGATCGGCGTGCGCCGCGTCCGTCTGCGCCGTTATGAGCAGTTGTGCGTCCAGGAAAGCCCGCAGCCGCGGGCTCGCGTCTCGCGGCAGCAGGCTTGCGACCGTGCGTCCGAGCGTCGCCGCGAGGGGCAGCTGACGAAGCCGGGCGGCCGTCACGAGAGCGATTGCGCTCCGTGCGTCGGCCGGGAGGGCGGGGAATCGCGTCGAGAGGTCCCAGGCGGCGTCGGCGATTCGCTCCTGCGCTTGCCAGAACGGTTCGGCCTCCGGACCGAAGACGCGCATGCGCTCCGAAGCCAGCGTTCGTCTCCATAGCGAAAGATTGTTTCATCAGAAAAGTGTACGGCCATCGACGGCTCGACGGGTTCGGCATCGATCGGTGCTCCCAATGCCTCGAAAACCCGCCGATGCACGCCCCGCGGACCGAAGCCGCCGACGAGCGTCGCACCGACATCGAAGCGAAATCCCAATCTTTGATAGAACGATGCGCAACCTCCCGGCACATTGTGTCGTTCAGTAGCCAGGGTTCGCAGACCGTCGTTCGCCAAGAGTGCAGCGGCCGTGAGTCCCGCGATACCGGAGCCGATCACCACGCATTCGTACGCCGTGCTAACGAAACGATTCACGACGGTTAGGACGACTCGATTGCAGGTTTCGGCTCCAACTCACGAGGGTAGCGCACTGCGCAGCCTTCGAAACTCGAAGCATGTTGGAGGTTAATTAGTGAAACGTCTTATTGCGAGCGTCCTCGCACCGGCGGCAGCGCTGAGTGCGATGATGCTCGCGGTCTTCGCGGCTCCGGTAAACCCGGCGCTCGCGCAGCCCGCACAGTTTGGATCGCCGCCGTCCGGCGAAGTCCCGATCCTCTTCAACGACCAGCACGTCTACTCGAAACCCGACCTTCTCAAGAAGGGTCGAGTTCTCGCCGCGCTGGTCCGTGGTGGATCGATCCTGGTTCCGCTCCGTTCGCTCTTCGAGCAGACGGGCGCGACCGTTTCGTATAACCCGTCGACGAAGACCGTCGACGTCTCGAAGCCCGGCTCCGACGTCCAAGTGACGGTCGGCAAGGCCGAAGTCGTCATCAACGGCGAGACCCGTCCCCTCGACGTGCCGCCGCAGTTCTACCGCGGCTCGATCGTCGTGCCGCTCCGCGTGATCGCGGAAGGCATGGGCGCGTACGTTCAGTGGGTCGCCGACAAGCACCTCGTGGTCGTCCGCTACGTCGCCGTCCAGCCGACGTCGCCACCGCCGCCGACGACCCCGCCACCGGCGGCCACCGCGACGCCGACGGCCGCCCCGACGCCGACGCCGGTCGTCAAGCACGGCCCCGAGTTCTTCGTGGTCGGCGATGCGATCCTCACGCCGCGCGTCTATAACGAGTTCAATCCCGGCACCCGCGGCGGCGATTCGATCGCCGGTCGCGCCGGCGTCGAGTTCCCGCTCGCCGGACTCAGCTTCCTCGCGGAAGGCGACTTCCGGCAGTTCCGCTATCCGCATCGTGCGTCGGTCAACGCCGTCACGTCGGGTGGCAACTGTAACGTCGGCAGCTTCGCCGGCGACCCGGGCTGCGTGACCGTCATCGGCGGCAACGGCCAGACCCTCGTCCCGAGCTTCGATGCTCGCGACACCGACATCGACGGCCGCGTCGGCATCGGCATCCCGTTCCCGCGCATCTTCCTCGTCGGAAGCTACCTCGAGCGCTATGACAACTACGGATACCCCCGCCAGCAAGGCTTCGGCGGCGGTATCGAAAAGGTCGCCGATTTCGACCAGGTCCTCTCACCCTACGGCAGCGTGGTCTATTACCCGCAGGTCGGCGCCGGAACGACCCTGCAATATCGCCTGCTGAAGTACCAGGCCGGCATTACGGTCGGCTTCCCGCACGGCGGTATCCCGATCTTCCTCGATGCCGGTTACCTCGGCGATAAAGCGACGGGCAAATTGAACGCCCCGAGCGATTTCAGCCACAGCGCGTTCTACGCCGGTCTCGGGCTGCACTTCTAGCAGCGTCCCGACCGGAGTGTCTCCGGTCACATCCCGAAAACGGGCCGCGTCGACGTACGACGCGGCCCGTTTTCTTTGTCACCAAAGCGTAGGCGATGGAAGCGAGCCCGTCGTAACAGGAATGTCGATTGGCCGCCACTCTTGGCGGTCATCTCGTCACCTATTCTGGAGGGTAACTTGGAACGACACGGCTCCGGCTTTCGTGCGACGATCGTCGCCGCACTGATCGGGCTGACGCTCTCCTTCACCTCCGGCCTCTCGTCTGCAGCGCAAGGCAACAACGGACACACTGCGCACGCCGCCGGGAAGTCGAAGGCCAAGGCCGTCGCTCAATTCTCTGCACCTCATGCGACCGCGACATCCGCGGCCGCCCCCTCGGCCTCCGGTGCTCCGGCCTCCGGTGCGCCGGACGCCGGCGCATCGGCGATGCCCGCCGGCGCATCGTCGCCGGCGGCTCCGGCGGGAGCTCCGGCCGCGGTCCCGACGCTGAGCCCGCCGGAAGGCGGCGCCTCGTCGGCAATGCCGGCCGCAGGCGCCTCCGAGGCCCCTGCCGGCGCCCCCGCCGCCGGGGCCCCCGCGGCCGCGGCATCGCCGAGCGCACCGCCCGCGGATTTCGGCTCGCCGCCGTCCGGCGAGGTTCCGATCCTCTTCAACGACCGTCACGTCTACAGCACGCCCGACCGGCTCAAGAAGGGCCGCGTTCTCTCCGCGATCGTCCGCGGAAGCACGGTGCTCGTCCCGCTCCGCTCGATGTTCGAGCAGATGGGCGCCTCCGTCACCTTCGATCCGGCGACGAAGATGGTCGACGTCACGAAGCCGGGCTCCGACGTCAAAGTGCAGGTCGGCAAACCGGAAGTCGTCGTCAACGGCGAGTCACGGCCGCTCGACGTCGCCCCCGAGATCTACAAGGGTGCCGTCGTCGTTCCGCTGCGCGTCCTCTCCGAGGGCATGGGCGCCTACGTGCTCTGGGTCGCGGAGAAGCGCACCGTCGTCGTGCGGTACCTGACCGCAGCGATCCCGGTCGCACCGACCACGACGCCCGCACCGCCGCCCCCGCCCGCATCTTCGCCCGCGCCGCTTCCGACGCCGGTGGAGACGAAGGCTCGCTCACCGTACGAGCACTTCATCGTCGGCGACTACGTCTTCCAGCCGAAGGTCTACAACGAGCTGAGCCCCGGCAACAAGGGCTACGATTCGTTCCGCGTCAACGGCGCGATCGAGTTCCCGCTGTTCAACTTGCCGTGGATGCTCGAAGGCGACTATCGTCACTTCCGCTACGCCCACAACCAGACGCGCCCGACCGTGCAGCAAGCCGGCTGTCCCGCCATCAACGAACAGGCCTGCGTCCAGCAGATCGGACCGCCGGGATCGCCCGAGACGTTCGTGCCCTTCTTCAGTGCCCGCGATTCGGACTTCGAAGGCCGCCTCGGCCTGAAGATCGCCGAGCCGCGGATCTACATCGGCATCGGATTCGTCTTCCGCTCGAATAACTACCAGTATCCGATCCAGCGCGGGCTCGGCTTCGGTCTGACGAAGCTGCCGGATCTCGACGCACGCTTCTCGGTCTACGGTTCCGCGATGTACTTCCCGCAGATCAGCGGCGACTTCATCGACCCCGCATCGAGTAACGCCTTCAAGCTCCAATACCGGCTCTTGAAGTTCGACGTCGGCGCGACGTTCCGCTTCACGAGAAACTCACCGTTCTTCCTCGACGTCGGCTACTACGGCGACAAGCTCTTCAACAAGCAGAACGCGCCGAGCGATATCACGGAAGACGGCCTGTTCGCGGGTCTCGGCCTTACCTTCTAACCAGCGTACCGCGCGGCGGCGCGGTACGTCCGGCTGAGAAGAAAGCCCATCTCGCTCCGGCGGGAGGGGCTTTCTTCTCTAGAAGGGGCGAATGCCGTGTGACAGGGACGTGTCAGATCGAAGTTTGCCTCCGGGCGTTATCGTCTCGGCGAGGGGGTCGCGGACGGCGCGGGCAGCCCCGGCACGGCGGCCGGCGACGGCGTCGCGTCGATCTCGGCTGCGGTCGGCTCGATCGGCGTCGCGCTCGGCAGCGGCTTCTTGCCACGCGAGGCCGACGTCCGCAGCGGCGTCGCAGCCGGCGTCGGCGCCGCGGACGGAGCGGCGGTTGGCGCGAGCTCGGTCGCCGGTGCGAGCGCCGGCGTGGCCGTGACGGCGGGCGTGAGCGGGACGGAAGGCGCGGGCGCGGCCGCCGGAGTGACGGCAGGTGTGGGATTCGCCCTCCGGTAGCCGTTCCCGGACGCCGGCGCGGCCGCGGAGGCCGTGGCGGTCGGGAAGGGCGTGGGCGCCGGGAACAACGTGGCGGAAGGCGCGGGCGCGGCGGGAAAGCCGGTCGCGGCCGGGGTCGGAGCGGCGACGGGGCCGCCGGACGGCGCCGGCGTGAGGGCCGGAGCGGCGGTGAGCCTCTCGGAGGGCAGTCGCGTCGCGTCGGCCGGCCCGAGCGGCGTCGGTGCCGCGCCGGGAACGGGCGAGCCGATCGGCACGAGCACGGGCGCGCCCGTATCCGTCGCCGGGGGCGCGCTCAGGTCGGTGCCCCCGGTCGGCGCCGGCGTCGGAGGCGGTGTCGCCGAGGCGAGCACCTTCTTCAGTTCTTTTGCCTGCGGCGTCTTGCCATACTTAGCAAACATCCACTGGGCCTCGGAGCGCGCCTTGTTCTGACCCGCGGGCGAAGCGATCTTCGCGTAGAGCCGCTGCAAATAATAGAGCGCGCGCGCGACCTCCTGATCGCGCGGATATCGCTTCGCCCAGTCGTGCACGGCCGAGTCGATGAACGACGCCGTCGACATCGTTCCGTCGGCGTCGCGAATACCGAAATCGTACCGCTTGCCGGCATCGCTCGTCGTATTCCGGATGCCGAGGATGCTGAGTTTGAGCGGCCCGAAATACTCGTCGGCGGGTGCGAGATTCTTGTAGTCGAGCGTCGGTGCGTGGCGGACGGACTTCACCGTCTTTTTCGCAACCGACGCTTTCGCACCGGCGAGTTTCGCGTTCGACGCCGTCACGGCAGCGGGCGGCATCGAAGAGGAAGCTGCGCCGAATGCGAGGAGAAGCCCAATGACTCGCTTCACGTTGGTAATCCTCGTGCGGAGAGACCCGGCACAGAGCCGGTCATTGGAGTGTCGATTTTCGTGTCGCCGTCGCAAATACCCGTTGCATGCGTGCAAACGCGCGCGTACGATCGTGAAGATTTCGAGCAGCGTTTCGACGACGTGCTCGCGCAGATCGCGCGAGCGGGCGAAGGCGGCGCGCGACTCATCGTCTTACCGGAGGGCACGGTCCCGGCGTACGTGATCGGCGAACGTCCGGTCGAGGAGGCGATCGTCGCGCGCGCGCAGAGCGCCGTCGCGGCCCTCGCGATTCGCTATCGGGCGACGATCGTCTACGGCTCCGCGCGCACGATCGACGGCCTCACGTACAACACGGCCACGACGATCGGTCCGGACGGCGCGCTCCTCGGCGCGCCCGCAAAGCACTTTCTCTGGCATTTCGACCGCCGCTGGTTCGCTCCGGGGACCGCCCTCGAACCCGTACGGACGCCGGTCGGCCTGCTCGGCATCCTCGTCTGCGCCGACGGCCGGCTGCCGACGATCGCGCGGACGCTCGTCGCACGCGGCGCGGAGATGCTCGTCATGCCGACCGCGTGGGTCACGAGCGGCCGCGACCCGAGCGATCTCGAGAACGTGCAGGCGGATCTGTTCGTGAACGTGCGGGCGCACGAGAACGGCGTGCCGTTCGTCGTCGCGAACAAGGCCGGCGTCGAACGGCACAGCGTCGCGTACTGCGGCAAGAGCGCGATCCTGAGTGCCGACGGCGCGTTCCTCGCGCGGGCGCCGCAGGACGGCGACGCCGTCCTCTTCGCCGAGCTCTCGCTCGCGGGCGAGAGCGCACGGGCGACGAGCGACGACCGTGCGGCGAGCGCCCTCGATCTGCGAGCGGAGGACGGGCCCCCCGCGGCCCCGCGCTCCATGCGGGCGCGCATCGCGATCGCGACGTCGGAGGATCCGGCCGAACTCGCGGATCTGGCGGGCGCGGCGCGCATCGCCGATGCGACGCACCTGATCGCACCGGTCGCTCCGGCGCGCGTGCCGAATGGCCTGACCTGCATCGTCGCGAGCGACGACACGGCAACCGGAGCCGGCGACCTCGCGCTGCGCGTCTTCACATACCCGCGGCTGCGCGATCCGGGGGCGCTCGTGCCCGCACGCCTCGCGCAGATCGATCTCTTCGTCTGTACGGGCTACGACGACGACGAGATGGGCCGGCGCTATCTGCGCACGCGCGCCGTCGAACTCCGCGCGTACGTCGTCGGCATCGATTGCGGCCACGGGCGCGCGATCGCGATCGACCCGGACGGCGCGATCGTCGCCGGAACGTTCGGAGCGTACCGCGTCGCGGCGTTCGTCTACGATCGCGCGCGCAGCGGTGCGACGGCGGTCGCGCCGCATACGGACGTGCTCGACGGCCTGCGCGCCGTCGAACCGCACTATCGCGCCGCGCTGCTCGCGCGCGATCCGGAGCTCGCGCACGGCGCAGACGAACGAGGCGCGTCGACGGCAAGCGCGTAACAGCGCCGGATGCCGTTCGAAACCGAAGCCGCTCGCGCACTCGATACCGCACGCGCCCGCGGCGCGTCCTACGCCGACATCCGCGTCGACGACGGCCGTGCGGAGCGCATCGAGGTTCGCAACGGCGAGGTCGCGACGCTCGCCTCGGAGACAAGTCTCGGCTATGGCGTGCGCGCCTTCGTCGACGGCGCCTGGGGTTTCGCCGCGGCCCAAGATCTCAGCGCGAGCGGCCTCGATGCAACGGCCGCGCGCGCGGTCGAAATCGCCCGCGCGGGTGCCGCGATCGCGACGCGCCGCTTCGCAGAAGCGCCGACGGAAGCGCACGTCGCGACCTACGCGACGCCGGTCGACCGCGATCCCGCGACCGTGCCGCTCGGTGAACGCGTCGCCCTGCTGCTCGACGCGGAGCGGCTGGCGCACGCGACGCCGCGCGTCCGCGTCGGCCGCGCGTGGATGGACCTCTGGCGGACCGAGAAGCACTTCTTCTCGACGACGGGCAGCGCGATCGCCCAGACGATCTACCAGACCGGCAGTGGTCTCGAAGCGCTCGCCGTCGGCGACGGCGACGCGCAGGCGCGGAGCTATCCCGGCGATATCGGACTCTATCAGGGCGGCGGATACGAGATCGTCGAACTCGCGGCGCTACGCGACAACGCGGCGCGCATCGGCGAAGAGGCCTCGCAACTGCTCGACGCGCCGCAGTGCCCGGCCGGCACGCTCGACGTCGTGCTCGGCGGCTCGCAGGTCTCGCTGCAGATCCACGAATCGTGCGGCCACGCAGCCGAACTCGATCGCATCATGGGCTGGGAGGCGAACTTCTCCGGCACGAGCTTCCTCGATCCGGCGCAACTCGGCACGCTGCAGTACGGCTCGCCGCTCGTCACGATCGTCATCGACAACACGATGCACCGCGGCATGGCGACGGTCGCCTTCGACGACGAAGGCTCGCCGAGCGGGACGAGCGACATCATTCGCGACGGCGTGCTCGTCGGCTTCGAGATGTCGCGCGATACCGCGCGCACGATCGGCCGCACGACGAACGCCTGCGTCCGTGCCGAGAACTGGGCGAGCGTGCCGATGATTCGCATGTGTAACATGAGCTTGCTCCCCGGCACGACGTCGTTCGAGGGACTCTTCGAAGACGTCGAGCACGGGGTCTACATGGAGTCGAACCGCTCGTGGTCGATCGACGATCGGCGGTTGAACTTTCAGTTCGGCTGTCAGATCGGGTGGGAGATCGTACGTGGCAAGCGCACGCGGATGGTGAAGAACCCGACGTACGGCGGCGTGACGCCGCAGTTCTGGAATGCATGCGACGCGATCGGCGACGCGCCGACGTGGTTCGCGTGGGGGACGCCGAACTGCGGCAAGGGCGAACCGATGCAGACCGGCCGCACGGCGCAGGCGGCCGCTCCCGCGCGTTTCCGTAACGTCCGGGTCGGAGTCGGCTACGATGCGTGAGGCCGAACGGGAAGCCCTCGCCGCGCGCACGCTCGCGCTCGCCGACGCACCCGAGGCCGAAGTGCTCGTCTTCGACGACGACACACGCCTCTCGCGCTTCACGCAGAACGCGATCCATCAGAACGTCGCCGCCACGCAGACGGTCGTCCGCGTGCGGGCGATCGAGAACGGCCGCGCCGGAACGAGCACGACGAACCTCCTGACGGACGAGGCGCTCGCGCGCGTCGCGGCCGAGGCGCTCGCGAGCGCCCGGCTCGCGCCGCCGGGCGACGCCTTCACGGGCCTGCGCGCGGAGCCCGCGGTCGCACCCGCGGCGGCCGTGCCATCGTTCGCGGAACACACGGCCGACGTCTCGGCTGCGACGCGCGCCGCCTCCGCGCGACGGATCTTCGATGCGGCGGAGGCGGGCGGTCTCTGGGCCGCCGGCTACGTCGAGACGAAGCGGCGCGGCGTCACGCTCGCGAATTCGCTCGGCGTCGTGCGGTCGTTCGACGACACGGCCTGCGGCATCAACGTCAAACAGAACGCACCCGACTCCTCGGGCTTCGCCGAGTCCTTCGGGATCGATCTTGCGAAACTGGATGCGGCAGCCGTCGGCGCGCGCGCCGCAGGGATCGCCGACCGCTCGCGAGCTCCGCGTGCCGTGCCGGCCGGCGACTGGACCGTCATCCTCGAGGCGCCCGCGTTCGGCGAACTGCTCGCCTACATCGCGGGACACTTCAGCGGTCAAGCACTCGACGACGGCTCGTCGTTTCTCGCGGACGGTTTCGATCGCAGCTACGCCGGCGCGAACGTAACGATCGTCGACGACGTGCGTCACCAGCTCGCGCCCGCGATGCCGTTCGACTTCGAAGGAACGCCGACGCAACGCGTCGTCTTGCTGGACGAAGGCATCGGACGCGGCGTCGTGACCGATGCTCGCTATGCAGCAAAACTCGAGCGTCCGAACACGGGCCATTCCTTGCCACAGCCCAACGCCGACGGTCCGCAGGCGCAGAGCCTCGTCGTGCTGCCCGGGACGAAATCCGTCGAGAGCCTGATCGCCGAGACCGAGCGCGGACTGCTCGTGACCCGGTTCTGGTACATCCGGCCCGTCGACTACAAGAAGACGATCGTCACGGGAATGACGCGCGACGGCACGTTCTTGATCGAGCACGGTCGGATCGTCTGCGGCGTGCGCAACCTGCGCTTCAACCAGTCGATCCTCGGCGCGCTCGCGAACTGCGAGTTCTCGAGCGACCAGATCCGCACCGAAGGCATCTTCTACCGTTCCGTCGTCCCGGCCGTCAAATTCGCCAAGTTCCATTTCTCGAGCACGACCGACTTCTAGTGCCCAGTTCCACGGGGACCGAGGGCGAATGAACGCCGATGAAAGTGACGAGAAACCTCTCTACAAAGCGCACGTCGACGCGCCACACGAGATCTGGCACCGACGGCCGATCGAAGAGCCGGCGCCAATTGCATCATTCATCTGCTGCGGCGACAAAGACGTGGTCCGAGCCGTCCGAGAGGCAAATCTCCTAGGCCGCCTTCGGAGCCCAACCTCGGGGCCCTATTCAAATGGCTCGACGATGACGCAGCACATAACAAGCGTTTGCGTCCCCGGTTCCGACCGAAGGTTGGACCCGTCAGCTGCGGCGACGGCCCCACTGGGGTTGCGCGACCTCAGGCGGGATCGAGACCGGGCGCACGAGGCCGATGATCGCATCGACGACGACGGCGTCCCACTGCGTCCCGCGGCCGGCGATCAACTGCTCCGCCGCCTCCGGGACGCTCATCGGATCGCGATACGGACGGCGGCTGATCATCGCGTGGAAGGCGTCGGCGGCCGCGACGAGTCGCGCGATCAGCGGAATCTCGCCGCCGCGCTGACCGTCGGGGTAGCCGCGGCCGTCGATGCGCTCGTGATGCGCGCGGACGATCGGCGCGACCTCGCGTAGCGAAGGAATCCGTTCGAGTACCGTCGCCCCGGCGCGGGCGTGGCCCCGCATCACGACCCACTCGTCATCGTCGAGCGCGGTCGGCTTGCACAGGATCGCCGAGGGAGTCGAGAGCTTGCCGATATCGTGCAGCGTCCCGCAGAGGATCGCGAACCGCTGCGCTTCGGCGCTGAGGCCGAGGGTCGCGGCGAGGCGTCCGCACCACGAGCCGACGGCCCGCAGGTGCTCGCCGGTCAGCGGGTCGGCCGCGTCCATCGCGGCGACGAGGGCGCTGACGACGTCGTCACGCGTGATCGGTCCGCCGTCGTCGGTTCCGGCGCCCGGCAGGCCGCGGGCGGCGTCGGCGATCCGCACGACGTCGGTCGACCGCCGCGCGCAATACGACGTAAGGCCCGTGCGTTCCGCGTGATCCGGCACGGCGCCGACATCGAGTGCCGTCGCGAAGGTCGTCAACAACAGCGAGGCGACGGAGGCGACGTCGAATCCCCGCTCCTGCTTCGCCGTCTCCGAGACGACGGCGTCGAGCGGCACGGCATCGCGCGAGACGACCTCGCGCGCGAACGTATCGAAGGCGCGTTCGACGAACGCATCGAGCGGCGGACGCGCGCGGAGCTTGACGTCGAACGATCCCGCGACCGTCGCGACGATGACGCCGCGATGCCGCTCGAAAAACACGATCAAGGGACCGGCGGGATCCTGGCCGAGCGAGCCGTTCATGCGGGGACCGTTCCTTGGCAAAGCGCGCGTGCCTGCGGTGTGCGCCCGCGCACGCTTCCGTGCGAACAGGACGTGAGCCGCATCACACTTCTGGCAAGCTCTTGTTCGGACGCAAAAAGGCGGCGGCGATGCCGGCGAGTACGATCGCGAGGCCCGCGCCCGTCGCGTACGGAGCCGGCACGGATGAGATGACGAGCGTGGGGTAGGTACCGAGCGTCGCCCGCAGACGCAGGCCGCCGAGCAGCACGGTGCCGGCGTCCGGGGCGAAGCCGATGCCGCCCGAGACGGGCCGTCCCGCGTCGTCGTCGACCGCGAAGAGCACGGCGGCGCGGTTCCCGAGGCCGCGCCCGTGCGCGCTCGCGAGCCGGTCGAAAAGAATCGTACGCACTTGCCGGTGCAGAGCGGGCACGGCGAAGGAGTCCTGCGGCGCGACGTGACCCGCGATCGTGACGCTCCCCGGAAAGAAGAGGACCGGCGAGAGGAAGGCCGCGTTGGTGGGCTGCGTGACGGTCAGCCGGCGCCCCGCGGGGTCGCGGGCTTCGACGAACGCCGCCCGGTGCGGCGAGAGCGCGAGGGCGTCGGCTCCGGCGATGCGTGTGACGTGCGGCGGCACCGAGGTCTCCTCGCCGTTCTTTCGCCGCAGGACGAGCGCCGCGTCGCCGGCCGCGACCCCGGCCGCATCGACGCTCGGAAAGAACGCGGCGGCACCGATCTCCGGCAGGGGAGCGACGGTCCCCGGGGCGCGCGCGATCGTCTCCGTGTCGGGTCCGAGCAGACCCGAGGCGAGGCCCGCGATCGCGACGACGAACGTCCCCGCAGCCGCGATCGCGAGGCGCGTGCCGATCTCGCCGTCGCGCCCGCGCGCCGCGCCGCCGGCATAGACGCCGACGAGGATGAGCGCGACGACGAGGCTCGTTGCATATTGCCATTCGTGATAGCCGGGCCAGTCGGGGTTCGCGTACTGCGCGAGGGTCCCGCCGATCGCGAGGAGCGCGGCGACGATCGCGATCAGGCGACCCGTCACCGCGCGAGTAGCGGGTCGACGATGCGGTGCATCTCCGCAAGGGAGAGTTCGCCGTCGAACCCGCGCGCGATGTGGCCGCTGCGGTCGACGAAGATCGAGGTCGGCAGGCCAACCGACGCGTACGCGCGGCCGTACTGCTGATCGGCGTCCACGAGCAGCGGGTAGCTGAGGTGGAGTTCGCGTGCGAACGCCCCGATCGCCTCGGCCGACTCGCCCTGATCGATGCCGAGCACGACGAGGCCGCGGCCGCGTTCGGACTGCGAGAGCTTCTCGAGCGCCGGCGTCTCGCTGCGACACGGCGCGCACCACGACGCCCACAGATTCACGAGCACGACCCGGCCGCGATAGTTCGCGACGGCGTCCGAGCCGCCGCCGTAGCGCGCGATCGTATAGCTCTGCACGGGAGCCCCTGCGAGCATCGCCGGGCCGCCGCCCGCGGGGGCCCGGCCCGCGCCGCCGCCGCCGAAATAGAGCGCGACCGTGAGAACCGCCGCGATCAGCACCGCGACCGGTACGAGGACGAAGAGCGTCCGGCGCATCAGCCGGCCGTCATGCCGCCGTCGATGACGAACTCCGCGCCCGTCACGAACCGCGACTCGTCCGAGGCGAGGTAGACGATCAGATCGGCGACTTCATCCGCCGTACCGAGACGGCCGACGGGAACCTGCGCGACGAGCGCCGCGCGGGTCTCCTCGGGCGTGCCGCGCCGATCGATCATCGCCTGCACCATCGGCGTCTCGATGAAGGTCGGATGGACCGAATTGCAGCGGATGCCGTAGCGCTTCGCCGCGCAGTGGAGCGCGACCGATTTGGTCAAGAGACGCACGGCGCCTTTGGACGCCGCGTAGGCCGCGGTGTTCCGGCCGCCGATCAGCCCCGAGACGCTCGAGAGGTTGACGATCGAGCCGCCGCGCGACCTCATCGCCCGCACGCCCTCGCGGCAGCCGAAGAACGTGCCCTCGGCGTTCACGGCCATCGTGCGCCGCCACTCCTGGGCCGTGCACTGCTCGATGTTCGAGAGCGTGCCGACCCCGGCGCTATTGACGAGGACGTCGAGCCCTCCGAAGCGCTCGCCTACGTCGCCCACGACCCGCTGCCAGCCCGCTTCGTCCGTCACGTCCAGTTCCACCGCGCTCAGGCCGTCGTGCGAGCCGGCCGCGGACGCCGCCGCCGGGAGGTCGACGTCGGCGAGGACGACCGTCGCGCCGTGGAGCGCGAAGCGGTGCGCCGTCGCGAGGCCGATGCCGCTCGCGCCACCGCTGACGAGGGCGATCTTGCCGGAGAGTCGTTCGGAGGGCATCCCGTCCGCGTTCTCTACCAATCGCCCATGCGCTCTTCGTCCACCTCGCCCTCGAAGACGATCGTTCCGGGAGCGAGGACGGCCGCGACGAGGGGGACGCCGTCGACCTCGGCCCGGAGCGAGTGGCGGTGCGTCTCGCCGTGCGCTCCCCCGAGCTCGCAGGCACGAGCCAGGACGTCGGGCGCGCAGGTCGCGCGGAGCGGCCGCACGCCGTAGAGTTCGACGAAGCGTGCCAAGGCGCGCTCGAGGCTCGCGCGCTCGAAGCCGCTGCCGAGGGCCGTCTCGCGGCGCACGCGTTCCATGCCGCTCAGGATTCGTGACGGCGCCTGCGGAACGCTCGCAGGCGATGACCGCCCGACTGCTCGATGGCCGCGCGCTCGCTGCCGAACTGCGCGAGGGTCTGGTGCAACGGGTCGCTGCGCTCGCCGAATGCGGCGTGCGGCCGCGGCTGCTCGTCGCGATGATCGGCGAGGACCCCTCGAGCCTCGCCTACGTGCGCAGCATGCGACGTCTCGGCGAGACGATCGGCGTCGACGTCGCCGTCGACGTGATGGCCGAGACGATCGATGAGCCGGGCGTGCGCGAGCGGCTCGAGGCGCACGCGCGCGACGCCGCCGTGCATGGCATCATCTTGCAGCAGCCGCTGCCGCGGCATCTGCGGATCCGGCGCATCGCGAGCGCCATGCCGTTCGAAAAGGACGTCGACGGCGCGAACCCGGTCAATCAGGGACGGCTCGCGTTCGCGAGCGGCGCGCGCTTCATTCCGGCGACGCCGGCGGCCGTGATGCTGCTGCTCGAACGCAGCACGCACTGGCCGCTACGCGGGCGGCCCGTGACCGTCGTCGGCCGCTCGAACGTCGTCGGCCTGCCGGTCGCGCTGCTCATCATGGCCGAAGACGCGACCGTCACGGTCGTGCACAAGGAGACGCGCGCGATCCGCGACTTCGTGCGGACGGCCGAAGTCGTCGTCGTCGCGGCCGGCAGCCCCGGGCTCGTCGATGCGACGTGGCTGCGGCGCGGCGCGACCGTGATCGATGTCGGAACGACCGTCGTCGACGGCACGCTACGCGGCGACGTCGATTTCATGAGCGCGGCGAGCGTCGCGGGTGAGATCACGCCCGTCCCGGGCGGCGTCGGCCCCGTCACGAACGTCGCGCTGATGCGCAATCTCGTGCTCGCGGCCGAGCGGATCAGTTCACGCTGAAGTGCTTGCCGAAAAATTTCTCCTGCGCGGCGCGCGAGGCGCCGCCGGACGGGGCGGACCGCTGCGGCTGCGGCGTCTCACGCTTGCGTTCGAGCAGCGAACGCAGCTGCGGTAAGAGCCGCCGGAGGAAGCTGAGTTCTTCGCGTAAGCGCGCGTGCGTGTTCGAGACTTCGAGCAAACGCTGCTTCATGGAATCCGCGACTTGCAGCGCGTCGCCGATCAAGAACGACGCTTCGACGGGATCCGAGGGCAGATCGACGTCCGCCTGCACGCCGGAGAACTCGACGAGGAGCCGGAGATACTCGCGAAAGACGTCGCGGATCTCGTGCGTGAGCGCCAAGAGGTCGTCCGCGTCGTCGCGCACCTCTTCACCGAGCATCGTCACGTCGCAGAGCAGGTAGGGTTCGCGCGAGATGACGGCGTCGATACGGAAGCGGTCGCGCCCCGAGGTGCTGATGAAATATCGTCCCTGCTCGAGCTCGGTGAGCTCGACGATCGCGGCCGTCGTGCCGACGTCGTGCGGCAGGACGGCCGAATCGCCGGATTCGTTGCCTTCGCGGATCAGGCAGACGCCGAAGGGCTCGCCCGCGGCGACGCACTCCGCGATCATCTGCCGGTAGCGCGGCTCGAAGATGTGCAGATCGAGCCGCGCTCCCGGAAACAGCACGGTGTTGAGGGGAAAGACGCGCAGGTGAGCCGATCCCCCGTTCATGCTAGTGGCTCGGAACGACCAGGCGCGACTCGCACGCCTTCCAGTCGATGTTGGCAAAGAATGACTCGATGTACTTCGGACGTTCGGCGGGCTTGTAATCGAGCAAGAAGGCGTGCTCCCACGCGTCCATCACGACGACGGGCTTGAAGCCCGCGATGTTGCCGTCTTCGTGCAGCGTGATCCAGTGGTTGGAGATGCGGCCGGACTTCGGGTCTTGGTACGCGATCGCCCAGCCGACGCCGCGCATCGCACCGACCGCGCTGAAGTCTTTCTTCCAGGTTTCGACGTCGCCGAAGCTCTTCGAGATCGCATCCGAGAGCGCGCCCGCCGGCGGTGCCGGTGACGGCGATGCCGTCATGTTATCGAAGTAGTACTCGTGCAGCACCATGCCGTTGTACTCGAATCCGAGGCGGCGCGTGAGCTCCGCGAAATGCGGGTCGCTGCCGACCGTCTTGCCCGCCGAGATCATCTCGCCGATCTGCTCGTTGAGCAGATTCGTGTTCTTGACGTAGCCTTCGTACAGGCCGAAATGCACCGTCAGCGTCTGGTCCGAGATCCCTTGCAGGCCCGCCAGACTCCATTTTTTCGGTGCGTAGCTCTCTTGCGTCAGCGTCACGTCGATCGTTCCTCTCATCGGCCCCACGCGGTGGGGAGGGCGGTGTGCCCGTTGTTGGACGGTCGCGAGCGCCGAATGGTCTCGCCGGATGACTCCGACGGGCGGCTCTCGCTCTTCCAGCGAAGCTTTCCCGCGTTCACGAAGGGGCCAAACATGAGCGACCGCGATCTCGACTATCTGCAACGGCTGCATCGCAACCCCGCGGCCTTGCTGCTCGAGCTCGAACAACTCGGGAACTACGACGACGTCCCGATCGTCGATCGCGCCACCGGCCGTCTGCTCTCGACGCTCGTCCACGCGATGCAGGCCAACCGCATCCTCGAACTCGGCACGGCCTACGGATACTCGACGCTGTGGATGGCGCTCGCGATGCCGCCGAACGGCCGCATCTGGACGGTCGATCCGGACCGCGCGCGCACGGCGATCGCGCAGCAGTTCCTCGAACGCGCCGGCAAGGCCGGGGCGGTGAACATCATCAATCAGCCGGCGCTCGATATTCTGCGCTCGTTTCCGCAGCGCAATGTCGACGTCGTCTTCATCGATGCCGTGAAGACGGAGTATCTCGACTATCTCAATCTCATCGTGCCGCTCGTGAAACCCTCCGGCCTCGTCATCGTCGACAACCTCCTGTGGAGCGGGCGATCCGCGACGGAGCCGGACAGCACAGACTCGAGCGAGACGCGCGCGATCCGCGAGTTCAACCGGGCCTTTCTCAATCATCCGCAACTCGAATCGACGATCGTGCCGATCGGCGACGGCATCGGCATCGGCGCACGCGTCGAGTGACGGCCGCAGACGACTTCCGCACGGCGATGCGCCGTCTTCCGACGGGCGTCACGATCGTGACGACGCTGCTTGGCGGCAAGCCGAAAGGCTTCACGGCGAACGCCTTTTCGAGCGTCTCGGCCGATCCGCCGATGATCCTCATCTGCGTCAACCGCCTCGCGCGGAGCCATCCCGCGATCGCGGCGTCCTCCGCCTTCTGCGTCAACGTCCTGACGCTCGAGCAGCGGTCGCTCGCCGAGCGATTCGCGACGCACGGCGGCCTCGAGGACGCGGACCCCTTCGTCGGGCTCGAGCACGGCGTCGTGCGCACCGGCGTGCCCGTGCTCGACGGAGCGCTCGCCTTCTTCGACTGCGAGCTCGCCGAAGAGCATTCGGCCGGCACGCATACGATCTTCATCGGCAGCGTCGTCGCGAGCGGCTCGCGTGACGGTGCGCCGCTCGGCTACTTCAACGGAGGCTTCAGCGATTTCGGATGCCGGATCTCGTCGTAGAACACCTCGGCGTCGGACCGCTGCAATGCAACTGTACGATCCTCGCCGATCGCGCGACCGGTGAAGCGATCGTCGTGGACGGCGGCGACGAGGTACCGGCGATCGTCGCGCGCCTGGACGCGCTCGGCGTGCGCGCGACGCACCTCGTGCACACGCACGCGCACTTCGACCACATCGGCGCGCTCGCCGAACTGAAGGAGCGCACCGGAGGACGCGGGCTCCTGCATCCGGCGGACCGGCCGCTCTACGGCGTCCTCGCGCAGCAGGCGCGAATGTTCGGCGTCGCGGTGCCGAAGGTCGTCGAACTCGACGGCGAGATCGTCGAAGGCGACCGCATCCGCGCGGGCGCCTTCGAACTCGACGTGCTGCACACGCCGGGCCATACGCCCGGCAGCGTGAGCTTCGCCGTCGCGCACCGCGGCGACCCGGCGACGCAGATGCTGCTCACGGGCGACACGCTCTTCGCCGGAGCCGTCGGCCGCTGGGATCTCGGCGGAACGTCGCTCGAGGACATCGTGACGAGCATTCGCACGAAGCTGCTCTGCTACGACGACGCGACGCGCGTGATGCCGGGCCACGGGCCCGCAACGACGATCGGCACGGAGCGCCGCACGAACCCGTATCTGACCTGATGCGTGACGATTCGTTGTGAAGGGTCTCGAGCGCCGGCGACGCTTCGGCCATCACGGCGCCCGCTTTCGCAACGGCCTCGCCATGCCGAAGAACTCGTGCCCTGGAATCCCGGCGTTAGCAGCCCCGGATTCACGCTTCGAGACCGGACCGGTGTTCGGAGCGCCGTAACCTACCTCGGGCTACGACCCCTGTCGCAAGAGCATCGCTCACGAATCGCGGCAGCTCGCCGTCGACGCTCAGCCCCTTACCGATCCGTGATCGTCGCAGCTGGATACGGCAGCGCGAGGGTCGCTGCGCTCTTCGCCCTTACGCGGCCGCAGCCGCGCCGCGAGTCGATCACCGGTAGGGACGGGCGTCCCCGTGACGCGCTAGCGGGCCGTCCGCACGGGGCAACGTCAGCATCTCCGCTCCGCCGCACGGCGTGCGCTTCCAAACGCGACCGTTTTCATTCCCGGATCGGCAGATTCGCCGTCGTCGTGCGCAGATAGCGGCCCCACGAGGTCTCGACCGTCGGCGATAACGTGTCCACGGGAACGGCGAACGTGAGCCCGAGCGCGGACGGGACGTGCCGCGGTGGCGACGCGATGTGTTCTTCACTCGTCCCTCCGCCCGCATCGACGGACGTCGCCGCATCGAATCGCGACGGCGACACGTACGACGCTTTCGGTGCGAGCAGCCCGACGAGATAGCGATTGCGCGGGACCGGCTGCGTCGTGATGACTTCCTCGGGGCCGCCGGCCGGGCCGAGTAGATCGTCGATGATCAGTTGCTGGAAGTCCCGGATTCTCGCGGGCGAGACGTTGGCGTCAGGCATCGAGGCGCATCAATTCTTGCTGCGCCGCTGAGATCAGTGCGGTGAGGTCGCCACCTTCGACGGTTTGCCAAATAATCGTGGCATCGATATCACCGTACTCGTGGCGAAGAACGTTGCCGAGCGCGCGGATCGCCGTCCACGCGATGACCGGATATCGCTCCGCAAGCTCGGGGCACAGGAGCAGAACGTTGCGCACCGCTTCCGAAATGCAGAGGAAACGAAAATACACGAGGTCGTGGAGATCGGCGTCTTGGTCGAACGCTTCGAACGACTGCCCTTCGAGTAGGGTGACGACGGACGAACCATAGGAAACGATATCGGCGAGCCGTTGCCGTAGCTTCCGCATTTTGCGCTCCTCACGGCGAATCGCGACCGGATCGATCGCGATGGCTAGAAGACCTCGTGGAGATCGCCGAGAATTCCATCGTGACGACCCGGCCGTAAGCTCCTGCGCGTGGCGAGATCGACGCGGTTCCCGAGCGCCTCTTCTAAAAAGCTTGCGAGCCCCGCAAATTCGAATAAACCCACATGATGCGCGGGGTCGAGATCGACGATGATATCGACATCGGATTCGGGCACGTCATCGCCACGCGCGACGGAGCCGAACAAGAACGCATGGCGAACGCCTTCCGCCTCGAGCGCCGGGCGCAGTTCGAGGAGCTTCGCGATCACCGCATCACGCGTGCGGAAGTCGGGCGCGACGGTTATCTTCGCCATAGCTCAGCGTTCGAGAAGCTCCTGGACGTCTTCCTCGGGAGGGCGCACTTTTGCCCGGCTTTTTCCTGACCTCCTCGCTTTAAGTGAGGGCGCGATGCCTCGCTCGACCTCATCTGCGTGACGAGCATGGTTAGCTCGAGCAGACGACCCAGGACTTCGATTCGCGCCTGCTCAGAGAATGTGAAGCGAAGACCTTCGTCCGTTACACGATAATCGTGATCGAGCACGATATCTCTCCAACCGTAAGCGGCAAGGACGTCGTGATCGAGATCCATGTGAAGGTTTCGGAGATGGAGGACCCGCGAGATAGATGTCGTCATGAATGAGCTGCACGAAACCTGCGGCGCTGCGAGGTCGGCGAATCGCTCGCTGTTGAGGGCTTCGAGAACCGCGGCGCGCTCAGCTTGGCTCAGCGCATCGGACGGTCGTCGCGGGGTGCGGGCAACGCGAGATACGGCTGACACGTTTTTGCTAAGTCGCCGCAGCGTCGACCGGCTGACACACGACATGATGGTCAGCATGTCGGGATCGGTCTTCAGATCCGGTGGCGGCAGCGGCAAGAGGGCCGGACTCGCGGCCTCCGCTTCTCGAGGGACGCGGGCCGCGAGGACCGCGGCTACCACGGCCGTGGTGGCAAGAAAAGCTCTCCGCTGCATCACCGGGTCCTCTCGGTTCGGTTGCGGTCGTGCGGAAGCTAGCCAGGGGCGAACGAAACGAAGCGAATCAGCGGACCAGGGCGCGCGTGAAATACGTGTATTCGAGCGCCGAGGTGAACGCCTTCTCTTCGATATTGGCGCCGCTGCCATGACCGCCTTCGGTCACTTCGTAGAAGAGGTATGGGTCGTGGAGCGCGTCCAGCGCGGCTGCGAATTTGCGGGCGTGCTGCGGCCCGACGCGGTCGTCCTTCGTCGTCGTCCAGACGAACGGCTCCGGGTACCGCACGCCGCGGCGCAGGTTCGCGTATGGCGAGATCTTGGCAAGGAAGGCGCGCTGTTCGGGAATCTGGACGCTGCCGTACTCGCCGACCCACGACGCGCCCGCCGCGATCTTCTCGAAGCGGAGCATGTCGAGCAGCGGCACTTGGATGTCGACGGCGCCGTAGAGTTCGGGATGCTGCGTGAACTCGACGCCCATCAGCAGCCCGCCGTTCGATCCGCCCTGGATCCCGAGGCGGCCCGGCGAGGTGAGACGCCGCCGGATCAGGTCCCGGGCGACCGCCGAGAAGTCGTCGTAGACGCGCTGCCGGTGCGTCTTGAGTCCCGCTTCGTGCCAGGCCGGTCCGAACTCGCCGCCGCCACGAATATTTGCTAGCACGTAAGTCCCACCGCGCGCGAGCCAGAGTTTGCCGAGATAGCTATTGTAGCTCGGCGTGAGCGAGACCTGAAAACCGCCGTAGGCGTAGAGGATCGTCGGGTTCGTGCCGTCGTAGTTGAGGTCGCGCGGATGCACGACGAAGTACGGCACGGGCGTGCCGTCCTTCGAGATCGCTTCGTGCTGCTCGACGACGTCGCGCGAGGCATCGAAGCGGGCCGGCGACGTCTTGATCGTCGCGACGGAGCCGCCATCCGTATCGGCGAGCGCGAATGTCGTCGGCACGAGAAAGCTCGTCACCGCGAGGACGGCCTCGCCGCCGTGGGGATTCACCGTCTGGATGTCGATCGTCGAATCGTCCGGGAGCGCGAGCCGCCGCGACGTCCACGTCGTGCCGGGGCCGGGCGTGTAGACGTCCGCGCGGCCCTTCACGTCGTCCGTCGTCGCGACGACGAGCCGGTCGCGGGTCGCTGCGACTTGGTTGAGCGTCTCGCGCGGACCCGGCGCGAAGACGAGCGACGGCGCGGGGTGCGCGGGGTCGGCCTCGAGCGCGGTGAGATCCAGCGCCACGAGCGACCCCGTCGTGAAGCTTTCGCTACCCGTCGTCCAGGGCTCGTTCAAGCGGACGAGGAGCCGGCCGGAGACGAGCTCTTCCACCGACGATTTCTTCGGAAACGGAAGCTCCGCGAGTCCGTGCGGCGTGACGAGTCGATACCGGTGTTCGAAGAACGAGATCCCGCGGTCGACGATCGTCACGCGCCGGCCGTCGCCTTCGACGAGCGCCTGCGGACTTACCGAGATATCCGCTTTGATACCGCGCGTCACTTCGAGCGCATCCGCGAGGCGCTGACCCCGCCGCAGGCGCTTGACGATGTACTCATAGCCGGAAGCGGTCATATCGCCGGGCGTCCACTCACGGCTCACGAGCAGCGTATCCTCGTCTTCCCACGATGCGCTCTGTTTGCTATGCGGCAGGACGAAGCCGCCCGGCACGAAGGCGCTCGTTGCGAGGTCGAATTCGCGGATCGTCGAGGCATCCTCGCCGCCTGCCGACAGTCGGACGAGGCAGCGCTTCTCGCTCGGCGAACTGCAGTCCGCACCCTCCCACACCCACGACTGGTGTTCCGCGGCACTGAGCGCGTCGAGGTCGATCGCGGTCGTCCAGTGCGGCGCGGCCGTCTCGTAGTCGGCGAGCGTCGTATGACGCCAGATCCCGTGGACGTGTGAGGCATCCTGCCAGAAGTTGTAGATCTCGCCTTTGACAAATTCGGGTGCCGCGAGCCGGTCTTTCGCTTCACCGATCGCGACCGCTTCGCGGTCGAATCGCCCGAAGTGCGGGTCGCGCTGCAGGACCGCGAGCGTCCGCACGTTCTGCTCGTGCACCCAGGTCGTCGCTCGCGCGCCGTGCACGTCTTCGAGCCAGAGGAAGGGATCGGCCGGGAGCGCGGCCGCCGCCGCAACGGCGGCGCCTCCGGCGCAGAGCACGACGAACGCGAACGACGCGAGCGGGCGAATCGACATAGGCCGCTCTGCTCCGCCGTGAGGCGAACTCCTCCGAGAGGAGATCGGGCACGCGCCAGATAGTCGTTGCGATGACACGCTCTCCGGCCGTCCTCGCCGTCTTCGCCGCGCTGGTCGCTCTCGCTACTGCGACGTGACGTTACCGAACAGTGCCATGTCCGACATCCAGACGGCGGGCGAATACGTCGTGAACGCGATCCGGCAGATGCTGGGCGCCCGGAGCCGCCCACTCGAATCAGCGCAGACTGATCGTCAGTTTGCCTTCGTTGCTCGCGACGACGGGATCACGCTTTGCGTCTTCTTCCGTCTTGCCGACCGGAGCCGAGGCTGCCTCGGTCGCCGTGCGCTGGGCCGAGGCGACGACGGCCGCGACGCGGGCCTCTTCGAGCATCCCGTCCGTGATCGCGCCCGCGGCGCGCTTCTTCCGATAATCGTCGATCGCTTCGCGGAGCGCCGCGATCGAGCGGCTCGGGTAGTCTTTTTTCTTGTCGGGGTAGCCGTCGAGCTCGGCCTCGATCATCGCATCCGAGATGGCATAGGCTTGTTCGATCGTCTTCCCGCGAGCGAGATCGACGAGCAGACTGCAGGTCGCCGTGCCGAAGCCGCAGCCCGTCGTGAAGTACGAGACGTCTTCGATCACGTCGCCCGGGCCGACTTGCAGGTAATACGTGTACATATCGCCGCACGAGTCGCTGAAGTAGTCACCCGAGGCCATCGGCTTCTCCATCGTGCGGAAACCGGTGCGCTCTTCGACGAGCTTCTGGAATTTGACGAAATTCATGCGGCGGATGCTCCTGATAGTGATGCGCGTAGGGCCGGGTGGCTTCGAGGTGCACGACCGAAGGGGTCGAGGCCGGGTTGCGTCACGTAGGGACGCGCTCGCGGGCCGGCGGCGCGATCTGGAACCGGCAAGCCTCACCGCCGGTCGCGATCGACTCGATCTGCATCGTCTCGGGCTCGACCGTCTCGCGCAGCACACCATGGATGATCGAGCACAGCTCGGGGTGCTCGTGCACGGTCTTCGCGTACGGACACGCATGCTCGCGGAGTTCGACCGACCCATCCGGAAGAACGGCGACGTCCGCAGCGATGCCCTGCTCGCGCAGGGCCGCAGCGAGTTCCTCTGCCCGGCCCTGCGCGTCCGCCGCGCCGAGCCGCGTGCGATACTTCTCGGCGGCGCGCGCGCCCATGCCGGAGATCACGGTAGCGAGGGCGCCGGGCCCGAGCGTCGTCTTCACTTCGCGTAGCACCGCATTGAGCATCCGGTCATACTGCTGCGGAAAGAGCGCGTCGGCCGCCGTCGTGAGCGAGTATTCGAGGGTCGGCTTCGTCGGTCCGCGCCGGACGGCACGTTCGGCGACGTATCCGTCGCGCTCGAGAAAGAGCAGCTGTTGGCGCACGGCATTCGCGCTGAGCCCGAACTCGGCCGCGAGATCGACGGCCGAAGCGGCGCGACGGCGGCGAAGGGCCGTCACGATCTTGCCTCGGGTCGTCTGAAAGAAGCGGGCATCGTGCACATTGCGACGGTAGCATGGAAAGCGCAGATAGTCCAGCGTTTCCTTGACTTTCTCCGCTCGGAGCCGTACGATGCCCGGGTTGAGAAGCAGCGTCACGACGGTGCCGCACGTGTTCAGAGGAGAGAACGTTGACCACCGACACATCGGGCCCGAGCCTGCGCATCGCGGGACTGCACGCCGGCGTCGAGGCCACGCCGATCCTCAAGGGGATCGACCTGAACGTCGCGCGCGGAAGCGTCCATGCGTTGATGGGTCCGAACGGCAGCGGCAAGTCGACGCTCGCGTTCTCGCTCGCCGGACATCCGAAGTACAAGGTCGAGAGCGGCACCGCGACCCTCGATGGTGAGGACCTTCTCGCCCTGCCGCCCGACAAGCGCGCGAAGCTCGGCCTCTTCTTGTCATTTCAGTATCCGGCCGCAATCCCGGGCGTCAGCGTCGCGAACTTCATTCGCACGGCACGGCAGGCCGTCAAACCGGACGACCTCACGCCCTCGAAGTTCCGGGCGCTGATCTTTGAAAAGCTCGACGTCCTCGACATGGATCCAGCCTTTCTCGGACGCTACGTCAACGACGGATTCTCCGGCGGCGAGAAGAAGCGGCTCGAGATGCTGCAGATGGCGGTGCTCGCGCCGAAGTACGCGATCCTCGATGAGACGGACTCCGGTCTCGACGTCGACGCGCTCAAGGCCGTCGGTCAGTCGGTAAACGCGCTCCGCGCGAGCGAGGCCGGTAAAGCAACGGGCTTCCTGATCATCACGCACTACCCACGCATCCTGCAGTACGTCGCCCCGGAGTTCGTCCACATCATGATGGACGGCCGCATCGTCAAAAGCGGCGGCCCCGAACTCGCGGAGACGATCGAACGCGACGGCTACGACGCGATTCGCGAGGAGGTCGCCGGTGCCGTCTAGCGTCTCGGAGGCGATCCCGTTCGCCGCGACGAGTGAGGCGCTCGGCCGCGTGACGCGCGAAGTCGAGGCGGCGACGCCGCTCGCGGCGGGCGGCGTCTTCGGTGCCGAGACGCGCCGGAGGGCCTTCGCTGCCTATGAAGCGCTGCCGCCGCCGGGCGCGCGCATGGGCCGCGCGTGGCGACACGACTATAGCAAGCTCGCGCCTGCGGGCGGCGCGTGGCGCGCGCCGCGCGTGCTCGAGGCGCCCCGTCGCCCCGTCGCACAGGCAAACGAGCCGAGCGAACAGCAGCCGGAGTATGCGGCTCGGCTGATCCACATCGGTCCGGCCGCCTTCGAGCCGATGACGCGCATCTCCGAACGGGCGCAGGCGCAAGGCGTCGTCGTCGTTCCGATCGCCGAGGGGCTGCGCAGCCATGCGGAGACGTTCGAGCGCGCGAGCGGCAGCGCGGTACCGTGGCTCCGTGACAAATTCGCGGCTCTCGCCGTCGCCTTCCAGAACGCGGGCGCGTTCGTCTACGTGCCGGACGGCGTCCGGCTCGACGAACCGATCGGCATCGGCTATCTGCTCGAAGCCGACGCCGTCTTTCCGTACACGCTCGTCGTGCTCGGTGCCGGCGCGAAAGCGACGATCGTCGAGCACCTCAGCACGGCCGACGCCGCTGCCGGCGCGCCGTCGTTCGCGAGCGGCATCGTCGAGATCGTACTCGGCGAACGTGCCGAGATCGACTACACCGTCGTCCAGCAGGCCGGCCGCGCCCGCCTCTTCACCGCGCGCGGCGCGCGGTGTGGCAAAGATTCGCAGGTACGGTTCCACATCGCCGAACTCGGCGGCGATCTCTCGCGCAGCGCCGTCACGGTCGCGCTCGCCGAACCCGGCGCCCACGCCGAGATCGACGGCTTCTTCTTCAACGCCGGCGACGAGCACGTCGACTTCGTGAGCGAGACGCTCCATCTCGCCGGCGACACGACCTCGGTCGTGACGATCAAGAGCGCCGCGACCGATCGTGGCCAGGGCCGCTTCGTCGGGAACATCGTCATCAAGGAGCACGCGCACGGCAGCGACGCGAGTCTCCGCGACGACGCGATGCTGCTCTCGAAGTTCGCTCACATCGACAGCGTCCCGGCGCTCGAGATCGCGGCGAACGACGTGAAGGCCTTTCATGGTGCGACCGTCGGCTCGATCGACGACGAGGAACTCTTCTACGCCGAGAGCCGCGGCATCTCGCGCCGCGAGGCGGAGCGGATGATCGCGCTCGGCTTCTTCGAGCCCGTACTCGCCCGCTTCCCGACGGAGGCGTTGCGCGAGCAGCTGCGCGTCGCCCTCGCAAACAAACTCCCGCCGCTCGCGGTCGAATAAGACATGCTGACCGCACTCCGCGACGCGACGGACGCCCGCGCCCACGAGCTCAAAGCCGATTTTCCGATCCTCGCCACCCTGACGTCGCGCGGCAAGCCGCTGACCTACCTCGACTCGGCGGCGAGTTCGCAGAAGCCGCGTGCGGTCATCGACGCGCTCGTCCATTATTACGAGCACGACAACGCGAATATCCACCGGGGCGTCTACGAGCTCGCGTCGCGCGCGACCGACGCCTTCGAGGGCGCGCGGACGAAGGTCGCACGCTTCATCGGCGCGGCCGAAGACGCCGAGATCATCTGGACGCGCAATGCGACCGAGAGCATCAATCTCGTCGCCTTTACGTGGGGTCTTGCGAACCTGAAACCCGGCGATGCGATCCTCGCAAGCGAGCTCGAGCATCATTCGAACCTCGTCCCCTGGCAGATGCTTGCCGCAAAGACGGGCGCCGAGCTCCGCTACATTCCCGTCGATGCGGACGGCATGCACGAACTCGGCGAGCTCGACCGGTTGCTGCGGGGCGTGAAGCTCGTCGCGCTCTCGCACGTCTCGAACACGCTTGGCACGATCTTGCCGCTCGAGACGATCGTCCCGCGCGCCCACGCGGCCGGTGCCGTCGTGCTCGTCGACGGCGCGCAGTCCGTGCCCCACTTCCCGGTCGACGTCCGCGCGCTCGACCTCGACTTCTTCGCTGCGAGTGGCCACAAGATGTGCGGCCCGACCGGCATCGGCTTCCTCTATGGCAAACGTGCACTGCTCGAGGCGATGCCGCCGTTCCTGACGGGCGGCAACATGATCCGCACGGTCGGATACGACGTCTCGACCTTCAACGAGTTGCCGTGGAAATTCGAAGCCGGCACGAGCAACATCGCGGATGCCGTCGCTCTCGGCGCGGCCTGCGACTATCTCACGGGTGTCGGGATGGAATGGATCCACGCACACGAACGCGCGCTCACGGCGTACGCGCTCGAGCGGCTCCGGCCGTTCGAAGCGCGCGGCCTCGCGATCTACGGACCGAAGCGGCCGAGTGACCGTGGCGGCGTGATCTCGTTCAACTTCGCCGACATCCACGCGCACGATCTCGCCTCGCTCCTCGACGTCGACGGCATCTGCGTCCGCGCCGGGCATCACTGTACGATGCCGCTGATGGGCAAGATGGGCTGGCCCGCGACGACGCGCGCCTCGTTCTATCTTTACTCGACGCACGAAGACGTCGACCGTCTCGTCGATTCGCTCGACAACGCCGCCCGCGTCTTCAAGATCGGCTGAGATGGACGACTTTTACAAAGAGTACATCCTGGACCATTATCGCAACCCGCGTAATTTCGGTCATCTCGAGCATGCCGACGTCGCAGCGGAAGATCTCAATCCGCTCTGCGGTGACAAGATCCGGTTCGAGTTCGCGCTCGATGCCGAGCACCGGGTCCGCGACGTGCGCTTCTCCGGTAAGGGGTGCGCGATCAGTCAGGCGTCGGCCTCGATGCTCGGCGAGAGCCTGAAGGGCATGAAGCTCGAGGACGTCGCTCGGCTCGACAAAGAGGTCGTGCTCGAGAACGTCGGCATCGGCATCAGCCCCGCACGCATGAAATGCGCGACGCTCGGCCTCAAAGTCGTCAAGACGGCCGCGCTCGGCGAGATCGCGACCTGGCCCGACGAGGACGGCTGAGCCGGCCATGACCGCCGTCGGCACGATCGGTTTCCACGCACCGCCGAACGACCGCGGTGAAGTCGAGATCGTGCTCGAACGAAACGGTTTTGATGAGATCCCGAAGCCGCCGGAACTCGCGCAGCGCGGCGGCACGTGGGTCTCGTGATCGAGCTTGTCTGCCGGGTGGCCGGTGCGATCATCTTCGAGGCGCTCGCACTCATCGTGTGGAATTTCGGCGCGCGCTCTCCGCGGATCTTGTGGCGCGATCTCCGCAACTCGCTTGCGAGCGGACGGCGACTCGGCCTTGCGGTGTTGATCGCGCTGCTCGGCTCGATCTTCTTCCTCACGGCCGTCGTTCTGCTCGCACCGGCACTCGTGAACCCGCGGGCGCAGTTCTCTCCGGTCGTCATCGGAACGCTGCTCGTCGCCCTCCTCGTCGACTTCTTGATCGGAAGCGATCTGCGAGCGCTCATCTTCACGAGGCGCGTCTCGTAGCGCGCACGCGCCGGTCCGCATGACACAATCGTGGCATCCGGAAAGTTACGAACGGAACGCCCGCTTCGTCTCGACGTACGGCCGCGACGTCGTCGCCCTGCTCGCGCCGCTGCGCGGCGAGCGCATCCTCGACGTCGGCTGCGGTGATGGAGTCTTGTCGGCGGAGATCGCGGCGACCGGAGCGCGAGTCGTCGGCGTCGACACCTCGCTTCCGTTCGTCGAGGCGGCGCGCGCGCGTGGCATCGACGCGCGGCATCTCGACGCGCACGATCTGGACGTCCGAGCCGCATTCGACGCCGCGTTCAGCAATGCGGCCCTCCACTGGATGGCGCCGGTGCACGGCGTGCTCGCGGCGGTGCGGCGCGCGCTCGTACCGGGGGGACGTTTCGCCGGCGAGTTGGGCGGAGCCGGCAACTGCGCCGCCATCCTCAGCGCGATGCGCGCCGTGCTGCACGCGCGGGGTCTCGGCGCTGCCGAACCCTGCATGTTTCCGACACAGGCGGCCTTCGCGCGCATGCTCGAAACCGCCGGGTTCGCCGTCGACGCGCTCGCACTCACGGCGCGCCCGACGCCTTTGCCGACGGGCATGCGCGCCTGGCTCGAGACCTTCGCACAACCGCTACTGCCGCGCGGTCTCGAGCATCGCGCCGAGGTGCTCGACGCCGTCGTGACGGCCCTCGCCCCGAGCCTCGAGATCGACGACGACGGCTGGATCGCCGACTACGTCCGGCTGCGCTTTCACGCAACGGCGCGATAGAGCGAACACGTGACGTCGCTCGGAGCGTCCTCGGGCGCACCCGGCCGATGCGCGCCGTTACGCGACGGCGGCCGGCTCGAGCAGGGCGAGGACGGTCGCGCCGAATCCGCTCGTGTCGAGTGCGGGTTCGCCGCTGCGAGCGAGGTCGCGCGTGCGCGCACCGCTCGCGAGCGCCGCGGCGACCGCGTGTTCGATACGGACCGCCGACGCCTCGTCCCCGAGGCTGTACCGGCACAGCAGCGCCGCCGACAGCATCGCCGCCGTTGGATTCGCGATCCCTTTGCCCGCGATATCCGGCGCGCTTCCGCTGATCGGCTCGTAGAGGCCGAAGCGGCCGAACGCCGTCGTGCCGGCGCCGAGCGTCGCGCTCGGCAGATTGCCGAGCGAGCCCGTCAGCATGCCGGCCTGATCGCTCAGGATATCGCCGAACGTATTCTCCGTCACGATCACATCGAAGCGCCGCGGATCGCGCACGAGCTGCATCGCCGCGTTGTCGACGAGCAGATGATCGAGCTCGATCTCCCCGTACTCCGCCGCGTGCACGCGCATGACAACGCGTCGCCAGAGCCGCCCCGTTTCGAGCACGTTCTGCTTGTCCACCGAGGTCACGCGGCGGCGCCGGTTGCGCGCGAGATCGAAGGCGACGCGCGCGATGCGCTCGACCTCCGGCTCGGTATAGCGCAGGGTGTCGACGGCGCAGGCGACGCCGTCTTCTTCGAACTGCTTCTTCGGCTGCGAGAAGTAGAGCCCGGAGGTCGATTCACGCACGACGACGAGATCGAGTCCGCGCACGAACTCCGCCTTGAGCGACGAGGCGTCCTCGAGACCCGCGAACGTGCGCACGGGCCGGATATTCGCATAGAGATCGAACTCGCGCCGCAGCTGCAGGATCGCATACTCCGGACGCTTCTCCGAGGGCGCCGCGTCGTAGCGCGGATCGCCGACGGCCCCGAACAGGATCGCGTCGCTGCGCCGGCAGAGCGCGCGGGTCGCCTCCGGATACGCCGTTCCCTCGGCTTCGAGCGGGGCGACGCCGACGGCGCCGTGTTCGTAGACGGCGTCCGGCCGCACGACGCGCAGCAGGTCGAGCGCGACCGCCGTGACCTCGCGGCCGATCCCATCACCCGGCAAGACGGCGATGTGCGGAACCGTGCGCGTCGCCTGGGCGGAGGCGCTCACGCCCGCGCCCGTTCCCACGCTCGAACCGCTCCGATCTTGCCGGCAAGAAAACCGAGGAAGCCGCCACTAGCAAGAAAGTGCTTCCGCAGCGGATCGAGTTCGAAACGCACGACGTGCCCGTCCGGCCGGGCGAGCGTCCCGGCCTCGAGGTCGATCGCGAGCGACGGTGCCCCGAGCAAGGCATCGATCTCGCCCGCGCCGATGACGATCGGCGCGATGCCGTTGTTGTACGCGTTCTCGTGGAAGATCCGCGCGAAGCTCGGCGCGACGACGGCCGTGAAGCCGCGATCGACGAGCGCCCAGGCCGCATGCTCGCGCGAGCTGCCGCAGCCGAAGTTCTCGCGCGCGACGACGATCGTCGCGTCCGGGTGCGCGCCGAGCAGCGCCGCGCCGTCGTCCATGCCGCCGAACAAGAACCTGCCAAGACCCGTCGTCTCGATGCCCGTGAGGTGGTGGGCCGGAATGATCTGATCCGTGTCGACGTTCGCGCGGTCGACCGGGAGCACGTTACCGAAACGTGTCATACGGGTACCGCTTCGCGCGCGATGAGCGGCGCGAGCTCTTCGGGCGAGCCGATCCGGCCGAGCACGGCGCTCGCCGCGACGACGGCGGGTGAGGCGAGATGGACGCGGCCCCCCGCACCCATGCGCCCCGGGAAATTGCGATTGCTCGAACTGATGCAGCGCGTCCCCGGGGCGATGACGCCCATCGACATGCCGAGACACGGGCCGCACGACGAATGCGTCCAGAGCGCCCCCGCGTCTTGGAAGACGTCGTGCAGACCCTCGCGCTCGGCGGCGCGTTTCACGGCCTGGGAGCCCGGCGTCACGATCGTCGGGACCGTCACGGTCCGTCCGCGCAGCACCTCCGCTGCGGCTCGCAGGTCGGAGAGTCGCGAGTTCGTGCACGACCCGATGAAGGCCTGATCGACCGCGAGCGAGCGCATCTCGGTGCCGGGTGCGAGCTCCATATACTTCAGCGATGAAGCATCGGCATCGGCCGGAACGCGGCCGTCGACCGGCACGCTCTCGCCCGGGTTCGTGCCCCACGAAACCATCGGTCGCAGAACCGCGACGTCGAGGGCGAGTTCGGCGTCGTACGTCGCCTCTGCGTCGGCACGGAGGTCGCGCCACGCCGCTACCTTCGCTTCGAACGCGTCGCCCTTCGGCTGCTTCTCCCGGCCCCGCAGGTACGAAAACGTCGTCTCGTCGGGCGGGCACATCGCAGTCGTTGCGCCCGCTTCGATCGCCATGTTGCAGAGCGTCATCCGCTGATCCATGGAGAGCGCATCGATGCACGAACCCTGGTACTCGAGCACGAAGCCCGTGCCGCCACGAAAGCCGAGCGAGGCGATGACGAAGAGCGCGAGATCCTTCGCCGTCGCGCCGTGCGCGAGGCTCCCGTCGATCCGCACGCGCATCACCTTGGGTCGCTGGAGCAAGAGGACGCCGGCGAGCATCGCGCCGGCCTGCGCGGTCGTGCCGACGCCGAGCGCGAAGGCCCCGAAGGCACCGTTCGTGCAGGTATGGCTATCGCCACAGGCGAGCGTCGAGCCCGGATCGACGAAGCCGCGCTCCGGCGCGACGACGTGACAGATGCCGTTCTGACCGATATCGAAGATTTCGATCGCGTGCCGTTTCGCCCAGTCGCGCAGCAGCTTCGCTTGGATCGCGGTCTCCGTGTCCTTCGCCGGGGAGACGTGATCGTTGATCGCGACGATGCGATCCTTGTCATAGAGCGCATCCGCGTAGTCGCGCTCGATCGCGAGCGCCCCCTGCGGCGTGGTAATTTCATGCGCGACGATGCGGTCGACGAAGACGAGCGCGTTCCCGCCCGGCAGCTCTTCCACGACGTGCCGGCTCCAGACTTTCTCAAACAGCGATTGCGGCATGCGGGGTCCCTTCCAACTCGTGAGCGTCGCCGGGCGCGGTCGCGGGCTCGGGCGCGTTCGCCGGGTCGTCCGCCCCGATTTCGGAGGCGGCGGTCGCGCGATTGAGCGCGCAGATCACCGCGCGGAGCGAGGCCGTCACGATGTTCGAATCGCGCCCCGCGCCGTGCGCCGTCGTCCCGCCGACCGCGAGCTCGACGTACGCGACGGCGGCGGCCGCGGCGCCGCTCCCGATCGCGTGTTCCGTGTAGTCGAGGACCTCGATCGGCCGGTCCCGCGTCGCCGCGACCGCCGAGACGAGCGCGTCGATCGGACCGTTCCCGGCGCCTCGGACCGCTTGCCGCTCGCCGGCGCCGCTCGCGAGCATCGCCTCGATCGATACGACACCGGCGTCGCTCGCGAGCGCGTAGCCTTCCAGATCGACGGGGACGGCCCGATTGAGGAATTCGGCTTCGAAAAGTTCGACGATGCGCTCCGAACCGATCTCGCCGCCGCTCGCCTCCGCCAGACCCTGCACCATGCGCGCGAGCTCCGATTGCAGCCCCCGTGGCACGTCGTAGCCATAGTCGTGCGAGAGCAGGTACGCGACGCCGCCCTTGCCGGACTGGCTGTTCACGCGCACGACCGCTTCGTACGAACGTCCGATGTCGTAGGGATCGACCGGCAGATAGGGCACCTCCCACACGACGTCGCCGCGCCGTTCACGCGCGGCGAGACCCTTCTTGATCGCGTCCTGATGCGATCCGGAGAACGCGGTGAAGACGAGCTCGCCCGCCCACGGATGGCGTGCGTGGACCGGCATGCGATTGCAGTATTCGACGGTCCGCACCATCTCGGGAAGATCGGAGAGGTCGAGCTCGGGATCGATGCCTTGCGTGAAGAGATTCATCGCGAGCGTCACGACGCAAACGTTGCCCGTGCGCTCGCCGTTGCCGAAGAGGCAGCCCTCGACGCGCTCGGCGCCCGCCATCTGTCCGCATTCGGCCGCCGCGACCGCGGTGCCGCGATCGTTGTGCGGATGCACGGACAAGATATAGCGTTCGCGGCCGGCGAGGTTCAGGCGCATCCATTCGACCATGTCGCCGTAGACGTTCGCCGTCGACATCTCGACGGTCGCGGGCAGATTGACGATCGCCTTGTGCGCCGCGCTCGCTCCCCACGTGTCCAGCACGGCCTCACAGATCGTCTTGGCAAAATCCAGCTCCGTGCCGGTGAAGCTCTCGGGCGAATACTCGAGCACGACCTCCGTCGCCATGCGATCCGCATGCATCTTGATGCGCTCGACCGCGCGCGTCGCGATCGCGACGATACCGTCGCGATCGAGGTCGAACACGACCCGCCGCTGCAGCGTCGAGGTGCTATTGTACAGATGGATGACGGCCCGGCGCGCGCCGTCGACCGCGGCCATCGTGCGATCGATCAGCTCTTCGCGCGCCTGCGTGATGACCTGAATCGTCACGTCCTCCGGTATCGCATCCGTCTCGATCAGCGAGCGCACGAAGTCGAAGTCCGTCTGCGAGGCCGACGGAAAGCCCACTTCGATCTCTTTGAAGCCCACGCGCACGAGGAGGTCGAACATGCGACGCTTGCGCTGCGGACCCATCGGCTCGGCGAGCGCCTGATTGCCGTCGCGCAGGTCGACGCTGACCCACTGTGGCGCGTGGCCGATCGTGCGCGACGGCCAGGTGCGAGCCGGCAGATCGATCGGAGCGAAGGGTCGGTACTTGTGGATCGGCATCGATGCCATGACGTCCGGACCTCTCATGAGAAACGAAGAGGGCCCCGTCGCTCTCGCGACCGGGCCCTCATTCGAGGCAAACGGCGCTGAGCGACTACGCGAGAGGCGTACCGCTAAGGAGAATCGCGAGCGCGATGGAGCGCGACGAACAGCCGTTCATATGCCGCGACGGTACCACGCAAGGCGCGCGACCGTCAACGGTGAGAACGCAACGGCAGTTTCACGATGCGAATGAAAGTTCTTTTCATGGATAACGCGTTGACTTGCGAACCGGCCATACGGTACAACAAGCCGGAGATGTTCCGCACCCTGATCGTCCTTCTCGTAAGCCTTCTTCGCGAACCGCTGGTTCGGCGCCGGTAGCTTACGCACGACGATGACTGCGAAAGCCCCCGCCGAACCGGCGGGGGCTTTTTCGATGCCGACCGCACCCCTCGAACGATCAACCGCCGCGAAACGGAGCCACCCGTGTCCGACACCGCCGACGACTGCACCGGCGCACAACTCGTTCTCGACATCCTTGCCGACGAAGGATGCGAGGTCGTCTTCGGTTATCCCGGTGGCGCGATCATGCCGCTCTACGACGCGATGTACCATCATCGCATCCGGCATATTCTCACCCGCCACGAAGCCGCGGCCGCCTTCGCCGCCGGAGGCTTCGCACGAGCGAGCGGACGCGTCGGCGTCTGCATGGCAACCTCGGGCCCGGGAGCGACGAATCTCGTGACGGGTCTGCTCGACGCCCATATGGACTCGGTGCCCCTCGTCGCGATCACGGGCCAGGTGCGCTCGGCGCTCATGGGCACGGACGGCTTCCAAGAAGCGGACGTCGTCTCCATCATGAATCCGGTGACGAAGCGCGCCGCCTGCGTGCGCGACATCGCGGATCTCGAGCGCGCGCTGCGCGCCGCGTTCCGCGTCGCACGCGGGCCGCGGCCCGGCCCCGTGCTCGTCGATATTCCGACCGATATTCTCAAGGCGCGCTGCCCGCGGCCCGACCTCTCGCGACCGCGCCGGGCGCTCGCGAAAGACGACCGGCCCGAGGAGACGGCGCTCGCGGCTGCAATCGAGCTGATCCGCCGGGCGAAGCGCCCGATCGCGATCGTCGGAGGCGGCGCCCGCAGCGCGAACGCGACGCACGTCTTTCGCGAGCTCACCTCGATGCTCAAGATCCCGTACTGCGCGACGATCAACGGCCTCGGCATCCAGAGCCCGAACGATCCGCAGTTCCTCGGCATGCTCGGCATGCACGGCTGGAAGGCCGCGAACAAAGCCGTGAACGCAGCCGACGTCGTCCTCGCGCTCGGGATGCGATTCGACGACCGCGTCACGGGACGCCCTGACAAATTCGCACCCCATGCGAAGATCGTCCACGCCGATATCGACACGACGGAGTTCAATAAGATCATCCAGGTCGAAGTCGCGCTGCCGGGTGATCTGAAGCGCACGCTCGGAACGCTGATCCAGCGCATGGCACGCGAGCAGATGCCGACGTTCGAGGCTTGGGCCGAGGAGGCGCGCGCGGGCGGCGGCCCGCTGCCCGCCGATCGCGCGCCGCACGGCGAACTCTCCGCGACGGATGCGATCGGAGCGATGATGGACGCGATGCCGGACGATGCGATCGTCGCGACCGACGTCGGCCAGCATCAGATGTGGGCGGCGCAGCGTCAGCGCGCGACGAACCCCCACAACTTCATCACGTCGGCCGGCCTCGGGTCGATGGGATTCGGCCTGCCGGCCGCAATCGGCGCCCAGTTCGCAAAGCCCGACCGGACGGTCGTTGCGGTCGTCGGCGACGGCGGTTTCCAGATGTCGCTCCCGGAGCTCGCGACGCTCGGCCGCTACGACGTTCCGGTCAAGATCCTGCTCATCGACAATCGCCGGCTCGGCATGGTCCGGCAGTGGCAAGAACTTTTCTACGGCGAGCGTTACTCGCACACCGACCTCTCCGACAACCCGAATTTTGCGACGATCGCGAGCGGCTACAAGATCCGATCCGAGCGCGTCCAGGACGCGGGCGAGCTGCGCGATGCCCTCGAGCGCTTCTTCACGATTCCGGGTCCGGCGCTGCTCCACTGCGCGTGTTTCCCGAGCGAAAACGTCTGGCCGCTGATTCCGCCCGGAGCCTCGTCGGAAGAGGCGATGGAAGGCCGCCCGGAGCCGGAGCCCGCGCTTGCCTGAGCAACGTGAGCTCGTCTTGAACGACTGGCGGCTGCTCGAACGCGTCGTCGGTCTCACGAACCGGCTCGGCTGCGCTTACACGAACCTCAGCGTCCGCGCGGTCGGCGACGATTACCACGCGACGATCGATTTCACCGGGCCCGCGGACGCGCTGCGGCGCCTCGACCTCCAACTGACCCGCTTGCTCGACGATGACAAGGAGATGTCTCGATGAAAGCCCTGTACGACCGCGACGCCGACCAAGCCATACTCGCATCGAAGACGATCGCGATCGTCGGCTACGGCAGCCAGGGACGCGCGCACGCCCGCAACCTGCGCGACTCCGGCCACGACGTCATTGCGGCGCTTCGCGACGGCAGCGCCTCGCGCGCGATCGCGGCGGAAGACGGCATCGCGACGGAGGAGATCGGCAAGGCCGTCTCGCGGGCCGACGTCGTGATGATGCTCGCGCCCGACGAAGAGCAGCCGACGATCTTCATGCGTCAGGTGCAGCCGCATCTCGAGGAGGGCGCGTACCTCGCCTTCGCGCATGGATTTGCCATCCACTTCGGGACGATCGTACCGCCGGCGAGCGCGAGCGTCTTCATGGTCGCCCCGAAAGGACCCGGGCGTCTCGTCCGCAGCGAATACGAGGCCGGCCGCGGCGTGCCGTGCCTGATCGCGCTCGCCCAGGACCCGCGCGGCGACGCGCGAGCGGTCGCCCTCGCGTATGCCTCGGCGATCGGCGGCGGCCGCGCCGGCATTCTCGAGACGACGTTCAAGGAAGAGACCGAGACGGATCTCTTCGGCGAGCAGGCCGTCCTCTGCGGCGGCATCACGAGCCTCGTGACGGCGGGCTTCGAGACGCTGGTCGAGGCGGGCTACGCACCCGAGATGGCGTACTTCGAGTGCCTGCACGAGACGAAGCTGATCGTCGACCTGATGTACGAGCGCGGCATCGAAGGCATGCGCGACGCGATCAGCAACACGGCAAAATATGGTGACTACACGCGCGGCCCGCGCGTGGTCGATGCCGCGACGAAGGACCGCATGCGTGCGATCCTCGGCGAGATCCAGAGCGGGACCTTCGCGCAGGAGTGGGTCGCGGAGCACGCGTCGGGCAAACCGCGGTTCAAGGAGTTCCGCGCCGCGTGGGCCTCGCACCCGATCGAAGCCGTCGGCAAGACCTTGCGAGGGCTGATGCCGTGGATGCAACCGAAGCCCCAGGCGCACGCGTGATCGAACTCAACGCGAACAGCCGCACGATCACGCAGGGGCGGGATCGTGCGGCCGCGCGCGCGATGCTCAAAGGCGTCGGCTACACGGACGAGGATCTGCGCAAACCGATCGTCGGCATCGCGAATACGTGGACCGAGACGATGCCGTGTAACTTGAACCTGCGCGCGCTCGCCGAGCACGTGAAGCGCGGCGTGCGCGACGCCGGCGGCACGCCGATGGAGTTCAACACGATCGCGATCAGCGACGGCGTCACGATGGGCACGGAGGGCATGAAGGCCTCGCTCGTCTCGCGCGAGGTGATCGCCGATTCGATCGAACTCGTCGGCCGCGGCCACATGTTCGACGCGATCGTCGCGCTCGTCGCATGTGACAAAACGACGCCGGGCGCCGCGATGGCGCTCGCCCGTTTGAATGTGCCGAGCGTCATTCTCTACGGCGGGTCGATCGCGCCCGGCCGCTGGAAGGGCCGCGATCTGACGATCGTCGACGTCTTCGAGGCCGTCGGCGCGCACGCGGCCGGCAAGATCGACGATGCGGAGCTCCAAGCGATCGAGGATCGCGCATGCCCCGGCGCAGGTGCCTGCGGCGGACAATATACGGCCAACACGATGGCGACCGTCATGGAGTTCATGGGGCTCTCGCCCGCCGGCAGCGCGTCGCCCGGCCAGACCGATCCGCGTAAGGAGCGCAAGGCCTATGAAGCGGGCGTGCTCGTCATCGACGCCCTCGAGCGGGACGTGCGGCCGCGCGATCTGATGACGCGCGAGGCCTTCGAGAACGGCATCGCCGCCGCCGCGGGAACGGGCGGCTCGACGAACGTCGTCCTGCATCTGCTCGCGCTCGCGCGCGAAGTCGGCGTCCCGCTCGACCTCGAGGACTTCGACCGGATCAGCTCGCGCACGCCGATCCTCGCCGACCTGCGGCCGGGCGGGCACTACGTCGCGCTCGACGTCGACCGCGCGGGCGGCATCGAGCTGATCGCACGACGGATGATCGAGGCGAACCTCGTCCACGCGAACGCCCCGACGATCACGGGCCGCACGCTCGGTGAAGCCTGCGCGGGTGCCGTCGAAACGCCGGGACAAGTCGTTGTCACGACGGCGGAGCGTCCGTTCAAGCCGGCGGGCGGCATCGTCATCCTGCGCGGCAACCTCGCTCCCGAGGGTGCCGTCGTGAAGATCGCGGGCCACGAGCGCCCGTATCACGAGGGTCCCGCGCGCTGCTTCGACCGCGAAGAGGATGCGATGCGTGCGATCGAGTCCGGCCGGATCGTCGCGGGCGACGTCGTCGTCATCCGGTACGAGGGCCCGCGCGGCGGTCCCGGTATGCGCGAGATGCTCGGCATCACGGGTGCGATCGTCGGCGCCGGGCTCGGCGAGAGCGTCGCCCTCGTGACGGACGGCCGCTTCTCCGGCGGCACGCGCGGCCTGATGATCGGCCACGTCGCGCCGGAGGCGCAGGCCGGCGGCCCGATCGCGGCGCTGCGCGACGGCGACCGGCTGACGATCGACATCGAGCGGCGCTCGCTTGTGGCCGGCCTCGACGACGCGCAGATCCTCGGCCGTCTCGAAGACTGGGCGCCGCCCGCCGCGCGCTACACGAGCGGCGTCTTCGCGAAATATGCCGCGCTCGTCTCATCGGCCGCCGATGGCGCGATCACCCGGCCACCGTTGCCGCCGCCCGCCCTCGCCCGGCGTCCCGCCGCACCCGCCACACAGAGCGAGTTCCACGCCACCAACGCCACGTGAAGGAGCCTCATGCCGTCCGTCCCGCTCGCGCACATGGAGATCGCCCCGTTCTACTGGTTCGACGGAGCGATCGTCCCGCGCGGTGAAGTCACCGTCGACCCGTTCGCCCACGCGCTGCATTACGGCACCGCCGTCTTCGAAGGCATTCGCGCCTATGCGACACCGCGCGGACCCGGCATCTTCCGGCTACGCGAGCATATGGAGCGGTTCGCGAGATCGGCGGCGGTCTACGGCATCGTCCTCGCCTGGGATGCGGATGCGATGTGCGAGGCCGTGACGGAGACGCTCGAACGGAACGAGATCGAATCGGCGTACATCCGCCCGCTCGCGTTCTTCGGCGAGAAGACGATCTCGCTCGCGCCGCGCTTCTCGTGTCCGAGCCACGTCCTCGTCGCGTACCGCGCGCTCGGTAACTATTTCAAGCCGGGCCAAGAGCATGGGATCCGGACGTCGATCTCCTCCTGGCGAAAATTTAGCAGCAAGTCGTTGCCGTCGACCGTGAAGGCTTCCGGGCACTACGCAAACTCCGTGCTCGCAATGCAAGAAGTGGCGGCCGGCGGCTACGACGAGGCGATCCTGCTCAACGACCGCGGCGACGTCGCCGAGGGCAGCGGCGAGAACGTGTTCCTCGTGAAGGACGGTGTCCTGCGCACGAACGACCGCTCCGCCGACGTCCTGCACGGCATCACGCGCGCGAGCGTTCTCGAACTCGCGCGCGAACGCGGCATTCGCACGGAGATCGGCCCGATCTCCGTCGACGATCTCCACCAAGCGGACGAAGCCTTCTTCACCGGCACGGCCGCCGAGGTAACGCCGATCGCCTGCGTCGACGACTTCGTCTTCGGCGTCGACCGTCCGGTCACGACGATGCTTCGCGACGCCTATCTCGCCGCCGTCGCGGGTATGGACCCGACGCACGCGGAGTGGGTGACGTACGCTCGTCGTGACGCGGTCTTCGCGAGCGCGCACTAGCGGCCGTGCGCCGTTCATCGCTTGTCTTGCGCCGCTGACCGTTTCGAACGCACCTCTGGTCGGCAAGGACGACGATCGGTCCAGAACGGTGGCGCTCATCATTTGGGACGGGGTCTCTTCGGCAACGTTCGAACGAATGAGATCGCCCGATCGAGCCGGCACCGTAACTCGTCTTCGGTCGTGAGGCCGGCCGGCGCGACGAAGAAGATCCTTTCAAGGGTCGCCCGGTGAAATCCATAGGACGCACGTGCGGCTCGCCCTGCGCCGGATCGGTACCGAGACGCACGATGAGATCCGCACCGACGATCCCTCCAACCATGTGTCCGCCGAGCTTGAATGCGATCCCGCCGAACATCGAGGGCAATCTCGGCGCGACCCTCGACGAAGCCACCTTCATCATTACGGGCTATCTCACGGCGAACGTGATCGTGATTCCGCTGACGCCATGGTTTGCCGAACGTTTCGGCCGTAGGCAGTATCTTACCGCATCGATCTTTGGCTTCACGGGCATGTCGATGCTCTGCGGGCTCGCTCCCAACATCGAAACGCTCATCTTCTTCCGCATTCTGCAAGGCTTTTTCGGCGGCGGTCTCATCGCGACCACGCAGTCGGCGCTGCGAGACCTCTTTCCCCCGGAGCAAGCGAATGTGGGTCAAGCGATCTTCGGGGTCGTCATCTCCATCGGACCCATCGTCGGACCGCTCTTCGGCGGAATCATCGTCGACCAATCGAGCTGGCCGTGGATATTCTATGTCAACCTCTTGCCCGGCCTCGTCTCCGGCTTCGTCGCGCTCACGATGCTGAAGAGTCCGGGCGAACCGAAGAAGATGCGGCTCGATCTCTCCGGCGTCGCCCTGCTCGCCGTCGGCATCGGCGGCCTCCAGTTCATGTTGGACGAAGGCGAGCGAAAGGACTGGTTCTCGAGCGGCACGATCCTCGCGGCCGCGGTTTGCGCCGCCCTCGGGCTGCTCGTCTTCGTCGTTCACTCGCTGAGAACGGAGCGGCCGGTCGTCGACCTCCGTGCGCTCGCCGACCGATCGGTGTGGTCCGGTTGCCTCCTCGCGGCCGGTTTCGGCACGACGCTGATCGGTCTCAACTTCATCTTCCCCCAGTACCTTCAGGAAGCGATCGCGTTCACGCCAACGCTCAGTGGTCAGTTCATGTTGTTCCGGGGGTTGCCGGTCGTCATGCTCGCACCCGCGATCGGGGCCGTGCTCGGCGCGAACAAACTCGACCCGCGACTGTTGATCGCTTTCGGATTCGCCGCGACCGGCATCGGAACGGGATGGCTCGGCTTCCTGACGACGAGCGGCAGCGAATTCGGGCTCTTGGTCTGGCCGTTGATGATCGCGGGAGTCGGCACGGCCTTTCTCATCATCCCGCTCCTGACCGTCGTCATCTCGAGCGTCACCTCGGAGATGGCTCCGAAGGCGAGCGCCTTCGTCACGCTCTCCATCCAGCTAGGAGGCTCGATCTCGAGTGCCCTCGTCGTCACCATCCTCGATCAGCGGCAACGATTCCACTCGACGATCCTCGCCGGCTCGGTGACGCCGCGAAATTTCCCCGCCGCGCAGGCGATGTCGCCGGCCGGCCTTTCCGGAATCGTCCAAGCGCAAGCGTCGGTGCTCGCCTACGCCGACATCACCTATCTCATCGCGCTCGTCTCGATCGTGCTCGTTCCCTTCGTCTTCATCGTCCGCCGCCCACCCAAGGGGCGGCCGCTCTCGGCCGAGACCGGTTGATGCTCACCGACTCAGCCGAGACCCGAGCGTCCGGGTGTGCAATTATCCGCCATCGACGGCGATGAGCGAAAGCATCTGTCGTGCAGGCGTCCGCCAGTACGTCGACTCTTCGCGATCGAAGAAGTATTCGTCGTACAGACCCCGTCGCAGCGTAGCGTAATCGGCGTGCACGCGTTGGATGATTTCGTTCACCTCCCGCTCGGCGTAGCGGCGGTCGACGTCGAACCGGCATGCGAGCCATTCGAACACCACCAGCCGGTTCGTGCGCTTGGCGGGCAACACGCTGATCCTTCCATCGACGACATAGCGCTGCAGGATCTTCATCGCGCTCGCGGCGTCGATCGTGACGGGCTCTCGTCCGGGTGACATCCGGAAACCTCAGTCGACGATCGTACGAGCACGAGTGCACGGAGCCGAATCCTTCCGGCTACGCACGCGCGATGGCGCCCGGGTCGAGCACGAGGCCGGCCGGTGCGACGCCGCGAGTGACGCTCCGGCCGGAGAACGGGTCGATCGCGATCGCATAGACGGCGCCATTTCGCTCATATGACGTGATCTTGTCGACGAGTTCGTTCCAATCGTCAGAGGCCGAGAGGATCTCGATGATGACGTCCGGGCAGACCCGCCAAAACTTCGTGCGGTCGTTCGGTGAGAGGCCTCCGATACGCTCGTCCGAGATCCACGCGGCGTCCGGGGACCGCAGGGAGCCGTCGCGTAGCCGGAAGCCGGCGGAGGAGCCGAAAACCTTACCGCCCGCACGCGCCGCGAATGCGCGTAGTTGCACCGCGGCCTCGACATCACGAGGCCCGCCGTCGCTGAAGGTCGGGCTCACGAGCATCGTGCCGTCGGCTTCGAACTCGAAGCGCCAGCCTGGTGCGCGGCGCGAGAGACGAAGGATCGCGTCGTCGTCATCGGCCCGTGGAACCTCTCGCATCGCAAGCGCCATGCGCGGTCCATTCGCGAGTGAGGGCCCGGGGCCCGCGCTAGTTCTGGCGCGTGCTCTCGACGCAGACGTTCTGCGTGTCGTACGCGGTCATGCCGATCCAGCGCTCGATGTCGTGATCTTTGACCAGCACGTAGACACGGCGCTGCGGAATCGTCGTGTCGTTCGGATCGCGTTCGGGCGCGGTCGGAATCGCGATCGCATCGATGCGGATGTAGTCGCCGCTCTCGCCGAACGTCTTGGCCAGCTTCGGCTCGAGGATCGGCTGATCTTCCCAATAGCCGATCGCACCCTGCGTCGCTTTGAGCTCGCGGCGGATCGCCGAGAGCCGCGGGAACGGATCGTCGATCCGGTCCGCCATCGTCGTCACGATGCTCGCCATCGAGGTCGGCCGCGCCTCGCGCGGCGCGCAGAACGCCTCGATGTGCCCGATCGCCCCGATCTGCGGTGCGTGCGAGACGCAGCCGGCCGTCGCGAGCGCGAGCGCCCACACGGCCGCAAACCTCGGCCGTGCGGGCGATCGCCGCGTGCGCGTCACCGGCGCGTCGGTGACGGAACGATCGGCAGGGCCGTCGCGGGCGCGGGCTCGGGTGAGGCGGGCGCGGCCGGCGGCTGCGCGTTGACGGGCGCGAGGATCGTCTGCGCGGGCGGCGAGGCATAGTTGCCGACGATGTGCGGGGTGACGACGATGTAGAGATTGGACTGCGTGCGGGAGGTCGTCGTGTGCCCGAAGAGCGCGCCGATGATCGGAATGTCGCCGACGAACGGCAGCTTCGTGAAACTGCGGATCTCGTTGTCCTGGAGCAAGCCGCCGATGACGAACGACTCGCCGTCCTTGACGGTCGCGCTCGTCGTCGCCTGACGCTGGCTGATCGTCGGATAATTCTGCGAGAGTCCCGTGACCGACGACACCTCCGAATAGATGTGCGAGGTGACGAAGCCGTCGTCGCTGACGCGCGGCTGGATCTGCAGACTGACGCCGACGTTGATGTAGTTGACCTGATTCGAGGTGACCGAGCCCGCGCCCGCGACGACGACGGCCGTCAGGATCGGGATCGCGTCGCCCGTGAGGATCGAAGCCGACGTGCCGCTCTGCGCGAGGATGCGCGGCTTTGCCAAGATCTTGCCCTGACCTTTGACGACCTGGCCATAAATATTGCCCGACAGGTTCAGCGTGCCGCCGCCGGGTTGAAGATTCTTGATCGTGTAGCTGCCCTGACCGAGGGCGCCCGAGGTATTGAAATCGACGCCGATATCCTTACTTGCCGTATCGCTGAGTTCGACGATCTCGCACTCGAGGATCACGCTCTTTACCGGCACGTCGAGCCGCTCGATCACGTTCTTGAGCTGCTGCACGACGTCGGGCGGACCCGTCAGCACGATCGCGTTGAGGCGGCGGTCGATCGCGAGCGTGTCGTTGACGCGCTGCGCGAGTCCGCCCTGCGCGCCGAATTGCTGGCCGAAGTTCTGGCCCCCCGTCGAGACGCCGCCGCCGGCGTTGCCGAGGCCGCCGAAGCCGCCGAGGCTGCCGCCGATCGAGCCCGTGCCGATGTTCGTGCTTATTGGCTGGAAATTGTCATTGGAAACGACGTTCGAGCCCGGCACGAGGACGCCCGCGATCTCGCTGACGTCCGCGTACTTCAAATAGACGATCTCGGTGAGCGCGCCGAGGCCGGTTCCCGGCACCGGCGCCGCGAGCACGCCCTGCGGCCCCGCGGCCGCCTGAACGGTCGTCGGAATATTGATCGCGATCGCGTTTCCGGTCGCCCGCGCCTGCACGCTCACGGCCGAGGCGAGATGGAGCGAGATCGAGCTCGCCGCGCCCGTCTGCGCGAGCGAGATGCTCGAGACGCCGCCGCTGCCGGCGATCGTCGGCGCGACGTTCGCACCGAGCGACGTATCGTTGAAGATCAGCGAGACCTCCGCCGTGCCGGAGCCGACGACGCTGTACGTCGGGGCCGTCCCGCCGAACTGCACGACGACGATCTCCGAGCCCCCCGGCTGCGTGTCGATGTGCGCGCCCAGGAGTTGGGAGGCCGCGAACGCCGGCAGACGCACGAGCGTCAGCGCCAGCACGGCGAATGACGCTGCGAGCATACGCCGCAGAGTGGGAGGGCGGAGCATCGAACCTCTAGTCGGCCCGCTCGCGCGCGAGACCTGCCAAGGGAGGCGCGTCATTTCGTGAGGTCGTGCGCGCGAATCTGTGGATTTCCGGCCGACGACTTCACGAGAAAATAGCGCGCCGTGTAGTTGCCGCCGGGGGTCTCGATCGAGAGCGTGACCTCCGAGGTGTCATCGGTACCGTGGGCGACGAGGTTGCGAATCCGCGCATCCTTGTCGAGAATCGCCGCCTCGGGCAGATCGCTCTTCGGATCGACGAGCGTATCGCGCGCGGTTGCCTCGTCACCATTGATCAGCGCCTGCAGATATTGACGCACGATATCGGCCGAGCTCCGCGAGAACGCCGACATCGTCAGGTCGCCGGGCTGCGCTTGGACGGTCGCGACCGCGGCGACGCTCGCGACCGGCTTCGGCGTCGCGACCGGTTTCGGCGTCTCGGCGGTCGTCGCGACCGGTTTTGGCGTCGCAAGCGGCGCCGGTGCCGCGACCGCGACCGTCGCCGTTGCGGCGGAACCGGCGGCGGCGCTCGGCGCGGCGGTCGCAGCGGATCCGGCGCTCGGCGCCGGCGTCGCGGCGTGCGTCGCCCGAGGCGAGGCCGTCGCGATGCCGATGCTCGGCGTCGGCACGGGCGTCGCCAGAACCGCCGTCGCGCGGTGCGTCGGCCGTTCGGACGGCGTCGCGAGCGGTACGGCCGTCCGGAGCGGCGCCGCCGTCGCGAACGCCGGGCTCGCGGTCGCCTCCGGAGTCGCGATCGCGACGACGCCTCCGGAGGGCGTGCCGCGATGTTGCAGCACGGCGAGCGCCGCGCCGATCCCGATCCCGGCGACGACGACGCCGAGGATCAAAGCGACGAGCGGGATCGCTGAGGACGACGCCTTCTTCTGAGGGCGCCGCCGCGGAGAGTTGGGACCCGAACGCATAGGCGGTCGCAGTTCGCGGGGCACGCGAACGCGCCCCTGCGCCCCGCCTCGCGGCGCGCGGGATCGCCGCACGTCGCGCCGAAGCGTCGCCATCGTGATTCGCGTAGCGATTCCGATCGATGCCGCCACCGTCGCCCTCGCCGACAGCGATGCCTTCGCGCTCGCTACGCCGCTCCGCGTCGACGAACTGATCGAACTCGCCGTGCGCGAGAGTTGCGGTCCGCGGGCGCCGATCGAGAAGCGCGACCGTGCCGTGCGAACGACGCTCGACGGCTTCGCCGCAGGCGAGTTCCTCGTCGCAGTCAACGGCCGCGTCTTCGACTCCGCCGAAAGCGTCGTCGTGTGTTCGAACGTCGCGCGCGTTCGCTTCTTCTCACCCGAACGACGGCTGCAGAGAACCTAGCCCGTTCTCACCTAACGCGAGAGCGCGGTCGTGCTCGACCCCTGCTGGCGGCGCGTGATGACGAGTTCCGCGTAGAGCGCGTTCGGCCAGGCGAAGTCGTCGCGCGTGAACGCCTCCGGCCAATCCGCGTTGAACGATTCGTGCAGCCGGTGGTCGCCGACGTCCGAGGCCGCGATGTACCCGAGGACGCGGTCGATCTCGGTCGTATCGTCCGACGTCAGGGCCTGCATGACGAGCGAGAGCGGCCAAACGTAGCCGGGCGGCGTATGGGGACTCCCGATGCCGCGCGCGTACCGGCCGCTGTAGAAGTACGGGTTGCGCGGCGAGAGCACGAACCGCCGCGTATCTTGATAGACGGCGTCATTTTGCGGAAGATAACCGAAGTACGGAATCGAGAGCAGCGACGGTATGTTCGCGTCATCCATGAGATTCGCGTGACCGCGCCCGTCGACTTCGTACGAGTACATCTTGCCGAACCCATCGAGTTGGAGTGTCCCGTATTGTGCGATGCCGCGTTGGACCTGAACGCCGAGACCCCATGCGTTCTGCGCGTCCCGATCGTTGCGGTAGACGCTCCGCTCGATCTCGGTGAGCTCGCGCATGACGACGGCCGTGAACATGTTGACCGGGATGTTGTACTGGTAGCGCGCGGTGTCGTCCGAGGGGCGGAAGCCGGTCCAGATCATGCCGGTGTAGCGCACGGGACTGCCTTTGCCGCCATTGGCAAGATCCGGGTGGCGATAATGCGAGCGCGTGTCGTGATGCTGCTCGTCGCGCAGCGTTGCGAGCACCTTCTCGAACGCGCGGTTCACCTCGGGCGTGAAGACGGAGCGGTCGCCCGTCGCCTTCCAGTACCGGTACGAAAACCAGATCGGATAGAGGAGCGAGTCGACCTCGAACTTGCGCTCGACGACTTTGTAGTTCGACGAGAACGCATTGGCGTACGGGTCGATCAGAATGTACTTCGCTTCGCGCGCGACGACGCCGCGCAGCGTCCGCGCGATGCGTTCGTCCGAGAGCGAGAGCCCGATGTACGGCTCGACGACCGCGGCTGCGTCGCGCAGCCACTCGGCTTGGATGTCGCCGGTCGAGACGTACGTCGTCCCGTCGCGCTGGTCGACCGCGTGGCGGTTGATCGCTTCGTCGAAAGCCGTCAGATAGATCGTCTGCAGCTTCGAGGCCAGCGCCGTCGTCTCGGCGGCGGAGGCGCCGGTGTCGTTGCCCAAAACGAGCGCGGCCAAAATCAGCGCGAGCGCGCGTACGAAGAGCATCTCCTTCCACTAATCGGCAGTTCCGCGGAGAAACCCCTGCACGGCGCGCTCGCTCGGCGACGCGGAGGCCTCGGCCTCGCCGTCCTGATCGCACTCGGCTGCGCCGGCGTCGCGGTCGCGGCGGCGAGCGATCGCGGCGGCTCGCGCAGCTACGGCGTCACCGGCGTCGATACGTTCAGCATCGGCGCGGGCGACGTCTCGAGCGAAGTGCGCTTCCGCGGTACGGAGTCGCTGACGTGGCGGCCGCTCGCGCCGCCTGCCGGCGCCATCCGCTACGAGTCGAAGGTCGCGTACGCCCGCGCGGAGCAGGGCGGCTCGACCCAGGCGCACGCGCACTTCGTCTCCGACGTACTCGCATCGGGCGAGCAGCACGACCGCGTCTCGAACGATCCCGAGTTCCTCAGCGTCTTGAATCAGCCGTTCTCCGTGCGGCTCGACCTGCCGACGCTGCGCGATCTGCGCCGGTTGCGCTCGGACGTGCCGTTCGACTTTCCCTCGCCGATGACGGGCTCGCCGCTGCACGGGCGGCTGCGGCATCTCGGGGAAGCGCCGATCGATGGACACGCGGCCGTCGGCGTCGGTTTCGCGGCCGACGGCGCGATGAGCGGGGCGCTGCCGGACCGGCCGGGACTTGCGATCCGCGGCGCAATCGTGCTGCGCGGCTCGGCGTACTACGACGCCGCAACCGCGCTCCTCCTCGGCTCACAAACGACCGTCACGATCGTCGGCAACGTCTCGAATCGCGCCGGCAGCGACGCCGTACGCATCGTCTACATGCGTGCGATCCGCTCGGGGGGCCTCGCGGCGGCACCCTCGTCCGCCGTCGCGCCGTCGGAGGGCCCGACCGATCGGCCGTAGCGGCCCGGAAAGGCCGAGCGTAGCGGCCCGGAAAGGCCGAGCGTAGCGGCCCGGAAAGGCCGAGCGTAGCGGCCCGGAAAGGCCGAGCGTAGCGGCCCGGAAAGGCCGAGCGTAGCGGCCCGGAAAGGCCGAGCGTAGCGGCCCGGAAAGGCCGAGCGTAGCGGCCGGAAAGGCCGAGCGTAGCGGCCCGGAAAGGCCGAGCGTAGCGGCCCGGAAAGGCCGAGCGTAGCGGCCCGGAAAGGCCGAGCGTAGCGGCCCGGGTGTGCCGAGCGTAGGCCCCACTCGCCGGCG
>JAABUX010000069.1_pt1 | contig 166970 bp, 130 predicted proteins | sample 5561851 | NCBI WGS metagenome assembly JAABUX01 (sample SAMN10711883, study PRJNA513361) | rock metagenome | isolation source: Antarctica rocks | place: Antarctica: Victoria Land, Richard Nunatak red sandstone | collected 2016-01-03
ACGCTCCTCCAGGAGCGACTCGATGATCCCCCAGAGGCCATCGGGCAGTTCCCAGATCGTGTCGGGTGCGGGCTTCTTGGCTTTAGGTCTGGCTTGGGTCGTCATGGGTGAGTCTCATGGGTGAGGTCTCATCCATTACAACCCGACGCAAACTGCTAATCAAGAGCGGTTTTGAGATAATTTCTAAGAGGCTATCCGGTAAATAGATTGTTTCAGGGTAATAACTTGTGGCAACTAACGAATTGATCGACGTCAGGCGCAAGGTTTGGTCAAAAGTCGAAATCGTCTCAAATCGCCGAACTTTGATTCGTCGTAACTCGTTGGCATCACACCATAAGCTTCCCGGATAGCCTCTAAAGCAGGGAAGTTCAAATCAAGAAAAGACGGTGGCCGACATCAATACTGTCAGCCATCCGTCGTTTTGAGGCGACAACATCGATCTATGACTAGGTAAACCCAGCGGGGCTCATTCTAGTACGAGATTCGCAGCAATCTTCAATTACTCAACGGCGCCAAGAGTCGTCGCGGTAGAGAGCGGCATGGTGTCTGCCGCATCAGTATAGTAATAATCATTGTGGTTGGTGAAAGGGTAAGCCAGCACATAATAATAGGTGGCGTTGCCTTTGTACTGCGAGGCCGTCATGGTCGACTTACCCGTTTGCGGGCTGACCGGGTTTTCAAAAGTATAGGTGCCCGTGCGAACTCCATTGGCGTCCGTGGGGCACGTCGGCACCACGCTATCGGAATCGATCAAAGTCCCTTGCCCAACGGTTGGAGTGTTGGGGGCAGTGCCGTCACCGTTAGCGTTAGGTTGTTGCCAAACGTATTGAACCATAACCTTGCCGAGCGGGAACTCCGTCTTCGCAAAGCTGCCGTTGCCAGCGTAATTGATTGGAGCGTTCGGCGCGTATTGTTGTCCCTTTGAAGGGGCCGTAAGGTTGATCGTCATGGTCGTCTGTGCTGAAGCCTGCGAAGCGAGCATGAGCAGAGCGATGAACGCGGTGAGAAACATCTTGAGACTGCTAGACATGTTGATGGCCTCTGAACGACGTCGAGTTTGAAAAAATACCAGACAGCCTGGTACTATCCCTGAATGGCAGGTTCGTCGACATGCACGATATTTCAATTGCATTAGTCGTTCCACGAGATTTGTTCCCCCCCATTACGACTTCCGATCGCACGCCAAACTTCCAAACTGATCGAGTCCCTGAAGTAGCGGCAACTCCCGTCTCCCAACAGCGTATTGGCTCCGTGACTATGAAGACTGCTAGCTGTCCATGCTCCAATCTGATAGCCCGTCCCATTAAGGCAAGAATGGTCGTTGATCGGCAAAACATGGTTGTAAAGCGATAATCCAAGTTCGCCATGAAACAAATTATTGCCCTTTCGAATCAACGAGTCGCGGGCCTGTGATGGGTCTAAATCATGGCACTCCGAAGTGAATTGCTCGAGTTGATCGGCCCCGGGGTACTTTTGTTGCGTTTGATAGACGATACGGCTGGCCACCTGTTGGCCTGATGGGTTGTATCCCGTCACCCACTCGCTAATCATCGCGGTGTTTCCCAGCCCATCAGAGAAGTCTCGTGAGCTTGTGATGACACCAGGAGGAAACATGAAAGCACCATTCTCCCCATATTTTTGCGACCCAGACCCTCGGTTGCCAGCGTAGCTAGTCCATCCTAGCGCGCCTCGGACGGAAACCGGGTTGTCCTCGGGGCACACCAGCGTGGCAATCGAAATCGGATGGCCAACCGATCCCAAACCGTTATAAGGACCTAAGGTAAAATTGATGCTATTGTATAACGTTGATTGCTCCATGTATGGTAGAAGTGCCGAAAACACCGAAAACCCGTACTTATTCTGAGCCGGCGGAAATGACTCATTGACTCCGTGATAATTCGCGAGGCCAATGCCTACCTGTTTCAAGTTGTTCTGGCACGCCAGCCTGCGTGATACCGCACGGGCCGCCGACAAGGCAGGAATCGAGATCGCAATGAGCAAGCCGATCACGCCGATTACGGTAAGGATCTCGATCAAAGTGACTCCGATACGTCGCGGGCTATTCATGATTCTACCTAGAGGTTCATCTGGTGTTAATGACGATTTCAGGAAGTTCCCGCTCTTGATCGAAAAACTTCACGACACCGGCGCCATCTTCGACGACCAGAGTTTTGCTCACCAATGTTTTGAGGTGATAAACACCTGGAATGGCTGGTGTTTCAATAAAACCAGACAATACGTAGGTTGACTTTTCGCGGCCGTTAGGCTGAGGCCGACAGCTACTGTAAATTTTTCCGGAGCTATCCATAAGCGTCACAGTCAAGGAGGTGGGCAAGTCCTCGGCGGCACTTGAATCAATCGATGCTGTTACCTTGATTCGCTTCTTTGGCCTGAACGTTTTTACATCCGTACCAATCACAATAGTCGGCGCAATCCACTCTTTTCCCGGTGGAATAGCGAGTGTCTGACTCTTCACAGAAGTTGGAGGAGGCAAAACAAACGTCAATTCAGATTTGTTTCCGCCGCAACCAGAAAGCATGACGGTTGCGAGGCGAAGAAGTATCAATCGCATCTGCATTTTAAATGAGCCTTTCATATTCGTTATCGTTAACAAAAGCATTGGGTTACTAATTCCAAACCTGATCTGAGCGTTAAAAGCAGATGATATAGAAACTCATCGCGAATCTCAAGACGATTTACAATAGGATTAAGTATTTTAATACAATCTTCAACTCCGGCCATATCATCCATTTTGTCTAGCTTAAAACGGGGTGTCGATTTGAGTCTTTTGTAAATTATTTATTCGAATCTTTGTCGACTCAAACGAACGGCGGAAAGTGTCCAGACGAGCGTTTGCGTTGTAATATGAGTTTGAAGAAGGGAAAAGGGGACAAAGAAGGGAAAAGGGGCACAAGAAGGGAAAAGGGGACATTCAAGATTTCATAATGTCTCCTTTTCCCGCCCTCAAGACAATCGCCGAAGCCGTCGGCCTCCGCTCGCTCGCTCGACCGGGGCGTCTGGGCGGGTTAAACTCGGACCAAAGGAGCGAGCATGACCATTACGACTTTCGAGACGATGGAAGATGTCTTGGCCCGACTTGGCGGGATCGCGCCAAGCAGGGTCCGAATCAAGCCCCAGCCCGGCACGGCCACCGAAGAAGACTTGATCGAGGCGAACGAGAAAAAGTCCACCATCTACGAGTTGGTCGATGGCGTTTTGGTGGAAAAAGGGATGGGCTACACGGAATCGGCATTGGCCCTCGCCCTCGCGGGCTACCTCCGAGCGTTCGTCATCCCTCGCAATCTCGGGATCGTCTCCGGGGCTGATGGAATGATGCGGCTCTTTCCCGGTCAGGTTCGCGTCCCGGACCTCGGTTTCGCCTCTTGGGATCGCATTCCTGGTCGTCAGCGGCCGAAAAAACCGATTGCCGGGTTTGCCCCCGACCTGGCGATCGAGATTCTCAGCCGATCTAACACCAAAGCGGAGATGGCTCGCAAACGACGCGATTACTTCGCCGCTGGAGTCCACCTCGTTTGGGAGTTCAACCCAAAAGTTCGGACCGTGACCGTTTATGATGCTCCCGAACGGTCAACGGTGCTCGACGCTTCGATGACCTTCGATGGGCGCGATGTCCTGCCCGGTTTTGAACTGCCACTGGCGGACCTGTTCGCGGAGTTGGACCGGCAAGGCGGGTGATCCACGAGCGATCGATTTAGGCGTGACTCGGCCTTGCCGAGCGGTGGTCGCGTCTTCTAGAGTGGGGGGCGCTGGGTCGGATTGGGGTGATCCGGGGTTGCGGCGGGTGGTCGGGGAGTCTTTGGCGTGGCGGGAACTCGGATCGCGACGGTTTCGGGCATCCGAGGGTTGGTGGGCGATGGGCTGGACCCTTCGGTCGCGGGCGACTTCGTGGCGGCCTATGCCTCGGGGCAAGGCGAGGGGCCGATCGTGGTCGGGCATGATGGGCGGGTCTCGGCGCCGATCTTCGAGGGGGCGGTGGTGGCGGCGCTCCGAGGGTGCGGGCGGGATGTCCTCCTGGCCGGGCCGGTGGCGACCCCGACTTTGGGTCGGCTCGTGGTCGACCGAAGGGCGGCGGGCGGGGTGCAAATCTCGGCTTCGCACAACCCGCCTCAATATAACGGTTTGAAGTTCTTCCAGCCGGGGGGGATGGTGCTCGGGCCGGTCCAGGGGCGGGCGATGCTCGACCGTTGGGAGGCTCGCAAGTTCGGCTGGGCGGCGTGGGATCGGTTGGGGCGGCTTGAGCCGATCGGCGACCCGGACTCGAACCACCTGGCGCTCGTCCTGGGCACGGTCGACGTCGAGGCGATCCGTCGCCGGAAATTCGTGGCCGCGCTGGATGCTTGCCACGGCGCCGGGGGGCGGCTCGGCGAGGCTTTGTTGCGGGCGCTCGGGGTCGAGGCGATCGTCCTGGGGGGGCAACCCGACGGGCGGTATGAGCATCCGCCCGAGCCGACCGAGGCCAACCTCCGGCGGTTCAGCAAGGTCGTGGCGGCGATGGGGGCGGCGATCGGCTTCGCCCAGGACCCCGACGCCGACCGGTTGGCGATCGTCGACGAGGCCGGGAGTTACATCGGCGAGGAACTGACGCTGGCCCTGGCGGTCTCGCACCGGTTGACCCAGGTGGTCGGCCCGGTGGTCCTGAACCTCTCGACGTCTCGGACGACCGAAGACCTCGCCGGTCGGTTCGGCTGCCCGGTGATGCGGACGCCCGTCGGCGAGATCCACGTCGTCGAGGCGATCCAAGGGGTCAACGCGGTGATCGGCGGCGAGGGGAACGGCGGGGTGATCGACCCCCGCGTTGGGTTCGTTCGGGATAGCTTCGTGGCGATGGCCCTGGTCCTCGACCTGATGGCCCGGACCGGCGAGCCGGTGTCGTCGCTGGTCGCCGCCTTGCCCCGGTACTCGATGGTCAAGGACCAGTATCCTCGACCGGTGGGGACGGGGGCGACACCTTTCGAGCCTTCGGGGTTGTTCGACCGGATCGCCGCAACTTACCCCGAAGCCGAGGCGGATCGCCGCGACGGGCTTCGGCTCGACTGGGCGGATCGACGCTGGGCGCACGTCCGGGTCAGCAACACCGAGCCGATCGTCCGGGTGATCGCCGAAGCCTCCGACCACGCGACGGCCCGGAGCCTGGCCGACGCCTTGGGGCAAGTCGTGGCGGATCAAGGGGGGTCGGCTTGATGGCCTCCGCCTGGCCCAGCTTCGACCGCGCGCCCGCCGTCGCCTTCCTCGACGTCGACGGGACGCTCCTGGCCGAAACCACGACCTATCTGTTCGCCCGGATTCTCAGGCGACGCGGGCTGATCCGCCGATCGTTCCTGCTCCGGGCGCTCTACCACGGGTTCCAGCACAAGCTGGGACGGCTCGACTACGGGCGGCTCGTCAACTTCGGGCTCCAGAATATCGCCAACATCCCGGTCGTCGAGTTGGAGCGGATCGCCTACGAGAACTTCGTCGAGTACGTCCGCCCTCGGCTCTATGTCGGGGTGGTCGACCACCTCAACGAACTCCGGATGCGGGGGACCGAAGTGGTTTTGTTGTCGTCGTCGCCCCGGATCGTCCTGGAACCGCTCTCGATCTATCTGGGATGCACCGATACGCTGACGACCCCGGTCCGAATCGAACGAGGCCGGCTGGTCGGAATTGCCGACGGGCCGCCATGTTATGGCGAAGGAAAATTATACTGGGCCCAGGAATGGGCGAAAGCCCGACAGATTGCGATGGACGACGCGGCGGCTTACGCCGATAATTGGTCGGATCGCGCCTTGTTGGGGCGAGTGGGGCGTGCCGTGGTCGTCCACCCGCACCGCAAGCTCCGGCGGCTGGCCCTGGAGCGAGGGTGGAGCATCGTCCACCCTCGACGCCCCGAGATTTCGCCCACCTCGAAACGGCGATCGGAATGATCCTGGCGAATTTTCTCGGTCGGACGTCCTATGATTCAGGAAGCCGTCGGTTGGGACATCACGGCGAACGGAACCGATGCTGATCGCCGAGCGGGAGTTGACCTTCACATGATGCACGACCCGAAACCAATCTCGAAGAGTCTCCGATCGAGCCGAGCCAGTGCCATGGCGCTGGTCATGGGTCTGGCCGCGCTGACGGCGCAGGCCACCGAGTCGGAGTTGGTCCACGACATCCAGCGCTACTGCGCGGTCTGCTGGCGGAACGCCCGGCTCGACCCTGGCCTGTGGGACGACTGCACCCAGGAGGTTTGTTGCCGGCTGCTCGGCAAGGCCCGGGCCGGCGAACTCGACCTCAACCTCGTCCTGGCCGACGACACTCTGGAGCGCCGCGAGCTGGTCCGGGCGATCGACATGGTCCGCAAGCGGGTCCAGCGGGCCCGGAAGTACCAGCCGCTCGACGAGCGGTTGACCCCCGGCCCCGACCTCGACCGTCGCCACCGCGACCGCCAGGAACTCGGCGAGGTCCTCGAAGCCGCCCGACGCGACGTCTTGACCCCGCGTCAGGACCAGATCGTCGAACTCTGGACCCGAGGCTGGACCGTGCCCGACATCAGCCGGTCCCTCGGCCTTCCCCCGGCTCGGGTCAGCGACGAGAAATACAAGGCACTTCGGAAGCTCGAACGTCACCTCGCCGACCGCCGAGACGACCTCGACCTCCCCGCCGAGCCGGTCGTCTCGCCGCCGTCCGCCCGCCAGGTCGGCTGATTGCGTCCGACCGATCGATCGAAACGCGGTCGGCTCGACCCGAGGGGGAGCCGACCGCGTTTCGTTTTGATGGGCCTCGCCGGATCACTTGGCTTGAATGCCGGCGATTCGTGCAGCCCGGGGTGTCGTCCTTGGGGTAGAAGTAGAGGATGACCACCCGCCCCCTGAGCGCCGAGAGCGTGGTTGGATTCCCGTCCTGATCGTTCAAGGTGAAGTCGGGGGCGAGCTCGGCATCGTCGGCTCCTTCGAGGCAAACAAGGGTTGATCTTGGGTGTCCGGCGCCCCCATCCTACCAGCCGCCCGCTTCGTTTCTTCCCTTTTCTCGTCGAACTCCCCAAGGGAACCCCCCGGACGATGGCATGGATTCCTCATCTGATGGTCCTGGATGACGACCCCCGGGTCTTGGAGTCGTTGATCCCGAGCTTCGCCGCCGACCTCGCCTCGGGCCTGGCCCGGACCCCGGGCGCCTCCGAGCCGATCCGCCGCGGCGACCCGACCACCAGGCCGGCCTCGATCAAGGTCTCGGCGCACGGCTACGACAGCACTCGGCTCGAGTCGTACCGCTTTCGACCGCCGCACCACCTCCACCTCCACCTGGTCCGCGAACGCGGCGGTCGGTTCGACCTGGCGCGCCGACTGCTCAACGAGCAGCTTTTCGCCGTGGTCGCGTCGGACTTGCGGTTCTCCGACGACGCGGGCGGCCTCCGCGCGGGCCAGCTTTTCGTCGACGAGGCGACGCGGGTCCACCCCGAGATCCAGGGGCTTTTGTACTCGGCCTACCCCCGCCCCGAAGGATTCCCGCTCGACCGATTCCTCCGCAAAGGGGGCGACGGGTCGGGCCCGGCGGCGTTGGCCGAGGCGGTGATTCGCGCCTTGGCCCGGTTTTTGGGCGAACCGGCGGTCGCGGCCTTGTCGGGCACGGTCGCCGAGGTGGGCTTGATCTATCAGTCCGAGGCGTTCGGCTCGACCTTGGCGCAGTTGTTCGACCTCGCCCGGTTGTTCGGGACCGACCCCCAGGCCGTCGCCCGACCGGCGATCGGGGTCCGGGGGCGGCGACCGCTCCCGTGCTTGCTCCTCGACGGCGGGAGCGGGACGGGGAAGCGAGGCTTGGCCGAGGTGTTTCGCGCGGTGTCCGACCGCCGGAAGGCGGCGATGACGGTGGCCTCGTGCAACGAGCTGACCAACGAGACCTTGCTCCGGAGCATCCTCTTCGGCCACAAGCGGGGGGCGTTCACCGACGCCCGCGAGGACCGGCCCGGCCTGGTCAGCTCGGCGGGCAAAGGCTTCGTCCTCCTCGACGACTTCCACCGCCTGCCCGACTCGTGTTCGAGCATCCTCCACTCGTTCCTCGAAGACGGCGAGTTCAGCCGACTGGGCGAAGAAGAAACCCGACGACAGGCCGAGTCCGCCGTGATCCTCACCGTGGAAACCGAACCCTGGGTCGAGCGGAGGCGATTGGGCCACCTCCCCCTGGCGTTCCTGGCCCGGGTGGAACGGCTCCCGCTGATGATCCCTCCGCTCCGCGACCGCCCCGAGGACATCGAAGCCCAGGCCCGATGGCTGACGCGGGCGGTCTCGACCGAGCTTGGCGTCGACGTCGAGCTTTCCGACGACGCCTTGGCCCACCTCAAGGCCCAGCCGTTCCGCGACAGCAACAGCCGGGAACTCCGCAACGTCATCGAGCGGGCGATCCTCCGACACGGCCGAGAGCTGGATCAACTCGACTGGTCACACCTGCAACCGTTCTTGACGGTGGCGACCCCCGCTCGCGCCGGGTCGTCCCCCAAGCCCTCGGCGCCCGCCCTGCCCTCTCCCCTGCCACAAACACCGGGCGCACTGGACTGGCAGCGTCGGCTCCGGTCCTTGGCGGCGAAGATGCTGGCCAAGGGGCTGGCGACCCCCCTCGAAGTCGCCGAGGCCCAGGTCGACCACCTGTTCGACTCGGCGATGCCGCCGGTCTGGAACGCCCTCGAAGCGGCCAGGACCGGCCTCGACGCCCAGGCCCCGTTCGACCGACCGATCCCATTGCCGCTCTGGGAAGACCTCTGGCGCTGCTTCGCCGTGTCGAGGCTCGGCGGACCCACCCCCGCCGAGCGCACCCTCGGCATCCCGGCCAACACCCTCCGCCAATGGATCAACGACCGGGAGTCGCGGTGAAATTCGAATTGGGCCACGGATGGAACACGGATGAGGAAGTAGAAAAAAAGTCTTATCCGTGTTTCATCCGTGGCTAATAATCTCAGGCTCCGACCGGTTCGAGTTCTCGCTCGACGGGGGCCGGTTCGGCGGGGGCCTCGGCCTGGGCGGGGGGAAGGTCCGCCGAGGCGGTGAGCTTTCGCTGGGTCGGGTCGCCCATCGCCACGGGCCAGATCAGGAATCCGCCTCGCCAGTTGGATTGGTATTCCCAGACGCCGTAAATCCCTTTGCCTTCGTTGTAGCCCGAGTAGTCGATCGAGTGCTGGCGGAGGTAGGTCTTGGCCCAGTGGCATCGGCCGTTGTCGAGGTAGTATCGCCCCGAGATCGCGAACTTGCCGACCCGGTCGCGCCCCGCCCCGGCCATGATCCCGTCTCGGAACGTCAGGTCAAGCTCCATCCAGTGCCGCTCGGGCGTCCCGGGCTGGAGGAAGAACCCGGTCCAGGGGCCTGAAGGGAACCTCGAGTCGGTCTCGGTGATCGGCGGCTGGTCGTCGCCTCGGGGGTCGGTTGGTTCCATCCTGTTCGCCTTGTGCGCCTTCGGTCGATGGCCGAGAGTCGGATGATGACCCCCCCATTCGCCCTGGGAGGGTCGAGCCGAACCGATCCGCCGAGCCGTTCAATAAACCCGCCAGCCCACATTACCACGGATCGAACGGCCCGGACCAGAAGTCCGCCGGTGGAATCGGGGCCGAAGGTCTGGGGTGACCAACAACCAATCACCGGGCGATGGTCGCGACCCGGAACGTATGCGGGCCGGGGCTGGTGGTCGAGGGGAACTGGTAATAGTGGGCCACGGCGTCTTTCCCTTCGAGGGTGAAGCCGGGTTCTTCGACGACATGGAGCCGGGTCCGGCGGTTGGCCAGGGGTTCGACCTTGCGGAGCGTCCAGCCGTGGCAGGTCCCGTCGCCGTGGCGGATGATCAGGGTCCGACCGACGAGATTGGGGCGGTCGGGGAGCGCGGCGTCGGTCTCGAACCAGCCTCGACTTTCGCCCGAGTTGAACCGGGTCGCGGCGAGGATCTTTCCCGAAACGACCGGCTGGCGGACCGCCACGCCGCCCAGGCTCGCGACCGTCCCACCGGCGATCATCAGCTCGTCGCGGTGGGCCCGGACCACCCGGGCGTCGGTGGCGAGGTCGCGGCCGTCGGCGAGCTGGGTCTTGCGGATCGTCCCCGGCTTGAGGTTGACCGCCAGGTGCTCGGGGCCGTCGGGGGTTTCGAGGTAGAGGATCACGAAGCCGGGCGTGTCGTTCATCCGGCCCACCTTGGTCAGGTTGCCGCCGCTCGAAGCCCCGAGGGTGGGGTCGACCACCGTGACGAAGGTGGATTCGAGCGGGCCTTCCTCCGTTTGCCGGCGACGGACCACCAGGGACGACCCCCTCGGCTCGTCCTCGGTGGGTTTCCGGGGGGTCGAAGCGGTCACGACCTCGTAGGGGGCGTCGTCGAGCAGGTGGAGGCGGAACACGGCCTTCGAGGCTTCGTGCCACTCGGCGATCAACGGGCGATTCGCCCAGGCGTGCCGCATCCGGCTGAATTCGCCGTAAGCCTGGACGAACCAGCGTCCGTCGTCGGCCTTGGCGGTTTCGAGGAAGGGGATCGACGCGGATAACAGCGACTCCGGCCCCGGCTTGGTCGCGATCGAGGCCAGCCATCGGCCGTCGGACGACGGAGGCCCGTGGAAGAATTGGTCGTGCCTCGACCCGCCTCGGACCTCGAAGACCGACACGGCGTATCGGGTCTTCTCCCCCGAGCAGACCACGACCGTCTGCCGGTAGCCGCCGGGCGAAGTCGTTCGAGGATACGCCCGAGGGTCGTCCTGCACGGCCACCTGGAAGTCGGGGTCGGCGGCGAAGAAGACGAAGTCGCCCCCCAAGGCCGGCTCGCGCATCAGGATCGGGGTTTCGCGCTGGTTCAACTCATCCACAACGACGGTGTTGTGGCTGGCCGACGCCCGGTCCCAGCCGTCGAGACGAGGGGGCGCGTCGTCGAGGTCGCCGAGGACCGTTCGACCGCCGATGGCGACCCGGAGCGCCTGCCGCCTCGACCGGCTCGAACCGAACGAACCCATCCCCCGAAGCTCGACGTCGAGGGCGTCGCCGTCCTGCCCGACCCCGAGCCGGGCCAGCCCCGACCCGCCCAGCAGCGCGGGCCGCCGCGAGTCGTTCGCCACCCCCGTCGCAGGCCAGGCGACCCGCTGGACTTCGACGCTCGACGCTTCCAAGGTGGCCGACGCCCCCGCGGCGCGGGCCAGGCCGACCATCGGGATCAAGTCGGCCCCCGACCGACCCGACAACGACCGCCGAGGTTTGCTCGAAGCCAACGAGGGGTCGGCGTCGCTGCCGTCATCATCGAGGAGGCGACCGATCCAGCCATCCAGGAGGCCAAGCACCCGGCGATGCGTCGGGGCGTCACCCCCTCGCCAGAGGCCGTCATAAAAGAACCCGCGCTGGGCCAGGGTGTCGAGCCGACGACCGGCTTCGGCGATCAGAGTTGGCTCGCTCAAAAGCCGACCGACCGCGAGCAAGCCGCGATCGACCTGGAGCGCCTGCTCGTTGACCTCCTCGGGCTGGTTGCGGGCGAAGTGGGCCGAGGCCCGGAACAACTGGTCCTCGATCGTCCGCGCCGGTTCGGGATCTTTGAGGAGCCACCCCGCCTCGGCGAGCGCCGGGTCGTCGCGGATCAAGGCGTAGGCGAGCACGAGGTTGATCGGGACGTCGAGGCTCCCGGTCCAGTCCCACTTCGCCGTCATGTAGCCACGGCGATAAGGCGGCGGCTGATTCGAGGGTTCGAAATACTTGGGTCGCCCCGGCTGGTCGAGGTGCAGGGCGTATCGAGGGTAGACCTGGGCGAAGCGGACCAACAAGACGCTCGCCAGCTTCGCGTCGTTGGGATCTCTGGAAGCTTGAGGGCGGGAGTGGTGACGTACAGCGGCGTAAAAGGCGGCTTTGGCCAGGAACTCGCGAGCCTCGTAGTCGCGGCGGGCACGCAAGTAGAGGCGCTCGTCGGGGACCTGCTGGGTCTCGGCCTCGGGGACGTGGTACGGGTATTTATGGAAGACCCCGCTCGCCACCTCGATGCTTTCCTCGGGGATCTTCTTGTCTTTATCCTTGGCGGGCACCGAATCGTTGGGGAATGACCCGGCGCACTTCCGGCAGACGACCACGTCGGGCTTGCGGATCGACCAGGACAGGGGGTCGGCCAACTCGGGGGCGCCGCAGGCGGGGCATCGGCAGTAGCGGAGACCGGCCTGGGTGGGCACGAGGTCGGCAAGCGCCTTAGGGTCGAGCCTGCCGAGCGCCTCGGCGTCGGGGCTGTTCCAGAACCGGGTTTGCCAATCTTCGGGCGGCAAGAACCGCTCGAACCAGGGGACTTTTTCGCCTCGGGCCTCGACCGCCCAGCCCAGGGTCACCAGGACGAACCCGGCGACGCAACCTCGAACCCGACAACTCACCGGCATCGTTCCCATGGTTCGGGGTCCATCCCCTGCTCTTTGAAAGAGGCTTCGATCAACCCGAGATCACCGAGGCGCCCCGGAGCGGGACGGCCTCCACCGGGCCGACTTGCTCGTCGTCGCCGACGGCGAGCGCCTTGCGTCGGACCCGGGCCAGGGCCAGGAGCGGTTCGCGGTGTTCCTCGCAAGCCAGGCCGTAGTTCTTGAACTCGCGGAGCGGCCCGTAGCTCCAGGACGCGGCGATCTTCACGACGGGAGGCCAGTCGCAATCGGCCATCGAGCAGGCCGGGGCATAGCGGAAGCCCAACTCCAGGTCGGTCGAACCCCACATCGCCGGCTCCTTGAGGAGTGAATCCTTGGCCACGGATGAACACGGACGAAGCACGGATCAATTCCCGCCTTCAAGCTCTTGTCCGTGCCAGATCCGTGTTCATCCGCGGCCCAATTCGATCGAGTCGAGGATGACGTATCGACCGCGATCCTAATCCAAACCTCTCCCGGCGCGAAGCGAAGTCCCCGCTTGGATCGAACCCCCTCGGAATCCGCGACGGGCCTCCCTCAAACAAACTGAGCGGCCACGAAAACCAGAAAATCCAAGGATTCGGACGGACCCAAAGCGGACTTTCCGGGCAGTATAACCAGGAACGCAAGCAGACCGCTGGAGGGGGAGGAACGATCATGCGGGTCGGCACCGAGTCACGGATTCACGAAGACCTGGCCCGGCTTTTCGGGCGAGGCGCGGCGTCCGGCGAGGATCGGGTCTTGCTCGATCGCTTCCGAGGCGACGGCGATCAGGCCGCGTTCGCGGTCCTGGTCGAGCGTCATGGCCCGATGGTCCTCGGCGTGTGCCGCCGTCGACTCGGCAACTCGCACGACGCCGACGACGCCTTCCAGGCCACGTTCCTCGTCCTGGTCCGAAACGCCGGGCGCCTCCAAAACGCCGATCGGTTGGGACCTTGGCTCTACGGGGTGGCCAGCCGGGTTTCCGGCAAGGCCCAAGCCCGGAAGCTCCGCCGCCGCGAGCGCCCTCAGATCCCGGGCGACGATCCCATCGCCCGCGAAGGGCCGACGACTGACTTGATCGACGTCAAGCCGATCCTCGACGCCGAGCTGGCCCGAGTCTCAAGTAAGCTCCGCGACGTCGTGATCCTCTGCCTCCTAGAAGGCTTGACCGCCGAGGAAGCATCCGACCAGCTCGGCTGCCCGCTCGGGACGGTCAAGAGCCGCCTCGCCCGGGGCCGCGAAGCCCTCCGCGACCGCCTGACCCGTCGAGGGGTCACCCCCGCCGTCGGATTCGCCACCACCTCGGCCCTGTCCACGTCCCCGGTTCCCGGATCGTTGCTCCGAGCGACCCTGGGCACGATCACCGGCACTTCGCCGGGCATCGCGCCGGGAGTCGCCACCCTCTTGAGAGGAGTCGCACCCGCCATGATCTCGAAAACGACCGTCATCACTTCGCTGATCCTGGGAGGGATCACCCTCGCCGGGCTGGGTACGGCGACCTGGATGAAGCCCCCCGCCGTGGCGCAACAGCCCGTCCCCGTCCAGCATCAACCCATAGATCAGACTTCCCCGGAGCAACGATTGCAGGAGGAGTCGATGGACCACATGAAATCGCTCATGCTGGCGTTTCAGAATTATGAGAGCCTCAACGGCCACCTGCCTCCCGTCGCGTTTTACGGGGCCGATGGTCAACCCAAGCTGAGCTGGCGGGTCATGCTCTTGCCGTATCTCGAAGAAAGGGCTTTGTTCAAGGAGTTCCATCTGGATGAGCCGTGGGACAGCGAGCACAACCAAACTTTGATTGCACGAATGCCATCGGTCTTCCGAACGCCCGACTCCCCAACTCCCGAGGGCGAAACTCGGTTTCGAGGATTCACGGGTCAAAGCACGTTGTTTGAAGGCGCCAGGGGCTTCGGTTTTCGAGAAGTTTACGACGGTTTAAGCCACACGGTCGTCATCGCATCGGCGCGGAGCCCGATCGTTTGGACGCAGCCGGGGGAACTTCCGTTCGCGTGGGACCAGCCGCTTCCGCTCCTGGACAACAGCAATCCAAACTGGTGCCTGACCGGGTTGGCCGACGGTTCCGCCTTGTATGTGCCATCCTCGAACGACTCGTTATTGCGACGTTTGATTACTCGGGCAGGAGGCGAGGTCATCGACTGGCCGGTCGAAAGGAAAGCAATGGCCGCGATTCAACCGCCGGCTCCCTATGCCAAACCAACCCCACCGCCAACCAGCCCCGACCCGACCGGACCTGGATCGCAGGTGTCCATAACAATCGAGCAGCGTCTCCAGAAGATCGAGGAGAAAGTCGACCGGTTGCTACAAAAATTCGAGTCGAAACCCGGGGGTGGAAAGCCTTGATCGGTCTGGCAAATCGCAACGCAGGCCAAACCTGGAAGTATCCCCCCAACAATAAATCGCTGTCGAGAGTAAGAAAGCCCGAAGCCGAAAGGTTTCGAGCTTTCTATTTTGGTGGCAAGGTGGCCGAATGGCTGGTGTGCCGCACCGGCCCTAGTCCATAGTTTGAGTCCAGTCAACTCGCGGTTGCCGGATCGGGTTCGTTCTGCCACGGTCCTCGGTCGACCTCGATCGCCCGGTCGGATGGGTGGGGCTTCGGTCCGGTCTTGATATAGGATGTAACGTCTTGAAACGTGTCAGAATCAGCCAATTGATGCTCTTCGTCGCGCTGGTCGCCGTCTTGATTTATGCAATAGATTATGGAAGAGTGTTCATTTACCATTTAGGATACCGGGAACCAGGATACCCTTTTTCCCTCACGGCGATGGAACGATTCCACTTCAGGCCGCCGTCCCCACCAACCATCTTCGTCAAGGTGCGATACGGAAACATCACCATCTTGCCGCACGATGATCGGTCGGACGATGACCGGGCGGTCACCGTCGACGTAATAAAGTCGGTCGTCTCGCGGATGCGACAAGACTCGGGTGCAATCGACGGGGCGCTGATTACGAAGCGTTACGATGCGGCAAACAATTCGATCCACATCGAAGCGAAATTGGGTCCAACCGTCGCTCCAGCCAGCGTGGACCGGGCCACCGGGTGGGCTCGGTACAATGCGGACGTCACGCTTCACGTCCCCGACGGGTGCAAATTCGCTTTGAGGACCGAGGAGGGTGATATCTCGATCGGGCTGGGTTACGACACGGCTCGTCGTCCTGTCGTCCGGCCGATCAGGGCCGGTTCCATCGAAGCGACGACCTTCGGTTCGGTGTGGAAGACTATTACTATTAATATCAAGAATGATGAATGCATTGTTGATGTTGTGTCGAAGAATGGTCCCGTCAAGGTAACGGTCGTCAAGTAGGATTCAGTTCGAGTCGGTTTCCCACAAAACGATTACAAACCAGGCGAGTCGGCTTGCGGTGTGCGAGTCGAACCTTCGGCTTCCTCGGCTCGATCCGAGATGCGGTTGCCCGATTTCTGGGGATCTGCTACGGTTCGTGGCCGACCTCGATCATTCGATGGGTAGGTCAATTCAATCGTCCAGGCAAGGAAGTGTAGCCTCGCGAATGAACGGGTCCGACCGACCGATCTGGTTCGCGGGCGACCTGGGCGACCCGGATGCGTGGGCGATCGCCTCGGCGCTCCCTTCGAACTCGACCCGGATGATCGACTGCCCCGGCGACTTGCCGCTCCGATGGCCGGGGGTGGGCGACGCCTCGCCCCGGGTGGTGGTCGTCCACCGAGGGGTCTTGGGGGCGACGGACGGTGAGCGGCTGGCCCGGCTCCGGGGTCGGCTCGGCGGTTCGAGGAGGATCATCCTCGGCGTCGGCCCGCAAATCCGATATGCCGACATCGACCGCTGGTCGCGCTGGGTTGACGTCGTGTTGCCCGAGGCGGTGGCGGTGGAAACCATCGTTCGCCATGTCCAGATCGCCGAGCCGATCTTGATCGGTCCCCTTCAACCTGGTTCGTCCCAATTCCGCCGGGCGGTGGCGGTGGCCAGCATCAATTCCGAACTCCTCGCGAGCTTGGCGGCGATCCTCCGGTCGAGCGGCTACGAGGTGGTCGAACGGGTCCGACCCGAGGATTCGGGCGGGGTGGCGACCGTCTGGGACGTCCCCGTCCTCGAACCGGGCTGGCGCGACCGGTTGGCGACGGTGGCCGCAACCCACCCGGTGTTGGCTTTGATCGGGTTTCTCGACCGATCGACCGCGAATCTGGCCAGGGCTGCTGGGGCGTCGGCTTGCCTGGATCTCCCTTGCGACCTCGCCGACTTGGTGATGGCCGTCGACCGGATCAGCGGGATTCGCCGCGACCTGGGGCACCAAACCCCGCCCTCCCCGATGAGGGGGACGGTCAAACCCATCGGCAAACCGAGGGGTTGACCTTTGGATCGATTCCTCGAGGAAAGTCTAGGCTTGGCATCATTTTTGGCTCCACTCAGGTCCGGGCTGACTCGGGGTTCCTTCTTTTTCGGGCGATCGACTCATCATGGCCAACGCTTCGACCCGCAAAGGACCGACTTCTGCGTCCGACTCCGGTTCCCCTTCGATCACGAATAGCCGGGAACTCAAGGACCTGACCCGGACCATCCAGCGGAGCGCGGGGTTCCCCGAGGTCCTGGCCGCCCTCAAGAACAACCGGAGCGCCACGATCGACGGCGCCTGGGGTTCGGCGGGGCCTTTGACGGCGGCGGCGCTGGGCTTGCATGCGCCGAAGACCTTGCTGATCGTCATGGCGCATGGGGCCGATGTTGATGACTTCCGCGATGATGTGGCGACGTTCGCCGGGATGACGCCCGAGGTGTTCCCGGCCTGGGAGAAGCTCCCTCGCGAGGCCGGGCCGGGCGACGAGGTTTTCGGGCGACGTCTCCGGGTGGTCAAGGCGCTCCGAGGGGCGAATCCCCCTCGGTTTGTCGTCGCGCCGATCCAGGCGTTCTTGCAGCCGGTCCCGACCCCCGAGGTCCTGGCCCGGTCGTCGAAGACGCTCAAGGTGGGCGACTCGATCCAGGTGGAAGACCTGGCGGGGTGGCTGGTTGATAAAAAGATGAACCGGGTCGAGGTCGTCGAAGTGGCCGGCGAGTTCAGCCTCCGAGGCGGCATCCTCGACGTCTTCCCGCCCGACGCCTCCGACCCGATCCGCGTCGAGTTCTTCGGCGACGAGGTCGAATCCATCCGCTCCTTCGACGCCGACTCGCAGCGCTCCTTGGGCAAGCTCGACCGGGTCGATTTGACCGTCGTCCCCGCGTTCGACGACGACGTGTCCAGCTTCGGTCATGCCGCCGACGCCTTCCCCGAAGGGACCTGGGTCGCCCTGGTCGAACCGTCGGATTTGAGGGACGAGGCGAAGCACTACCTGGGCCGCGCCGAAGACCCGACGGGGTTGTTCACCGCCGAGGCCACGTTCGCCCGACTGGTCAAGCGGCCCTCGATCACCCTGGCGACGCTCTCGGCCGACTCGCTCGAAGCGACCTGCCACATGCGGATCGAGAGCATCGAGCGGTTCTCGGGGGAGTTGTCCAAGGTCAAGGCCGAGCTCGAAGCCGCCTCGGGGGGCGACAAGGTCATCATCGCCTGCCACAACCCCGCCGAGGTCGAACGGCTCGGCGAGGTGTTCGGCGAGACCACCCTCGCCCGGAACGGTCGACTGGCCCTGACCGTGGGTCGAATCCGGGCCGGGTTCCACCTGATCGACGCCCAGACCTTGGTGATCGGCGACCACGAGCTGTTCGCCCGCGCCGACGTCCGCCGCGTGACGCCCCGGAGGCGGTACGAATCGAGGGCGATCGACAGCTTCTTGGACCTCAACGAAGGGGATTTGGTCGTCCACGTCAACCACGGGATCGCCCGCTACCGAGGTTTGCAACTCGTCAAGCGGGGCGACGACCACGACGAGGAGACCTTGCTCCTGGAGTTTGCCGAGGGGACTCGGATGTTCATCCCGATCGCCAAGGTCGACCTGGTCCAGAAGTACGTCGGCGGCGGCAAGGGGGAACCGGCGCTCTCCAAGATCGGCTCGAACTCGTGGGAGAAGCGGAAGAAGCGGGTCGCCGAGGCGGTGGTCGACCTCGCCTCGGAACTCATCGACATCCAGGCGGCTCGGGCGAGCCGGCCGGGGATCGCCTACCCCGAAGAAGATAGTCATTGGATGGCCGAGTTCGAGGCGGCGTTCCCCTACCAGGAGACCCCCGACCAGCTTTCCGCGATCGAAGCCATCAAGAAGGACATGGCCAAGCCGCAACCGATGGACCGCCTGATCTGCGGCGACGTCGGTTACGGCAAGACCGAGGTGGCGATCCGGGCGGCGTTCAAGGCGGCCGAGGCGGGCAAGCAGGTGGCGGTTTTGGTCCCGACCACGATCCTGGCCGAGCAGCACCACCGGGGGTTCGCCGCCCGGATGGCCGAGTTCCCGTTCGTGGTCGAGGCGATCAGCCGGTTCCGCCCCAAATCCGAGATTCGGAAGGTCTTGAAGGCCACCGAGGCCGGGCAGGTTGATGTTTTGATCGGGACGCACCGGATCGTCCAGAAGGACGTCAAGTTCAAGGATTTGGGACTGGTCGTGATCGACGAGGAGCAGCGGTTCGGCGTCGAGGACAAGGAGTGGCTCAAGTCCTTGCGGGCGACGGTGGACGTCCTGACGCTCTCCGCGACGCCGATCCCCCGGACCTTGCACATGAGCTTGCTCGGCCTCCGAGACATCTCGAACCTGGAAACCCCGCCCCCCGACCGCAAGGCGATCGAGACCCGGATCACCCGGTTCGACCCCGACACGATCCAGCGGGCCATCCGCCGCGAGTTGAACCGAGGGGGGCAGGTCTACTTCGTCCATAACCGGATCTACGACATCGAGTCGATCAAGGACAAGCTCCAAAGCATCGTCCCCGAGGCCCGGATCGTCGTCGGCCACGGCCAGATGGGGGGCGAGGCGCTCGAACGGACGATGCTCGCGTTTCTCCGCCACGAGGCGGATATCTTGCTCGCGACCACCATCATCGAGTCGGGCCTGGATATCCCCAACGTCAACACGATCTTCATCGACGAGGCCGATAAGTATGGCCTGGCCGACCTGCACCAGTTGCGCGGGCGGGTCGGCCGGTTCAAGCACCGGGCTTATGCCTACCTGCTCCTCGAATCCGACCGGCCGGTGACGCCCAACGCGGTGAAGCGGCTCAAGGCGATCGAGGAGTTCACCGAGTTAGGCGCGGGGTTCAAGATCGCGCTCCGGGACCTGGAGATCCGGGGGGCGGGGAACATCCTCGGCTCGGAGCAGTCGGGGCACATCGAGAGCGTCGGCTACGAGCTGTATTGCTCGCTCCTGGAGGCGGCGGTCCGGTCGGTGACGAACAAGCCCGACCCTTCGAAGTTCGACTGCCTGATCGAGCTTTCCTGGCGGGCGTACTTCCCCAAGGACTACGTCGCCGGGCCGAAGATCAAGGTCGAGCTGTACCGGAGGCTGGGGCGGACCCGGAGCCTGGAGCGGCTCGAAGACTTCCGCAAGGAGCTACTTGACCGCTTCGGCCCCCTGCCCCTGCCCGCCGAGAACCTGATGGCCGAGGCGGAGTTGCGCATCCTGGCCGAGACCTGGCGGTTGGCCCGGATTCACGTCGAGCACGAGTACGCCGTCTTGACCTACCGGAGCGCCCGGCGGATCGAGGCGCTCGCCCGGCAGAACCCGCCGGGGCGGGTCCGGGTGGTCGACGACCACTCGGCGTACATCCCGCTCGACCTCGACGTCAAGTACCCCAAGGGGCGGGCGGTGTTCGACATCGTCAAACCGCTCTTGCGACCCCGGTAGACCCCGGTTATGTTCCGCGACACTCGCCGATCCCGAGGGATGGACCCCTCCGGTCGCGGTTCGAGCATGGAGGCTCCTCGATGAATCGTCGGATGATGGCCGGGCTCCTGGGCCTGGCGCTGGCGCTGGTCGGATCATCGCAAACCGCCCTCGGGATGCAGATGCGCGACCCCAGTTCGGCCGGGACGGTGGGCTTCACCCCGTTGGATTCGATCGGCGAGAAGATCAACGGCAACTCGGTCGACCCGCAAACCACGACCACCCCGCCGGGCGTCCCGACCGACCCGACGACGACCGGCCCCCTCGCCCGGGTCCCGAAGCCGCCGGTCGGCCCGAACCCGGTCGGGATGACCACCCAGCCGAGCCTGTCCGAGCCGGTGTATCTGGGACCCCCGACGGCCGGCGGCGGCTTCGGCTGGTTCTTCCGGCGGCCTCGAACGAGTGCGGCCACTTCGAAAGCCAACCGGGGCGGCCCGGCCTCGATGAAGGTCGACCCGGCGGCCATCCCGTCGCGGATGACTTGGGATGATTCGGGCGATCCGAACCCGATGAAGGTGGGGACGGGCACCGTTTCGGGCCGCCCGTCGCCCTACGCGAACCAGTCGCCCGAGCTGCCGCGCCGCCAGGCGAACGCGCCGGCCTTGGACGACTCGGACGGGACCGCCGTTCTCGGCCGCCCCGCCCCGCTTCGCTCGGATGTGCCTCGGCAGGGTCGGCCCAAGCTGATCCAATCCGGCGAACCGGCAGCCTCGAAGCCCCGACCGCGAAATCCGGTCGGGGTCAACCCCAGGGTCCTGCCCCCGAGCCGGCCGGCGCCCCCGATCCCGTCGACCTTGCCGACCTCCGACCCCTCCGAGCCGACCACCCCGGTCGAACCGGCGGCCCGCTCGTCGCCGCCCCTCGACCCGGCGGTGGGATCGGCCCCGGCGGCGGAGTCGACCGCACCGCCGACCCTCCCGGCGATCGACGCGGCTCCGAACCCGCTCCCGGAGATGCCCGAGCCTCCGCCATCGCTCCCGACCGGGCCGACCGTCGACGTCCGGCCGCCCCCCGAAGCGATGCCGGCGGAAGCCTTGAAGCCGGAGACGACCCCCCCCGTGACCGCGAATCCGACGGTCGCGGAGCCGATCGCCCCCAGCCCGGTCCAGGCCACGTCGAATCCAGCCAAGCCGACCGACGCCTCGACCTCGACCGGCGCGACCCCGGTGGACCCCGAGATCAAGCGCACCTCGGGCGACCCGACCGCGATCCGGATCGAGAAGGAGCGCGAGAAGGACCGCCCGTTCGCCTCGGCCCGGGCCGCCGCCGTCGGGGATGAGGTGATCACCGTCCACCAGGTCGAAGCCCTCGCGGTCGAAAAATACAAGACGATGACCGCCGGTCAGCAGGTCTCCGACGCCGAGAAGCGCGAAATCCTGAACACCCTCGGGGCGATGGCGCTCGAACACCTGATCGAGCAAAGCCTGGTCCTCCAGGAAGCCAAGCGGAAGATGAAAAGCCCCAAGATGAAGCAAAACTTCGACGAATTCGTCAACAAGCGATGGCATGACGAGAAGCTGCCGGGCCTGCTCCAGAAGACCGCCACGACCAACGAGTATGAGCTGAAACGAAAGCTCGCCGAGCAGGGGCAGTCCTACGCCGAGATGCAGGACAGCTACCACAACGAGATGCTCGAACATGACTTCCTCTTCAACGAGATCAAGAACAAGGTCAACCTCGACCTGATCCAGCTCCGGGCGTATTACAACGAGAACCTCAAGAGCTATGACCAGCCCGCCCGGATCAGCTGGCGAGAGGTCGAGGTGAGCGTCGCCAAGTACCCCGACCGGGCCGCCGCCCGCAAGCGGGCCGACGCGATCCTGGCCCGGCTCCGCCGCAAGGAGGATTTCGCCGCCGTCGCGCAGTCGAGCAGCGACGGGCCGACGGCGAGCAAAGGGGGGCTTTACGCCGACATGACGCCGGGGGGGTACGGGATTCCGTCGGTCAACGACACCTTGAACGTGATCGCCGAGGGGGAGATCAGCCCGGTCCTCGAAGCCCCGATGTCGTTCCACATCATCCGGGTCGAATCCAGGCGAGCCGCCGGCCCGCTCCCGTTCGACGAGGTCCAGAGGCAAGTCGCCGAGGAGGTCTTCAAAACCAGGATGGAGCAGGCTCGCGAACAATACATCGCCAAGCTCCGGGCCAAGACCCTGGTCCGGGTCATGCCGATGTTCGAGAGGCCCAAAGGGGACCCGAACGGTCGAGCCGACGCCAACCTCATGCCCGCGTCGAACCGCTGAGCGGGTCGGTCAGCGATTCCCGCGCCGCTTGTTGGCGGCGACGAGCGACTGGACGACGAACAGGACGAACAAGCCGCCGAACGAACTCGCCCAGATCCAGGGAGAGTCCAGCCAGCTGGCCCCCCGATAGATCATGAAGGCCGGGGCACCGGCGTATACCAAGACGGCCAGGAGGCCCCAGAAGAACGGGTTCAAGTCCTGCATGTCGGCGAACTTGGCGAAGATCACCCCCGCCGAACCGGCGATCACGGCGACGCATTCCATCGGTTGGCCCGCCCTCAGCTTGTTGATTGGTCCCATCCGGTTCCCGCCCCAATCAAACCCATTCCAAATCGCAGGATCGCAAATCGCAAAGCATTGCCTGTCTTGATTTTCCTTTGTGATCTGCGATTTGCAATCCGCGATTCTCTCCTGGGATCGGTATCAGTCCAGTCTATCGCCTAACCGCGACGAGCGGGCGGTCGACCCGGAGCGGTCGGAAGCCGATCGAGTCGGCGGCGACGCAGTGGTAGCGGACCCCTCGGACTTCTCCCTGAACAGCCATCGCCCACTGCCCCTCGATGTGGAGATGGCCGTAGACGCAGGTGGTGATCCCGCGGTCCTCGAATCGGTCGACGCAGTAGCCGGGGCGTCGGTGCTGGTCGAACGGCGGGTAGTGCCACAGGGCGTAGATCGGCTCGTCGGCCCGGCGAAGCGCGAGGGCGGCGGCGATCGACCGGTCGAGCGCGTCGAGCTCGCGGTCTTCGAGGGCGAGCCGGGTTGGGTTCGTTTCGTCGTCGTCGAACACGGGGCACCCCAAGGTCCCGCAGATGACCACGCCGTGGGTGGCGACGGCATCCCCCCCGACGGCGAGCATCGAGGGGCGGAGCATCGCTCGGATCGCCTCGACCTGGTTCCACCAGCCGTCGTGGTTGCCGGCGGACAAGACCTTGGTGCCGGGAAGCCGGTCGATCCAGGCGAGGTCGGGCTGGACGTCGCGGTGGTTCCGGGCCATCGACAGGTCGCCCGGGAGCAGGACGAGGTCATCCGGCCTGACGGTCGACCGCCAGTGCCGCTCGATCTGGTCGGCGTGGTCGCGCCATCGGGCGGCGAACCGCTCGCGGCGGTCGGGCCGGGCCAGCGACAGGTGGAGGTCGGCGATCGCCCAGACGGCCATGATTCGGCGGCACTCCCCTAGGGGCTTGATACCGATCCCGGAAATCCATTGCATATTTCAAATGGCAAATCGCAAAGCATTTGGAATTAACCATTTGCGATCTGCATTAGAAAATCCTGGGATGCGTATCAGGAAGATCAAAAGAGCTTGTAGGCGCCGGGGTTGTCGCCGACGAACGGGTTGGTCCGCCGCTCCTTGCCGATCGTGGTCATCGGGCCGTGGCCGGGCCAGACCTCGGTCGAGTCGGGCAGGTCGAACAGCTTGGCCTTGATCCCCGACGCGAGCAAAGGGCCGTCGCCATAGGCCAGGTCGGTCCGCCCCACCGAGCCGGCGAACAGGACGTCGCCGCCGAGGGCGAAGGGCGGGTCGAAGTCTCGGCAGACGAAGACCACCGAGCCTGGGCTGTGGCCGGGGATCTCGCGGACCTCGAACGAGAACCCCGCAAGCTCGACGACCTCGCCATGATCCACCAGGCGGTCGGCTTCGGGGCTGACCAGGGGGACCCCGAACTTCGCGCTCAGGTTGGCGTCGGGGTCGGTCAGGAGGGGGGCGTCGTTCCGGCCGATCAGCAAGGGGGCGTCGGGATAAGCCCGCTTCATCGAGGCGTTGCCCGCGATGTGGTCGGCGTGGCCGTGGGTGTTGACGATCGCCATCACCTTGAGTTGGTCCCGCTCCACCCTCCTGAGGATCGACCGGACGTCGAAACTCGGGTCGACGACGATCGCGGCGCTCTCCCCGTCTTTCCGGAGGACATAAGCGTTCTCGGCGAACGGGGCCGACTCGATTATCTCGATCCGATAGCCTTGCGGCCCCATCCGACCCTCCCTCCGCACCCGGTTTCGACCGCCGATCGAGCCTGGAACCATCGTGACGAAGCGGCGCGATTTCGACAAGCGCGCCCCTTTGGTTCAATCCTGAAGAGTTTCCCGACCGATCTAAGAAAAGTTCCCTGAGCTAGTCTAGGAAGGCAAGAGCGTCTTGGTTATGAATAGTGCGACCGAAGCCGACGCCTCGGTTTGAGACGATTCCCTCGGTTTCGTTTCGAAGGTTGACCGCGACGCCCTCGGCCCACGTTCTCACCCCGACTCGCTCCGCCCGGATAATAATTCTCGTGACGCATCCTGAAATTCTCACCCAACTTCCGGCTGTTGGGGGGAGCTGATCGACGATCGAGACCGCCTCCGATCCGATACGAAAGGACGACCCCCGATGATGTCGCCTCCCCAAGTTCAACCGATCTTTCGAGGGGCTTCCGACCGTCGACGGGCGTTCGGTTGGTCGGCTCGTCTCTTATGCGGCGGCGGGGCTGTCTTTGGTTGCGGGATGTTGGTCGAGTCGGTCGCGATGGCCCCGCATCAGGGCGCGCGAGCCGCCGAAGATCCGAAGCCGGGCGACGTCCCCCGGGCCAAGGTCGCCGTCGTTCCCCACGATTCCGCCGCGACCAAGCGACCCTCAGCCTTCTCCTCGACGCACTCGACCGCCGACGTCGAGGCCGTCAACCGCGCCAAGCGGATGATGACCGACTGCCGATCGAAGTACGACGCGGTCCACGACTACACCTGCACGTTCTACAAGCGGGAACGGTTCGACGGCAAGTTGTCCGACCTCCACGTCCTGGCGATGAAGGCCCGGACCCGCCCCTTGAGCTTCTACTTCAAGTGCGCCACGCCCAAGCCTGGGCGCGAGGCGATCTGGATCAAGGGGAAGAATAACGGCAAGGTCGTCGCCCACGACGCCGGGTTGGTCAAGGTCCTCGCCGGGACGATGAACCTCGACCCCAAGGGCGACATCGCCATGGAAGATAACCGCCACCCGATCACCGAGGCCGGGCTTGGCAACATGATCGACACCATCCGCCATCGGTGGGACCTGGAGCTGAAACCAGGGGTGACCCGGGTCGAGTTTCACCCCCAAATGAAGGTGGGCGACCGCGTCTGCACGATGATCGAGACCACCCACCCCCGCCACGACGGGACGTTCGTGTTCCACCGGGCGAGGGTCTACATCGACGACAAGCTCGGGCTGCCGATCCGGCTCGAAGGATACGACTGGCCCAAGCATGTCGGCGCCGAGCCCGAACTGGTCGAGGAATACACTTACGCCAACCTCCGAATCAACATCGGATTGACCGACCGCGACTTCGACCCGGCCAACCCCCTGTATTCTTATGGTCGCTTCTGAGGGTTGATCTGATCTCGACCTTCCGCCTTAAAACTCAGTTCGTGTTGAGACGGAGTTTCGCCTCATTCTTCGGATCGAGTCCCACGACCGCTCGATCGGGTTGAGGTCGGGGTTGTAGCCGGGTAACCCCGCCAACTCGATGCTCAACTCCGCGGCTTGACCCGTCACTACCCGAGAGTCGCCGGGCTTGGTCGGGCGCGAAAAACTGGGGCGGTTCCGCCGGCGCGGCGTTCGATCGGGGCCTCGGGGCCGTTGGTTATCTCTTGTTCGCCGCCGGTTGGCGGTGGAAGACGAAATTTAATTTCTTGGATCGAATCTCGTTGGTCGGCGGTTGCTCAAATGAGAAATACTGGGCATTAATAGACAAAACTCCAAGCTCGTCCTAAGTTCTTGCAACGCGAATGGACCGAAAGACGAGTGGTCGGTCACGAGTTTCTTGAATCGCAAGCCCCCACCCCGTAATCTGGGGTTTGATCGCCGACGCGGACGCCATCTTCGCGTCGTCCCGCTCCTTCGGAATAAAAGAACCGAATAGAAATTACGCAGTTGATTCTTTAGCCACGGATTAACACGGACGAACCACGGATCAATCGGTCATTCAAGCTCTCGTCCGTGTCAAATCGGTGTTAATCCGTGGCTGAATTTGGTTGAATTGAGTAACTTCCACCGAATTTTCGAGGGCGTTGAATCTTGATCATCCAACACCTATTCCCCGATCGATTGAGGACACTGGGCCGGATCGCCGTGGGCCGGTCCGAAAGGCTCTGCGAGGTTCGGTCGTCGGAAAGCGAGAAGGGCGATCTTTCGGTCCCGCCCACTTCCGGGTCCCGGTCGAACAATATCGACGCGATTCGACTACTGCTGGCCTTGCTCGTGGTCTTCTCGCACAGCTATCCGTTGGCGACCGGGACGTATTCCCACGAGCCGTTGTCCTGGTTTTCGAAGCAACGAATTACTTTTGGCGACCTGGCGGTCAACTGGTTCTTTGTTCTGAGCGGATATCTGATTACCCAGAGTTGGGAACGGTCCGGCAACGTCTTCGTTTTTTTGCAAAAACGTTTGCTTCGAATTTACCCGGCTTACCTCGTCGCGGTGTCGATTTGCATCTGGGTCGTGATCCCACTGTCGAGCCCTTGGGGGCTTCGGGTTTATTCGTGGCAGACGATCACGGAGAACGTCTGGCGAATCCTCTTGTTTCGCAATCTTTCCGTCCCGGAGGCATTTTTGGCCAACCCGTATCCAAGGGTGGTCAACGGGTCATTGTGGACAATCCCGTTTGAGGCTTGGTGCTACCTTGGCGTGGTTTTCCTCGGGATTGCTTCGTTGCTCCGGCGAAAATGGCTAATCGCGGGGCTCTTCTTGGCATCCCTGTCGGTCAGTTTCGGTTTCTCCTATTTCGGTTGCCAAACCCAAGGGAGGATTTTCGGGGTGATTTTCGGGGCACCGAGCTTGTGGGCCCGACTCCTGCCTTACTTCCTCTCCGGCACCGTCGTATACCTCTTCCGCGATCGGTTTCGGTGGGACGGACGTCTGGCTTCGCTGGCTTTGGTCGGCCTGATCCTCGGGCTGTTCATCCCGTTCGCGATCCCCGTCGTCTTGCCGACCCTGGGGACTTATCTGCTGTTCTACTTGGCATTTACCACCGATTGGAAGTGGCGCGGCGCCGCCAAATATGGCGACTTCTCTTACGGCATCTACTTGTTTTCCCATGCGATCCAGCAATTACTGATCATGTGGCTGGGGCGGGTCGTGGACCCCCTCTCCTTTTTCGCATTGTCGTTGCCCCCCAGCGTCTTGGCGGGAGTCTTGAGCTGGTATCTCGTGGAACGCCGTTTTCTACGCAAGTCGCATGAAATTCGGAAGATCAGGCCAACCGCCGGGCATCTGGCGACTTCTCGATTCGCAGATCACTCCAAGCCTTCGGTCCTGGGTTGATGGCGAGGGATTTCTCCTCATTCGCTCGCGGGTTGAATGCGAAGCGGACCTTTTGGCGCACCCGGAAGCTTGATCGCCCGAGACGAGACCGGCCGCCAAGGTCCGGGAAGACCTTGGCGGTTGGTCGAAGTTGGTTCAGTTGAACGACCGTTCCACGATCGGGACGGGGGCATGGGGTAAGGACGGGAGGTTGATGATGGTTCCGGGGTTCGCTCCGACCAGGGCGGCGATCTCCGCGGTGGATTGGGCGTAGCCGGAGAAGATCGTGGCGTAGTCGGCCAGCCGCTGGTTGACGTCCGAGTTGGCGATGGGGTCGCCTTGGAGGTACGCCTCGACCAGGCCGGCCAGACCTTGGTAGAGTCGTTCGAGCGTCCCGTTTCGGCCCGCGTGGAGGCCGCGGATGACGTTCAGGTTGAGCGTCGGGTTCGCCGCGATCAGGGACTCGATCTGGCCCGACAGCCCGCCGGACCGGAGCCGGGCGAACGTCGCGCCCGAGGGGGACAGCGGCCCCGTCGGGATCGGCACGGGGGTGGGGGTCGGCGAGGTGGTCGACGGTCCCGTCAAGGCCCCGATCACCGCCGCCGAGTACATGGTCGCCAGGTCGGTCCCGCCGATGACCGTCTCGTGGACCCCGTCGGCGAACAGGGTCGGGTTCGCGGCGAAGGAATAAAACCGCTGGGTCGTCATCCCGTTGAGGATCGTCGTCCCGTCGCAAAGGGCCGGGATCGCCTGGCAATATTGCAGGAGGAGCGAAACCGAGGTGTCGTCCCACTGGTTATATTGGGTCGGGGCGGCGACGTAGCCCGGTCCCATCAGGACGACCTTCGATCCGGCGAGCTTGACGGTCCCGAGGATCGTCCGGCAAATCGAGGCGACGTGGGTCGACCAGGCCGATACCGGGAGGTGGAGCGACTCCCCCGAATTGTTGCCGGTCGACTTCGAGTCGTTGACTCCCAGGTCGACGAGGAAGATGTACTTCCCGGGCGGGAGGTTGGCGATCATCGACGCCAGGAGCGAGGCGTCCCACCCCTGGACCGTCGTCCCCGAGATCGCCTGGTTGTTGAGCGTTACCGTCGAGGGCAGGAAGGCCCCGGCGAGGATGTTGGTGAACGTCGACTGGTCGAAACGAAGCGCCGTCGTCCCCGTGCTGTCCGAGATCAGGACGAACTGGTAGGGGTCGGCGACCGGGACCACCGCGAAAGGGAGCGCGGGCGACCCGCTGTAGACCGAGCCGGCGGCGAAACCGAAGCCGGTGACGGACGTCGAGGCGCCGTCGGTGACGACGCAACGGACGTAGAGCGGAGCGGCCCCGGAGGCGACCTGGAAGTTCTGGGTTTGGCCCGTCGCCCCGACGACGTTGCTGAACGGACCGTCGGGCGTCGACGAGGATTGCCACTGGTAATGGTTCCCGCCCGCCCCGCCGGTCGTGTTGGCTTGCAAGTTCCATCCGGTCAAGCCCGTCGACAAGACCGTGATCGGGGTCGCGGTCAAGGCCGGGGCCGGGGCCGGAACGGGCGTCGGGGTTGCCGACCCGCCCGCGACGACCGCGACCTGGTCGATGAAGCAGGTATTGTCGCCTCCGGCGGTGTTCAGGCCGGTGAACGCGATCGTGTGCGAACCGGCGGCGACGGTGAAGCTTGGCGTGGCCAGCGGGCCGTAGGTCGTCGCGGGGGGCTGGAAGTGGGCGGCGACGGCCCCGTCCACCAGGACGTTGAAATCCTGGGCCGAATCCCCCGGGGCCCCGGTGTATTTGAGCCGCTGCGCGGCCTGCAAGGTGATCTGATAGCTCCCGGCCGTCCAGCTTGGGACCGACTGGGATATCGTCGCGTTCACGCCCTGGAGGAAAGCGGCTTGCGAACCATCGGGGGCATTCGGGTTGCCGTAACCCGAGCCGTTGGACAACAGGCCGACCTGGGTCGGAGCCGCCGAGAACGTCCAAGCCGACCCGGTCGGGTTGGACATGAACTTGCCCGACGACGAGCCGACCGAAACCTGCTCGAAGCTCGGATCGCCGATCGAGGGGGTTGGCGGAGGAGTCGGCGAGGCGGTGCTGTCGGTCGTGAACCGCTTGACGATGTTCGCCGAGAGGCCGTTGGGGCCGACCCCCTGGACGCCCGAGGCGTGGGTAGAGTCGGTCAAGGTCGTGGTCGAGAGGATCGTCCCGGGTGTCGAGGCGGAGGCGATCGTGACGGTCAAGGTCGTCCCGACCGCCGAGAACGAGAGCAGGTAATCCGCCCCGACGGTCAACCCGGTCAAAGGGGTCGGTCCGGCCGGCGCGGACACCAACGACCCGCCGGTGAAGACCGCGATGGCCAAAGTCGTCCCGCCGGGTGACGACCCGAGCCAGGCGGCGTATCCGCTCTTGTCGGTCGTGGTCCGCAACCAGACGAAGGGAGTCCCCGGCCCGTTCCCGTCGGCCTGCGCCCCGAGCGTGACGATCAGGTCCGCCCTCTGGTCGGTCAGCGACTCCGACGTCGGGCGGAGGATCAGGTCCGAACCATAGGCCGTGCTGGTGGTTTTCAAGGTGTCGGAGGAGATCGACCACTTGCCATTGAGGTCGTTCCAACCATCTCCGACGGGGCCATCGGCCCTGGAGAACTGGTCGTCGAACTGCTGCGAGAAAGGCATCGTTCATTTCACCTATGAAAGAATTTTCCGGGCGAATCCTGTCGTTGGCTCCACTTGCCCAGGCAGCCCCCGAACTCGCCCAAAGTCCGGGCCGCCGGCGCGAGGAGGCCCGAAGGCCGCCGCCGGGCGTCCCCCTGGTCTTTCGAGGAACGTCCGGCCACCACCTCGGGAGTTTCCCCGCAGATATATTCGTTTTATTAAGAGTGCTCAAACCGCGTTCTTGCTAAATTCTGCTCGAATTCCGAAAAAAGTTTAACGCCGAGATTTTTCCCTGGTTGGCAAAGTCGACCAAATCCGGATCGTGATCCAGTCCAGCGGGATTATCACCTTTTGAGATCGTTGACCATCGATGCTCTGATCCGAATCGCCGGAGTGGCCGTCGAAATAGCGGGTGCAATCCTCACGACCCCACCCCGATCGGCCGATACTGAATCTGTCAGGTCGAGGCGGAGGAGGTCGGTCCGAGAGGACTTCGTCTGTCGCCTAATTAGACGTTTTCCGTTGAGTGAGATGGACGAAGCGATCTAGGCACGATATCCCGCCTTCGATAGAATCCGCCACGCTTCGCCGAAGTCGATCGACCCGAGTTGGGCTGGTTTCCTCGCGGCCCGCGGGTTGAGCGATTTCGGGCGATGATCCGGTGCTTTCCTTCTCGACCTCGGTTTGCCGACCCGCCGCGTAGGATGTCGCGGCCCGGGTCAACCCGATCGATGACGCTTCCCGATCCTCTCGGTGCCGCCGACCTTTCGAAAGGGCGGCGGTGTCGACCAGGGCCGAAGCGTTTCCGCTTTTCCATGGAAGGAGGCTCGATGAGCACTGTCCCGACCAGCCAGGCCCAGGTTCGCGTTCACATTCGCTGGATGATCCGCCGCGACATGCCCGAGGTCCTGGCGATCGAGCACGCCGGTTTCGAATTCCCCTGGTGCGAGGAAGAGTTCCTCCGGGTGCTCCGCCAGCGAAACTGCATCGGGATGGTGGCCGAGTTGGGCGAGCGAGTGGTCGGCTTCATGATCTATGAGCTGCACAAGAGCAAGCTCAACATCCTCGACTTCGCCGTCCACCCCGAGTTCCGCCGCCAGGGGGTGGCCGACCAGATGGTCGACAAGCTCGTCGGCAAATTGTCGAGCCATCGACGGACCCGGATCGTCCTCCACGTCCGGGAAACCAACCTCCCGGCCCAGGTCTTCTTCCGGGCCCAGGGGTTCAAGGCGGTCGAGGTCGTCCGAGAACACTTCCAGGACACGATGGAAGACTCTTACTTCATGAACTACCTGTTCGACGAAGGCGTTGTCGAAGAAGCAATGCCCGCGAACCGGATCGCCAAGCAGTTTGGTCATTGATCTTCCGGCCTCATCGCTCGCTTGGGCGGCACATCATCCGACTTGGGGGCGGTCGATCCGGGTCAACCTCGGACCCGGATCGACCGCCCTTCCCTACTTCGAACGAACAACTCGATAATGGGTTCGACTTCGCCGGTTGAACGGAAACTTCCTGGGTCGCACCATGACGCGAATTCGAATCGACCCCGGCCAGGCGATGATCATCCTGGTCCCGCCGCTCACGATCCTCCTGGCGATGCTTCTTTGCCTTCATGGGAGCGGAGCGAGATCGCTCGTGGATCGACCACTCGCGCTCGACGAATTTCATACGTTTCTGGTCGCGGGCGACCCCAGCTTTTCGCACTCTTGGAACGCCTTGAAACGAGGGGCTGATTACAACCCACCCGCGCTTTATCTCCTCATCAGAGTTTACAGCGGGATGACGGGTGGTCTCGATGAACGGTCATTGCGGAGCTTCTCGCTTTTATCGGTTTTTATCGGTTTGGTCGGGGTTTACGCTTTGCTGCGCGAATCCTTCGCGAGATCGGTCGCGATCGCCGGGACCTTCGCGACCCTCGCACATCCCTTGCTGATTCTCCATGCGTTCGATGCGCGATTTTACGGGCCCTGGTTCGCCGCGACTTCTTGGTTTTGCGCCTTGCTCAACAAGTCCAAATCAGATCGCTATGAGGTTGGACTCTCATTCGCTTCGATCATCCTCTGCGCGATCCACTATTTTGGGATCATCTCTTGGGCCTTGATCACCGCTTCGCATCTACTCTTGACCACGAAGTTGCCGAGGCGTTCCTCTCTCAATCTCCCGGCTCTCATGTCGGGTCCGATCGCGCTTGTGGCGTGTCTCCTGATCTTTTATCCGGGGCAACGATCGGCGATCAGCGTCCCGACCTGGATCTCGAAACCAGGCTTTTCGCATGTCCACGATTTCTTGGTCAGCCTCTTCCCGGCGCTCCTCTTCGCGATCCCGGGAGTGGCCGCCCTGGTCGATGCCGTGATCGGGGCACGCTTCGGACGATCAACCGTCGTCTCCGATCCTCAAGGAGACCCCTCGCTCGATCGACTCGCGGGCGCGACCAGTCTGGCCTTCATGCCATTCGCGATCCTCGGTTTTACTTTCCTGGTGCAACCCGCCGCGCTGGCGCGGTATGCCATACCATCCGTGCTGGTCGTCGGCCCGGTCGTCGCGTACTCGCTGCGATCGACCCGGCGAACGATGGCGGCGACGGTCGCCTCCGCCTTTGTCCTGCTTGCCGTCATCAACTTCGCGTTTTGTGCCAGGGCCTATCTGAACCACGAGTCGCTCGATGTCCTCAAAGCCATAGCCATCGTTCGGTCGCAAGAAACAGGTCGAACTCCCGTTATCATCTTGTCAAACCAGAGGGAGATCGCCTATCAACTCTGGAAGTATGCTCCAGAGCTTCGAGACAGAGTCAGAATCCTCCATCCATCCGACATCCATGACGGCCCGCTCACAAACTATGAACAACTCGAGAGCGACGTCGCTTCCCGGTTGCATGAACTCTACGGGACACCCGGGGTTGTTCGGCTGGCGGATCTCCCTCGGGTGAACACGATTTATCTCCTGACCTCCCATGTTGATGCCGAGCCTCTGGCCGAAAAACTCGCCGATTATCAAGCTCGGGTCGTCTACAAGCAGCGAGCGACCTGCCTACAGTTGTCGAGGCGATAATTCAAAGGAGTCGGCAAACCTATGAAGACCGGTTCGCGGACCCAACCAGGCCAACCCGATGACGACCGAGGGCCGGTATCCGACCCTTGGATTTTTGGACGCTTCGTCCAATAATTGAAGGATACCGGACTCCCACGCGACGCGATCCGCTCGCTCCTCTTCTGGTTGAAGCTGCGTCCATGAGCGATCACGAACCCGAATCCAACGACCTCGCGGGCCATGCCGGCCCCGATGCCCTCGCGCGACTGGTGCGAACCCTGGTTGACCGGGCGACCGAAGCCCAAGCCGCCTGGGATCGGATCGAGCGGCAAGCGATCCCGCTCCTGGAACGGATCGCCCTGGCCCTGGAGCGAGGGGGAATTTCCGGCGACTCCTCGGCATCACCTCTGATTACCGAAGCGTCAACCGAGAACGAGACTTTCGTCGATCGGACCGCGGCGGTCGAGGTCCGGGCCGCCATCGACGATCGGCGATGGGACCGCGCCCGGGCGATCCTCGATGGGTTCGTTTCGCAGGGGGCGATCGACGAGAGGGCCGCCGAGTCGCTCGCCGTCGAACTGGCCCGGTCGCGCGACCGGGCGGTCGCCGACCTCCGCGACCGGATCGGCGCGGCGAGGTTGGCCAATGATGCCGAGGGCGCCCTGATCGCCCGCGACGAACTCGCCAAGATCCTCGACGGTTCGGCCCTCAAAGAGGTCGATCGCTCGATGGTCGCCTGGCTCATGAAGCTGATCCAGCGTCGGTTGCGGGCCGTCCCGGTGGGGAGCGACCTGGCGGCCTTGGCGGCCCTGGTCGCCGATCGCTTCGGGGCGACCCCCGAGGGGGCCAGCCTCCGGGCCGCACTCCCGACCCTGAGGCGAAGCGCCGGCCTTTGCCCCCGATGCTCGGAAAGCTACCTCGGCGTGGACGACGCTTGCCCGAAATGCCTGGCCGCCGCCGGGCAAGCCCAGACCCCGACGCCGACCTTGACCTTCGCCTCCGAAGACGACCTCGACATGGTGGTTCAAGACGCCCCCCCGGTCGACTTCAACAACTCGGAGATTTGGCAGCTCCCCTGAAGTTCCGGGTCGCCCCAACTTGACGAACCCCCGGGAGTCGGCAAGGATGGTAGGTCGCCAACGCCTGCGCGATCGCCTTGAATCTTTTTCCGCGAATGGTCACGGGCTGGTTCGACCGCCTCGGGTGGCGACCGGTCCTCTATGCTCAAGCACTCGGTCCGGTCTTTTTGCCATCGAGAGGTGGACGCCATGCCTCGTCGAATCGCCTTGTTGGCCTGCCTCGCCTTGGGTCTGGCCGTGGGGTCCGCCGCTCAAGCGCAGGTTGGCTATGGGACCGCAACTATTCCGTCGCGTCGCGCCCTGGCTCGGGTCAACCTCGACATGCAATTCAACAGCGTCGTCCCCCTCCAGGGGGCCGAAAAGCTCGTGGAATTGAGCATCGACGCCGGGATCTTGTTCGCCCAAACCAACTACGCCAACTTCTACGCCTTCGACGCGGAGAGCGGTCGATACCTCTGGGCGGCCCACCTGGGCCGAGTGACCACCAAGGCCGAACCGGCGTCGGTCAACTCGTTCGGGGTCTATGTCACCAACTCGAACTCCCTGTTCGCCTTGGATCGCCGGACCGGTCGGCAGATGTGGGTCCAGCGGTTGCAAGACATCGCCGCCAGCACCACCAGCGCCGATGACTCGGTGGTCTCCGTCGGGTTGGATTCGGGCAAGCTCATGGTGTTCGACGCGAAGACCGGCGCCGAGAAGTGGAACATCCAGGCCAACGCTCGAATCTCCGCCCGGGCGCTGGTCGCCAACCGGGTGATCGCCTTCGGTTCCGAGGACAACAAGCTTTACGGCTCCCGGGCCGAGAAACCCAGGCTGTTGTGGCGATTCGCGTCGGGCGCGCCGATCGTGGCCCCGCTTGGTTCGCACGGGGTCCGCACTTTGCTGCTCGCCTCCACCGACAAGAACGTCTATGCGGTCGACCTCTTCACCGGCCAATCCAAGTGGACCTTCGCGACCGGGGCCCCGATCAAGCAGGAACCGATCGTCGTCGACGACGACATCTATGTGGTCAACGACGAGGGGTACCTGTCCGAGATCGACGCGGAGACCGGGCACTCACGCTGGACGATCTCGACGCTGGGCGGTCGATTGCTCTCCGTCAGCGCGACCCGGATCTATCTGGAGTCGCACGACGACGATTTGTTCGTGGTCGATCGCCAATCGGGCAAGATCATCTTCGACCCTTTGACGACGTTCCAGAGGTCGGGGATCAACCTCCGCAACTATACCCTCGGGCCGACCAATCGGCTCGACGATCGGTTGTACTTCGGGACGAGCAGCGGCCTGCTGCTTTGCCTCCGAGAGATCAATCAGTTGAAGCCTCGGATGATCCGCGACCCGAACCTGAAGCCGTTCGGATACATCCCCCCCGAAGGGTACCCCGACCCCACGGCGCCCGCCAGCCCCGCCCCGACCCCCACCGAGCCGACCGACGCCCCCAAGTAATCTCCGAAGCCTCCAAAGTTCGCGCCTCAAATCTTTGGGACCATCGGGAGGCCGCCTGTCGGGCGGCCTCCCACCGTTTCCGGGGGTCGTCTCCGAGCGGCCCTGGTCGATCCTCGTCCTTCTCGATCATGGACCCACTTTTGTCATCATGAACGACTTCGTTGCGATCCGACGGGCCTTGTTGAGCGTGTCCGACAAGCGGGGCCTGATCGACCTGGCCAGGGTCCTGGCCGGGCGAGGCGTCCATCTCCTCGCCAGCGGCGGGACGCGGACCTCCCTAGTTGATGCGGGTTTCGACGTGACCGAGGTTTCGGCCTACACCGGGCAACCCGAGATCCTGGGCGGTCGGGTCAAGACGCTCCACCCCAAGCTCCACGGCGGAATCCTGGCCCGCCGCGACCGCCCCGACGACTTGTCGGCCCTCGAAGCCCAAGGGATCGGGCCGATCGACCTGGTCGTGGTCAACCTCTACCCGTTCGAGTCGACCGTCGCCCGCGATGGGGTGACTTTCGGAGAAGCGGTCGAGCAGATCGACGTCGGCGGGCCGAGCTTGATCCGGGGGGCCGCCAAGAACCACCCGTTCGTCGCCGTCGCAACCTCCCCCGACCAGTACCCCGAGCTGATCGCCGCGATCAAGGCCGACGGCGGCACATCGATGGCCCTCCGCCGCAAGCTCGCCCTGGCGGTCTTCGAGCAGACCGCTCGCTACGACCGGGCCATCGCCGACTACCTCGGGCGTTCGGCAGCCGACGAGTCCGCGATGGTCGAATCGCCGTTCCCGGATCGGCTTTCGCTCCGGTTCGAGCGCCGGGCGGTCCTCCGGTATGGCGAGAACCCGCACCAGAGGGCCGCGTTCTACGAAGAACCGACCGCGACCGGCCCTTCCCTCGCCTCGGCCAAGATCCTCCACGGCAAAGAGCTTTCTTACAACAATCTCCTCGATCTCGACAGCGCCCTGCGGTTGATCCGCCTGTTCGACGACCCGGCCGCGACGATCCTCAAGCACAACAACCCCTGCGGTGCCGCCGAGGCCGAGACCTTGGCCGAAGCTTTCGAACTCGCCTACGAGGGGGACCCCGTCAGCGCCTTCGGGGGGATCGTTGGCGTCAACCGCCCGGTCGACCTGGCGACCGCCAACCGGTTGTGCCAACCCGGCCGGTTCATCGAGGCGGTCGTCGCGCCGAGCTTCGACGCCGACGCATTCCAACTCCTCACCTCGAAGCCGACCTGGAAGCACAGCGTCCGCCTCGTCGCGCTCGAGGCGGCGATCGGACCCGACTCCGCCCCGCCGTCGGGCTTCGACCTCCGCCGCGTCGAGGGAGGTTTGCTCGTCCAGGATTGGGACGCGATGGAGCCGGACCCCGCCGCCTTGGGGACCATCGCCTCGAAGCGGCAACCGACCGCCCAAGAGCGGCTCTCGCTCGGCTTCGCCTGGAGGATTTGCCAGGCGGTGAAGTCGAACGCGATCGTCCTCGTCCGGGGGCGGCAACTGATCGGAGTCGGCGCGGGGCAGATGAGCCGGCTCGACTCGGTCCGAATCGCGGTGGCCAAGGCGGGGGAAAAAGCTCAGGGCGCGGTCCTCGCCTCCGACGCCTTCTTCCCGTTCCGCGACGGCCCGGACGAGGCGGCCCAGGCGGGCGTCACGGCCTTGATCCAGCCCGGGGGATCGAAGCGAGACAATGAGACCGTCGCGGCCTGCGACGAGCACGACCTCGCGATGATCCTGACCGGCCGCCGCCACTTCCGCCATTGACCGCTTCCACTTGTTCGATGTCGGTGGTCGGGGCTGGTCATGATCCACTCCGAAAAGAGACAGCCGTCCTCAAAATGTGACTTTTGAGGGCGGCTGTTCTTCGTTAGAGGCGGAATCAAGCTCAAGTCTCCCCTGGATCAGTGGTGGCCGCCTCCGTGCCCGCCGCCACCGCCACCGCCCATGTGGCCGCCACCTCCGCTGAAGCCTCCGCCCGTGTGGCCGCCGCTGAACCCACCCATGTGACCACCGCCGCTGAAACCACCGACATGGCCGCCACCGGCATAGCCGCCGACGTGTCCGCTACCGGCATAGCCGCCGACGTGTCCGCCACCGGCATAGCCGCCGACGTGGCCTCCGCCGCCGAAGTTGCCTCCCGAGAAACCTCCGCCCGTGTAGCGGGGACCAAGGCCGCCCCCGCCGCCAACTCCCGGATGGATGCCTCCCGGATGGCCGCCGGCGGCGAATGGAGAGGCGGTACCAAACCCGCCACCGCCGCCACCAGGGTGCGCCCCAGCGAAGTTCCCGAGCCCACCCGCTCCACCGCCGCCGACATGAGGCATGGCGTAGTTGCCGCCGCCGGCCCTGTTAGGATTCAGGCCGCCAGGGTTCCCGGCAAAACCGTTGCCGAGGTGGTTGGTGCCACCATTCCCGACATGGTTCAGCCCCCCACCTCCATTGAATTGCCCCGAGTTCCCGGCGAAACCATTATTGCCCAGGTGGTTGGTGCCACCTTGGTGGTTGATCGCGCCATTGTGAATGCCGTTGGCGGCACCGCCCCCAAACTGCTGGCCACCCGGGTTCTGGCCGCCAACCCGAGCCTGGTTGCCGAGCGATCCGCCGTTGCCGAGATGACCAAGCCCGTTAGTCCCTCGGACGTTGTTGGCCGTCCCCGCATTCGAGGTGAACGAGGGCCGGGCGACCGAGTGGGCCACCGCGTTGTGATGGGCCCCGTTGTAGTTCGACGCCCATTGGCCGCCGCCGTTGCCGATGCCCCGGTTGTTCAGGTTCCCCGGGGTGTTGTGGAATGGGTTGGCATAGGCGTGCGACGACGCCGGGGCCAGCACCCCTCGGTTGCCGACGTTCGAGGCGAAGTTCGCCCTCGAACCGCCCCCCACCCGGAGATTGCCCTGGTTGTTGCCCACGAACCTGTTGTTGACGACGGTGTTGTTGGTGGTCCGGTTGAACGAGTTGTTGACCAGGTTGTTCCGACCGTTCACGCCTTGGGGATGGCCGGGATAATTCGGGTAAAGCCCGTGCCGCCCATCATACAAACCTTGGCGGAAGCCCTGGTTGAACCCTCGGTTGTAGCCGTAGTTCCCGTAGCCGCCATACCCGCCCAATCCATATCCAAGCCCGCCGAAGCCAAGGCCAAGCCCGAGCCCGCCAAAACCAAGTCCGAGACCGAACCCACCGAAGCCGCCATAGCCTCCAAACCCTCCGAAACCACCGCCGTAACCTCCAAACCCTCCGAGGCCACCGTAACCTCCAAATCCGCCGAGACCACCGCCGTAATAGCCCGGATAGAATCCCAGGCCATAACCGGCGTAGGTCGGGACGCCATAACCGAAGAACGAGTTGGCGAACAGGCCGCTGACATATCCACCGCCCAGCCCATACCCGCCGTACCCACCGCCTCCATAACCACCATATCCGCCGTATCCACCGGCTCCATAACCGCCGTATCCACCCAGACCATAACCGTAGCCGCCGTAGCCGCCGCCATAGCCGTTGTAGCCGCCGAACGCCCCGAGCGCCCCGCCGAAGCCCCCTCCGCCGTAGCCGAAGTTGCCATAAGCGACGGGCTGGGCCAGGTATGGGTAGCCGAGCGAGCCGGTGTATGGGTAGTCGAGGTAGCCGTAGTAGGAGCCGATGTTGCCGTAGTTGGCATAGCCGTAGTAGCGGCCCGAGCTGTCGTAATAGCAGCCAGGGTAGCCGTCATAGTTGGAGTTCGGCCGGCCGAACGCCCCGTAGAGTTGGCCGTATTGCTCCGGGGCGATCTGTGAAAGCGGGGTATAGGTCACCTCGGCGTTGGCGGCGTTGCCGTTGGGGTTGGCCGCCGCTTCGGCCGCTCCCTGGACCGGGGCGAACAAGGTCCCTCGATCTTCGAGGGTCCGGTCCCAGTACCCTTCCTGGAAGTTCCAGCCTTCGGGTTGCCGGACCCACTGCGCGGGGACCCACGACCAGCCCGGTTGCGACTTCGACCAGTATCCCTTCTTCCAGGTCACCCCGTCACCGTCGGGGGCGTAATGGCCGGGGATGTAGAAGAAGTCCGCACCCGGCGAGGAGGTCACGTCTTCCTCGGGGTGAGTCGCGGGCGGCCCGTTCTTCTTCCAGTCGATCCGGTCGGTCTGCCGGTCGCTCCAGAACCCCGGGACGCGGTACCAGCCCTTGTCGTCGCGCTTCCAGTATCCGTTGACCCAGAACCGGCCCGGCGGCGGGTTCCGGTAGGTCCCGGTCGCCCAGACGTACTCCTTCGGGCCGGGATTCCACTCCCAGTAGCCCGGAATCCAGACCGCCTTGTCGGTGGGCGGGTCGACCCCCGGCCGTTCGTTGATCGGGGTGGGCGGGGCCTTGTCCGCGTAGACGGGGTCGCGATCCTTCGGAGGCGACAGGAACGCTTCGTGGAGCGGCCCTTCGGTCGACGGCCGCATCGCCACCGTCTCGGCCGGCGCGTTGGGATTGTATTCGGGGAGCGGTTCGAGCGACGAAGCCGCGCCGGATGGCGACCCGGAATCCTTGGACGAGGCCAAGGTCTCGCCGGTCGCGGCATTCGTCGTCGTCGGCGACGACAACGAAGGGGGCTCCAGCGGGGGAGCGTCCTGGGCCAAGGCCCAAATCGGAAGCAGGCCGCCGGAGACCGCGGCCATCTTCAAACTGCGGACGATCATTCGAGGGGTATTCATGGGAACCACTCCGCGGAGCGAAGCCTTGGGATCATCAGCCGGTTGCGAGCACACCATGACTTCAATACGAATGGTGTACCACGACCGGCCCACAAAAACCGTTGATTGTGAAAACCTTTCACGTCGCCGGGAAAACTTCGAAGAACCGAACGGATGTTGCCGCGAATCCTCATGAACCCCCGGGGTTGTCGAGGATTTTCATCGCGAGACGCCAGGATTCTCCCGGCGGTCGAGAAATGGGTTGACGCATGCAATCACTCGACTTCCCGATCCCCGCGCCCATGTTAAGATGAAGGAGCGGATCGACAGGAAACCGGACCGCGACGGCGCGGGCGCACTTTTGCGAGGCGGTTGCATGAGAGCGGAGTTGATCCCGATCGCGGGCGGGTCGCCGATCCCGATCGTCAAAGATATCACGGTGCTGGGCCGACGCGAATATTGCGACATCCACCTGGATGATCCCAGCCTCTCGAAGCGGCACTGCGTCCTGGTCAAGACCGAAGGCTTGCTGATGATCCGGGACCTCGCCACCACCAACGGGACCAAGGTCAAAGGGCAATTGATCCGCTGGGCCGCCTTGCTCCCCGACGACCGGATCACGGTCGGCAAGCTCAAGTTCCGGGTGTTTCTCGGTCCCGACGGCACCACCGCCCCCGTCGAGCCGAAACCCAAGAAAGCCAGGCGGCCCGAAGGATCGACCTCGAAAGCTTTGATCCAAAGCCCCCCCGCCCCGGTCCCGGCCGAGCCGGTGGCCACCCAACCCCGGCTTGCCGTCGACGACCGGAAAGGTCCGCTCATCGAGGTCGATGATTCGAGGTGGTTCGACAGGATCAACTCGGACAGGATGATCGGCGAGATCATCGACCTCGATTGACCGAAGCTCAACCAACGATACCGGGCGACCCGCCCTCGAGCCGAAGCCCGATGCGAATCGCCCGGTGTTGAAGATCGATCATTGACGACGACGAAAGCGAGCGACGGGCGATTCCCCGGGAGCGAACTCCCGGACAACCGCCCAGGCGACCCGCGAAGGCGACACCCGGATCGACCCAAGGCGCGGAGATCACTCGAAAACGATCGAGGCGATTGGCGATGGGCGATCGGGTCGAAGCTCAGACCCCGTCGGTCCGGGTGCGACGGAGGTCGCGCCGGAGTGGCGGGGTCAAGGCGTCGAGTTGACGAGCATCCTGGGGTTCCAGGCGGCTGGCTTGTCGATTTTCGCGCTGGATGGCCTCGTACACTTCTTGTCGGTGTACGGAAATCTCGATCGGGGCCGCGATCCCCAACCGGACTTTGTCGCCCCGGATATCCACCACGGTGATGACGATGTCATCGCCGATAATGATGCTTTCGTCGCGGTGTCGGGACAAGACCAGCATTTTGGGCTCCTTCCTCCTGCCAACGAGACCCGTGACCGTCCATGATCACATTGCCCGGGCGCTCGGTTACCACGACGGGGCTTTGGGGATGAGTTGTCGCCGGCTTCATCCGCCGACGGCCGATCAAGCCGTGGCTCGAAGGGCGGACGACGGTCCGGGAAGCAAGGTCGGGGCGTTGCCTTGACCGTGGCCGGTCAAAGGGTACCGCACCGCGTACCGACTGGAGGTGAGGACCAGTTGCCGGCCGAGCCGACGCGACAGGTTGAACACCAAGGGGCCTTGGAGGTTGACCGTGAGGCCACCGTCCACGCGGTTGAGGATCACGTAGATGAGCGCCGAACGCTCTTCGTCCAGCTCTAGCGACGACCGGTCGCCTGGGCGAAGCTCGATCCGGTAGTCGCCGATCGCCATCGGAGGCGCGATCAGACCAAAAGCGAGGTCGGCGCAGGTTGCGGACTGCAACCAGAGCAAACCCGACGCGACCGGGTCGTTGAGCAGGACGAACTGCGTGAAAGAACGAAACCCGACCAGTCCGTCGGGAATCCTGATGATCTCCGACTCCTGAATCGGGATCAGGCCGAAGCGGGTCGTGACGATGTTCACTTCCTGTTTTCCTCCTAGACAACGGCAAGAACAAACAACCCGGTCGCCTCGTCAAAGGCGATCGGCCCCTTGTTCTTGATGTCGTTTCGATCCCCTCGCGGGTCTCGGACCCTTCTTCCAGGGGTCAAATCGATCCGGGCGGGGCGGCCGACCTTGGCCGCGACGCATCCCTCGGGCACAACCCCAACTCGCCCGATCGACTCCAGCCGAAGCGGCGAGATCAGCTTGACCGAGCGTTATATCGTCGAAGGCCGCGATATAAACTCACACCCCGGCGTTCAAAAATGAAGATCCCCGCCCGCTTGGACCGCCTGCGACGGTCGGTCCGGTCCTGCCGTCGACGAGGGACCGATCCCACCCTCGAAAAGTCGCTCGAATCGATCCAAAGTTGATCAAAAAAGAGTTCAGTTGAGGATCACTTCGGGCGGGTCGGAGAAGTCGTGGGCGGTCCGGTCATTCAAAGCCGGGTTGGGGCGGCCGTCGTGGATCAAGACCCGGTAACGAAACACGGTCGGGCGATCGGTCGGGATCGTCAGGATTTGGTCGTGGGCCGGGACGAAACTGAAGAACGGCAGGGTAATCGGGTGAATCCGGACCACCGTGGGGTATCTCGGGTTGCCCGGGTGGTCGGCGACCATCGCCCCCGCGTAATTAGGCGAGAAGTCGGCGACCGGACCCGTCAGGTCGACCCACCTCGTCGGCTTCTGGTCGCCGTCGAGCCTGTGCCGCCCTTCCGCCGTCAGGACGTCGATCGGCCCCCGGACCGAAGGCTCGGCGCTCCGATAGGCCATCCCCCCGTAGCGGTGCGGCAACACCTCGAGCGGCTCTCCCTCGGCTTGCTGGGTCGAGGTCAGGTCGAACAGCCAGTACGGGGAACCGGGGGCGTCGAACAATTCGACCTCCCAGCGCTCGCGGAGGGCGACCCGACTTTCCGGGCCTCGGGGACCGTCGAGCTTCGCTTCCCAGCGGTGCCGGGCCTCGAACCGGGCCGAGACCGGCCCCAGGGTCGGCCGATCGAACCCGTCGGCGACGATCTTGCCGGTCCCGCCCTGGATGTTCCAGAAGTCGGGGGCCAGGTCGCCCCACTTGGTGTGGACGTAGGCGAGGAAGAACCCTCGATGGTGCGGGTGGTAGCTCGAAAAGTCGCCGGTGACCAAGGCCCCCGAAGGGCTGAACGCCGGGTGGATGTAGGCGTCTCGGGTCAGGTTCGCGCTTGCGTCGGCCCTCGGCGAGGCGAGCGGGGCGGCGTTGTATCGAAAAACCGGGCGGTTCCGGTTGCGGAACTCGACCGCCCCCGGGGTCGCTTCGACAACCGCCCAGGGGGTTTGCGCGTCCGACCCGACCGAGGCGCCATCCATCGCAAACCGAGCCTCGGAACCTTTCGGGATCGCCCTGGGCAAGAACCAGGCGGCCCGGATCGAACCATCCCCGAGCCTGGCCGCCTCCGCGACCGTCGGGGTCGAACCGCCCGGCGCCGCCGGGTCGGCCACGAGCAGGGCGACCGGACCCGCGCCCAAAGCCCGGACGACCGAGGCCCCGAGGCGATCCGACGGGACCAGGAACGTCAGGAGCGAACCGAGGCGGTCGCGCCCACCGGCCCGGACCGTGAGGCCGATCGGCCCCGGCTTGGCCAAAGGCTCCGCGGCTCGACCGATCGACCCAAAGGCGATCAGCCCGACGACCGCGACCAGGACTCGGCGAAGGGGGGGCGTCATGGTGTCCATCCTTTGCGGATCAGGACCGGTAATTTTCTTCGAGGCCCCAGAGCCTCTGGAGTTGCCGGTCACGCTTCCCCTGCTCGTAGCGATAGATCCCCATCTCCTCGACGGTCTCGCTCGGAAGTGGGACGTAGGCTTCCCGGCGCTGCTCGGCTTCTCGGAAGATGACGCCGAGGTGATCCGAGCAGGCGTGGCCGTAGGTCTTCAGCTCGGTGAACGCGCCGTCGCTCCAAGGGGCGGCAATCTTGTACGAGGCGGGTTGGTTGCAACCCGAAACGCCGCACCGGACAACCATCGAAGCCATGACTCGGAAGTCTCCCGATCGGATCGAATCGAGCCGAGGCCGTCGGAAAGCGTCTCGGCCTCTCCCCAAGGTATGATGCCAGACCGGAGGATGCCTAGCCAACTTAAAACCTCATGAAGGCGTATTCGGGGTTGGTGGGATCGAAGTCGGCGGCGGTGAGCGGGGCGTTCAGCTTCAGGTCATCGTAGGTATATTGCTCGGCGAGGTCGAGCGGCCCCGAGTGGTTGGGGTCCGGCCAGTCGAAGCTGCTGATCTGGAACGGGATCTGGGTTTCCGGGTCGTACAAGACCTCGACGTGAGCGAACGGGCGGCCGTCGTCGGGTTTGGAGTGGGTGTGGACCGACCGGAGGAGCGGTCGGCCATCAAGGCCGGTGGTCCGGTCCAGGGTCGTGGTGGCGTCGTCGTCCCCCATATCCATCTCGCGGAATCGGAGGAGCTTCCGGCCCAGGTTCCACAACCCCGCGTCGGTGACCGGGTGGCGGCTGTCGGCCAAGGCGAGCGCCGAGTCGGGGGCGACGGCGAGCCTCGGGACGATCCGCCGGGTCCAGTCGCCGTTGTGGGCGATCACCTTGTTGTCGTGGTGCCCCTCGGCGTAGACCACCTCTTTGCCCGCCTTGGGGGCGAGATACTTGAGATAGATGGCGAATGGGCGGTTGCGAATCTTCAAGCCGGCCGTGATCTCGGGTCCGAGGACGCCGCCCACCCGCTCGCGCCTTCGAAAGGTCGACGTATAAGCTTCGATCTTGTCGAGCCGCGCCACGGTCCGCTTGGCCGACTCCAGGAGGATCCGCTTGGCCTCATCCCCTTCCACCTTGTTCTCGGGCCAGGCCGCCGGGGTCTCGAGGTCGACCGGAGGCTCGACCGCTCGACCCGCCGGGGCGGACGCGACAACGGCGGCGGGGGGGGAAGCGACCGAGTTGGCGGGGGGGTCGGCCAATGGTTCCGTGAAATACCACGAAAGCCCGAAAAGGCCGGCCGGGATCGCGATCAGGAGGAGCCACACCCGGCGTTTGCGGACAGGCTTCGGGTTGGAGGCCGTCATCGATGGAAAAACTCCGCGAAAACAAGGGGACGCGGGCGACGGGGATGATTGGGCGAAGTTTGCGGTTTCGGATCGCGGTCAAGAGGACTTCGGGGGGCGAAACGATCGTGCGGATTGTCGGCGAATCGCCCGGGATTATCTACCGCAAAAGCGCCGGCCGCTTCAAAACTTCAAAACCGCGTGAAGGTTGATCCCGAGTCCCGGCCCGCGGAATTTGACCGCGACGGGGTTTTCCGACTACGATTAGGCCTTGGCTGTTTCGTGGCTCGTGGACAGCGTTCGCCGTCGCCATCGGATCGAACAGCAAAGGGTTGGCTCGTCGTCGGAGAGGCTCGCGCCATGACGCAGATCGAACAGGCTCGCCGGGGTCAGATCACGCCCGAGATGGAGTACGTCGCCCGCCGCGAGAAGATCGAGCCGACGCTGGTTCGCGACGAGGTGGCGCGAGGGAGGATGGTCATCCCGGCCAACCGCGAGCACCTCAAGCAAGGGCTGGAGCCGATGGGGATTGGGATCGCCGCTTGCTGCAAGATCAACGCCAACATCGGCAACTCCGCCGTCACCTCGGACATCGACAACGAGCTGGCCAAGCTCAACATGGCCGTCGGCCTCGGCGCCGACACGGTGATGGACCTCTCGACCGGCGGCAACATCGACGCCATCCGCCGCGCCTTGATCGCCGCCAGCCCGGTCCCGATCGGGACCGTCCCGATGTACCAGGCGATCCAGCAAGTCAAGAAGGTCGAAGACCTCACCGAGCAAGGCTTGCTCGACATGGTCGAGCACCAAGCCAAGCAAGGCGTCGACTACATGACCTTGCACGCCGGGATCTTGCGCGAATATATCCCGCTCACGGCGCACCGGATCACCGGGATCGTGTCCAGAGGAGGCAGCCTGATCGCCTCCTGGATGTATGCGCATAAGAAGGAGAACCCGCTCTATACCCGGTTCGACGACCTCTGCGACATCATGCGCGAGTACGACGTGACCTGGAGCCTGGGCGACAGCCTCCGCCCCGGCTCGATCGCCGACGCCTCCGACGCCGCGCAGTTCGCCGAACTGAAAACCCTGGGCGAACTCACCTTGAGGGCCAGGGCCAGGGGTTGTCAGGTCATGGTCGAAGGCCCCGGGCACGTCCCGATGGACCAGATCGCCATGAACATGCGGAAGCAGGCCGTCGAATGCGACGAGGCCCCGTTCTACGTCCTCGGCCCCCTCGTCACCGACATCGCGCCGGGCTATGATCACATCACCTCCGCCATCGGAGCCGCGCTCGCCGGCTGGAACGGCGCGAGCATGTTGTGCTACGTTACCCCCAAGGAACACCTCGGCTTGCCCGAGGTTGAGGATGTCCGCCAGGGGGTCGTCGCCTACAAGATCGCCGCCCACGCCGCCGACCTCGCCCGCCACCGCCCCGGCGCCCGCGACCGAGACGACGCCATCAGTCGCGCCCGCTACCGGTTCGACTGGGAAGGCCAGTTCAACCTCTCGCTCGACCCGGAGACCGCCCGCCGGATGCACGACGAGACCTTGCCGCAAGACGCCTTCAAATCCGCCGCCTTCTGCTCGATGTGCGGACCCAAGTTCTGCTCGATGAGGATCACCGAAGACCTCCGCCGCCAGGCCAACGAAGCCGCCGGGTTGGTCCAGGTGGACCTTGAACCGGTCGGGAGTCACTGAGTTCCTCATTTTGCTCGTTACCTCGGGGTCGGGATCGACCCCGAGGTTTTCCCAAGGACCCATTCATGGCTAGTCAATCGATGCCTGAAGCATCCCTAACGGATGCCGACAAGTTCAATCGGCTCGACTCGTTTGAAGCCGGCTTGTACCAATACACCGTGGTTGAACGGTTGGAGATGATCGATCGGATCGTTCGTTCACTGACGAGCATGGCCATCCATCTTGACGGTCGAGCGGCGAATCAGAAGAAGATGTTGTCGGATCTTCTCCAAGACCTCTCCCAATTACCAACCCAACCCGACCCGTTCGCGGGTCTTTCGCACGACGAAGTGCTCTACGACAAGCTCCAATGATTTTTGTTGACACCGGGGCTTGGTTCGCCCTCCTCGTCGGCGACGATCCGAACTATAGCGTTGCTCAACAATGGTTTGCGAGAAATCGGAGCAGCCTCGTCACGACCGATTACGTTGTGGACGAGCTTTTGACGCTGGTCCGATCGCGGGTGGATACTCGGATGTCGATCCGGGTTGGTGAGTCAGTCCTCGACGAGCAACTTGCCGACTTAATCCAGATCGATCACGAAGACTTCGTTGCGGCCTGGAACGTCTTTGCACGATATCGCGACAAGGAATGGAGCTTCACGGATTGCGTCAGTCTGGTGGTGATGCGTCGACTGAAAATTAATACCGCATTCGCGTTTGATGAGCACTTCCGCCAGTTCGGGACGGTCAACGTCGTCCCTTGATCCGAATCCTGAATTTCTCGTAATTCTTATGTAGGCCATGCCCAGATCGCGGCGGAAACCGCTTCGGATCGGTCGTCAACGGATGTGGACCATGAGGTCGTCCCGGATCGCTTGTTCGTCGTAGATCGTTGGCTTTCGATCTTCACGTCCCCGGCTGTTATGTGATCGCCCGACCTTGAGTGCAAAATCTCTAAGTCCGATGTTCTCCGGATAGACACCGACGAGGCTAAGGGCCTCTTGATAGATCGAGTCGGTGGTCAGGCCGATTGGAATCAGGTCGAGCGAAGTCATCGTCGGTACCGAGTGCAGTAATCCAAGGTAACAGCGGATGAGGATTGGCCAGAACGATTCTCAATAGAATAGAGAAAAAAAGCCCAGGCCGGGCATTGCTGCCGGTCTGGGCTTGGTCGCCGCTTCGGGGGGATGAAGGACGGTGGACGGGGAAGGGTCCGACTTCCGGGCGCGTCGATCGGTGACGCATGCCTCGCTCATCCATGAGCGGGACGACCCGGGGTCGGCGGTAGGGGTGTCCTTACCGTCCCAATCCCCGTCCCTTTTTCCCGGTTGATTCGAGGTGAACTCAGCCAACCTTGGCCAAGGCCGGGACGGCTCGGAACGAGCCGGAGGCTTCGGTGAAGGCTTCGATCAGTTGCGTGTCGAGGGAGATGCTCCCCTCGTTTTCCGGGTGCCACTGCACTCCGGTGACCCACCAGGACGGGTCTTTGCCTTCAAACGCTTCGATCAACCCGTCGGGGGCCAGGGCGGCGACCCGGAAGATCGGGGCGAGCTTGCGAATCCCCTGGTGGTGGTAGCTGTTGACCCGGATCTCGCCCGGCCCGTAGATGTCTTCCATCCGGGTGCCCGGCTCCATCACGACGATGTGGCGGTGGACGCCGCCTTGCGGGTCGCGGTGGGGGATCGACCGGGGCATGTCTTCAGGCAGGTGGATATAGATCCCACCGCCGTTGACGACGTTGAGCTGCTGCATGCCCAGCCCGACGCCCAGGACCGGCATCTTCCGCTGCTGGAGCAGTTTGATGAGCATCCGGTCGGAGCTTTCGCGGCGATCGTTCATCACGGTCACCGACGGGTGCGGTGCCAGCCCCATCTTCTTCGGGTCGAGGTCGTCGCCCCCGGTGAGGAGGACGCCGTCGAGCCGATCCAAGATCGGGGTCAGGTCGACCTCTTTCGTCAGCGGGGGGATCACCACCGGCACAGCCCCGGCCGACAACAGGCAGTCGTAGTAGCCGCTGTGCAGGAAGGTTTGCGGGACGCGGCCCTTGGCGGTGGCGCGGTAGTCCGAGTTGATGCCGATCAGAGGACGGTTCTTCATGAGTGGCTTCCTTTCCTGGCGTTGGCTTCAACGAAATCCGTTCGATGACCATCTCACGCGACCAACCTCCGGAAGGTTCCGAAAGGTCTGATGTCGCCATCGGGAAATGGTGGCCAAATCACAACACGGCGCGTCGTGGCCGCGATCCGAAGGACTACCGGGGGGACTTCGCCCGGACGCGGTGGCATCCTGCCTGCGTCATCGATCTCGAAGTCGTTCATCTTTCGATGAGCGGTCCCGAGAACCGGTCGAACATCCCAGATTCATCGAGGAGGAGTCGGTGGGCGGACGCGGCTTGGTTGGCTTGTCCTGGCCTCAAGGCCGCGTCGCTCTCGTCGTCTCAGGTGGGTGAAGTTTACCGGCCGAGATCGGGCAACTCAAGAAAAAAGACCCCGTCTCATCAAGTTTTCATGATGATTTTCCCTCCCATTTTTTGGGGAAGTCGAGTTGCCATGATCGACCGGACATATCCCCATGAACACCACCTGATCAGGGCTTCACTCTGCCCGAGCGCGGCCCATCCTTGAGGTAGCGGACGACCATCGACAGGTCGCTTTCGGTCAGTTGCGAGCCGTACGCGGGCATCTTTTGTTCGTCTTCGAGGTAGCCGTAGAGCGAAGGGTGGCCGGGCCGGCGGATCATCCTCGACGTCCAGCGATCCGAACCCCAGGCGAACATGTCGGGGGCGGGCTGGAGCTTCTTGTCGCGGACGCTCGGGTCGCCGAAGGTATGGCACTGGGCGCACTCGGCCTGGTACGAGGCGCGGCCGGGATGGTTCTTGTTGCCCGGCTCGTCGAGCCACTCGCCGGGCGTCATGTCGGGCGGGGTCTTGGCCATGAGGGCGACGTAGTCGGCCACGGCGTCGAGTTGCTTGGCGTCGAGCGTCGACGACTCCTTCCATTCGGTCATCCCGCCGCACTGGGGGGCCTTGCCGTAATAGTCGGGCGAGTCGGGCTTTTCGAGCAAGCCTCGAATCCAAGGCCGAGACCCATAATGAGCCAGGGCGGGCGCCCACTGCTCGTCCCCCTTCGAGCCATCGTAATTGTGGCAACTCTGGCACTTCTTGGAGAACAACTCGGCCCCCCGGGTCGTCGGGTCGAGTTTGAGCAGATACCCCGACCCTTCGGCGGGCACGCCATCGAGGTCGGCGAGGATCGTGGCACGCCTGGCCAGGTCGTTCGCTCTGACCCGAGCGGCCTGGAATGCGTCGCTGTGCGTGTCTTTGGCCAGGGCTTGGTAGGTCAAGAATCCCGAGCAGGCGGCGAGCGTCAAGAAGAACGTGCCGGCCGCGATCCGGGTCAAGCGTCGGGAAACAACTCGATCCAGGAGCGGGAGCACCAGCAAGCCGACCATCACCACCGTCGGCAAGACGACCGTGGCGATGATCTCCCGCCCTTGGAACACCCGGAGCAACTGGTAAAGCGGCAGGAAATACCACTCGGGCCGGGCGGGGTAGTCGTCGCTCGAAGCGTCGGCGGGGGCGTCGAGGCTGTAGCCGTGGCGGGCGACCGCGAAGCCGGCCACGACCGCCAACACCGCCGAGGCCAAGGCCAGGTCGACGAACGCCGACTTCGGCCAGAACGGTTCGAGCCGACGGTCCGTCTGCTGCTCGACCCGATCCTCGATCCGCCGGAGCAAGCGAACCCTGAGCCAACCAAGCGCGATCAGCAAGCCCGGCAAGACGACGACATGGAGGGCGTGGATTCGGGTCAATGTGGTGTTGCCGAACTCGGAGCCGCCGACGATCAAGCGGCGCAGCCAAGCCCCGACCACGGGGAGTCCGCCCGCGATGGTTGTCTCGACGACCGCCGCCCAATAACCGCGCTGATCCCAGGGGAGGATGTTCCCGGTCACGCCCAGGACCAAGATCAAGCCGACGATCGCCACCGCTAACCACCAGGTGAACTCTCGGGGGGCGCGGTACAAACCGGTGAAAACCAGGCGGCCCAGCCAGAGTCCCCCCAAGATCACCGACGCATAGGAGCCGAACCGATGGATTCCTCGGATCAGCCAGCCGAGGTCGACATGATTGCTCAAGTAATAGACGCTGCCCCAGGCTGAGGCCGTCGATGGGCTGTAAACGAGCGAGATCAAGACGCCGGTGACGAACTCGACCAGGAGCGTGCTCGCCAGGGCGAACCCCAGCGCGTGCCAGATCCTCCCCTGCGAGGGGACGGGTCGGTTTTTCCATCTCCGGGCGGTCGCCTTCCAGCCGGTCCGGTCGTCGACCCAGTTCTGCCAACGATTAAACAAGGGGTTTCTTCTCCCGCGATTGGGGCACGAACCGCTCGAACTTCACGGCGATCTCGGGGTCGGGGCCACCGCTCAAGCGGACCTCGAGCGCATCCATCCCTCGGGGCGACACCGCGTTGAGGGTCTCGCCGTTGAATCGAAAACTCGCCTGGTGGCAAGGGCACAAGAACGTCCGGCGATCGGGGGCGAGGTTGACCGGGCAGCTCAGGTGCGGACACTCCGCCGAAAACGCCTTGACCGGCGGGTTGACGCCTTCCTCCTGTCGGACCAACCAGACCGAACCCACCGGCTCGGCGGGGTAGCGGACCCAGGCGTCTTGCCGCTTGGCAATCACGGCGAAGGCTTGGGGCTCGCCCACCTTGAGGTTGCTCAGGCGAGTCATCGGGCGGAACAAACCCCCGCCCGACTTCTTGCCGAGGGGGTCGAGCAGGAACTTCGCGACGGGAACGGTCACCGCCACGGCAAGGGCATTTCCCAGAGCGAGGGCGCTCCACTTGTAGAAGACCCGACGGTTGAACATTCCTGATCCCTTGCGACCGACCGGCCCGAGTCGCCCACGCCGCGACCCGGGCGCGAATTTGCTTGAAAAAGTGCTCTTCCAATGTACGCCACGCCCGGAGGATCGCATAGGCGTCCGGCCATTCCCGACCGTCCGACCCGATCGATCGCCGACCCTCCGCGCGCGGAGGGGTGCCCTGCCCCATTACGCACGGTTCGCTTCCAGGGTTCGAAGCGCTCAGGTGGTGTAGGAATCGACCCGGAACAGGTCGAGGTTCTCGGCGACCCAGGCGATCGTCTCGTCGAGCGCCTGGTCGAGGGTGTACCGCGACTTCCAGCCGAAAAGCTCTTCGGCCAGGGCGGTCCCCGCCAGGAGTCGGCCCACCTCGCTGGCGGCGGGGCGGATGCGGTCGGAGTCGGCTTCGACGGTGATCGGCTTGCCGATCCGCTCGCCGATCTTGACGACGAGTTCGCCGATGGTCAGGTCGTCCCCCCGGCCGATGTTGATCGTCCGGCCGATCGTCGACTCCGACTCGGCGATGGCGAGGAACCCTCGGGCGGTATCCTTGACGTAGGTGAGGTCGCGCCTCGGGTCGAGGCTCCCCAGCCGGACGACGGGTCGGGAAAGGGCCTGGCTGATGATCGTGGGGATGATCGCCCGCGCCGACTGGCGAGGGCCGAAGGTGTTGAACGGCCGCAGGATGCTGACGGGCAGGCCGAACGATCGGTGGTAGCTTTCTCCCAAAGCATCGGCGCCGATCTTCGAGGCGGCGTAGGGAGACTGCGCCCGGAGCGGGTGCGACTCGGTGATCGGGACGAACCGCGCCGTGCCGTAGACCTCCGAGGTCGAAGTCAAGACGACCCGTTCGAGGTCCGGGTTGTCGCGGCAAGCGTCGAGGACGTGCGCGGTCCCGACCACGTTGGTCTGCACCACGTCGAGGGGATTCTGGTACGAGTAGGGGATGGCGATCAAGGCGCCGAGGTGGAAGACCCAGGCTTGCCCTTTGACCGCCTTGCGGACCGCTTCGGGGTCTTTCAGGTCGCCCCGATACACCTCGACGGCCTCCCGGACCTCGCGGGGCAAGCGGTCCAACTGCCCCCGGTCGTCTCGACCGTTGTAGCGAACCAAGGCGCGGACCCGATGCCCCTCGCCCACCAGAAGCTCGACCAGGTGACTCCCGATGAAGCCGCCCGCCCCCGTGACCAGCACCGGCTTGCTCATCGTCGCAACCTCGCTCGCGTTCCGCCTTGATCGGTTCGGGTCGATCCCTTTTGCCGCCCATCGTACGAGTTTTCCCGATCGCGACAACGCGAATCGCCGACCCGACCCGACAACCCGCCGCAAGCTCTTGACTTCCCGCCAACCCTAATCTCAGCGTCAATCTCCCGAACTCTCCAAACCTCCTCAAGGAGCACGAGAACCCAGTCGATACTTTCTAGCATCGAGGGCAGCCATCAAGGTCTGCTCGATCCGACGACCTCTTGAATCAACCGCCAACCCGCTTCGAGACGCGGCGCGGCGTCTTCCTCCATAAGGGTGAACTCATGGCTTTACGTTGCTTGTTGGTCAGCTTGGTGGCGAGCCTGGGCTTCGAGTTGCCGAGCAACCAAGATGTGACGTCATGGACGGTGTTGGGGCGGAACTGGGTTTCGGGCCGAGCGGTCGACCTCTCGGCCCTCCAGGCCGAAGCCTCGGGATGGCTGGGGTTGGGCGACCCGACGATCAAGCCCAGCCCCGAGCGGCCCACCCCGACCGACCCGGAACAGGAGGCCGCGGCCGCCTCGACCACCGGTCCCGACGACCTCGCGTTCGAGTCGATCGGCGAAGGGATGGCCCTGGCGTTCGCATCCGACCTTGAAACCGCTCGGGACGGAGACGCGACCCCCGCCCCGGTTTCCGCCCCCGCCCCTGCGGAGTTGGTCGCCGCCGCGGAGCCTCAACCGATGCCCGACCTCGACCCGATGGCCCTGGCCTTCCCCGCCCCTTCGGCGGATTCGACCGACGAGGAAGTGGTCGAACCGACCGATCCTTCGATGATTCGGGCCGACCGCCTGGCGTCCGCGTTCCGCTTGACCCGGGAAGCGGTCCAAGCCTGGGCGACCCTGGTGCAACCCGTTTCCGAGGATTCGGTCACGAGTCGCTGATCGGCTCGGCCACATGCCGTCGGGATTTTTCGACGACCCGCTCGGCCTCTCGTCCGCACGAGGGGTCCGGCGGGTTTCGCGTTTCGAAGTCCTGGTACGGCTTACAGGAATTCTTCGGATGGCAAATTGCAAAGGATTGTCCCGGTTGAACTTCCTTTTGCAATCCGCGATTTGCGATCTGTCATCAATTCCCGGAATTGGTCTTGTACCGATCCCGGAAATTCATCGCACATTTCAAATTGCAGATCGCAAATATTGCATCCGTATGGCTTTGCGATTTGCGATCTGCAATTTGAAATGCGTTGGAAATCCCTGGGATGCGTATTGAAGGTCAGATCGGCGCGGCCATCTCCGAGGCACGAGCGAGGTCTTCGTCGGCCTCCAGGTCGTCCAAAGGGGCGGGCTTCCGGTAGCCGAGCCGGAGGGCGATCTTGAGGATGTCGCCGTGGGAGGGAAACATCTTGCCCGACCGGCCCTTGTAGTCCTGGATCGCGTTCATGAATTCGATTTCCACCTCGGTGTATTGCTTCTCGAAGGTGGTCGGGTCGACCCGTCGCCTTCGCTCTTTGCGAGGGCGGGACGTCGGGGCGTCGTGGTCGGCGCCGGTCCGAGGCGGGAGCACCGATCGGCCGCCGGGCATCGTCCGACGGTCGAGGAACAGCGTGTCGGCGGGGAACCTGGAAAAATCGAATGTTTCCGCTTCGTCTTTCGTCTCTTCACTGCGAGAGGTCATGGCATCTTCCTCGACAACTCACCCAGGGGCGATCATTCTCGGGATCGCCCCGGTAAAGTTCGGGAACAATCGGGGGAGAAAATCACCGGCACGGTTCGGCGAGGTTCTCATCTCCAACCCTTAGTTCACATCGGGCTTTCTGTCAAAAATTCCGGCCGTCGGCCTCGGTTCCCGGTCGGGATTGATCCCCAATCGGCCCGGCGTGTGGCATAATCTTTGGAGTCACCCGGCGATCGAACCGAGGGCGAGAATCGGGCTCGGCCCGACCTTCGGGCACCTTGCTTGCGGATCGCCCGTCAACTACAGTTAATAGAAACGTCTTGCGCCCGAGCCGTCGCTTCATTTCGGTTCGGTTTTTTCCTGCCAACCTGGAGACCCTCGATCATGTCCCGAACCTCGCGGTTGTGGAAAGGCGTCGGGCCTTGGACGTTGGGCGGCTTGTTGCTGTCCGGCGGGATCGCGGCCTACGCGAGCGATTCTTCCTCCTCCTCCTCTTCCCTGGCGAAACAACTGGTCGGCCTCGGCCGCCAGGCGGCTTCGCAAGGCAAGCCTGAAGACGCGAAGACGTTCTACCGAAACGCCTTGAAGCTCGACCCCGCCAACGCGGAGGCCCAGGCGAGCCTGGCCCGGTTCGGCACCTCGCGGCGGATCTCGTTGTTCTCGCAGGACCCGGCGGCCCCCGCTCCCGACATGGCCCCGCCCGCCGCCCCCGCCCCCGCCGCTTCCGACACCCCGACCACGGGCGTCCCGGCCATCACCGGCGGCGTCCCCGAGCTTTCGCCGCTGGATCGCCAGGCGCAGCTCAACGCCGTGGCCCGCGAGGCGTTCGTCAACGACGTCTCCCAACGCTTGCAGGCCGCACGCGACCTGGCCAACGCCGGAAACCCCGACGCCGCCTTGGGCGCCCTCCGCAACGTCCTGACCATCGTCCAGTCCGGCACCGCGCTGCCCGAGGACACCCGACGACGGCTTGAGAATCAGGTCCGAAACTCCATCGGCGCCACCGAACGGGTCGAGGAACGCACCAACCTCGAACGCGCCGAGCAGTACCGCCTCTTCGCCGCCCAGGCCGCTCGGACCTCGGCCGTCGACCGCCTGGTCCGCGACCAGGAGACGACCAACACCCTGATGACCGAGTTCGACAGCCTGATGCTCGAGGGCAACTTCCGAAACCTCGCCAGCGGCGGCCTGGGCGACATCGACACCGTCCGCCAGCCGTTCGTCGACTCCCGCTTCCGAGCCCAGGCCGCCCGGGCGTTGGCCCCCGGCTCGGTGGCCCCCTATGCCGGGGTGTTCGTCTCGGACACCACCGGCTTCCTCGTGCAGTCGCACTCCTACGACCTGCTCAAGGAGTACCGCGCCATGCTGACCTGGGCCGACGTCGACCGCTCCTCGGTCCCGTTCCCCGACACCCGGACGATCGAGTACCCCGAGCGCTCGGCGTGGCAGGCGCTCTCGGAGCGTCGGATCGCCCGCTATGGCGACGCGGAGTACCTCTTCGACCGCGACGAGAAGACCAAGTCGATCCTCAAGAAGCTCGACGAGCGGATCTCGATGAACTTCCCCAACGACACGCCCTTGGCCGACGTGCAGAGGTACATCGAGCAGTCGACGCAGGACGAGGCGGCGGGGTTGCCCACGGGCATCCCGATCTATGTCGACCCGCAGGGGTTGCAGGACGCCGAAAAGACGATGGCCTCGACGGTGGCGATCAACCTGGAGGGGATTCCGCTGCGGACGACGTTGCGGCTCCTGCTTAAGCAGTTGAACCTGACCTACACGGTGAAGGACGGGTTGTTGACGATCACGTCGTCGTCGTCGGAGGACCAGCCGACGGAGATCCGGGTCTATCAGGTGGCCGACCTGGCGATCATCCCGCTGTCGCTCCTCGGCGGCGGCGGTGGCGGCGGGATGGGCGGCGGTGGTATGGGCGGTGGTGGTATGGGCGGTGGTGGTATGGGCGGCGGCATGGGCGGCGGCATGGGCGGCGGCGGGATGGGCGGCATGATGTCCGTTCCCCCCCAAGACCCCAGCACCTTGCCCGGCGGCGGTAGTGCCGGTGGGTTCGAAGAAAAAAAAAGCAACTAAGCGGCCTTAACCAGACCCCGCCCCCCGCCAACCCGCTTTCCAAAAACCAGGGCCGAGTCGCCAACCCTCCGGCGGCCGGCCCTGGTGCCGTTTCCGGGTCCGACAAGCGGAAGAAGCCAAAGTCCGGCGACGAGCCGACGATCAAAGCCGCCAAGCCCGCCGCCTCGTCGACCAAATCCACCACCAAAGCCGCGCCCGCCGCCGACCCGTTCGTCACCTGGGACAACTACTACAAGGGGCACGACGAGAAGCCCTCGCAGGTCTTCGCCACCGTCGCGGTCTTGATCAAAGAAAAAAACTTCACCAACGTCGAGGCGGCGATCAAGGGCTACCTCCACCACCGAGGCAGGCAGGCCGAGCCTTGGATGTACGAGTGGTTGATCAAGACCATCGAGATCCGCAAAGGTCCCGAGTCGGAAACCAAGACCGCCATTGGCTATGCGGCAACCCTGGCCAAGCGGACCCGGAACCCCAACGACCTCGTGCGGGTCGCCGACATGATGGTCGTCCGCAACTTCTACGGCCAGGTCGGTGCCCCCGGATTCGAGACCAACATCGGCGAACTCGTCGACATGGCGGCCGAGAAGCTTCCCGCCAACGCGATCCCGCCGATGATGTCGGTCAACCTGGCGGGCAAGACTAAAGACCCGAAGCGGATGGCCGACGCCGCCGACCGCTTGCTCTCGCTCGGCTGGCCGGGGATCGACGACAAGATGCGCAGCGATCTGGCACGCCAGGTTGAGCTTCTCGAAAAAGCCCTCCGGGACGACGGCAAGTCCGACGAAGCCGAAGCCTTGACCAAGAAGGTCGACGACTCCAAGGTCCGCGACGTCTACGTCAGCCTGAAGTGGGAGGGCGAGGCTGACATCGATCTCGCCGTCGAAGAACCCCTCGGGGCCACCGCGCAGTTCAAAACCCCCCGGACCGTCTTCGGCGGGGCGATCCTCAAGAACGGCTACGGCAAGCACCCCGAGGAAGTCTACTCTTGCCCCAGGGGTTTCGACGGCGACTACACCATCCGAGTCGACACGATCTTCAACGACGAAGCCAAGCCGGTCAAAGAAGCGACCTTGACCGTCATCACCCACGAGGGCGGGGCCGACGAGAAGCGGCGAGAAACCAAGGTGAACCTCGAAAAACCAACTCCCGTCGTGGTCCACCTGAGCGGGGGCCGACGCAAGGAAGTCCTCCCCTTCATCGCCCCCCCCGAACCACCATCCCTTGTGGTCAAGGACCCCAACGCCTCGAAGCCCAAGCCCACCGCCCCCGCCCAACCCGGCAAACCCGCCGCGAAGGACAAGAAACCAGTTCCCATCCGCTGAACCGGGCGGAACGCTGTTTGGATGATCGGCGGGCGACCGAGTCACGGATGGAGCCCGGAGAAGACACGGATGGGAACCACCCGAAGATTGACCCGTGATTGATCCGTGTTCCATCCCAGGCAACTCGAATTGGCCCAGCCGGCGCGATCATCTCGACGATTCGTCGGTCAATTTTCTTTTCTTAAAAAAACCCGACTTGGCGTCCCGAAAATTTGCGATGTTATCTCGGGGGAATCTCCGGCGAGTCATCATGGTGAGGGTGGAGCGATGGGTTTTCCCGCCAGAGATCACCCCGACCTCAAATGAAGAGCGCGAACAATTGTCACCGTAAGTCAATATTGAAGAACGACTTGGGATGAAATTGGGTTCGTTTGGTAGTTTGGCTTTTCGAGCGGAGAGGATCTGATCTGGCGGGATCGGGGCCTCCGCGCGACCGTTCAAGTCGCGCGGAGGGCGGTCCTGATTGGCGGATTGCCGAGTGCAATCAACCCTCGGGGTTGAACTGGCCGAGGCCGGGGATGTTGGGCATCCCGGGGAACCCACCCCGACCGGCGGGGGGAGGCGTGGCTGGTTTCGAGCCTTTGGCGCGGATCAGGTTGGGGCGATCCTGGACGATAGTCCGGTAGCTGTCGCCGGGCGTGACGTAGTACCAGGCGGCGAACCGGTCGCCCAGCTCCTTGGCCCGCTTCTGGCCGTCGGCGACCTTCTGGTCGAGGTCGGCCTGGAGCTTCGCGGCCCGCTCCTTGGCCCGAGGACTTTCGCTGGTCAACTTCGGCTCCGACCCATCCTCGGGGTAGGCGAACGGGTCGTCGGGGAACAGGTCGTCGGGCGAGGTCGAGGGTTTGGGGGGCGGGACCAGGCTCGGGTCGAACGCGGCGGTGGCGAACAGGTAGCGCCCCTCGGAGGTTTCCTGGCGCGATTTGAGCGGGTCCTTCTTGTTTTCCGCCTTCTCGGCCTCGGTCTGGTCGTCGGTCCCCGCCGAGAGTTCGTTGCCTGCGGCGATGACGACCTCGCCGTATCGGAGGGTATAGACCACCCCCTCGTCGGTGCCGATCGTCACCTCGCCCTTGTTCGAGTAGAACCCGTCTCGGGTCGGGTAGAACCCCTTGCCCACCAGGGAGAGCATCGCCTGGCGGGTTTTCGGCTTGATGTCGCCGGTGGCTTCCTTGAGGTCGGCGGTCAAGCCTTCGGGCTTGGGGCGAATCCCGGCGATCTTGAGGTCGCCGAGCGCCGAGGTCAAGGCGGTCAAGGTCTCGGTGTTGGTTTCCTGGTTGGCCGGCGTCCCTTCGACCACCCAGGGGGCCGACGCATCGGCCCGGGTCAAGGTCACGACGTCGCCCGGGACGATCCGGCCGGTGTTGGGGTCGAACGTCTTGTGGTCGATGACGACCCGCCGGACCTTGCCGGCTTCGAGCTTGAGCAGGTTCGTCTCGATCCAGTCGGCGAACCGGGTCGAGAGGTCGACCTTGACGTTGACGCCGTAGGTCCGCTTCTGGCCGGGGACTCGGACATAACGCTGGTCGGGGTGGTCCTTGACCGGGTTGCCGATCAGGAAGTCGGCGAGGACCTTGTCGGACGCATTCTTCAAGGTCACCCGCTTGCCGAACCCCTTAAGCCCAGTCGCTTTAGTATCGAGCGGGTCGACGACGCCGAAGGCTTCCTGGTCCTCGGTCCGGTCGGAGCGGATCGAGTCCTTGGTCAGGCCGACGATCCCGGTCGCGGTGTCGACCAGGCGTTTCTTGGCGTCGGCGGGGTAGTCGTAGTGCGACGGGATGACCCACCGGCCGTCCTTGAACGTGACCTTGAACGGCATCGGCGTCACGGTGGCCGGGTCGATCTCGATCACTTCGAGCGTGGTCGCGGAGTTGGGGTCGAAGTCGTCGAAGAACTTCTTCCCCTGGTCGTTGAACGCTTCGGGGCGGGTCGAGCGGTCGAAGGTCGAATAGTAGGCCGCGCCCGTCATCAGGAGCGCGGCGGCCACGAAGGCGAGGGTTTTCCGGAGGTCGGGGGTCATGGTTGGTCGGTCCTTTGGGGATGTTCGGCGGGTCGAGTGATGTTCGAGTCGGTCTGCCCCGAGGTCAGGCCAGGCGGTTGGGGTTGGCGCCTCGGTTTTCTCGACTCGACCTGATCCCGAAGATCAAGCCCGCCAGGAGGATCGCGGGCAGGGGCGCGGCGATGATCGCGGCGACCCGGACCTGGCTCTCGATCTTGCGGATCGCCTGCTCTTTGTTGGCCTTGCTGTCCTGGACTTTGCGCCGCTTGTCGTCGTCGATCGCGGCCTTTTCGACTTCGAGGCGGCGGTTCTCGACCTTTTCGAGGGTGAGAAGTTTGACCTCTCGCGACCGGTCGTCGAGTTCCTTGTCGTCTCGAATCTTGGCGACCTTGGCGTCGAGCGAGCGCTGGGCCTTGTCCAGGGCTTCTTTGGCCTCGTCGTCGGCCTGCTTGGTTTCCTCCTGATTCCGCTTGACGTAGTCCTGGGTCTGCTGTTCCAGTCGGGTCAAGGTCCGGTGCATTGGCCTTCGCTTGCGCAGGTTGATGTAGGCGTCATCCCCCGCCAGGACGTCGACGCAGTTGAGGACGAAGGTGATGTTGTCGAAGTCGAGGTTTTCGACCTTCCGGCGGCGGATCTCGAAGAACTGGTCGGAGATCAGGTCGAGGTCGGCGATGACGATCGCCTTGATCTCGTTGGGCTTGGCGGCTTCGGCCTTCTTGGGGTCGGCGGGCGTCGAAGCGGGGGCTTTCCCCTGAATCCGGGCGGCCAAGGTGAATTCCTGGCCGCTCGGGAGGTGGCGCCGGTTCGGGTTGATCCCGGTGATCCCCATGAAGCTCTGCTGGACGACTTGCGAGAACGGGAGGGTTCCCCCCACCCCGGCCACCCGCATGAGCGGCGAGAACTCCAGCCCGCCCACCTTCCCCTGGAGCAGACCCGGGAACATCATCACCACCTGTTGCAACCCCGACGACGCGGGTTCTTTGGGGTTGAAGGCATCGTCGCCGCCGCTCCCCTCGGCGACGAAGACGAACTCATAAGGCAAGTCGGGGATGTTGACCAATGGGTTGTAGGTGTTCCAGACCACCTCGTTGCCGGGGGCCTCGATCCCAAGCACGTCCAGGATCGGCTGGATGTTCCCCTTCGGCTCGGGGGGTGCCCCGCCTCCGCTCGGGGGCTTGGGGACGTCGGGGGCCAAGCTCGGGTTGAACATCGGCAACGGGTCGTGGAACAGCAAGGTCGGATGGCCGCCCCGGACGTACTCGGTCAAGGTTTCGATCTGCTTCTGGTTGAGCGACGACGGCTGGGCGGCCAGGAGGACGTCGAGGTCGTTCGGCATCGGGCCGTCGGCGGCGACCGAGCTGACGTCGTACTGCTTCTTCAACTCGGTGACGAACGGCCACTCGGTCTGCTGGCCCATCGACTGGAAGTCGAATCCGCCGAGCATCTTGGCGTCGGTCGCCAGCACGCCGACCTTCTTCCGACCCGTCTTGGAAGCGACGCGGATCGACCGGGTGATCTCATACTCGGTGGGCAATCCCGGGTCGAAGAACGGGACCACCACCTCTTCCAGGCCCGAGGTGAACGCCACGCCGAGGAAGATCTCCGACGCCGACTGCCGCGCCTCTTCGAGCGAAGTGACCCGCTTCGGCTCGATCCCGAATCGCTTCTGCGCGTCTCGGGCGGCGGGCGAGAACAGGTCGGTCTCGACCAGGTTGAGGCGGATCTTCTCGCCCCCCAGCGCGGCGTATTCGCGGAGCTTGCTCAGGAGCGTGGCCTTGGCCGTGACGTATTCGCGGGGGACCTCGGCGCTGTAGTAAGCCTGGATGTAGACCGGCTTATCCGACGGGATCTGGGCGATCGCCGCCCTCGACTCGGGGCCGAGGGTCGAGATCTGCTCGACGCTGGCGTCGGTCCGCCAACCGGCCCGGGTGATCAGGACGTTCAGGCCGATCAATGCGACCACCAGCGAGGCGACTCGGACCATCGAGTGCCCGGCCAACCCTTGGCTCCGCTCGCCGCCGGCCCAGTGCCGCCGGTCGAGGAGGACCATGTTCAGATAAAGCATCGCCCCGGCGAGCGACAGGAAGTAGAACACGTTCGACCAGGCGATCACGCCGTCGCCGAAGTCGCGGAACTGCTCGGGGATCGACAGGTCTTCGACGATCCGCCGGGTCCGGGGCGGGAAAATCTGGCCGATGAGGCCGGAAAAGACCGGGATGGCGTTGAACAGGGCGCCGAGGATGAAGCCGACGGTGACGTTGTTCGACAGGAGCGACGCCACCAGGCCGACGGCGATCATCAAGGCCCCCATCAGCCAGTAGCCGACGTAGGTGGAGAACATGATCCCCAGGTCGGGGCGCCCCAAGTATTCGAGGACCAGGACATGGGTGAGCGAGAAGCCCAGGGCCACGGTGTAGATCCCCAGGGAGGCGAGATACTTCCCCAGGACGACCTCGATGTCGTGCGCCGGGAGGGTCAAGAGCAGCTCGTCGGTCCCTTGGCGGCGCTCCTCGGCCCAGACGCTCATGGTGATCGCCGGGATGAAGAACAGGAGGAGGTACGGCATCCACTGGTTCAAGGTCCCGAGGTTGGCCAGGTTGTTGGCGAAGAACTCGGGGCGCCAGAACGCGGCGTAGGCGCCGACCAGGACGAACAGCGTGATGAACACGTAGCCCGCCGGGTTGCTGAAATACGCCTGGAAATTCCGGTCAAACACCGCGCCGATGACGTGGGGGCGGAGCGGCCAGTCGAAGGGGCGCGAAGCTCTCGAGCCTGAACTTGAGCCGGGGGCGGTCGTCGTCGGATTAGCGAGCGTGGTCACCGTTCGTCCTCATTCCCATCCAAAGCGTGCGGATATCCCTGACCGAAAACGATGGATTCGAGCGGCCCGTCTCGGTCAGACCGGCTGGGCCGTCAGCGTGTGGAACTGGTCTTCCAGAGTCTTCCCGCCGGCGAGCATGGCCGACGGCTTGCCGTCGAAGACGATCCGGCCGTCGTGGATGAACAGAACCCGGCCGGCGATCGGCTCGACCTCCTGGAGGATGTGGGTCGAGACCAGCACCGTCTTCGACTTGCCGAGTTCGCGGATCAAGGTCCGGACCCCCCGGATCTGGTTCGGGTCCAGGCCCGAGGTCGGTTCGTCCAAGATCAAGACCTCGGGGTCGTGCAGGAGGGCCTGCGCCATCGACACCCGCTGGCGGTACCCCTTGCTCAACTTGCCGATCGGCTTGTGGGCCACCGACTCCAGCGAGCATTGCGACAACACCGCGTCGAGCCTCTGGCCCATAAGCGTCCGGCCCAGCCCTCGGGCCGCGCCGAAGAACTTGAGCAGGCCGACGGGGGTCATGTCGGGGTAGAGCGGGCCGTTCTCGGGGAGGTAGCCGACCCGCTCGGCGACGTCGATCCGGTCGGCCTGGACGTCGAACCCGGCGATCCTGGCCGACCCGTGCGTCGGCGCGAGGAAGCCGGTCAGAAGCCGCATCGTGGTCGACTTCCCCGCCCCGTTGGGGCCGAGGAACGCCACCACTTCCCCCTTGGGGACCGTGAACGAGACGTCCCGGACGGCCAGGAACGAGCCGAATTGCTTGCTGAGGTTGTGGGCCTCGATCATCAAAGCCGTAGACATGCCGTCGTGGTCCCTCGAATCGCGATCCGTCCCCCGCCGTCACCCATCGATCATCAGCCGTCCTTGGGGGAAAAGGGCCATTATGACTCGCCCGCCAGGCCGATGCAACCGGGCAAGTCTCCCGCCTAGGCGTCTCGTTTTTAGCCTCACGAGTGAGCTTGAAATTTTTTTCGGAAACTGCCCTTGACAATCTCCCCCCCTCCCTGATAATCCATCCGCCATCGAGCATTACATAGTGCCCCCTCTCGAACACTGCCTCACTTCTTGACCCGCAACAACTCTGGGAGGTGTTTCGTGCGCAAGATACCTCGATCTAGCCTCATCGCGTTCCGCCCCAGCCTCATCGGTTTGGAACGGTTGGAAAATCTTTGCCTGCTCAGCACTTCAACCGTCGGATCTCTGACTCCGAGATTTGACTTTGCTCAAAATAATGTTCAAACGTCGCTCTCCACGAGCAATTTAGTCTCGTCCTCTAGCGGAGCGGGCACCGCTCTTAACGCCGGCACCGTTTCGCCCGCCTTTCAAGCGATGGCCATCAATGGCGCTCCCAGCAGTGGCAGCGCGAATTCTGATCCTAGTGTGCTTCCCGACCCAACAACCTGGGCGTCCAACCCTGACAACCCTTCACTCGTGGACTTATCAACGTTCTCAACAGATGGTTCACAACTTTGCTCCTCGGTCGATTATACTCCTCGCGGGATCAACTTGAGGTTTCCGATTTGAGCCTCGCGGCTGATCGGTCGAAGACTCGCGGCGAGCGAACCTCAATCTTGAGCCGCGAGGAGTATAAGGGCCTTTTCACAGGAATGTTGAAATGGACGACGGCGGAACTTGCGAACTCGCAGGCCGAGTACGCTGCACTCGGAACCGGCGTCGCCGAAGCCACGCAACGGGCGCTGTTGACAGTCGAGATTGCCTCTGAAAAGAGTGGCATCGCACAGCTCCAATCTTTCATCAGCAAACTGGACAACCAACTCAAAAACTTGAATGGCTTGAAGGACAGCATTAATAAGAGTTTCGACAACATGATCAACAACATTAAGTCAATGACTTATACCTATCCCAACGGCGACACCTACACGATTTATGGCGCTGACAGCCAACCGATCGACTACACCTGGGTGTAACTCTCGATTTCGAATGTTTCCGCCTGATATCCGATGGCCTGGGTCGGTATTTCACCCACGGAAGCCGGTTATTTCAATCCAATCGCTTCAAAATTTGGGACTGAAAATCGGCTCAGGATATCCGGTAAGAAAACCGTAATCTTCAAAATCAAGCACTACGCAATCAAGACTAGATTTCTATCGGTTTCTAACAGTGAAAAAAGAGTGCTTGATGCAAATCGACCTCTTTCTCCCTTTATTACATTACCTACAAAATCCCAATCGAGTACTAATCAAATAAGTCAACATAATTATTATAAAATATTCTTGCTCGCAATTTACTCTAAAATAATTTGAGGTGCATTTGCAACTATGAGTATTGCGCGCGGTCTTCGTTTCTTGATTTTCTTAGTGGCGCTGACGGGCGTTCTTATCTGGGCAGCTTCTCATTTCGCGGATCTTAGGATGATGATCGCGTCTCATCGTTCGATGGCTAATTATCATGCGGCGCGGAGGCAGGCTGCCGAGAGAGCACCCAAGTATATCGACGACCCCGCAGTCAGGGAGTGGTCGGTTCGAGCCATTCGCTATCATCAAGATTGGGAGCGGCAATACCTAAATGCCGCGGCTTGGCCCTGGGTCAAGGTACCTCCCGAGCCGGACGAGCCGACAATGCCCTTACCTTGACGAACAGAACAAACCCCGCCTTGAATGCGTTTGCTCTCATGGTTCGTCCGTGCTAAACGTCGTAATACAGCGTGAACTCGAACGGGTGGGGGCGGACGCGGAGGGCTTTCAATCTCGCGGGTCTGCTTATACCAGATCCAGGTATCGATAATATCGGAGGTGAAGACGTCGCCCCTGAGCAGGAACTCGTGGTCGTTCCTGAGAGCTTGGAGCGAGTCTTCGAGCGACCGGGGGGTGCTGGGAACCCCGGCGAGTTCCTCGGGCTGGAGGTCGTAGACGTCCTTGTCGATCGGGTCGCCGGGGCGGGTCTTGGTCTGGATGCCGTCGAGCGCGGCCATGAGCATGGCGGAGTAGAGCAGGTAGGGGTTCGCCGCGCCGTCGGGGGCCCGGAACTCGATCCGGCGACTGGTCGGGCTGGGGCTGTGGACGGGGATTCAGATCACCGCTCGAACTGCTTGCTGAGGCTATGGGCCTCGATCATCGGTGCCGTCGACATGCCGTCGTGGTCCCTCGAATCGCAACTCCTCCCCCACCGTCACACGTCGATCATCAGCCATCCTTGAAGGAAGGGAGCCATTATGACTCGCCCGTCAGGTCGATGCCAACGGGCAAGTCGAGGGGAGCGTCTCGCGGGGGACTCGCCGAACCGGGCCATGTTTTGTACACTCAAGCCGATCGCCCGGTTTTGATCCAGTCCGCCGAACTCCTTCCGAAAGCATCATGGCAACCGCGACCCGCACCAAGATCGTCGACGTCGGAGGGGTGAACCTCCACCTCGGCCCGCCGGACACCACCGACCTCGGCTGGATCGGCCAGGACGAGATTTTGCGGCAACTCCTCGCCTGCTGGCTCGTCGTCGACCCGCGCGACCGGCCCTTGTCGCCTCGCCTGATCGGCCCGCCGGGGATCGGCAAGACGACCTTGGCGATGGCGGCGGCCAAGCTCCGCAAGCAGTCGCTCTACATCAACCAATGCACCGCCGACACCCGCCCCGAAGACCTCCTGGTGACGCCGGTCTTGGCCGAGTCGGGCAAGATCGCCTATCACGCCTCGCCTTTGGTCGCCGCCATGCTGACCGGCGGGGTTTGCGTCCTGGACGAAGGCAACCGGATGAACGAGAAGTCGTGGGCGAGCCTGGCCCCCCTGCTCGACCACCGCCGCTACGTCGAGAGCGTCGTCGCCGGGGTCAGCATCCCCGCGCACCCGGATTTCCGCTGCTGCGTCACGATGAACGAGGACGAGTCCACCTACGAGGTCCCCGACTACATCCTATCCCGCCTCCAGCCCACCTTGACCCTCGGCTTCCCCGCCCGAGACGACGAGCTGGCGATCCTCAAATACCACCTCCCGTTCGCCTCCAGCGACCTCCTGGCCCTGACCGTCGACTTCCTCCAGCAAGCCCACGAGCTGAAGCTCGACTTCTCGCCCAGGGACGGGATCAACCTCCTCCGCTTCGCCATCAAGAGGATGGCCCAGGACCCCGACCACCCCCTCGGCCGCGACGCCGCCTGGCGCGAAGCCCTCCTCTGCGTCCTGGGCGACGAGGCCGCCGACCTCGAAGACCTGGCCAGGCGGAAGCGCCGGGCGATGGGAAGCTCCCAAGCCCCGATGGGCCTCGGCGACCTCTTCTTCGACCCCGGCGACCCGCTCCACCCCGACGCGGAGGATGAGGATGATTGAGCCGGCCCCGGTCGCACGCTTGGGAAAGCAGAGTCGCCGCAACCTGACCCTGATGGATCTGATCGTCCTGGTCGCGGGCGTGGCGATCGGAGCCGCCTGGCTTCGAGCCGTACAACCGGCTCTCGTAAGGAACCCACCGAACATCATGATCGGGAACCCACCGAACATCATGATGCTTATACTTGACTTTGCGTATCAAAAAGTCTTGCGTCCTTATGATCAGATCTTCCCCTTCGTTGCCGGACTCATGATCGCCACGCTGGCGCTCCGGTTTCTGGCCCCGAGGCCATCCCTCCGCCTCTTGATCAGGCAAAGGGGATGGACCGCTTGCTTGGCCGCGACGATCTCTTTCGCAGTTCAATGGGTGTTTCTGGGGTTGCTTTCGCTCTACCTCAAGTTCTCTTTGAGCGTTCCACTGACGAATCGGGTCGTCCATGAGATCTTGGAAAACTATGGTTTGGGTGTGGGTTCTTTTGATCCGGGACCCTATATTTTGACCGTCTGGGTCACGCAAGCCGTCATGCGGAGGCGGGTAGCGGCCGTCGACTGGGTCGACCGATCGGGACGCCTGCTGGGGTGGTGCTGCGTGCTAGGAACAACAGTTCGAGTGGTCTTGGAAGTTGTGTTGGGTCTTCACTATCGCGGATTTTTTCCTCCTTGAGTCAAGCCGGGCGAAGCGGGCGAGAACACGAGATGATCAACCAACCGACAGCCGACGACTTCCTCCGGATCGGTCCCAAAGTCCGGGTGCTGCCGATCATCCACGGCTCGGGCGACTGCGCGATCCGGGTCCGCGAGGAGTTGCTGGCTCGGCACTATGACTGCCTGGCCGTCCCCCTGCCCCCTTCGTTCCAGGAGGAGGTTGAGGCGGCCATCGAGCAGCTTCCGACGATCTCGCTGGTCGCCCAGCTTGATGTGGATGATGACGAGGTCGGCGACTCGGCGATGGGGTTTTCCTACGTCCCGATCGACCCTTGCCAGGGGGTGATCGCGGCTCTCCGGTTGGCGATGGGCGAGCGGATGCCTCGGGCGTTCATCGACATGGAGACGCCGAGGTTCCAGGCGTCGACGACCCACTTCCCCGACCCCTACGCCCTCAAGAAAGTCAGCCCCGAGGCGTTCGCCGCCGCCATCCTGCCGACGATCGCCCCGCCCGAGGCCGGGCAGCACTCGCGGCGGATCGCCTACATGGCCGACCAGCTTCGGCGGCTCGAAGCGAGGTATTCGTCGATCTTGCTGATTTGCTCGTTGCCAGACTGGCCTTGGATTCGGGATGCTTACACCAGGCAAGTCGAGGTCGAAGAATCCGCCTCATTCTTCGCGCCGATGCAGACCTTCGGCGTCGACCCCAAGACGCTGATCTTCCTGACCGGCGAGATCCCGTTCTTGACCGCCCTGTATGAGCGAGGCCGGAGCGAATTGACCCCCGACGACAACCTGTCGGTCGATGGGATCAAGGAGATGGTCCTTCGGGCGCGCGATCTCTTGAAAGCCCGACTCCCCAAGGTGGCGGCGCGGATCACCCCGCAATTGCTCTCGGTCTACTTCCGGTACGTCCGCAACCTCAGCCTGATCGAGCGTCGGCTCACGCCGGACCTTTATACCTTAGTCGTCGCGGCGCAGCAGACGGCGGGCGACGACCTGGCGATCGCCATCGGCGAGGCGGCCCGCGAGTACACTTACAGCGACGTCGGCGAGTTCGACTCCGCCGTCAGGATGGGCGTGGGGAGGGCCGAGGTTCCCGGCTGGGGGACGGCGAAGATGGTAAGCCGACTGCCCGGCCAGGCGATGAGCTGGCGGTCGTGCCAACTTCGGACCCGACCGCGGGAGCGCGACAAGAAGGAGTGGCGGCAGCGCTGGGACCCGTTCGGGATGTGCTCGTGGCCCCCCGAGGACGACCGGATCGAGAGCTTCCAGCGCCACGTCCGCGACCAGGCCAAGGCGATCCTCGGCGCCGACCTCGCCCGATCGGAGAAGTTCACGTCGAGCGTCATAGACGGCCTCGACATCCGCGAAACCTTGCGGAACTGGCACACCGGCGACCTTTACGTCAAGGTCCTCCCGCCCGCCCGAGGGTCGATCGAGGTCGTCGTCTTCCTGTTCGACGTCCCCGCAGACCCCCAGGTCTACACCAACCGGGCCACCTGGTACGCCGAGCATTCCGAGGAGTCGACCCTGGCCTTCTTCGGGACCGACCCGATGAAGAACTTCGTCGGCCCGGGGATTGCTCAGGCGGAGTACGGCGGGGCGATGTTCTTGTTTCCCCCCCGACCGATCCCCGACCTTTGGGACGATCCTCGGCTCGACTCGGTCGACACCCTGGAAACCCGGCTGCTCGCCGGGGCCTTCTTGCACAGCAAAGAGCGGCACGTCGCCGTCGTCAGCCCGAAACCGCCCTCCGCCGAGTGGCGCCGCCTGGCCCGACGCTACGGCAAGAAGATCGTTCCCATGCCGCTCGGCCGGTTCGGCGGCCAGATGATCGAGCGGCTCCGCCGGTTCCACGTCCTGAACGGCAAAGAAATCCGCTCCTACGCCGCCGAGTTCATCCGCGACCTTTGAACCCATCATCAGGCGTCGAACCTTCGCTTCCCTCTCGGGCAGGATGCTCATGGACCCCCGAAAACCTCCCATCTCGATCCCTTCGCTGACCGGCCCGGTGCTCGACTGGTTCGCCTCGACCTTCCCCGACGGGCCGACCCCGGCGCAGGCGGAAGCTTGGCCGATCATCAAGGCCCGCGAGAATCTGCTCCTGATCTCGCCGACGGGGACGGGCAAGACGCTCGCCGCATTCTTGTCGATCATCGAGCAGCTTTACGAGGAGTTCGCCGCCGGGACGTTGACCTCGAGGATGCGCTGCGTTTACGTCTCGCCGCTCCGAAGCCTGGGGTACGACATCGAGCGCAACCTGGCCCAACCGCTCGAAGCGATCCGATTGAAAATGGGCTGGGACGAAAGCCCGATCAAGGTTGGGGTTCGGACCGGCGACACCACCCCGTACCAGCGGCGGAAGCTACGCGACGACCCGCCGCATCTCCTGATCACGACGCCCGAAAGCCTGTCCTTGATGCTGAGCCAGAAGGTCTGGGACCCCCAATGGCGGTTGGTCCGGTCGCTGATCGTCGATGAGGTCCATGCGCTGGTCCCGTCGAAGCGAGGCGCCGACCTGGCGGTCTCGCTCGAACGGCTGGCGGCCAAGGCCGCAAGCGACCCGACCCGGATCGGCTTGTCGGCGACGTGCCGCCCGCCCGACCCGGTGGTCCGCTACCTCGTCGGCCCCGATCGGACTTGCCGGGTGGTCGAGGCGACCGTCCCCGAAGGGACCCCCCCGCTCGCGCTCGACGTCGAGTCTTTGATCAAACCCGATGAGGCCCCGCATCGAGGTCTGACCTATCGCCGACTGATCCGCCGCATCAAACAAGCCACCACCGAGGCGAGGACGACCGTCGTCTTCGCCAACACCCGGGCCTTGACCGAGAAGATCACCCACGACCTCCGTCGGGAATTCGGTGGTGCCGCCGAGGCGACGATCGCCGCGCACCACTCCGCCCTCGATGCCGAGCGTCGCCGAGACGTCGAGGCCAAGCTCAAGGCGGGCGAGCTTCGGGCCGTCGTCACCAGCACCAGCCTCGAACTGGGCGTCGACATCGGCGAAGCCGACCTTTCGGTCCTGGTCGGGTTGCCGGGGAGCGTGTCGCGGTGCTTGCAGCGGGTCGGTCGGGCCGGGCACCGGGTTGGGGCGCGGACCCGAGGGGTCATCCTCGCCGCCTCGGCCGCCGAGCTTGCCGGGGCGATCGTCACCGCCGACGCCGCTCGCCGTAATGAGGTCGAACCGCTCCGACCGACCCGAAATCCCCTCGACGTGGTCTGCCAGCAGTTGATCGGGATGGCCTGCGGCGGCGAGTGGTCGACGGATTCGGCCTACGCCCTGCTCCGCAAGTCCTCGACGATGGCGGATCTCCCTCGGGGCGACTTCGACGCCTGCCTGGCCTTCCTCGCCGGAGAACTCGCCGCGCCCGCAGGTGCTTATGAACCCGAGCCGGGTTCGACCCCGAGGTGGACCTCCCCCCGGATCTGGAAACGAGGCGGATTGTTCGGGATCAAGAACAGCCGGATCATCCGCTGGTTCTGGTCGAACGTCGGGACGATCACCTCCGAGGAGTCGATCCGCGTCCAGATCGATGGCCAGGTCATCGGGACGCTCGAAGGGGCGTATGCCGAGCGGTTGCAGGCCGGTGATCGCTTCGTGCTCGACGGTCGGTCGCTCGAATTTCGCCGGATCGAAGACCTGGTCGTCCATGCCAAGCCGTCGGGCGAGGAGGCGAACCTCCCCCGCTGGACCAGCGACCGCCAGGGTTTGTCCGCCGAGCTGGCCCGGTCGCTGGCGAAGTTCCGGGTCGAAGCAGGTCGAATCTTGGGCGAAGGGCCGTCGGCGTTCCGGTCTTGGCTGGCCGAAGCCCATGACCTCGGTCCCGACGAGGTGGGGGTGTTGGAAACCCTCCTGACCGCCCAGGAACAGACCAGCGAGATCCCGCCCGAAAACGTCGCGCTGGTCGAGGAATATCCCGACGAGACCGGCCTGGAGATGACCTACGCTTTCCACGCCCCGCTCGGCCGACCCGGGTGCGAGGCGATGGGGCGCGCGGTGGCGGCCCGGCTCGGCCGCCGGTTCGGACGCGACCTCAAGCTGGTGGTGTCGGACCTGGGCTGGTCGATCACGTTGACCGAGGGGAGGCGCGTCGAACGCGGCGAACTCGGCCCGCTGTTCGACCCTAGCTCGTTCGAGAAGGACGTCCTCGAAGGGCTTGACCGGGGGGAGCTTCAGGCCCGGAGGTTCCGGCACATCGCCGCGACCGCCTTGATGGTCCTCCGGCGGCCCGAAGGGGGCCGGACCCGGGTGGGCGGTTTGCTTTGGGTGAGCCAGCGGTTGTTCCCCCTGGTCCAAGCGGCCTGCCCCGACCATCCCCTGCTCCGGGAGACTCGTCGCGAGGTGCTCGAAGACATCCTCGATACCCCGACGGCTTTGGCCTGGTTGCGGTCCGGCCCCGAGGTCCATTTCCGGGCGCTCGACGGGCCGTCCCCATTCGCGTCCGCCTGGATCGACCCGGGCGGTCCGGAGCCGATCCGGTTCGAGGCTCCCGGCGATGCTCTCAAGCGACTCCATCAAAGGTTGGTCTCGCCGTGATCGACGGACCCGACGGCTGGATGTTGACCCCCGAAGGCGGAGCGCTCCACGTGGAACATCGGGTCGCGGTGATCGCCGACGTCCACCTCGGGTACGAGTGGGCCAGGGCGTCGGGCGGCGACTGCCTGCCCGAACACTCGCTCCGAGAAACCTTGGGCAAACTCGACGCATTGTTGGGCCGGGCCAAAGTCGATCGGTTGATCGTCGCCGGAGACTTGGTCGAGTCGCCCCGACGCTGTCGGCGAACCGAGGCCGACCTGCTCCAACTCTACCGATGGCTCGACCGCCGAGGGGTCGAACTCGTCCCGATCCTGGGGAACCATGACCCCCAAGGGTCGAAGCGGGTCCCCTTGAGTTTGCAATTGGGGGGCTGGACGATCCACCACGGCCACCGATCCATCCGGGCGGACAAGACGATCTCCGGTCATCATCACCCGGTGTTGCGCTCCGATCATCTGACCGCCCCTTGTTTCCTGGTCGGTCTCGACAAGATCATCCTCCCCGCGTTCACACCGAACGCCGCGGGCCTGCCGGTCGGTGCGCCGGGGATGCCGGGAGACTGGCTGCGGGACGACCTCCGATGCGTCGCCGGCCTGGGCGATGAAGTCCTCGACTTCGGCCCGTTGCGAAAACTCATCGCACGGCTCTGATTGGTGCTTCGATCGACCGGGATTCTTGGGATCGGGAAGGCTTGCGGGGATTCTCCGGCAAAGCGGCGTTGCCTTTTCCCCGAAGTTGTTCCCATAATGTTAAGTTGGTCAACGCTCGGATGGGTTGCCCGCCGGCCGCCCAAGGCTCGATGACGAAGTCGTCCAATCCTGGCCGAGTGGAGTTTGTCGAAAGGCCGGTATGCCCGAAGTCACGATCACCTTGGACAACCACGACGAAGAGCTGGCGGTTTTTGGGAGCAGGGACCAATTTCTCCGCCAGGTTCGCGACGCTTTCGGCGTCAAACTCGTGGCTCGTCATGGTGAGGTTCGGGTCGAAGGCGAAACCACTCGCGTCGAACTGGCGCGTCAGGTCCTCGAAGAGTTGAAGAACTGGTATCACCGCCGGAGGGTCGCCTCGGCGGGGGACGTCGCCGACCTGATCGAGTCGCGATCCCGGGTCGAGGCCGAAGGTCGGGGCGACTCGGTCGCCGAGATCCGCGAGGGGAACAAGGTCGTCCGGGCCAGGACCGACGGCCAGGCTCGATACCTCGCCGTGCTCCGCGACAACGAGCTTGTCTTCTGCATCGGGCCTGCGGGGACGGGGAAGACGTACCTGGCCGTGGCGATGGCGGTTGCCGAGCTTCGCAAGGGGAAGATCAAGAAGATCGTCCTCGTCCGCCCCGCCGTCGAAGCGGGCGAGCACCTCGGGTTCCTCCCCGGCGACCTCGAAGCCAAGATCAACCCCTACCTTCGCCCCCTGCTCGACGCGCTCCACGACCTGATGGACTACGACCAGATCCGCCGCTACATGGGGAACGACCTGATCGAGATCGCCCCCCTAGCCTACATGCGAGGGCGAACCTTGAACGACGCGGTGATCATCCTCGACGAAGGGCAGAACGCCACCGTGCCCCAGATGAAGATGTTCTTGACCCGGATGGGCCAGAACGCCCGGATCGTGGTCACGGGCGATACCAGCCAGGTCGACCTCCCGGCCGCGACCGTCAGCGGACTGGCCGACGCGGTGGAACGCTTGAAAGATGTCCCGGGAATCGGGATCGCTCGCCTCGAAAATTCTGATATCGTACGGCACCCGCTCGTCCAGGCGATCGTCAGCGCCTACGAGGAATACGACCGCAAGCAAAGCGGATTGGGCCTTCGGACCAAGCTGGATGATCGGTTCTCCCCCAACGCCACGCCTCCGATCCTCGAATGAACTTCGCAAGCCCCTGGCCAAGTCCGCCGTCCCTTCGTCCGCGTGGACGAGGATGTCAAGATGATCGCCTGGGTTGACCCTCCGTGGTCGAGAGATCCATGAGTCTTGGTAAACGGAAAACCAAAGCGGCGAGGGCCCAGCTCCGCCCTTCACACCTGGTTGTCCACCAACAAAATCGATCGGCCCGGAAGCGAGACCGGTGGACCCGGCTCGCCGTGGTCGCCGCCGCCGTCGTGGCGACCGCCGCGATCGTCCACGGCCCCGGGCCGTTCTTCACGTTCCGGCTCGGGCAACGCCCCGAGCGCGAGATCCGGGTCAACGTCGACCAGTTCCAGAGGAGGAACTTGATCCGGACCAACACCGAGCGGCAGGCGAAGGCCGACCAGGTCCCGCCCGCGATGATCAACAACCCCGAGCCGATCGCCGATCTCGCCGACCGCCTCGACGACTTGGTCACCGCCCTGGCCAAGGCCCCGACCTTCGACGCCGTCCCCGAGTCGATCCGAGGCGCCTGGAAGCTCAGCCCCGCCCTCTACGACGACATCCGAGAGGCGAGCGACACCCCCGAACGGCTCGAAGACATCCGCCGACGGATTCGCAAAGCCTTCGAACCGTTGATCCGCGACGGGGTGCTCGGGCCGGACGTCCTGCCTCGAAACGAGGAGATGAACCGGAACCTCTCGGTCCGACTGGACTCCGAAAAACACGAGCAGGCCCACCTCGTCCCGAGGGAACGGGTCATCCGCGAGCGGCTCGACAAGGTCGACGGTCCCGTCGGCAAGGAGTTCATCGCCGCGTTCAACCCGGCCTCGCTCGGCCAGGGGTTGTTCGGACTGATCGCCGACCGGCTCCCCGGCTACCCGACCTTGTCCTACGAAGAAGCCTACACGACGCAGCTTCGCGCCCTGGCCCGTGCCTCCGTTACCGACAAGTTCGACACCTACCGCCGCAACGAGCTCCTCGTCCCCCAAGGTCAGGAGATCAGCGAGGAGGTGCTTTCCCTGCTCCGCGAGGAATCCAACAAGGCGAACGCGGCCCGGACCTGGGACGACCACCTCCGCCGGACCTTCTCGGTCTTGGTCCTTTCGGCGGCGATGTTCGCGTTGATCGGCTATTACATCGCCCGTCACGAACCTCGGATCGCCGGAGACTTGGGACGGATCACCTCGATCTGCTCGCTCTCCGTCGTGGCCTTGTTCGTCGCCCGGTTGGCGGCCATCCAGCCCTGGAACGCCGAGGTCGCGCCGGTGGCCATCGCCGCGATGATCCTGGCGATCGCCTACAACCCGCATTTCGCCCTGATGGTCACGTTCGGATTGTCGGTGTTGACCACCTTGGCGATGAACGCCGGGGTCGGCCATTTCCTCGTGATGATGGGGGGGACGTCCGTCGGGGTCCTTTGCCTCCACGAGGTCCGGACCCGGACCAAGCTGATCAAGGTGGGCGCCCTGTGCGCGATCGGCTTTTGCGTCCTGACCTGGGCGACGGGGCTTTGGAACGACCAGCCGATCAACCTGATCGCGGTGGACAGCCTCTGGCGGGCCGGTTGGGGGTTGATGGCGGGTTTCGTCCTGGGCGGGATGCTCCCGTTCGTCGAGACCGGGTTCGGGATCGTCACCGGGATCAGCCTCCTGGAACTCGGCGACATCACCCACCCGCTCTTGCAAGAGCTGGTCCGCCGCGCCCCGGGGACGCACAACCACTCGGTCGCGGTCGGCACGATCGCCGAGGCCGCCTCCGAGCGGATCGGCGCCAACGCCCTGCTCGTGCGGATCGGCGCCTATTTTCACGACATCGGCAAGATGCTCAAGCCCCATTACTTCGTCGAGAACCAGGCGGGCGCGACCAACCGCCACGCCAACCTCGCCCCGGCCATGAGCACGCTCATCATCATCGGCCACGTCAAGGACGGCGTCGACCTCGGCCGCCAGCACCACCTCCCCGAGCCGATCATCGACCTGATCGAGCAACACCACGGCACGACGCTGGTCGAATATTTCTTCAACGAGGCGACCAAGCGGAGCGGGGCCAACCCCGACGGGGCCACCGTCCTGGAAGGGGCGTTTCGCTACCCGGGTCCGAAACCGCAGTCGAAGGAGGCCGCCATCCTGATGGTTTCCGACGCCGTCGAGAGCGCGAGCCGAACCTTGTCCGAGCCGACCCCTTCGCGGATCGAGGGGCTTTGTCGTGCCCTGATCAACAAGCGGCTCCACGACGGCCAGTTCGACGAGTGCGGCTTGACCCTCCGCGAGATTTCCGAGATCCGCGAAAGCCTGATCAAGTCGTTGATCGGGATCTACCACGGCCGAGTCAAATATCCCGAACAGAGGACCGCTTGAGGACTCCGCCAGTTTTGAACCCCCCTGCCCCAAGCTTGATCGAGGTCGAGATCAGCGACACCCAGTCCCACCTGGCGGTCGACCCGGATTGGCTGGCGAACCTGGTCCGGACGACCTTGGCCCTCGAAGGCGTCGAGCGGGCGGCGATCTCGGTCGCGGTCGTCGACGATGCCTCGATTCGCGTCATCAATGCTCGCCATCTGTCGCATGATTGGGCAACCGACGTGATCAGTTTTCCGATGTCCGATGAAGGCGTCGCCGAGTTGACGGGTGAACTGGTGGTCTCCGCCGAAATGGCCGTGAGGACGGCGGTCGAGGCGAGGTGCGAACCGACCGAGGAACTCGCCCTTTACCTGGTCCACGGTTTGCTTCATCTCTGCGGGTATGATGACCAAGCCGCCGAAGATGTCGCGGTCATCCGGGGTCGTGAGGCGACAGTTCTCGGACTTCTCGGGATCGAAAACCCGTTTTGTCGGGTGGGTCCTTTACCAGCCATGTCCGATGATTCGGGTCGGGAGAGTGTGCGTTGGCCGCGCTGATGTTGAGCGGGGCGTTGGGCGTCGGTGCGTTGTTTTTCATCGTCCAAGCGGTTTCGGTCGCGTTTGGCCGGGCGCTTCGGACCTATTCTCGGAGCCGCCTCGAAGTCGTCTGCGGCTCGAAGGGGAAACCCGAACTGGCCCGGACGATCGAACACCACGACGAGGCCACCGAGCGGGCCTCCGAAGGGATCGCCGTCGTGGCGGAACTCTTCGCCTCGGCCTGGTTCGCTCGGGAGGTTTACGCCGGCTCGGCGCTCGTTTCGATCGCCTTGGCGGCGACGTTGACGATCTTCGTCCACTTCCTCGCCAGCGTCGTCGGTCGGGTTTGGGCCGAAACTTACCTCGCGACGTTCTGGCCGATCGCCGGCTTGATCCGGGGCCTCGCCTGGCCATTGACGACGGCCGCCCGGTGGGCGGAGTGGCTGGCCTACCATGCGTCGGGACCGACCGACACCCCGCCCCGTCCCGCCAGCGTCGAGGTGGAAATCCTGGCCGACGCCGACCACCCCGACGAGACCGAAGCCGACGTCTCGGTGTCCACCCGGACGCTCCTGGAGCACGTCGTCGGGCTGACTCGGCTCGATGTCTCCGAGATCATGACGCCTCGATCGGCCATCACCCTGCTCCCGGCGACGGTCTCGGCCAAGCAAGCGGCCAGGACGTTCCGCGAGACCGGTTTCAGCCGGATTCCGATCTTCGGCGAGAATCGCGACGACATCCTCGGCATCCTCTACGCCAAAGACCTGTTCCCCTTGATGGTCGACCCGGAGACTCCGCCCGAGTTGATCATCCCCCGCAAGCTGGTCAGGACGGCTTACTTCGTCCCGGAGTCGAAGAATGCGAACGACCTCCTGGCCGAACTCCGGGCCAGGCGGAGCCAGATCGCCATGGTCCTCGACGAGTATGGCGGCGTGGCCGGCTTGATCACCCTGGAAGACTTGTTCGAGCAACTCGTCGGGCCGATCGACGACGAGCACGACATTCCCACCCCCGACGACCGGATCAGGGCCGTTGGCGAGACCAAGTTCGAGGTCGACGCGACCGTCCCGCTCGGCCAGGTCAACCACCGGCTCCGCCTCCACTTGCCCACCGACGGCAAGTTCCAGACGGTGGGAGGATACGCATTCAACGAGCTTGGCCGCATCCCGAATCCCGGCGAGATGTTCCAGGCCGATGGCGTCCAATTCACGATCCTCGAGGTCGTGGAGCGGTCGATTCGCCGCGTCTTGATGGAGCTTCGGTGACGGCCTAGGTTACACAAAAACGTTTGCCCCACCGCGGGACGCGATGGGGCAAACGTTTTTGTGCGGTGGAGTCGTCGGTCGGTCGGTGGGATTAACGGCGGCGGGTATCGGGTTTGACGGGCAGATAGATCGGGCAAGGTTTGGGACGCCTGCTCTTGCCGATCGAGCGGAGGCCCTGTTCGAGGGCGGCGACCGCTCGGTCGACCACATCGGCGAAAGCCTTGACACTGGCCCCGAAATTCGACATAACTCGTTCTCCCTGCTCAGGACGGACCCTGAATTGATCGGAGAAGGCTCGGGACCGAAATCCGGTCGAAAAGAAGAAATGACGAAAGTATTCTAAGCGCTCCTCGAAACGAAGCAACCCTTGGCGACAGCCGAGCCGAGAAATGCCCGCGAAGGTCGTCGACAGAAGTGCCGACCAGCCCAAGATTTCGTCACGAATCTTCGACAATCGAATCATCGGCCGGTTGGCCTTGCGAGATGAAGAGAAGTCCTCATCAAGCTCGCGAAATCGCTCCCCAAGCCCAATCCGAACAAACTCGACCGAAGCGGAAGGCAGGTGGGACGTGCCGGCGGTCCGATCTTTGGCCCTGACCATCCGCGCCTCGGATGTCTTTGAAACGAGCACCGTCGCGACTTTGTTCACCCGAGAGCTTGGCAAAGTGTCCGGGCTGGCCAAAGGGGCCCGACGGCTCAAGTCGTCGATGCAGGGTGGCCTTGACCTGTTGAGCGTTTCCGATATCGTGATGCTCCACAAGGGGACCGACGCCCTCGACCTGATCATCGAAGCCTCGCCGGTCGAACGATTCGACTCGCTCCGGCACGACCTCTCCGCGCTCTACTCGGGCTACTACATCGCCGAGTTGCTGGCCGAACTGAGCGACTTCCACGACCCCCACCCTCGGCTCTTCGACGCGGCCCTGGTGACGTTGCGTCACCTCGGCGACCCCGCCCTGCGGACGAGTCGGCTGTTTCGATTCGAGTTGGCCTGCCTCCGAGAACTCGGGCTGATGCCCTCGCTCGACGAGTGCGCCGGCTGCGGTCGGGAGATCGACGCGACGGGCGACTCGTTCGCGTTCGGCCTGGCGACGGGTGGGGTCCTTTGCCCGGTGTGTCGTCCCGGCCAGCCCCACGTCGCGACCCTCTCGGGGCGGACATTGTCCGCGATCCGGACGTTGGGATCGCCGGGCCCGGACTGGAAGCGGCTGGAGATGACCTCGGCGACGTCCGGGACGATCCGAACCACCTTGGGGGCGGTCCTCAGCCATGTGATCGGCCGAAAACCGCGACTCCTTTCGTACCTTGGAGGATGATTGATGAGCTTCGACCCCGCAAACCTTCGGTCGAACCGTCGACTCGCCCGGGCCGCTCGCCGGGGGACGTCGATCGCCGCTCTCATGATCCTGGCGGGATCGCCCGCGTCGGCCGGCGTCATCGCCGACTGGATCGCGTCGATGAAGGCCCCCGCCCCGGACAACTCGAACCCCATGGGCGACACCCGGACCGACGGCCGCCTGATGCAGCGCTGGATGACCCGCGACAAGACGCCGTTCTCCTCGAACTCGATGGACAGTTCCTCGGCGATCCTCGGCGAAAAGGGCTGGGAGAAGACCAAGGTCGCCCCCGACCCGGTGGCGGAGGCCGAATTCGCCGAGGCCAAGAAGCACTTCGACGCCGGCCGGTTCGAGAAGGCCGAACCGATCTTGAAGACCCTGGCCGGCCGCGAGATCAAGAAAGGATCTCCTTGGGGCGAGAAGGCCCAATTCTTCCTCGCGGAGACGCAATTCAAACGGCAGAGGTACAAGGATGCCAACGACAACTATCAACTCCTGATCAAGAAATACCCCGGCACCGAATACCGCGATAAGCTGGTCGCCCGGGAATACGAGATCGCCCAAATCTGGCTCGCCGACGAGGACCCGAAAGCCAAACCCCTGCCCTGGCAAGCCCACTTCGATGGCCGGGCCCCCCTGCTCGACTCGAAGGGGAATGCGATCAAGACCCTGGAACACGTCCGGCTCCACGACCCGCAAGGGCCGCTCGCCGACCACGCGGCGCTGCGGACCGCCGACCACTACCACACCGTCGGCGACTACGAGCAGGCCGCCGTCTTCTACGACCAACTCCTGACCGATCACGCCAAAAGCCCGCTCCGCGAGCGCGCCCAGCTCTCCTCGATCGACGCCAAGATCAAGGGGTACATCGGCCCCGAGTATGACGTGACCGGGCTCGACTCGGCCCGAGAAACGATCAAGCGGACGATGGCGGAGTTCCCCGACCGCCAAGGGAGCAACGAGCAGCTCTACCACACCCTCGACCTGATCAACGAACAGGCCGCCGAGCGGGAATACACCACGGGGATGTACTACGTCCGGGCGATGAAGCCGACCTCGGCGGAATATCAATTCGGCCTGGTCGTCGCCAAATGGCCGAAAAGCAAGTGGGCCGAGCTTGCCAAGGTCCAACTCCAGAAGACCGCCAAGATGGCCCGCAAGGCGAGCGTGCCGAGCAAGATCATGACCCTCCCGGGCGCCCCCGATCCTCAAGGGTCGATGGGCTCGGGCGGCGGTTCTGGTGGCGGTGGGATGGGTGGGATGGGCGGCGTGGGTAGCTCAGGCTCGGGGATGGGTTCTCCCTATTGATACGCACCCCCAAGAATTTTCAACGAATTTCAAATTGCGGATCGCAACCAGTTAATTCTAATCGCTTTGCGATTTGCGATCTGCAATTTGGAATGTGCCATGAATTTCTGGGATCGGTATAAGACTCGCCCTGGATGAGTTTGTGCCGAACGGGGATGTTGGACCGGGCGATCACTCGGGTTTGAGAACCGGACCGAAGGGGGCATGATGCGACGCTCTATTTCAAGCGGCCGAAAACTCGCGGGCAGGTTCCTGGTCGATTTCGGGCTCTTGTCGCTCCTGGTCTTCTCGGGCTGCAAGGTCACGGGATACAGCATCCGGGCGCCCTATGACACGAATGTCAAGACGGTCTACGTCCCCACCTTCCAGTCGATCACGTTTCGACGCGACATCAACTTGCAGTTGACCGAGCTTGTCATCAAGGAGATCGAGCGGAGAACCCCTTACAAAGTCGTCGGCAACCCCGAAGACGCCGACACCACGTTGAGCGGGACGATCAACTACGCCGAGAAGAACGTGGTCGTCGAAAACCCGAACAACTTGCCTCGCCAGTTGACCTCGACGATGATCATCGCGGTGACGTGGACCGACAACAAGGCCGAGGAGAAGAAGGCGCCCAACCCCGCCGTGGTCTCGGACACCTTCAACTTCTACCCGGAAGTCGGCGAGACCTCCGAGGCGGCGTTCTACCGGACCTGCGAGAAGATGGCCACCCAGGTCGTCAACATGATGGAAGAATCCTGGTGATTCGCCACCGCCGGCCTTGTTCAGGTGGAGTCTGCCTCCAATGATTCGCTGGAAGGCCCAGGGCCGGTGGATTGGGCGGGAGGATCGCCCCTCGGTCATGGGAATCCTCAACGTCACCCCCGACAGTTTCTCCGACGGCGGCCGATTCGAGACCTTGACCACCGCGCTCGCCCAAGCCGATCGCCTCGTCGCCGAAGGGGCCGACCTGATCGACATCGGCGGAGAATCGAGCCGCCCGGGTTCGCAACCCGTCGCTCTTGCCGAGGAACTTGACCGGGTCATTCCCGTTGTCGAGCGGTTGGCTCGTCGGGTCGAGGTCCCTCTGTCGGTCGACACGACCAAGCCTGAAGTTGCGAGGGCGGCGATCGAGGCCGGGGCCTCGATCATCAACGACATCGGCGGATTGGCCGATCCCGAGATGCTCCGCGTCGTCGCCGGCTCCGAGGTGGGCGTCGTCATCATGCACATGCGAGGGACACCTCGGACGATGCAAGATGCTCCCGAGTATTCGAACGTCGTGGAAGAAGTCGAGGCTTACCTGGCGGATCGCGTCCGGTGCGTCGAGCTTTCCGGGATCGGCCGGGATCGGATCGCGATTGACCCGGGGGTGGGTTTCGGGAAGTCGTTCGATCACAATATCCAGTTGCTCCGCCGGCTTCCTCGGTTCGAGCGGATCGGCTGCCCGATCCTGGTGGGCACGTCTCGCAAAGGGTTTTTGGGAAAAATCACCGGTCGGTCGATCGCCGAGCGGGAGTCGGCCTCGGTGGCCTCCGCCCTGGCCGCCTCGACCCGGGGAGCGTCCATCGTCCGGGTCCATGACGTCGCCGCGACGGTTGATGCTCTCCGGGTCTGGGGCGCCCAGAACGGTTGGGATTGAAGCGGACGGGAGGCCGACTTCCCGAGTAAGCGGCCGTCCGTTGTCCCTCGAGGATCATCGCGTTAAGGTTGAAGAACCAATCCTCGCGTAGAACCGAGGTTGGTAGCGCACAAGGAAACGGCCATGAAGTCCGAGTCAGCCGAGTTGGACCGCCTCGAAGCGGACTGCCGCTTGATCGCCGATCAGGCCAAGCATGCGTCTCGACCCTTGGCTTTCGCCTCGGGCGCTTCCAAGGATGATTGGCTCCTTCGATCCGCCCGGGCCGTCGGCGACTGCGCGGGCGAAATCCTCGAAGCCAACCGGCGGGATGTCGAAGCGGCCCCCTCGTTCGGCTTGAATCCCGCCGCGATCGACCGGCTGACCTTGACGACCAAGCGGCTGGCGGGCATCGCGCAGAGTCTTCGAGATGTCGCCGCCCTGCCCGACCCGGTTGGCGAGACGATCGCCGCGAGCCGAAGGCCCAATGGGCTGGACATTTCGCAGGTCCGAGTCCCCTTGGGCGTGATTTTCATGATCTACGAGAGTCGCCCGAACGTGACCGTCGACGCCGCGGCGCTTTGCGTCAAGAGCGGCAACGCGGTCATCCTCCGGGGCGGCAAGGAGGCCGGCCACTCCAACCAGGCGCTGGCTCGCGTCTTGGTCGATGCCCTGGAACCAAGCGGGCTGCCCCGCCACTCGGTCCAACTGGTCGCGACCACCGACCGGGCGGCGGTCGGCCACCTGCTCGCCTTGCCCGAGCGGATCGACTTGGCGATCCCCCGAGGTGGCGAGAGCCTGATCCGCCGGGTCGTCGCCGAAGCCCGGATGCCGGTCTTGAAGCATTACGACGGGATCTGCCACGTCTACGTCGACGCGAGTGCGGACCTGGCGATGGCAACCTCGATCATCCTCAACTCCAAAGTCGAGCGTCCCGGCGTGTGCAACGCGCTGGAGACCATCTTGATTCACCGCGAGATCGCGGCCGAATTCTTGCCTCGACTTGGGCAAGTCCTCGCCGAGCACAACGTCGAGGTCCGAGGAGACGACGCCACGCTCGCCCTCGTCCCCCACGCGACCCCAGCCTCGCCGGTCGATTGGGATACCGAGTACCTCGACCTGATCGTCGCGATCCGGGTTGTCGAGGACCTGGAAACCGCCCTGGAGCATATCGCCAAGCATGGCTCGAAGCACACGGACGCGATCGTCACGAACGATCGAGCCTCGGCCCGACGATTCGTCCTCGAAGTCGACAGCGCGGCCGTGGTCGTCAACGCCGGAACCCGGTTCAACGACGGTGGTCAACTCGGACTCGGGGCCGAGATCGGGATCAGCACCGACAAGTTCCACGCCCGAGGCCCTTGCGGACTCCGGGAACTGACCACGACCAAGTGGATCATCCAGGGGGATGGGCAAGTCCGAGGCTGAATCAAGATGGTCGGGTCGTTTCACGTGGAACGAAACCGAGAATCCCGATCGGAAGTCAATTCACCCGGCCGAGATATTCGCCGTTGTCGGTCTTCACCTTCACGAGGATTCCCGCGTCGAGGTGTTCGGGGACCTGGATCACATGACCGGTCGAGAGGGTCGCCGGTTTGGTCCGACCGGTCGCCGAGTTGCCTTTGACCCCGGGCGCGGTGTCGGTGATCTTCAGTTCGACCGTCTCGGGGATCTCGATCCCGATGACTTCCTCGTCGACCACCAAGGCTTCGACCCCGGTCATGTTCTCGGTCATGAAAGGGATGAAGTCTTCCAGGTCTTCGGGTTTGAGCATGAACTGGTTGTAGTCGGTCGAATCCATGAAGTGGAAGCCGTCGGGGTCCCGGTAGAGGTACTCGACCGCTCGACGCTCGAAGCTCGCTTCGTCGAGGCTGTCGGTCCCCTTGAACGACTTTTCGACCCGGTTGCGGGTTTTCAGGTTGCGGGCCTTGACTTTGTAGAGCGTGGCCGCCCCCCGCGCCGAGGGGGATTGGACCTGGATATGCTCGATCATGTGCGGGATGCCGTCGATGTCGACGACCATCCGACGTTTGAAGTCCTTGGCGGGAACCACGCGATCAACCCTCGAAGATTGTCTTGGTCGAGAAATCGGGGATTGGATCTTACAGGATCAACCCGCCCGAGTCGATCCCGGGCGGCTCGATCAAGACCTGGGGATCGGCGGGAGCGTCTTGAAACCGGCACCCTGACCGCCATGAAGTTTCGGGTCGAGTTCGAGTTGGCTGAGCGTGGGCCGACTCGTCCTGGGGCGGTCTTTGTCTCGAAAGTGGAGGATTTGTTCCAGCCTCCTGGAGTTCGGCCCCCGGTCTCCTCGGGTATGGACCAGCCCCCAGAGGTCGATCCAATGACGCTTCAAATCGGCGGACGGACCCGAAACGTACGACTGGGGTCCGGGAGCGACGAGGAACCGACTGACCTCGTAAAGGTCGTTCGAAGATTGCCAGAACAACATTCCGCGAGCGAACGTCGTCGGGTCGACCCCGAGGAGTGCCCCGCCCTCTCGCATGGTTCGCGGGAAGACCGACGACCTGGACACGACCAACCACGGACGACCAATCCCCGCCTCTTTGTCCGACGTCGGCTCGACGAGCAACCCGAAGCGGTCATCGACCACCGTGCAATTCTTGAGGATCAGGTCCGCCTCAAGTTCGTCGGCGGGGATGGAGGACCGTTTGAGGCGCAGCGCGGCCGGCCCGGCCATCAGGACGCAGTTTTCGAGCTGGACAACTCCACGGCCGACCTCGGCGGCGATCGCGTCGGAGTTGGTCCAGATCCAGCAATCTTTGAGGCCGGCGATCGGTCGATCCGTCGAAGCTCGGAATCCCCCCGATCTCGGGGCGATCGGCTTGAGAGGCCGCGCTTGAAAAGCGATCGCCGCGCCACTTGACTCGTCGGGCGCCGCCTGATCGCGATACCGGCAACGTCGCAGCGCGAGCAAACTCCCCTCGACGAAGATCCAGTGGCGGGTCCGGTTGACCGCGTCGGATGCGAACCCCAGGTTGGCGATCGCCAGGTCACCGCCATGCAACTCGATCAACGCCAGGCCCGACTTCGAGGCCGAAAACACCGGCACCGGGTTCGACGTCCCCTCCCCCGGAGGGCCGGCGAGAACGACCGAAACGCCATCCGGCAGCCGAACCGGCGACATCGGGTAGGAACCCGACCCTTGGACCCGGACGACGTAACGCTTCGACGAGTCGGTCACCTGATCCTTGAGGAACTGTCCCAGGTCGCCCGGAGCGCCTGACGAAGCGTTGAATGAAAGAGAGACCGTTTGCCTTGGCGTGGTCGACGCGGCCTCCGACGTCAGATCGTCGAGCAATTCCGGGGTCGACAATGGAGGGAACAAGTCGACGGTCATCTCGAGCAGGTAGGGATGAGGCTCGGCCACCAACTTCAAGCTGGCCTCCGACTCGGGCAAGAGGGGCGAGAAATTGGAGGCGATGACCTTCTCGGCGATCAAGGATGACGACCAAGGGACCGGGGTTTCCAGGCTCTTGGCGTCGGCGGCGGGCCAGATTTCCCGGATCGACTCGCGGGTCGAATTCGAGGGTGTCGGGGGGCTTCCCCACTGGGCGAAACCTCCCCAACCGATCCATCGATTGGCCTCTCCATCGTAGTCGAGCCAGCTTTTCGGGTCGGTCGAGGCCGCATTCCTGGCAACCATCAATGAGGTTGGCGAGGGAGCCTCGACGTGGGCGAATGTGGTCCCGAGCGATCGAATCGACGTCGGGGTGGGCTTCCCGTTCCAGACGAAAGCCGAACCTCGGGTCAGGAGGACGCTCCGAAAGAGTTGGACCGAACGCTCCGAGCGTTCCGCCTGATCGAATTGAAACAGAGGACCGTTCGACCCCACGACGACGCTCCGATCCAAGGCGATCTCCGCGCGGTTCGAGACGACCTGGGCCAAGGTCTGGATCGGCCCCCGGATCAAACTTCGCTCGATCCGGAGCCGGTTTGGCCGCGGACCATTCGCCAGCCGGAAGACGGAGAAGCCGTTGCGGCGATCCTCCGCGTTGGTGATCGTGATGGTGCAATCTTTGAGCGTCAGGTCGACCCCTTGGCACAAAAACAAGGTGGATTGGGTGAGCGGGAGGTCGCGGACGTCGACGACCAAGTCGACCCCTTCGATCGTCAGTTGCTCGACGCCGTTGAGGCCGAGCAGGAACTTGGCCTCTTGGTCGCGGATCAAGGTTTGCCGGGTGTCCTCAATCTTGAGGATTGGTCGCAGCCCGGGCATCCCTCGGATGATCCGCGACTTGCCGGCGATCATGCAATCATCTTCGTGAAATGGCCCCAGGTCGGCGATCTCGACCTGATCATTCGCCCGCCCAAAGGCGACGGCCAGCGAAGTGGTCTGATTCCCCTCGTTGGAGTCGAGCAGGCGACGGACCACGACTTTGGCCGCCACCTCGGCAACACCCGGGCTTGTTCCCTTCGAGATCCCGAGCCGAGTGAGCAACTCATCGGGGAAGGAAGGCTCGGTCGCCGCGGCGGATGCCCTGGTTGGATCAACCTTGGCCGGCGCGGGCGATCCGACCCGATCGCCGGATTTGGGGATGAGGCTGGGGGGAGGTGTCGCCCTTGGCTTCGACGGGGCGACGATCGACGGGGCGACGACCGAGGGGTTGGCTTCCTCGACGGGGGCGGCATCGCCCCCGGGCTCCGCGATCGAGACGACCGAATCCTTTTCGGGAGTCTTCGCGAAGGAGAGCGCGAATCGCACGCCGAACCCAACCACGGCGATGAGTAGGCCGACCATGATCCCGGCGGCGATCCAAGTCTGGAGCGGAAGTTCATTTCGAGATCGGCCTGGGGCGGCCTCGTCGAGATCGCCGTCGTCCTCGGAGATGGCTTCGAGGATGGCCGAAGGTTCCGGGGCGGTCGAACCGGTCGTCTTGAGCCCCCGACGATTCGAGGATGCCGAAGGGGAAGCGGCATCCAGGGCGGCGAGGTCCGCGAGGGAAACCTCGGGAGAGCCTTCGTCGGTCGGTCGAGCGTTCGAGACCTTGGACCCCCGATTGGGATCGGGTCGGGTTGTGGATCTGGGAGGGCTTGTCGATCCCCCCGACGCCACGGTCAGCTCCAAATAGCCTTCATCATCGTCGTCGATCGAATCATCGATCAGGACGTCGGCGAGCGGAGCGTTTCCGAGAGGTTCCACCGAACCGATTCGATCCAGGGCGGTGATCAACTCGTCGTAGTCGGCGAACCTCTGTTCCGGTTTCTTGGCCATCATCTTCCGGACGAGGCGGGCCAGGTCGTCCGGAATCTTGGGATCTCGGTCGCGGACGTCGGGGATTTCCGCCGAGTAGTGGCGGGCGAGCTTGTCGGCGAGATTGCCGCCGGGGTAGGGTGCCGAGCCGGTCAAGAGGTAATGAAGAGTGCAACCCAGCGAGTAGATGTCGCTCCGCTCGGTGATCTTGCGGCTATCGCGGGCCTGCTCCGGCGACATGTAATCGACGGTCCCGACGGTGGTCCCGTCTCGGGTCACTCGTTCGTCTTCGTCGGCGGCCTGGAGCGCGAGGCCCAGGTCGATGATCTTCGCCTGACCATCGGGCGTCATCAGGAGGTTGGCCGGCTTGACGTCGCGGTGGATCATTCCCAGACGCGAGGCGTACTGGAGGCCGAGTGCCACTTGTCGAATAAAGTCGACCGCTTCGATCGGCGTCAAGGGTCCGTTGAGCCGAACCCGGTCGAACAAGTCGCGACCTTCGACATATTCAAGGACGAGGTAATGCCGCCCTTGATCGAACCCCCGGTCGTAAATCGCGACGATATTCGGGTGGTCGAGATTCTCGGCGCTCTTGGCTTCCTTGAGAAATCTCTGGAGCAGGACGGCGTTCTGGGCGAGCTTGCGAGGGAGGACTTTCAGGGCGACCACGCTCTTCGACTCTTCGTGGATGGCCTGAAATACGTTGCTCATCCCCCCCGAGCCGAGCGAGCGGACGATCTGGTAACTTCCCAGCCGAGGAAGGCCGGCGTTGTCCGGGCTTGGGTTCGCTTCGGACATTTCCAAGGCTCTCGTCAAGAACCGGGAGAAGACCAATAGGAAGGCAATTGGCCGGAATCATCCCAAAGCGAAACGATCCGGAAATCTGGCCTGAATGGTCGTCCATCATAACACCAGGTCGACGTCGGAAACAACCGCGCGAAGAGGAGGAATTCTCCAGTCGGTCCGGCCCCCCTGCCCGCCCACGTTCCAAGAGTGTCCGGCGACGAGGCACGGGAAGAAAAAGGCCGTGCGGGGTCGTTGACAAAATCGGTCCGATTCCATCAAAATCATGGTCGAAGAGTGCGGGCGCCCGTAGCTCAGGTGGATAGAGCGGCGGTTTCCTAAACCGTAGGCCGCAGGTTCGAATCCTGCCGGGCGCATTGGTAATTCCCCCTTCAGATCACCCCGATGCGCTCGTAGCTCAGTGGATAGAGCAACGGTTTTCTAAACCGTCGGTCGCAGGTTCGAATCCTGCCGGGCGTATTATTATTTCATTTCCTCCCCAAACGATAGGCTTGCAACCCGCTGAGCCACTCGCCGATCGCCGATCCGCGACACCCGAGACATTTCAGGTTGCCGATCCGCCATCCTCGTTCCACGTGGAACTTATCGAACGCTGAATTTGACCGACTCATCAAACGGAAATTTACCGCAATCGCCGCGTCGATTCGTGCGAAGGTGAATGGAAGTCATGGATCAAGCCAACGAGAGTCGAAAGCCCCCCAGCTCTCATCTCACCCAGCTCGAAACAAGCTGGACCACCATCCGATCCGCGCACGTCCCCGGACCCGAGGGGCAAGCCGCGATGGCCGAGCTGATCGGTCGCTACCATGACGCGGTCCATCGCTATCTCCGGCTCAAGCTCCGCGACTCGAATCTGGCCGACGAAGTCTTCCAAGAGTTCTGGACCAAGCTCCTGACCCACAAGTTGGCCGGGGCCGATGACAGCAAAGGCCGATTTCGCGACTACCTCCGGACCGTCTTGCAGCGGCTGATCATCGACCACTTCCGGGGGAGGAAGATCCAGTCGCTACCGCCGGGGGATCTGCTCGACCCCAGCGTGCCGGACGCCGATTATGACCGCGTTTGGCGAGAGGCCCTGCTCAAGCGGGCGCTTTCCCGCCTCGAAACCTATGAAGCGAGCACCCCGAAAAATCGTTATGCGACGGTGCTCAACCTCCGCCGCGACAACCCGAAATTGCCGATCGAAGAGATCGCCCGCCAGTTGGAACTCCAAACCAACCAGAAGATCACCCCCGAATCATTCAGGAAAACTCTTCAACGGGCGCGGGCCAAGTTTTTCGAACTCCTCGTCCTGGAATTGAAGGAAACAATCCACCCGGCGACCGACGTCGACATCGAGGAAGAGATTCATGCCCTAGGGTTGGGCCATCTCTACCGAAAAACTTCGACCCGCGGCGAGGGTCTGGCCTGAATCCGCGAGATTTTATGGGAATTTCTCAAGATTCGAGGCGAATTCGCGGAATCGACTTGACGGCGACTCTGGCGACACTACAGTTGATTAACTGTCCACTAAAACTTGACAATCTATTGTCAATCGCTCCGGCCTCTCGATGAGCCGCCTGTCGACCCCGGCCTTGCTGACCACTTCGAAGGGAGGAGGCCATGCTCGTTCTTTCCCGCAAGTTGAATGAGTCGATCATCATCGACGATCAAATCAAGATCACGATCGTCGAGATTCGGGGCGACAAGATTCGGCTTGGCATCGAAGCTCCCAAGAATGTGTCCGTCCATCGTCGCGAGGTTTATGACGCGATCCAGCGGCAGATCCTGATCGAAGACGGAACCCTGGCCAACCGCCCGACCGATGTCGACACCCAGACGACCTGAGCTTGCGCTCCCAAAGAAATCGACTTTTGTGAATGATCGATCCGCCCGCCTCCGAACGAAATCCTCTTGACCGGCGTGGGCCTGTTCGTTATTTTTGACCGGTCGAAGTGACTGGCCCCGTCGTCTAGCCTGGTCTAGGACACATGCTTTTCACGCATGCAACGCGGGTTCAAATCCCGCCGGGGTCACTTGGGCTTTGTTGGTCATCGCTCGTTCGGTGTCTTCCGATTTGGTCCGATTCGTAAGGCTCTGATCTCAAATCTCGTTTGGTTTCACGCCCAGAGACTCAAGGTGGGCCGAAACACACCCCGCCAGGATCGGGATGTTGTACCCTCCCTCTAGAACACTCACCAAACGACCTTGACCGTGCGTTTCCGCGACCTGCATCACGAACCGCGTCATCTGAGTGAAGTCTTCGACTTCTAATCCGAGGTTGCCGACGGGGTCCTCGGCGTGACCGTCGAAACCCGCGCTGATGAGGATGAGTTCGGGTTTCAGCTGATCGGCGAAACGCCCCAGCGACGTCTCGAACGCCGCGAGATATTCGCTCCGAGGGGTCGCAAACCCGATTGGAATGTTCTTGGTCATTCCCAGCCCTTTTCCGGTCCCGGTCTCGTCCCGGAGTCCGGTCCCGGGATAGAACGGATGTCGATGGATCGAAAAGAATCCAACCTTGTCGTTGTCGTAGAAGATCTCCTGGGTTCCGTTCCCATGATGGACATCCCAATCGACCACGAGCACTCGGTTGAGCCCGAGACGTTCGATCGCGTCGGCCGCACCGACCGCGACGCTTCCGTAGAGGCAAAACCCCATCGGATCATCGGGGCGAGCGTGGTGCCCCGGGGGTCGGACCAGGCAAAGCGACCGGGTCGCTCCTCCTCGAACGACAGCCTCGACCGCGTCGATCACGCATCCCGCCGCCAAGCGGGCGGCTTGCTCCGAGCCAGAAGAGAGCCAGGTATCAACCTCGACCTGACCACCACCTCGGGCGGCAAACAGGCCCATCGCCTCGATGTGCTCGGGAGAATGGACCCGAAGCAGCTCCGAATCCGTGGCGGTCCTTACTCCCCTCTGGTCGCATCGGCCTCGTTGCCCGGTCCGGTCGAGATGCCTTAGGACCGCGGCGAGCCGCTCGGGGCGGTCGGGGTGCCCTGCATGAGGTTTGTGGTCGAGCATTTTCAGGTCGGTATGAAGTGTGACCACGCCGTCTCTCGCCGAGCTTGAAGGATCGATCATCGGTCCGAGAGCTTATCGTGACGGTTGCTCCGGCGGCTCGCAAGTCGTTTCACGTGGAACAGGACTGAATTCTCGGAAGGCGGGGGGGAGAGTTTTTTGCTCGATCCGGCTAAGATCTCAACGCATGGGACCAACCGATTCGGGACGAGCTCGGCTGACTCTGATCTTGGTCGGGCTGGCCACCCTGATCAGCTTCCCGCTTCGAGTTTGGCCGGTTGGCCGGTTGGGATTCAACCAGTTCGACGAAGGGATCTACGGGATGGCGGCCTCCTGGGTTTTTCAACCCGGAAGCCTTTCCGCGATCGACCCTTCGCTCATCGCTTACGCTCCGCCGGGTTATCCGATCCTGGTCGGGCTTGCTTCCTTCTTCTTGGGCTCATCCGACCAGCCCTCATTTCTCGTCTCGGCAACTCTTGGGTCGTTGACGGTCCCGGTGGCCGCCTGGATCTCGGGCCGGCTGTTTGGGCCGAGGGCGGCCGTCATTTCCGCCTGGTGCGTCTGCTTCTCCGGGCCTCACATCGCGTTCTCTCGGATTGGACTGACCGATACCTCGTTCTTGTTGTTCTTCACGTTCGGGTTGGCGGTCGGGATTCGTTTTCTGGAAACGCCTCGATTCGGAACAGCCCTGATCTTGGGAGTCCTGGTCGGAGTTGCTCAACAATTCAAGTACAACGGTTGGCTCGTGGGCGGCCTGGTGATCGTCACCGCGATCCTTGGCCCACTAGTCTCCAAGGTCGAACGCGAGCCGCGACGCTTGCTCCGTATCGGGGCCTGGGGAGGCTTCGCGGTCCTCGTCTCCTGGATTATTGTTTATCCCTGGTTCCGGTTTGTCGAAGATCATGGCGGCTATTCCGCGCTCCTGAAACATCAACGAAGCTATCTCACCGGCCCGGCCGCATGGCGGCCCAACTTGTTGGATCAAGCCAACCAGGCCGTCGGCTTGGCGGGACCGGCCTGGCTGACGCTTATCAGCGGGTTGGCGATCAGTTTGGCCAATTGGCTCATCTCGACGAACCCGGATCAAGGGGAGGGGCGTCGAATCCTCGGATCGATCGGGGTTGGTGGGACAATAACTTCGTTGCTCGCCGCGCCGATCACGAGCGGGTTCATTTTCGCTCCGCGTCTGCTCGCGGACCCGCGAGTCGGCGCCCGCCTTGTCGGATCGGGGTGGTTGGTCCTGCTCGTCCTTTCGCCGTTCTATCACCCCTATGCTCGTCTTTGGCTTCCCTTCGAGATGATCCATTGGATCGTCTTGGGAGGCTTGGCGGCATGGCTTGGTGATTTGAGGTTTGTCGACGCTCCGCCCAATCGACATCGCTTGAGGCGCGGCTTGGTGATTGGATCGCTCGGGCTGGTCGGCTTGGGGTTTTTGTCCGTCGGCCCGGGATTTCCCTTCGCCTCATCCGGACCTTTGGGCCATGACGGCCTCTTCGACCCGAGCGATTCGCTTCGATTCGTGGCGGCGGATGTGGCGAAACGAGTCCCCCCCCAAGTCCGAGGATTACGAACCTTGGTTCGTCCCGCGTTGTCGTTCTACCTGGCGGGTCGCGTGCCGGCTTCGCCCCAGGGCGACCTCGATTCCTTCAAGCGGCGCCCGGATCATCAATGGTGGGGGTTGGTCGATTCCGCCCTCTTGTCGAGCGAGCTTGGCAGTCCAGGTCGGCCGGCCCACCGCTCGCCACTCGAACCGATCATGGCGACGTGGGAGCTCGTCGCCGAGTTTCCCTCGACAACCAGTCTGCCCACGGCATTCGACCTCGACCCGAACCACTCCCGCCGGCCGCGTGACCGATCCCTGACGTATCTCTGGCTGCTTCGTCCCCGGCCCCTGGATTCCCCGAGATGACTGTTCCGCCGCCGGTCGACCTGACCCTCGATCCTTCGTCGATGGGTCCCGTCACAGACCTCTATCAGCTCGCGATGATGGCGGGATATGACGGGGCGGGGATGTCCGAAGATCGCGCGGTCTTCGAGCTGTTCGTCCGAAAACTTCCCCCTCGACGCTCTTACCTGATCTTCGCGGGGCTTGAACAGGCGATCGACTCGTTGTTGAATTTGAGGTTCAGCGAAGTTCAAATCAACGACCTGCGAAAATGGCCGATCTTCGCCTCGATCGATCCCGCGTGGTTTGATCGATTGCTGGACTTTCGGTTCCAAGGGGATGTCTGGGCCGTCCCGGAAGGCACCGTCGTGTTCGCCGGCGAACCTTTGCTGAGGGTCGAAGCCGCCTTGCCCCAAGCCCAGCTCGTGGAAACGCTGCTGCTGGCTTCGATCGGCTATCCGACGCTCGTGGCGAGCAAAGCATCTCGGATCATCGAGGCGGCGCGGGGTAGGGGGGTGATCGACTTCGGGGCCCGCCGGGGGCACGGGATTCAGGCGAGCTTCCTCGCGGCGAGGTCGGCCTACCTCGCTGGTTTTCAAGGGACGAGCCAAGTCGAAGCGGCCCGACGGTTGGGCATCCCCGCGATGGGGACGATGGCGCATTCCTGGGTCCAGGCTTTCCGCGACGAGGCGTCGGCCTTTGCCGCATTCGCCCGCCAGTTTCCCCACTCGACCTTGTTGATTGATACCTACGACACCCGAGAGGGGGTCCGGCTCGCGGCGAGCGTCGAACCGCCGATCGCCGCGATTCGGATCGATAGCGGCGACCTCCTCGCCGAGTCGGTCCAGGCTCGGAAGATCCTCGACGAGAATGACCGCCGCGAGGTCCAGATCGTTGCGAGCGGCGACCTCGACGAAGATTCGATCGCTCGGCTGGTCGGCGCCGAGGCTCCGATCGACCAGTTCGGGGTCGGCACCGAGCTGATCACCAGCGGAGGTGCGACGGCGATCTCGATGGTCTACAAGCTGGTGGAGTTGAACGGCTCGGGTCGGATCAAGAAAAGTCCGGGGAAACGGACCTACCCCCTCGCCAAACAGGTCATCAGGAAGGTTTCCTCCGACGGGCGGATCGAGTCCGACCTCGTCGTCGGGGCCAGTGAGCCGATGACCGGGAATCCACTCCTCGATCGAGTCGTCCGGTCCGGCCAACTCGATCGGCCGATGCCAAGCCTCTCGGCGATCCGGCGATATTGCCGGGAGCAGCGGATGTCGCTGCCCGAGCGACTCCGCAACCTCGACAACGACGAGCCCTACTTGATCGCATACAGCGACATGCTCCAAACCGAGGCCACTCGCCTGGGCCTTGAACATGAGGGGAAACCCCGACCGGGATCGGTTTGAGCTTTACACCTCCAGGGCCGCTCGATACGATTCGCCAGTCCTGGCTCCGCAAGGTTGAGCGGTTCGATCACCTCAAATGGGTTCGCTTGGACTCGATGACTGGGTCCGGCCGCCCTGGGTCCTTGGGATTCGAAGGTCGTTCGATGCCGTGGCGGAGATCAACATTTGGCATTTGGGGTATGAGACCCTTGATGTTGGGTGTTGAGTCGTCCGAGTCGATCTCGGGTTGCGTCGACTGGTTTCAGGCTCTTGTCATGGAGGTCATCGGCCGTGAATAAACGTCGTCTGGGTCGAGGGCTCGACTCGCTGCTCGGGACCGAGGAAGGGGGGTTCGAGGCCGCTTCGCTGGAGAATGCCGACCTCCAACGGCTTCCCGTCAACAAGATCGACGCGAACCCGTTTCAGCCCCGTCGGGTTTTCGGCCCGAACGAGGTGGCGACTCTGGCCGAGTCGATCCGCCAACACGGCGTTTTGCAACCGATCATCGTCCGAGCGGTCGACGACCGGTTCCAACTGATCGCCGGGGAGCGGAGGCTCCGGGCTTGCGTCGAGGCCCAACTCGACGAGATCCCCGCGAGGATCATGGTGCTCGACGATCGCAAGGTCAGCGAACTTGCGATGGTCGAGAACCTCCAGCGTGAGGATCTCAATGCGATCGAGAAAGCGACCGCGTTCCGCGACTATCTCGGCCGGTACGGCGGGACGCAGGAAGAACTCGCGGGGCGGCTGGGCCTCGACCGTTCCACGTTGTCGAACTTGATCCGCTTGCTCGAGCTCCCCGAAGCCGTCCAGGCGGCCGTGATGGCGAAGACCATCAGCCAAGGGCACGCCCGAGCTTTGCTCGGATTGCCCGACGCCGAAGCGATCCACCTGGGGCTTCGGCAGGTCATCGAGGAAGGGCTGAACGTCAGGCAGACCGAGGCGATGGTCGCCACAGGCACTCCGTCGGCCGCCAAGACGCGCTATCGCAAAGATCCGGCCGAATCGACCTCGGATGCGAAGGCTCCCCACTTCGTCGAACTCGAAGACCACCTCAAGATCCGGTTCGGGACGTCGGTCCTGATCAAGACTCGGACCAAAGGGCGTGGCCAGATCGTGATCGACTACAACTCGCCCGAAGAGTTTGAGCGAGTCTCGGGGCTGATCCGAGGGAGCTGACCTCGCCCTGCCATCCTCCGGCATTCGGTCGCGCCAGAGGATGTTTCATCGAGCCGGCAGGTTGGAGTCTGGATTGAAGGTGAACCATGCATGATCGGCCGTCGAGTCCAGTCTTGTCGGAATGTTTGATGGAAATCGCCCGGAATCCGCGGCTCCGCCAAGATATGGAGGCCCTCCTGGGTGACTTCTCCCACCAATGCCGGAATCGCCTCAACAGCCTCAAGCTGAGCCTCTACCTCGCCAATCGTCAGGCGCCTGGGCGGATCAACGAAGCCTGGCGAACACTCGAATCCGATTACCAGTCGCTCGAAACTCAACTGAACCGAGTCCAGATGATCTGCGGACCCATGTGCCTTTCGCTCGTCAAGATCGGGCTTTGCCTCTTGTTCGAGGACCGTCGGGAAAGCTGGTCGAAGCTGATGGCGGATCGAGGCTCGGAGTTGGAATTTCTCCGCCCCGAGTCCCGGAGCCTGGCCCAGTTCGACGTCAACCACCTCGGCGCCGCCCTCGACGCGATGGTCGCCTGGCGGGCGCGGCTCGGGACATCCACTCCGAAAACATCCGTCCGATGGTGGGTCGATTCCGGTCAGGCTCACATCACCTGGATCGAGCCGAAAGGGGGCGGGCCCGCGGATTGTCATCAGTCCGACCAGCAAGAGTTCGCGTGGACCTTGCCAACCCTGACGCGCGTCCTGTCCGAGCATGGCGGGTCATTGGAGGTTGACGAGCGGGATGGTTGGGCTTTGTCCCTTTCCTGGCCCGTGAACAGGACGTCGCCAGGCTCGACTTGACGGATCGGATCATCTTGATTAAGGTTAGGTAAGCGGAACGACGGGGCGTAGCGCAGCCTGGTAGCGCGCCTGCCTTGGGAGCAGGAGGTCGCCAGTTCGAATCTGGTCGCCCCGATTACTCAGTAATCTCCGTCTCGTCTCGCTTTCGATGAAATTGTTCCACGGGAAACATCCACTCGAGGCTGCCCGAGCCTCAGGCGGAGATCATCAAGGATCTCGACCGTCCGACTAAGCCCAAGTCTCTCCGCACCCAATTCAGCAAACTTGATGGCAGTCTCCAGGTTGCGAATCCCACCCGACGCTTTGACCTTCACACTCTCGGGCGAGTGTTTTCGCATCAAGATCAAGTCGCTCGGATTGGCTCCCGCCGATCCGAAACCCGTCGACGTCTTGACGTAATCCACGGCGATCCGGCCGCAAATCTCGCAGGCCCTGATCTTTTGCGGATCATCCAGATAGCAAGTTTCCAGGATTACTTTCAGCAGGCCGTGATGCCTTCGGACCTCGGTTGCCACTTCGCGAATCTCGTCCTCGACGTAGGCCCAGTCCCCGCCGAGGATCTGGCCGATGTTGACGACCATGTCGATCTCGGCGGCTCCTTCCTCGATCGCTTGCTTCGCCTCGGCAACCTTGTTGCTCCTGGTTTGCCCCCCATGAGGGAATCCGACCACCGTACCAACCTTGACGGTGGAATTGGCCAAGACCTCCGCCGCCAAGGCGACCGCGAAGGGTTTGATGCAGACCGACGCCACTTGATAGGCGTCGGCCATTCGACAACCTTCGCGCATCTCTCGGCCTGTCATGGTCGGTGAAAGCAGGGCGTGATCGATTCGACCCGCGATCGCTTCGTAGGTTAGATTCATCGAGATCGATCTCGGAGATTGGGAGAGGGTCGTTCGGGCGGCAATGTCGGAAGACCTTCGAACTCCCGACTTGCCCGCGCTTGTTCAGGTGAGACCTTGTTCGCCTTGGGATACGCCTGCTTGATGGCGAGGTTCGGTCGAAACATCATGAGGATCACCAGCGGGAGGTAGAGCAGCACCAACGTCCCTCCGGCTTCGAGATACCAGAACTGCCCGGCGGCCAGGAGGGCGGCGGACAAGGCGATGAGTTCACCCAAATTCTTGTTCGGCGGCAAGATGGTCGTGACGACGACGAGGATCAGGTAGGCGATCTGGACCGGCAAGCGATAGCTCGGGTCGATCCCCGACCAGAAGCTATGATCGACGGGTGCTTCGACCCCGGGCCAAAGCCCGGACTCCGTGAGACTCCTGGCCCCCAGGGCACGCGACCAGGCGGCCAGGCTTGGCACCCCGAAACCAACGAGTCCGCAAAATACCGCGACCCCGATCCCGGCGGTCGTGAACCTCCAGAAACCTCGCTTCCGGTAGAAACCCGCCCAGAGCGGGAGCAAGCCCAGGCAGGCCGGCATCCAACCCGCCGCGAGCCCGATCAGGACGCCGGCGACGATCGGCCGGAGATAGAATGCGACCGCGACGATGATCAGCGCCGAGGGGATCAATTGCCCGTTATCCACCAGCGCGAACCGAGCATAAGGCAGGAGCAAGTAGCAGGTGGCGACCGACAACCCGGCGATCGGCCGCTCGAAGTGCCGCCATCCGACCGCGATCAATCCCGCCACCAATGCAAGCTGGGCGAGCAGGGCGAGGACACGCTTGAGGATCACCCGAGGCTTCTCGTCGCGATGGACCGTCAGGGTCAAGGGTGTTTTTCGCAGGACCTCGTCGACGATCGACTCGCCGGGTGGTTGCTCCATCGGGTGGTTCGTCGAGGAGTCGGCCGGGTTTCGTTTGACCCCCTCGTCGATCGGCAGGCTGATCATCTCGACGACGAAGAGGCCAACGATCCCGACGGTCAAGCACGCCAATCCCGATGCGTTCAGGTTGGGTTCGAGCAGGGGGCGCCTCGAAAGCCCCAGGTCGACCAGGCATCGGATCATCCAAAGCATCGAGCCGATGAAGAGCCAGAGATAAGCCCACCACGAGCCCGAACCGCCGGTCCCGACGAGCATCATCATCCCCGGGGCCAAGGCGAAGATCAAAAGCAAGTCGAGGTTTCGGACGCTCCAGAATCGACCAAACTTGAAAAACAGGGTCACACACATCAGCAAAGTCAGGAACAACCAAACTTCCGGGCCGATGCCGAGGTCGGCCACCAGGGAACCAGTCACGACGACCTTCCGATCCTTGAACGCTCGACCCGACCAAACCAGGGTAGACCCATCGGGGGACCGCGACCCGCGGAATGGAACGCTTATCTTAGAGAAACCCGGCGACCCGTCGCAAGGGTGAGGGTGCGACGAGTCGCGGGTTCCATCGGGCCGTCTTCAACCTCGGATCGGGCTCATTCCAGGCCGAGCGGGACCGTCGCGCCGAGGAGTTCGCTCAGGGCGTTCATCGCGGCCCTCTGCTCGGCGTCTTTTTTGTTGTTCCCCCAGGCCGGGGAATAGCGGTGGCCCTGGATCTGCGCGGCGATCTTGAAACACTTCGAGTGGTCGGGACCTTTTTCGTCGAGCAGGAGGTAAATCGGCGTTTCGCCGAACTGGCGCTGGGCCACATGCTGGAGGTTGCTCTTGTAGTTGTTGCCGATCAGGCCGTCGACGGTCTCGTCGATCTCCGACTCGACATGACGGACGATGAACCGCTTCGCCGCTTCCATCCCGCCGTCGAGATAGATCGCACCGACCAAGCTCTCGAAGACGTCGGCCAGGATGGATGAGGGGGTCTGGTCCTGCGTGCCCATCCCCTTGCCCAGGATCAAGAACTCCTCGAAGCCGAGCCTCTGGGAGATTTTCGCGCAAGTCCGCCGCGAAACCACCACCGACTTGATCCGGGTCAGCTCCCCTTCGAGGTAGTCGGGAAATTTCTCGTACAACCGATCGCAGACGATCGCGCCGAGGATCGAATCGCCGAGGAACTCGAGCCGCTCATTCGACCCGAGCCGATGATCCGCCCCCGAGGCATGCGTCAACGCGGATTTGAGCAAGCTGATGTTCTTGAACCGATAATCGAGGATGGCCTGGCAAAGCTCGAACAGGGTCGGCCCGCCGGACAAGATGGGTTCGTCGTTCATGGTGAAGCCATCTCGCCTCGCTCGGTCGTATCCAGACTTTACCGGTCCTTCGAGGCTAACGGTCCCTCAATCCGAAGTCAACGTCCGGCGTTCGTCTTGGGCCGCCATTGATCCCCGGCGGACTCGGACTGGTCCGATTGCATCTGATTCGCCGCCTGGCCATAATGAAAGACCAAGGCCGGATCGAGGTTGCCGAACGCGCGGAAAGGTCACGCTCCATGCCGCTCACCATCCGAATGGTCCTCCGCGTGTTGATCTTGGTGGCGGCAAGTGGAACATGTCACGCCCAGATGCGCGGAGGGAGTCATCACGACGGCTCGCCTTCCCAAGATCACGGGGAAGGTTTCGGGCCTTCGCAATCTCCGATCCGGGTTCCGCCGATCTTCCTCGGCGTTGTTCCCGGAGGCTTCTTCGGCCCGACCCCCGCTCCTTATCCGTGGGGCGGTCCCAGCTTCGCCCCGCCGATCATCGGCCTAATCCCGGGTCCTTATCCGCCCGTCGTCCCTTCGGGGCAGGAAGGGCCGGGCGGTTTGATGCTGCCCCACCCTTCGAGCATGCGAGCCACGGCCACCCCGGTTTCGGTCCGGCGGGCCAACCCGAGCCGGGCGGATGAGCTGATCGAGGTGGGCGACCGGGCGTTCCGGGCCGGGAATTATCGAAGGGCCGAAGATCGCTACCACCTCGCCGCCAAGGCCAACGACGGCTCGCCGTGGCCGTCGGTCCGGCTGTCGCAGGTCGCCGTGGTCCGGGGCGACTACAACAAGGCCGCCGGCTATCTCCGAGACGCCGTGGCCTCGACCGAAGGGAGCGGATGGCTCATCGACGCCCCCGACCTCCAGTCGATGTTCGGCGAGCCCGGCGACTTCTCGAAGCAAATTGCGCACCTGGAGTCGCACCTCCAGACCCACCCGAATGATCGCAACGCCTGGTTTGTCCTCGGGGTCGAGAATTACTTCTCGGGACGCCCCCGGATCGCCTCCGACGCCTTCTTGAGGCTGACCGACAAGGCGCCCGACGAAGCCTTGACGGCGTTTCTCGATGCATCCACCGTCGCCAGCCACGCTTCGTTGCATTCCAGCGTGACGAAGTGAGCCGGAACCAATCCACCCAAGTCGAATGATCGCCGGGTCGAGCCGGATCGATCCCTCCTCCCCCGATCCGAGATCGTGGAAGCCCCGATGAAACGTGTTGTTGGCCTCCGCATGTTTTTGTTCGGGTTAGCTTGCGGCGCGTTGATGACCGCTTGCGGCGAACGTGATCCTCAAGTCACGATGAAACAATCGAAGCCCGCGGCGAACCCGGCGGCTTCGCGGGACGAGATTCCTTCTGATCAGCTCTCCGCCGTGATCAACGCCCATTATCAAGGTCTCGGCGCGATGGAGCGCTACGAGTACGCGGCGGCGGCTCGGGCCTTCGGCGAAATCCACGACCGCGCCCCGGGTTGGAGCATCGGCACCATCAACCTCGCCATCGCCCTGCTCAACCAGGGAGGGGAAGCCGCCGAGAGGGACAAGAAGGTCGGCCAAGCCGGTCCCGAGGTCGAATCACGCCGGAACATCGAGACCGCCCGGAAGCTCCTCGACCGGATCATCGAAAAACAGCCGGATCAGCCTTACGCCTTGTTCTCGAGGGGGATCATCCTCCGCTCCGAGGGGCAAATCGTCGCCGCCCATCGCGACTTTGCCAAGGTCGCCAAAATCGACCCCCACGACGGCCACACCTGGCTCGAGTATGGGCTGACGCTCACCGACCCGGACCGAGGGGATCTTCCCGCCGACAAGAAGCAAGCCAAAGAGCTTATCAACGTCTATAACAAATCCCTCGAAGCGAATCCCTACCTCGTCACGGCGATGTATCGGCTCCAGTTGGCCTACAACCTGGCCGGAGATCGCGATCGCCAGCGCAAGGTTTTCGACACATTCCAGAAGCTCAACCCAGAGCGAAACGCGGCTGCGGCCGGAGAAATCGCCCAACTTGCTTACGGCAAGATGGGCAAATATGCCCAGGTCATCAACCCGTTTCCGAATCCGAAACCCGAATTGAAGCCGCCGCCCAGCCCTCGGTTCGGCGCGCTCGACCCGATCGAAGTCACCTTGCCCGAAGGCGACCGATGGGCGGTCGTCAACGACTTTGTCGGGCGTTATGCCGCGATCGGTCGCGCCCGCGATCGCTTCGGGGCCGGTGTCGCATCCTTCGATGTCAACCGCGATGGTCGAATCGATCTTTATCTGACCTCGGCGGTCGTCGGCCCGAAGGGGGTGCTCCGCGACGTCTTGCTCGTCAACCTCGGAGACGGAAAGTTCGCGGACGGGACCGCGGCCTTGGGCTTGCCGATGGATCGAGCGGGCCTCGGGGCCGCCGCCGCCGACTTCGACGCCGACTTCAACGTCGACCTCTATCTGACCGGGATCAGCGACAATCGCTTGCTCCGCCAGGCGGGGTCGACCTTCCAGGACGTCACGGAGGCTTCGGGCGTGGTCGTCCGCGACGCGATCAGCCTGACCGCTCGTTGGTCCGACATCGACCAGGACGGCGACCTCGATCTCTACGTCGTCAACCACGCCCCGGTCTCGGACCTGGAGCAAGCGTTCGTCGACGTCAAGGATGGGGTCGGGATGGCGAACGCCGTTTTCCGAAACGACGGGAAACCCGAGCCGGTGGGGATGAGGCCCGAGGACAATTGGACGCCTCTCGCGGTGGCGACGTCCGATCTCCCCGCCAAGAAGGGGCTGAGCATCGTCTTCTCGACCGCTTGGCCCTCGGTGGAAGTGTTGAAGGCCGGTTCCGGGAGGCATACGACCGTCGCCGCGCTCGACATCGACGACGACCGCGACATCGATTACGTCGTCACCGCCGATGGCCAATCCGCGACGGCCCTCCTCAACGACCGAGGGGGCCGATTCCACTCGACCGACGTCCGGGGGTGGAATCCCGAAGGCGCATGCTCCGGGCTGCTCGTGACCGACTTCAACAAGGACGGCCGCTCCGACCTCGTGGCAACCTGCTCGGGCGGACGAATCTTCGCCTGGCGAAACGGCTCGACCCGGTCGGGACCGGAAACGGTGATCAAGGGCGAGTCCGCCCCGATCAACGGCCTGAACTGGCGAAGCGCGACGACCGCGGACCTCGACCTCGACACCTGGAACGACCTGGTCGGCTTGCCCGCCGCCGGAACGAACACCGGCCTGCATTGGGCGAGGAATCAAGGGGTTCGGTTCGAGGATCGACCGCTGGCATTGGGACCGATCAGCCCGGCAATCCAACCCATCGCCGGCTTCGCCCTGGCCAATCTCGTTGGCGACGCCTTGCCCGACCTCGTGCTTGCCCGCGACGGCGAGCCTCCCCGGATCGCCAGGAACCTGGGGAATGGGCTGCATTGGTTGGCCGTCGACCTTTCGGGGCGGTGGAGGACCAGCACCTACGACCCGATGCGGACCAACTCCGAGGGGTTGGGCACCAAACTCTCGCTCGAAGGGCAGGGTCTCTACCTCCCGGTCGAGTATACGACCCCGGAAGCCGGGACGGCGCAATCGGTCGGCCCGTTCGTCCTGGGGATGGCCCAACATCTCAACGCCCCGTTGCTCAGGATTCGGTGGCCCGACGGCGTGATGCAGTCCGAACTCAATGTGACGGCGGACAAGACCCTGAACCTGGTCGAGCTGAACCGGAAGACCGGAAGCTGCCCGATACTTTTCACGTGGAACGGGACCAAATTCGCTTGCCTGGGCGACTTCGCGGGCGCGGCCGGACTCGGCTTCCTCGAAGCCCCCGGCGAGTATCATCCGCCGGATCGCGACGAGGCGATAGCCATCTCCGCCGAGCAGCTTCGCGACGTCGGGGGGATTTATCGCCTCAGCGTGGTCGAGCCGATGGACGAGGTCGCCTACCTCGATCACCTGACCCTCGATGTCGTCGACCGGCCTCCAGGAGTCAGCACCACCCCCGACGAGCGGTTCGCGTTCGGCGACTCGAAGCCGACCGGAGAACTGATCGCCTGGACCCAAGCCTATCCGCCCATCGCGGCCCACGACCAGGCGGGCCGCGACGTCTTGCCGATGGTCCAAGCCGCCGATCGCCGATCGGTCGACCAGTTCCGGGGGATCAACGGCCGGGTCGGGTTCACCGAAGACCATGCGCTGACGCTCGACTTCGGCCACCAACTCGACAAGCTCCGACCGGGCGACGAACCCGTCCTTTGCTTGACCGGGTGGGTGGAATATCCTTACTCGCAGACCAACTACGCTGCCGCGACCTCGGGCGTCGCCCTGAAACCGCCGGTCCTCGAACAGAGGTTGCCCGACGGCCGGTGGAAGGTCATCGACGCATCCCTCGGGCACCCCGCCGGTTTGACCCGGACGATGACGGTCAACCTCGCCGGGAAGCGACTCGAAGGCCCGGGTTGCGTCCTCCGGCTCAAGACCAACATGGAATGCTATTGGGACCAAGCCTTCATCGCGATCCGAAACCTCGACGCCCTCCGGTCAATCCGAACGACGAGCCTGGCCGTGTCGGATGCCAGGCTCCGCGACCGGGGGTACCTCCGCGAGTCTTCCCCCGACGGCTTGAAGCCGATCTTGCCCGACTACGACCGCGTCGACCCGGCCCCCCTGGCGCGGCTCCAGGGAGAACTGACGAGGCACGGTGACGTGGCTCCCTTGCTCCGGACCGATGATGATCAGCTTTGCGTGATGGGTCCGGGCGACGAGGTCCAGCTGGAGTTCGACGGCAGGAAGCTTCCCGGCCTCGAATCGGGCTGGACCCGCTCATTCGTTTTCCGGTCGGTCGCCTATTGCAAGGATGCCGACCCTCATACCGCGACGAGCGATTCGGTCGGCCCGCTCCCCTGGAAGGGGATGAAGTCGTTCCCGTTCCCGACGGGCGGGGATCGACCGCTCGACCCGGCCTACTCCGCCTATCTCCGCGACTATCAGACCCGACCGGCCGGGGAGCGTTGAACGGGTTCGACGAGTCCGGTCGCTTCGAGATTCCTCTTCGGCGCGGGTTCGACATGGACCAGGACGTCGCGGATCGGCAAGATCCGGTCGATGATCCGATCCTTGACCGCGTGGGCGATCCTATGCCCTTCGCGGACGCTTAGGTCGGGGTCGACTTCGATGTGCATGTCCGCCAGGTATTCCAATCCCACCTTGCGGACCCGGAGCGTCTCGACGCCGAGCACCCCGTCGACCGCCTGGGCCAGCCCCCGGATCTGTTCGATCAGCGAAGGGTCGGCCTGACGGTCCATCAGGTCCTGGACGTTGCCCCAGAGGAGGTGGCCCCCGACCCAGAGGACCGCTCCGGCGACGAAGAGCGCCGCGGCCTGGTCGGCCCAGGACCAGGCGGGTCCGCCCCACCTGGACAAGGTGACGCCGAGGACGACGGCCACGCCTCCGAGCGAGTCGAGCCGGTAATCCCAGGCCGTCGCCAGGAGCGCCGCGGAGTTGGTCCGGACCGCGACCCTTCGAGCGTAGCGGAATAACACCTCCTGGAGCACGCTTCCCCCCAGGCCGATCGCCGCCGTGTAGCTCGCCGGGGCGACCCAGGGGGTATTGAGCGTGAGGAGCGCTTCGCGGGCGATCCCCAGGGCCAGCATGATCAGCATCAACGCGACCCCCGCACCGGCCACGGCCTCGAACCGGGCATGGCCGTAAGGGTGCTCGCGGTCGGCGGGGCGTTGGGCGAAGATCAAGGCTCCCGCCAGGGCGGACGAGATCGTCGCGTCGATCAGCGAGTGGGCCGCGTCGGAGACGAGCGCCAACGAGTGCCCGAACACGCCGCCCAGCAGCTTGAACACGCCCAGGCCCAGGCTGACGCCGATCCCCCACGTCGCGGCCCGACGCGCCTGGCGATACAGTTCGAGGCGGCTCTCGGTCCGTCGGTCGGTGTTCGAAGGGGTCATGGGGAGTTTGCTTCGCGGGCCGCGACGGCGATCCGGCACCTTGGGAGGATCACTCGGCGAAGTGAAGACCTTCCGGGGTTCCCGATCAACGCTTGGGCAAGGCGGGCGGCGGCGCCTTGGCTTGCTCTTCCCATACCATGACGTGCGACTCGAGGTAGGACCGCAAGTTGTTCGGGAGCTTCTTGTCGGCGTGGGGCATCATCGCGTCGAGTTGGAGCGCGACCTTCGCCTCGGTGGCGGCGTCGGCGTGCATCCCGATGTCTTCGCTCGCTTGGGCGAGTTCGGCCCGGAGCGAGGCCGAGGTCGGATAAAGCCGGACGGCCTGGCGGGTCGCCTTGGCGATCGTGCTTTTCAGCTCGACCAGCTCGAACGGGTTGGCGTCGGCTGGGAGTTCATTCAGGATCGTCCGGGCATAACTCGCCTGCCGCCGTCGGAGGCCCAGATTGTCGGGGTCTCGATAGTTCGCTTCGAGCGCCTTGTCGAAGCACAACAAGACCCGGTTCCAGGCCGTCTTATTCCGCTCCTTGGTTTCGGGAGATCGCCAGAAACGGTATTCCAGGTCGGCGAGAGCGAGCCAGGGGCGGACCGAGTAATGATCGGTCTCGATCGCCCTTTCGTACGCCCCTCTGGCGACCTCGAAGGCCGGGGGGCGGGCGGCCATCGCGGCGTCTCCTTCGGCGATGGCCAGGTCGGACTTCCAACCCGGCATGACGGCGCCGTAGAACGTCCCGGCCAGCATCGCCCAGCCGCAGGCCAGCGCCACCCCCGGCCCGAGACCTCCGGCAACCCTCAGTCGCCCGCAAGCTCGGTCCTCCCGGAGGTTCAAACCCAGGGCGAGGGCGACCCAAAGCGCCATCGCCACCGACGGGATGCCGATCCCGCCCGAGGCCAAGAGGTGGACCGCCAGGGCGAGCACGGCCGCACCCAGCCCGAGCGCCGGGATCGGCCGTCGCGCCCAGATCGGGCCGATCAACAGCGCCGAGAGCAGCCATGCCGCCCCCAGGATCAGCCAACGCATCAGCGTGTCTTTCTGGGTGACGGGGTTCAGTTCCCCCAAAGCCCAGACTCCGAACCAACCCAGCCCGGCTATGGTGATCAACCAGCCGTGCCGCTCCGGGGTCGTCCGAGCGTTCGCCTCGGGACGTTCCGGCGTGTTCAAGTCGACCTCGGCATTCTTCGAGCGGCCGAGGATCGTCGCCACCCCGAAAACGAGGCTCGCGGCCAGCGCGACCGCGGCGAACACCCCCGACTCGGCCCAGACTTCGAGGATCAGGTTGTGCGGGTCCTGGACCGCCTCGCTCGCCTCCGGGAGTTTGTGGCGGAGGTAAGGCCCCGCGAAGTTGGCCGGGCCGACCCCCCACCAGAACGCCCGGGTCGACCGGGGGTCGGGTTCGGCGACCCCACCATCGAGCATCCCGTTGGCGCCGAGGCCGGCGGCGAACGGCGGCGGGGCGTCGGTGATCACCCCCCAGGCCCCGGCCCAATACTCCAGCCGATACCCGAGCGACTTCTTCGCTTCGGTGAGGATCTGGACGTCGAGCTGCCTGGTCGCCACCCCCGCGACGATCAGGGCCAGGACCAGGACGGTCAGCCCGACCCCGGAGGCGGCCAGCCACCGCCGGGGGATCGCATCTCGAAAGTTCCAGGCCAAGACGACCAGCGCCAGCCCCACCCCGACATAAGCGCTCCGGCTTTTCGTCAGGATCAGGCAGACCAGGAGGACCAGGCCGGGGATCGACGCCAGGGCGAGGCTCGACCACCGCGAGCCTCGACCGTCCCGCTTCAAGTTTTCCAAGGCGACGGCGAAGAGGATGACGACCGGCCCCACCAAGAACCCGGCCAGCGAGTTGGCCAGCGCGAAGGTCGAGAATGGTTCATTCGAGTACATCAACCGTTGCTTGAATGAATCCGCCTCCGGCGTCCCCGGGGTGATCCCGAGCTGCCTGTACAGGACGTCCGGGTTCAATTCGAACATCCGGCGAAGCTGGGCGAACTCCACCGGGATCTGGTAAAGCCCATAAGCCGCCACCGCCACCGCCGTCGCCACCATCACGGCGGCCAGGGTCGCCGACTCGCCTCGGGTCCTCGGGAGGTTTCGGGCCAGGCCGTAGAGCAAGCCCATCGCCCCCCACTCCCAGGCCATCGTGATCGCCGACCGCCGATCGGCCGCGTGACTCGCGCTGAAGCCGACGAGGACGACCGTCGCCAGGACCAAGGCATCGACCCACGACCATCGGAGCCGAGTCACCCCCGAAAGCAGGTTCGAGGCGACCGCGACCCCGGCCACGCCGAGCAGGAGGAACACCCAGACCAGGCCGGTCCCGGCCTCGGCGTCTTCGCTCGGATAATAAGCCCGGGTCACGAAGAGGAGGGCCATCGCCCCGAGCGCCGCTCGGCGGAGGAATTCCCCGAGTTGGGGGAACAACGCATCATCCGCTTCGGGGTTCGACGGCGGAGGTTGATCCGTCGACGATCCCGCTCGGGTCGAGGACAGCGGCGGCCGAGCATGGCTCGGGCCGCGTTTCGCCTGGGGATCTCGCCTCGCCATCGCGACGCTCCGACCGTTTCGGGGACCATTCCAACTGGGCGACCACGCCGAGCAGGCAACAGGTCTGGGCCACCACGACGCCCGCGCCCCACGGGCCGAGGCTCGGGAGCAGGAGCGCCCCCAGTCCGCCCGCCAATGTCACTCCATAGATCGTCCGAACCGCCCGAGGCGGCGTCAACCCTCGATCCACCAGGCGATGCGAAAAATGCGACCGATCGGCCTGGAACGGGCTTCGACCCTCGCGCAACCGGATCAGGATGACCGAGGTCGTGTCGTAGAGCGGGACGGCCATGACGAGCAGGGGAGTGAGCACCGCGAACGGGGAGTCGCCTTGTTCGGGGCGGGTGAAGGTGCCGACCACGGTCAAGCTCCCCAGGAGGAAGCCGAGGAAGTTGCTCCCGGCATCTCCCATGAACAACCGGGCCGGGTATCGGTTCTGGACCAGGAACCCTCCCAGCGCCCCGACCAGGATCAAGAGCACCGCCGGGACGAACAACCCCCCCACCTGGAGCTGGGCCGAGGCGAACAAGCCCGCCGCGATCAAGCCGACCCCCGCCGCCAGCCCGTCCATGTTGTCCAGGAAGTTGAAAGCGTTGGTCAGGCCGACCACCCAGAGCACGGTGATCGCGAACGAGATCGGATAGGAGTTGAACGGCCAGAAGAGCGTAATCTGGGCACCCGAGACGACCAGGACAACGGATAGGACCGTCTGGACGCCAAGCCTGAGCTTCCAGCCCAGCCCGAACCGGTCGTCGGCCAGGCCCATCAGCATGACGACCGACGCCAAGCCGAAGATGAGGGCCATCTCGCCGCTCCGGTCCCACAACCCACCGGCGTGGCGGGCTAGGGTCTCCGGCAAGGCGAATCGCCCCGCGCCGACCACGACCGCCCCCAGGAGGAGCATCGAGAGCATCGTGAGCCAGATCGCCACCCCGCCCCCCAGGGGCGTCGGTGCCCGGTGGGCCTTGCGACCCCCCGGGTTGTCGACCAGCCCGAACCGGGGGGCGACCGTCCTCGCCAGGCTCGACAGCCCGGCACCCAAGCCGAACGACGCCAGGACCAGCGCGACCGCCACGACGGTGAGCGTCAAGGTTCCACCTCGGGCCGGGAGGCGTGGCTCGTTTCGGGCTGATTTCTCGCGGAGGGCTGGTTCAACCCGTTGGCCCGCCGCTGGTTGATGAAGGACAACGCCACGCAGGCCCCCATCAAGACGAGGACGAAGGCCGAGGTGCCCACGACCGCCACCCACTCGACGGGCCGGTCGGGCGGCCAGACCGGACTGGCGCCGCCTCGGAGGGTGAACCCGATCACGAACGGCCCGAAGATGGTGGTCGTCGTCATCAGCCCGAGGAGGAGCAGGGGACTCCGAGGGGGCCGCTGGGGCGGAGGCGAGGAGGTCATCCGTTTCCTTTCGCCGCCGACCGGGCGATCCGACGCTCGGCGGCGAGCGTGGCGTTGGCCTGGATCGCCGCTTCGAGTTCTCCGCGGATCGCCTCGAAGGCCGACGCCGCCGAGACGTTCCGCGCCGCGGCCTCGGTGCGCCACTTGACCTCGATGTTCCCTTCCTTGAGGCCCCGCTCGCCGATCACGACCCGGAGCGGCACCCCGATCAGGTCGGCATCCTTGAACTTGACGCCGGGGCGTTGCTCGCGGTCGTCGACCAGGACGTCGAAGCCCGCCGCGGTCAGCTTGGCTTCGAGGTCGTCGGCGGCCTCGACCACGGCGGGGTTGTTGGTCTGCAAGGGCGTGATCAAGACGTGGTAGGGGGCCAGGGCGATCGGCCAGATGATCCCGTTGGCGTCATGCGCCGCTTCGACGGCGGCGGCGACGATCCGGTTCACGCCGATCCCGTAGCAGCCCATGATGACGGGGATCTCTTGCCCCTTGTCGTCGAGGAACGACGCCCCCATCGCCTTGGAGTACTTGGTCCCCAGCTTGAAGACGTGGCCGACCTCGATCCCCTGGTTGACGACCATCGCCGAGCCGCATCGAGGGCACGGGTCCCCCTCCACGGCGTCCCGGAGGTCGAACACCTGGTCGACCGGGAAGTCGCGCCCGGGGACGACCCCGGTCAGGTGGACGTCGACTTGATTTCCCCCCACGACCACCGTCGGCATCGAGGCCACCGATCGGTCGACGACCAGGGGGATCTTCAGGTCGACGGGGCCGAGGAATCCAAGCGGGACGCCGGTGGCTTTTTCGACGGTCGAGGCGTCGGCGGGGCCGATCGAGGTGCCCCCGAACGCCCGGCGGACCTTGGCTTCGTTGGCCTCGTGGTCGCCTCGGACGAGCGCGGCCTTGGGCTTGTCGTCGACCAGGAAGACCAACAATTTGGCGGTGGCCGCCTCGTCGACCTTGAGGAAATCGCAAATCTCGGAGATCGTCCGCCGGTTCGGCGTGGCGACGGTCGAGTAGGGGGGGGCGGACGGGTCGGGCGGGGCGGCTCCGGTCGAGGGCGCCGCGACGCCGACTTCGGCCCGCTCCTTGTTCGCGGCATAGAGGCAGGCGGGGCACTGGACGATGGTATCTTCGCCGGTCGAGGAGGGGACCATGAACTCGTGCGAGCTGTCGCCGCCGATCGGCCCGGACTCGGCCTCGACGATGGCGTAGGGGATGCCGCAGCGGTCGAAGATCCGGCAGTACGCCTCATACATCGCGTCGTAGCTGGCGGCGAGTTGCTCGACGTTGGCGTCGAAGCTGTAGGCGTCCTTCATCAAGAACTCGCGGGTCCGCAAGATCCCGAACCGGGGGCGAGGCTCGTCGCGGAATTTGGTCTGGATCTGATACAGGGTGATCGGCAGTTGCTTGTAGGATCGGATCAGGTCGCGGACGATGTCGGTGCAGACTTCCTCGTGGGTCGGCCCGAGGGCGAAGTGCTGCTTCGAACTGGTGGTGAGCTGCATGAGCAGCTCACCGAACGTCTCGTAGCGGCCCGACTCCTTCCAAAGCTCGATCGGCTGGAGCGCGGGCATGAGCAGTTCGAGCGCCCCGGCGGCGTCCATCTCCTCGCGGACGACCCGGACGACCTTGTTCAAGACTCGGAAGCCGAGCGGGAGGTACGAGTAAGCCCCGGCGCCCAGTTGCCGGACCATCCCCGCCCTGAGCAAGAGCTGGTGGCTGGGCGCGACGGCGTCGGCGGGGGTTTCCTTCAAGGTCGGTATCAAGGCTTTCGACCAGCGCAAGAATCGGCTCCCGCCCCGAAGGCGATCAAGAAGAAGAGGGTCGAGCGTCGCAGCCAAGGCCATCCCGACAAATCGCGGAATCGCCAGCCAGTTTACCAGAAGTCGAGCCTCGGGCGGAGTCCCAACCTCGGGAATCGTTTCGACCGCTTCGAGCCCGAGAACCGCGACCGGCCTCAATTCGCAAACAATGGTTTCCCCAGGACTTCGGGCCGGCCGGTCCGCCCGATTCGCCTGACCTGGACGTCGGGCCGCGACGAACTATTGACGGTGGGATGGTCGATCGCCGGTGGTCCGGTCGCGGGTCCCCGAGGGCGGACTTCGACTTTCGGACCATTCGTCCGACCCCGTCGTGGTTTTTCTCCAAATGGACGAGTCCCGGCTCGGTTCGGGCTTCAGGGAGGTGCTGAGGTGTCCAAAGATCAAAAGCACGACCGAGAACGCGGTCGACGTCGGCAAGGGCAAGGTGGTCATTCGTCGTCGAGGATGACCTTGGAAACCCTCGAAACGCGGCAACTGATGGCCTACTCGGCCTTCGGTTACTCGCTCCCGCAACTGGTCGTGACGGGTTATGGCCCCCCCGTGGCCGCTTATGGCGGGACCTTGTCCGTCGACATCAAGGTCGAGAACCGAGGGGCCAGCTCGCTGATTGAGCCGACCGCCCTCTATCCCGGGGCTCTCAGCTCGGCCGACGTCTTGACGACCTCGGTCCAGGTTTATGCGTCGGCCACCCCGAACGCCAAGGGCGGCTACATCCTCCTGGGGACCGTGACCACCCCCGAGATCCGCCAGAACCAGGACTACGAGACGGTGGCCACGCTGCCGTTGCCGACCAGGCGGGTCGGCTTCCCGTCGGGCAAGTTCTACCTGACCTTGGTGGCCAACAACGACCGTTCGGTGATCCAGGCGAACAACTCCGGGAACATCTACCACATCCCCAAGCCGGTCCAGATCGCCGCCAACTCGCTGCCCGACCTCCAGGTCATTGGCTTCGACATCCCTCGACCGTTGCAACCCGGCGACGTGGTCTCGCCGACGATCCGGATCGAAAACTTCGGCGACGCGGATTCCGGGTTGCAGGGGCCGGTCACGGTGGCCCTGGTCGCCTCGCTGAACAAGAATTTCGGGGTCGGCGACGCGGTGGTCGCCTCGTTCACCATCCCGAGCCTGCCGGGGACCTCCGGGGTGCCAACTCTGTCTCCGACGATCCCCAGCACACAAAACTTGTTCCCCTTGCCCAACCAGTTCGCCATCACCTTGCCCGCGTTCAAGTTGCCGACCACCCCTGGCTTCTACTACCTCGGGATCAAGATCGACCCGGGCCACGCGATCAACCAGACCTACGGCCCCAACAGCGCCCTGAGCTTCCCGGTGCCGGTCGGACCCGTCGATCGGTTCTTGCCCCCGGCCGCCGTCCTGGTCCCGTTGGGCGCGACCGCCCCGGTGTTCCCCGCCCTTCCGGTCACGTTCGTCAACACGGCGGGCCTGGGTCAAGTCCCCTTGGTCACTCCGATCAACCCCAACGGGCCGATCACGGCACTCGCCTCGGCGACCAACGGTTCGGTGGTCACCGTTTCCGCCCAGGCGCTCAAGCCGCACCGATCGGGCCGCGGCAAGTAAGCGTCGTTCGATGCCGGCGAGGCGGGTCGGTCGGGCAACCCGCCTGGACGACCCGTTCCGCCCTCGAGTTTGACCCTCGATTTTGGAAAAAGAATTTTCTTGACCGCAAGGTCTGCCAGGTGCGATGGTAGTCCTCGCTCCCACTTCCACGCTTGCAAGCGGATCAAGATTGATCGACCCGCTTGGCGACGTGAGCCTTGCCGACTCCCAGCTTCCGACCGCTCCACCCCCAGTTGAGGTCGCGCCATGCTTGGCGGACATCGGTTCCTCTCGCGTCGCCCTCGCGGCGCATTTCCGACGGTTCAAAATTTGGAGGCGCGGTCGATGCTCAGCATCGCGTCCATGCCGGTCTCGGTGGTTCCCCCCCCCCCCAATTTTCAGGGGTCGGCTCGCAAAACCTGACAACCGCGTTCAACTCGCTGGACTCGTACTTGTCGCGAATCGGTGACCCCAGCCCGTTCGTCGGCCCGATCAATCCGGTCGAGGGCGTCTCGGGAGTCCACCCGTTCGCGGCTTCCCTCGCCCCGGCGGCGCGGCCGACCGCGGCCCCGCTCGTCGCCAACGCCCAATTCGCATCCTCGGCTCAACAAATCGGGAGCCTCACGGGGAGTGCCATCGGCAACCTCGTGGTCCGGGCGGCCTCCAGCCCCGTCGCCGCGCAGCCAACCTCGGGTGCGGTGAGTTCCGCCGCCTCGGCCGCCGGCGGGTCCGCTCCGGCGGGCGTGCCTTCCAACTTGTCGCAAGCGACGACGGACCCGAACGGGACCGACACCACGACGGTCACGAACACATTGAACGCCGACGGCACTACCACCTACGACGTCCTTAGCACAGTAAGCTATGGAGACCCGTCCGCCGCCGGGACCGACACCAGCGGCACCGACCCAGCGAGCATCCCCAACGGCGGGACCGACACCCTCGACGTCAGCGTGACCACCGGCCCCAACTCGACCACCGTCACGATCGACAGTAATTCCGCCGACAGCTACAGCGTCGGCGGCACGATCACTAGCGCGACCGACACCGGGAATTGGACCTACAGCGGGTCCGACTCGACCAAAGAAAACGACGTGACGACGTACAACAACGACGGCACATCCTCCGCCACCGATACGCTCGTCGCCACGTCCACCGACAAGTTCAGCGCCAACGTGTCCGGGTCGAGCGCCTCCTTGCCCAACTTCACGCTGACGGTCGGCGGGACCGACAGCTTCAAGACGAACAACAACGACGCGCCGGGGAACAACCAAGACTCCGAGGACGACAACGCCTCGCGGACGGCCAACGTCACCGCGACGACCAGCGACGGGGCGACCGTTGCCACCGACGTTTCCGAGGCGATCGGCAATAAGGTTGATACCACCCCGTCGACGACCACGACCACGAAAACGGACAAAGGCGGCGACTCGTTCAGCGACAAGAACTCGGGCGGCACGGGCGATGGCGGTTCGTTCAACGCCCAGCAAACCACGTCCGACACCTACGACGACAAAGACACCACCGTCAACGCCGTCGCCAACGGCCAATCGACCCTGGTTTCGGACAACGCGACCAACACCACGACGAAACAAGACGACGGCAAGTTTTCGGTCAACGGGGTGAGCGAAGGGAACGGATCGTCGGTCCAAGACAGCGAGGTCGTCACCGGGTCCGGCAACTCATCCAACACCCACACGACACAAATCACCCCGGGGTCGGATATCGAGACGAGCCAAGGCACGGGCACCCGAATGAACGACACCTCCGGGACCGACTCCGGCGGCGCATTCGACTTCGGCGGCAGTTCCACGTCGGACAACTCCTACACCGCCACCAACGGCGACATCACGGCCAGCACCGACAACCCGACCTACACCCCGGGACCCTCCCAAGGCACCACCCCCACGGGCTCGATCAATCAGGATGTCCAAGGGATCGAGATGCAGGCGAGCATCGATCCCCCGTCCGCCCTCACCGCCGCCGATCAACAGGCGGCCGGCGATCAGTTTGTCCTCGCCCAAGCACCGGCCCCGGCGCCGCCCTTGCCACCCCTTCCGGCGGACAATGCGCCGAATCAGCCATTCCCCACTCCGACCGCTGCTCAACTCGGCAATCTAAGCATCGCGCAACTCGAGTCCTTGAGCAAGGCTTACACCGCTGCGGCGGAGTCTGCCAAGCGAAGCGAGGACGCAGTCTTAACTCTGGCCACCTACCTCAAGCAAACCACGCCCAAATTCGACGTCGCGGCGAGCTTCATGGGGCTTAGCGGGACACTCCTGACGCCCACCAAAGTCCGAGAGATTGCCGCTGGAGCCTTCCAATTCGCAGCCGCGAAGGCGAACAAGCTCGCCGACCAATTGGCCGACCAGGCGCAGAAGTACAAAGATGAAGTGTTGCGGCTGGATGCGGCGATTCAAGCCATCAACGCCGCGATCGCCAACAAGATCCTGAACCCGTGAGCCCATCAGGTCGGACGAGATGGGCGAAACTCGATGCTAGCGACACGGAAGGCTCATCGGGAAGAAACATTCGGAGAAGTTGGTCGAGGTTCGGGACCTTCGCCGTTTCGCGGGTCACGATGATACAACTCGATCGCCGCGACCGTCGCATTGCGGACCCATACCGATTCGGTCGGATTGACAGGACGTCCCGTCAGTTTTCAGCGCTCGGTCGGCCTACGAGCCGATCGAGAGCGATAAAAAATCAGGGAAATCCAAATGCCTTCAAATAACTTGTTCTCGCGCCGGCATGTCGTTGGACATTTCCTGGCCGCGATCTTCGCCTTCCCAATCCTGGCCTTTGCAAGCGAGGATTCTGGTGCTTGCAAGCCCATGACGTCGGAGGCGACTTCCAAGAAGTCCAGTATCGAGGACGATGCGAGGAACATCCAAGGTTCCTGGACCGCGACGAGTTGGACCTTCTCTGGTCGTGAACTGCCGATCGCTGACCTCCCGGCGGAGGAGAGATCGTTCCTCTCGGCTTCGTTCCAGGGCAACCGATGGATGATCCGACGAGAAGGCAAGTCGGCCGAAGAGTTTACCCGTTTCGAGCTCTTGCCCGACAAACAACCCAAGCAGATCAAGATGCAGGTCAACGAGGCCGACGGTGTGGCGTTGGGGATCTATCGGTTGGAAGGGGACACGCTGACGATCTGCATGCGTGTGGATGAGAAGGCCGATACGCCCCCGGTCGGCTTCCTTCCCCTTCGGGGTTCCCATGAAGTGCTGTTGATTTACCACCGTGATGGTGGCCAAGAACCACCGAAGCCGGAGGTTGCCGCCCCGGGAGTTGATCCGCGAATACCCGTCGAACCGAAACCCATTGCAGAGGCCAGGGGTCCATCAGCACCCCCAAGGTTGCCCGATGTCGTGGCGGCTGACCTCGCCAAATTGACTATCGCACAGTTGAAGGCGCTTTCGGTGGTTTATCAGGGCGCGTTCGACGCCAAGATCAACGCCGATCGGCAGGCGATGGAACGGGAAAGTGCCGCCAGGGTTCGGAATGAAGTGACCTACGAACTGAATCTCGGCCTCTTGAACGTGAGAGTGCGGAAACGGCCCCGAGAGATGGCGGACGCGGCGAAGGCCCGTCAGGACGACGTTGCCGAGCTCGAATCCGTCAACGAACTCGTCAGATTGTCGAACAATCTAACTCTCATCCGCATTGCCATCTTGAATGAAATCACGGCGGACGACGGCAAATGACCACAGGCCGGTGGCGGAGGGAGCGGCACCGATCGTCGATCAAACCGACGGCTCGGGATTCCGGGCGTGACGATTGATCTTGGCGGTACGCCGGGGACGGGAGGACGGGCACCGCGAGTCCCTCGCCGGAGCCCGTCCCCTTCTTTTCGACCGCCCCGAGGATGGCAAACTCCAAAGTCACACCCCGGTATTCCAAGGTCGGCCCGAATCTCTTGACCGGCTCGTCGCGTCGGTCCTACAATCTTGCGTCGAGGGCCGACCCGCCCTGGAAAGTCCGACCTATCCCGTCCTTTGCCGCGATCGAACCCACGCATGACCCGTCGCTTTGTGAACCAGCTAGCCAACGGCGACGCGATCGACGAGGTCTTTCTCGTCGCCGACAAGCAGCTTCGAGCCAACCGTCAAGGCAACCTCTACCTCCACCTCGAACTCCGAGACAAGTCCGGGAGCGTCGGGGCCCGCCTCTGGAACGCCTCCGAGAACCTGGCCAGGACCTTCGAGCCGGGGGATTTCCTCCAGGTCCGAGGCAAGATCCAGGTCTTCCAGGGGGCCTTGCAGATCATCCTCTCGCACATCGAAGGGGTGGCCCGCGACCAGGTCGAGCCCGAGGACTTCATCCCGCAAAGCTCGCAGAACGTCGCCAAGCTCACGAGCAAGCTCCGAGAACTCCTCTTCGGCCTCAAGGACCCGCACCTCCGGGCCTTGGCCGAATGCTTCCTGATCGACGAGGGCTTCTTGCTCAAGTTCACCACGGCCCCCGCCGGGATCAAGAACCACCACGCTTATCAAGCGGGCTTGCTTGAGCACGTCGTGACGATGCTCAACGTCGCCGACCGGATCAGCGACCTCTACCCCGACGTCGACCGCGACCTGCTCTTGACGGGGATCTTCCTCCACGACGTCGGCAAGATCGCCGAGCTTTCCTACGACCGGGCCTACGGGTACACCGACGAGGGGCAGTTGGTCGGCCACCTGGTGATGGGGATCGAGATGCTCCGCGACAAGGTCGAGCAGACCGCCGACCTCACCGGCGAGGCGTTCCCGGCCGAGTTGCTCCTCCGGCTCAAGCACATGATCGTCAGCCACCACGGGACCCCCGAGTTCGGGAGCGTCAAGCTGCCGATGACCCCCGAAGCGGTCGCGCTCCACTACCTCGACAACCTCGACGCCAAGATCCACGCCTTCACCCGCGAGATCCGCGACGACCCGTGCAAGGAGTCGAATTGGACCCCGTTCCACCCCAACATGAACCGTCGGTTGTTCAAAGGGGTCGCGGGTGTTAGTAGTCCGGACGATTCGGAACCGAACGACTCTTAATCCGGAATCTCGATGACGAACGAGCAGATTGCGGAGTGGGTCACTCAACGGATCGACCAGTCGATCCGGGAAAACCTTCCCCGAGAAATCCTGATATACTCCTCGCGGCTCAAGATTGAGGTTCGCTCGCCGCGAGTCTTCGACCGATCAGCCACGAGCCTCGAATCGGAAACCTCAAGTTGATCCCGCGAGGAGTATAACCGTTATACTGGTGGTTGAAGTCGGCGCCGGGATCTTCCTCCTCATCTACGGCATCAGGGCCGGGGGATGGGTACCTTTCGCGGCGGGATCGGCCTGTCAGCTCGCAATTGGCTGGCCCATCGCCAAGCTCCTTGCGATCCGCCGAGACAATCTCCACCTCAAGATTTTACCGAGTTTGATCCGGATGGCCGACAAAAAAGATCAAAAAGAACTTTTCTATAAACTTGCGGAAAAGCTGATGGCCAAACTTTAAAGGAGGCTCACCAGTGGACCCTCGTCGTCAAGCCCTTCAGGAAATTCTCGGCCTTTTGCGGCAAGAGGGGTGGGCACCCGCGCAACCCGAGATCGAGCGGGCCGAATCCACTTTCAATTCCCGTGAATCAACGTCGTCATCCGCAATTTTGAAATTCGTATGTGCATTTTCCATTTTGGCCAACGTTTTCCTGATCGCCGGACAGCACGACGCGGGCGAGCGAGCAACCGGAACTCATGCGACGCTTGTCTTGTCGTCATTGAAGGAATCGTTGAAAGAAGTCACGATCATAAGAGGCGTGAGCTTTTTCCTGACGGTTGATGGGAAAGAGGTCTGGAGGCGGTCATCTAGGAACGCGGCTTCGCTTGAATTCAAGGAAACCGTGCCCATCGACTTTGTCGCCCAGTGCGTCATCCAACTTTGGCGTGATCATGCCGGGACCTCGGACGAGGGAAGACGACCTGAATTCATCGATCAATCATTCGTTTTGGCGGATCAGGCGGGTGACACGCCGCTCGAAATCGACCTCAAGGCCGACGATGGCTCTCATTATCAATTGACGGCGAGAGTTACCAGATCCCGTCCCTCTTCTTCCCGGTAACCCATCGATCACGAGGCGTTCATGGACGATCACGCGGCCCGAATCCTGGCGATGGTGGAGGAGGAGGATTACCAACCCTTGACCTTGAAGGGGATGGCCCGGCGGTTCCAGGTCAATGACGACGATTACCCCGGGTTTCGGAACGGGATCAAGCGGCTGATCAAGGAAGGGAAGCTCGACATCGGCAAGGACAAGGCGATCCGCAAGGCGGTCGTCGAGTCGGGGGCGATGATCCAGGGGACGTTCCGTCGGAGCACCAAGGGTTTTGGGTTCGTCCGACCCTCGAAGTCGACCGCCAAGGCCGACCAGATCTACATCCCGGTCGACGCCGGGCGCGACGCTTCGACCGGCGACGAGGTGCTGGTCAAGGTCGTCAAGCGGGCCAAGGGGCCGGGCTTCAACCCCGAAGGCCGGGTCGTCCAGGTCGTCAGCCGGGCCTCGGGCTTGTTCGTCGGCCACTACTACGAAGAGGGCGGGTCGGGGTACGTCCGGGTCGACGGCACGGCGTTCAACGACCCGCTCTCGGTCGGCGACCCCGGCGCCAAGGGGGCCCAGCCGGGCGACAAGGTCGCTGTCGAGATCGCGCGCTACCCGACCCCGTTCCGGGCCGGCGAAGGCGTCATCACCGAGGTCTTCGGCCCCCGAGGCGAGCCGAAGGTCGAGACCGTCGCCATCATCCGGGCCTTGGGCATCCCCGACGTCTTCGACGACGATACCCTGGACGACGCCCGACGCCAGGCGAAGGGGTTCCGCGAGGACGACGTCGAGGGGCGGCTCAACCTCATCGACCAGTTGACCATCACGATCGACCCGGCCTTGGCCCGCGACTTCGACGACGCCATCACCTTGACCCGCGACGATCGAGGTTTCTGGACGCTTGGGGTCCACATCGCCGACGTCTCGCACTTCGTCCGCCCCGGATCGCCGCTCGACCTGACGGCCAAGAAGCGGGGGACCAGCGTCTACCTGCCCGACCGGGTCATCCCGATGCTCCCGGAGATCCTCTCGAACAGCCTGGCCTCGCTCCAGGCCGGGCACAACCGATACACCGTCAGCGCGATCCTCGAATTCGACCCCGGCGGCATCAGGACCGCCAAGACGTTCGCCCGGTCGGTGATCCGGGTCGACCACCGGTTCGCCTACGAGCAGGTCTTCGAGATCCTCGAACACCCCGCCGGGGAAGCGGCGAAGGCGCTCGACCCGAAGATCAAGGCGATGCTCGATCAGATGCTCGAACTGGCGATGATCCTCCGGAAGCGGCGGTTCGCCCGAGGAGGGTTGGAGCTGAGCATGCCCGAGATCGAGATCGACCTCGGCGAGCAGGGGGAAGTCGTCGGCGCCCACCTGGCGTCGAACGACGTGAGCCACCAGATCATCGAAGACTTCATGCTCGCGGCCAACGAGGCGGTCGCCTCGCAGATCACCGAGGTCAACGGCGCGTTCCTCCGCCGCATCCACGCCGACCCCGAGCCGAAGAAGCTCAAGGAGTTCGCCGAGTTCGCCCGGAGCCTCGGGTTCACGATCGAGGACGCGCTCAGCCGGTTCGAGCTCCAGAAACTCCTGGCCGCCGCCGCCGACAAGCCCGAAGCCTACGCGGTCCACTTCGGGATGCTCCGGAGCCTCAAGCAGGCGATCTATTCGCCCGAGGCCGAAGGGCATTACGCCCTGGCCAGCGAGGATTATTGCCACTTCACCTCGCCGATCCGCCGCTACCCCGACTTGCAGGTCCACCGCCAACTGACCGCCTGGCTCGCCGGACGGGCCCCGAAAGCGAACCTCGACGAGCTCGCCGCGCTGGCCGAACACTGCACCAAGACCGAGCGGAGGGCGGAACTCGCCGAGCGCGAGTTGATCAAGATCAAGCTCCTGACGTACCTCTCGACCCGGATCGGCGAGCATTTCCAGGCCGTGATCATCGCCGTCGAGGACTTCGGCTTCTTCTGCCGGATGGTCGAGATCCCCGCCGAAGGTTTGGTCCACATCACCGCCCTGGCGGATGATTATTATTACCGAGAGGATGCCACCCACACCTTGATCGGTCGTCGAAAGGGATCACGATATCGCCTCGGGGATCGCGTCGAGGTCGTGGTCGCCCGGGTGGACGTCGACCGCCGCGAGCTCGACCTCCGGATCGCCGGGGTTGAAGGCGTCGCCCCTGTTGAAGCGACGAGCGTCGAGGCCCACCTGCCTCGGTCTCGGTCGACCCCTCGACCGAGGCCGACCAGGACGTCCAAGCCGAAACCGAAGTCGCGGTCGAAGAAGCGTCGGACCCGTTAATCCGTCGAAGTGCTCGACCGAGTTCGAGATCAACTCGATGACCCGCCCAAGGAGCTACCTGTCGCCCCCACTCAATCCCGAATGCTTGGGGATGATCTTCTCGTTGGGCACGAGGGAGACGATTTCGGGGAGGCTGACCATGACACCTCGAACGTCACCGGCTCGGGCCTCCACCCGGAACCAGGTGCCGCAAACGGTGCAGACCGCCAAGAATTGATCCGGTCGGTCGACGTTCGGTTGCAGGATCTCCAGAGTCGCCCGACACTTCTGGCAACCCAGTTCGGTGAGTCGGCTCGATCGGACCGTGGAATAATGGAAGGTCGCGCTGGTTGACCAGATGACTTCTCGTCGCACAGCGATTGTCCCCATTCTCGATGAATCGAAGTCCCGCTCGTTGATAAGACTTCGAGGTAGGAATGTTCCAGGAAATGAAATCTTCGCGAAGAGATTACCGAAAAATCTATAAAACGGCCTCAACAAAACACGATAAAATACCAACGTTCCAATAGTTGCTTTCAAATGTCAAGTGATATTCAGAAGTCTGTTTAAGCTCGATCCCGGCTTTTTCGGGGTTGCCCTTTTCAAGAAGGAGGATTCCGACCAGAATCTCGGACGGATGAGGGATGGAGCACCCCGTCGTCGCCCTCGAGATCGGCCGGGTGATCGACGTTGAGCAACCCGAAAAGGAGTTTCAAGGGTGATGCGAACCTGGATCAGGTCGAGTTTGGCGGCGGCCTTGCTCGGTTGCGTCGCGGGGGGGTCGATCGCCTCGGGGCAGGTCGTCGAGCGGGACACGAAGTTGACCGGGCCTCGGGGGCGAACGATCGAGCGGTCGATCCGGACCGAGCGTGGTCCCGGGTTTGTGGATCGCCAGGTCGAGATCAAGCGTCCGGGTGAGACGTTAATTCGCGACACGAGGATTCAACAACCGGGCGGGTTCGGACCTCGGCCGGGTTATGCTCCGGGGCCGCCTCGCCGCCAGTTCGTCGAGCGGGATGTTGTCGTCGAGCGGGATGTCGTGGTCGAGCGGCCTGCGTTGATCGCCCCGTTCGTCGCGCCGTTTTTGAGCTTTTCGTTCGGCTCTCCGCCTCCGCCGCCACCGCCCGTGGTTTATGTGCCCGAGCCAGTCTACGTCGGATCGCCCGTGGTCGTGACACCCCCCCAGGTAATTTCGGTCCCGGCCTACCCGCAAGCCCCGCCGGCGCCGGTCTTCTCGGAACCCCCTTTGCCGCCGCAAGTCGCCGACGCCATCGGTCGACTGGCGAGTTTCCACCACCAGAGCCGACGCGACGGCGCATTGACGCTCGGCCACCTCGGCGACAGCCGCGCGGTGGGACCTCTGACGGATCGACTCGAACACGACCTCGACCGCGAGGTTCGCGTGGCCGCCGCCTGGTCCTTGGGGGAGATCGCCGACCCCCGGGCCGCCGTCCCGCTCGAACGGGCCGCGCTCTACGACAAGCGGCAGGAAGTCCGCGACGCGGCGAACACCGCTTATCGCCGACTCCCCAAGCCGGGGCGGCAACCCGTCGCGAGCGGAGCCCCTCCAACCGCCCGAACGATCGTCAGCCAACCGGCCCCGGCGAGCGGTGACAGGCCCAACCCGACGAAGATGAACCCGGTCGAGGTCGACCCCGGCCCCGACCCCGCCCCGACCTCCTCGACCGAAACACCCCCGCCATTCCCGACCCCCGCCGCCGCGCCCGAATCGCCTCGCTGAGCGGGTCGATCCGATCAATCCCGGCCCTCACCATGAAGGGTTCCCGGCCAAGAGTTGGGGACCCTTCATTCGTTTTCGAAGGACCCGCCCGGGGGATCTCGTTTCGGGATGGCCGCCGGGCAAACCTGACAAGAACTTGGGTGGAACCTGCAAAAGACGACGAGAACGACCAGAGACTCATCCTCGCAAGCTGGAATTTTCGAGGACCTTGGGCGACGAAACTTGAATCTTTTCCCGGGTTCGCGTTGTTTTCGCGGAGTAATCCGCAGGCTGGATCAATTCGGTCGGTATCCGACTTGCTTCACGATCAACTCACGTTGAAAGGGGCGAGGAATCGCCTCCTCTCGGCCGAAACCGGACCGAGCTTGGGGAAAAATTCGAGATTCGCTGATTTCCCAGCTTGCCTATGTTATATTTGAGGGACGCGACGATGGGGCCACTTGTCCCGACCGCGCCGCCCCCGAGGATTGGCCGAGTTCTCCTCGCGAGCGGAGCGGCCCAAAGGGTTTTCGGCCTTTCGTGTCGGGCCATTCTCAATGATTGCGGCGAACGCACCGAGGCGGTCCGTGTTGCTTCCAAAGGAGAGTCGGATGTCGAAGTACCTGATGGGGGCGCGACTGGCTTCGGGTGTCTTATTGACCTCGCTGGGTTGGTCGGCCTCGAGCTTCGCAACCTATGGCGGAGGGGCCTGCAACCGTTGTGCGCCCGTCGCCGTGGTCCAGACCAGCACCGTGGCCCTGGCCCCGCAATGCCAGACCGTCAACCAGACCGTGTACGAGACGGTCTACCAGAACAGCCCCTACACCGTGATGGAAACGCGGTACCGGACCGAGCTGAAGACCGAACAATACACCGTGATGCGCCCGGTCACCGAAACCTCGACCGTCCAGCGCAAGTTCTCGGTGATGAAGCCGGTCTACCAGACCAGCAACGTCGAACGGAAATACACGGTGGCCAAGCCGGTGTATCAAACGCGGCAACTCGAGCGCAAGTACACCGTGATGCGCCCGGTCTATACCACCAGCAGCGTCCAGCGCAAGTACACGGTGGCCAAGCCGGTCTACCAGACCCAACGCCTCGAGCGCAAGTATACCGTGATGCGTCCGGTCTACACCACCAGCAGCGTCCAGCGCAAGTACACGGTGGCCAAGCCGGTGTATCAAACGCGGCAACTCGAGCGCAAGTACACCGTGATGCGCCCGGTCTACACCACCAGCTCGGTCCAGCGCAAGTACACGACCATGCGGCCGGTCTACGAGACGCAAATGGTCGCCCAGCCTTACACGGTCTGCAAGCCGATCACCACGGTCAGCGAGGTCGTCCGCGAGTGCGGCTCTTACCAGACCCAATACACCACGACCCCCGGCCCGGTGGTCGAGCGTCGGGTCAAGGTCAAGGTCGATGAATGCGGCTGCGAGCCGAAGCGATGCGGGCACAAGAAGAAGGTCGTTACCACCGTCGCCGTGCAGTGCCCCCCCCGGACCGTCCGAGAACGGGTGTTCGTGTCCCGCCCGGTGGTCGAGCAGATCAGCCAGACCCGATACGTGACCGAGACGCAATATCGCCAGGTCCCGGTGCAAACCTGCCGTATGGCCGCCGAGGAGCACGTCGAGAACGTCCCGGTGACCACCTGCCAGATGGTCGCCGAGGAGCGGGTCCAGCCTTATGAGGTCCGAACCTGCACCATCGTCAACGAGGAGCACGTCGAGAACGTCCCGGTGACCACCTGCCAGATGGTCGCCGAGGAGCGGGTCCAACCTTACGAAGTCCAGACCTGCCAGATGGTCGCCGAGGAGCACGTCGAGAACGTCCCGGTGACCACCTGCCAGATGGTCGCCGAGGAGCGGGTCCAGCCCTATGAGGTCCGAACCTGCACGATGGTCAACGAGGAGCGGGTGGAGAGCGTCCCGGTGACCACCTGCCAGATGGTCGCCGAGGAGCACGTCGAGAACGTCCCCGTGACCACGACCCGGATGGTCCAGGAGACCGCCGCCCGCCAGGTCCCCGTCACCGTCGCCGAGCAAGTCCCGGTCACGCTCAACCGGTGCGTGGCCCAGGTGGTCCCCCGGACCGTCGCGGTCCAGCAGTGCACGATGGTCCCGGTCGTGGTCCCGTCCTGCATGACCTGCAACTGATCGACATTCCTCCCCAACGGCAAATCGCGGGATCGCGGATCGCAAAGGATGATCCTGTCTCCTTTGCGATCTGCGATCCCGCGATTTGCGATGAACTCCCGGGATTGACCTGGCCCGATCAAGGGTGGAACCAGATCCAGAAGCCATAAGCCACGGGGGCGGCGAACAAGAGCGAGTCGAAGACGTCGAGCAGGCCCCCGAAGCCGGGGACGGTCGACGAGGCGTCTTTTCGCTCGGAGTCGCGCTTGATCATCGACTCCATCAGGTCCCCCAACTGGGCCATGAGCGCGACCACGAGGCCGAAGCCGACGGTTTCCGGCCAGCCGAGGCAGGGGGCCTGGAGGACGAACTTCGCCAGGGCCGACACGCCGAGCGCCGCAACGACCCCGAACCCCAGGCCGCCCAGGGCGCCTTCGACCGTCTTGTTCGGGCTTAGGCTGGGCCAGAGCTTGCGCCGGCCCGCGATCCGGCCCACCGTGTAGGCGCCGATGTCCGACCCCTTGGCGGTGCCGAAGAGGAGGATCAGCGGGATCAACCCGTGATAAGGCCCTTCGAACCAGCGCATCTGGATGATGAACCCGCCCAGGAGGCCGACGTAGGCCAGGGCGAGGGTCGTCGCGGCGATGGTCGTCATCGTCGAGCCTGGGCGCCTGAAGCTCATCGACTGCGCCAGGAAGGTCGCCATCAGGATCGCCACGAACGTCCAGAGCGGCCAGGCCATCACCGTGATGGCGTCCAGGAAGTTCGGGGCGCCCGAAGGGTTCCGGCTCCCCTCGACCAGCATCGGGTCGATCAGGTGGGGAACCCAGTTCGCGGCGACGATCGCCAGGATTCCCCCGAAAACCGCGCCCGTCGATGGGCGATTTCCCGAGGCGTCGAGCAGCCCGGCGACCTCCAAGGCGCAAAGGGTCAGGACGATGCTCGACGCCAAGAACCAGAGCGGAAACCAGGGGGCGAGCCACTCGTCGCCTACGAAGATCGCGATCAACACGGCGACCAGCGTCAGGCCGGTCGCCAACCGAGTGGCGAGCATGGAATACAGGGCCTCGACGCGCTAAAGAATGAACGAACGAGAGATTTTCGATCGGATTTCAAGGCCGGTGCGCCGGGTCGGGCAAGCCGCCAAACTTCCGTTTCCGGCCCGAATAGGCCACGCAAGCCGCCAGGAGGTGGTCTCCCCGGAAGTCGGGCCAGAGGACGTCGGTGACCCAAAGTTCGGCGTAGGACACCTGCCAGAGCAAGTAGTTGCTCAGGCGCATCTCGCCCGCGGTCCGGATCAGGAGGTCGGGGTCGGGCATCCCGGCGGTCGACAGGTAGCGGGCGAACGTCGCCTCGTCGACCGACTCGGGGGCGAGCCGACCCGAGCGGGCATCCTCGGCGATCTGGCGGGCGGCGTCGGCGATCTCGGTCCGCCCCCCGTAGTTGATCGCCAAGCAAAGCGTCATCCCGGTGTTTTCCGATGTGACCGCCGTCGCCCGGTCGATCTCGAGGAGGACCTTGGGGGGCAGGCCGTCGCGTCGGCCGATCGTGGTCAGGCGGACTTTTTGATCCATCAACTCCTCGATCTCGACGACCAGGAAGTGGCGGAGGAGCCGGAGCAAGAACGTCAGCTCGCGGGGCGGACGCTTCCAGTTCTCGATAGATAAGCAGTAAAGCGTCAGTTGATCCAGGCCGAGTCGGCACCCTTCCTCGACGACCGACCGGACGCTCCTGATCCCCTGGCGGTGGCCGAAGATCCGGGGTTGGCCGCGCCCGACGGCCCATCGACCGTTGCCGTCCATGATGATGGCGACGTGGCGGGGCAACTGGTCGGGCACCAGCCCCAAGGGGGCCAGCCTCGCCAGCCCTTCGGGGCCGATCGACGGGGCCTGGCCGCACCGCTGGGGCCGGTCCGGGGTTTCCAGCGCGCTCGAGCCGGGAAGGCTTGACGGCAGGATTGTCATCGCGGCACTCCGGTCGATTCGAGGGGGATGATGGAGACGGGGACGCCCAAGATCAAGCTCAGCCCCAGGGGGTTGTCAGGGTTTGCGACCGCTCGGGGCCGACCGAGACGATCGAGACCGGGACGCCGACCTGCTCGCCGAGGAACTCGACGTAGCGCCGGGCGGTCCGGGGGAGGTCGTCCCAGCTTCGGACGGCGGTGACGTCCTCGGTCCAGCCGGGCAAGGTCTCGTAGACCGGTCGGCAGCGCTGGAGGTCGGCCAGGTGGGCGGGGAAGTCGTCGACCCGCTTGCCGTCCTCGTCCTCGTACGCCGCGGCGACCTGGATCGACTCGATCCCGCTCAGGACGTCCAGGAGCATCACGGCGACGTCGGTCGTCCCGCTGATCCGGGCCGAGTGGCGGACGGCGACGGCGTCGAACCAGCCGCATCGGCGAGGGCGGCCGGTGATGGTCCCGTATTCCCGGCCCACCCGTCGAATCCGCTCGCCGACCTCGTTGTCCTGCTCGGTCGGGAACGGCCCGCCGCCGACCCGGGTGGTGTACGCCTTGATGATCCCCAGCCAACGGTCGATCAACCGGGTCGGCACCCCCGAACCCGCCGCGATCCCCGCGGCGCTGCTGTTGGAACTGGTCACATAAGGATAGGTCCCGTGGTCGACGTCGAGCAGGCTTCCTTGCGCCCCTTCGAATAAGAGGCGTTTTCCATCCTTGATCGACCGATGGAGCCAGCTCGTGGTGTCGCAGACGTAGGGGCGAAGCCGGTCGGCGTAGCCGAGGTAGTCGCGGGCGACGTCTCCGGCGTCGATCGGGGTGAAGTCGGGCAGCATGGCCGACAGGAGCCGGTTCTTGTAGGCGACGATCCGCCCCAGATGTTCGGCGAATTGCTTCGGGTGATAAAGGTCGCCGACCCGGATGCCGTGGACCCGCCCCACCTTGTCTCGGTAGCAGGGGCCGATCCCCCGACGGGTCGTCCCCAGGTGGTCGGCGGCGGAGATCGACTCCTCGGTCAACCGCTCCTCGACCAGGTGATAAGGCATGATCAGGTGGGCCCGGTCGCTGACCAGGAGCCGCCCCTCGGCCTTGATCCCCTGCTTGGTCAGGGTCTCCACCTCGTCGAGGAGGGCGGGGGGGTGGACCACCAGCCCGTTGCCGATCACGGCGGCGATCCCCGGCCTGAGCAACCCCGTCGGCACGAGCGAAAGCTTATATGTCGCGCCGTCGACGACGACCGTATGCCCCGCGTTGGCCCCGCCCTGGTAGCGGACCACGACGTCGTGCCGGTCGCAAAGCCAGTCGACGATCTTCCCTTTGGCTTCATCGCCCCACTGGAGGCCAACAACGCAGGTCGATGACACGCGGCAAATCTCCCGCCCAGCGAATAACCTTCGCTCGGCAAAGTCCCAAGAATACCGATCTCACCCAACTTCGTCAAACAACCGGAGTGTTAAAGCTGGGGACCATTTCAAACAAAAAACCTTCGATTCAAACGAACCCAATCACGACCGCCCCCGGAGATTCAGGTCGATCGCGGCGCGGAACTCAGCGAAGAGGTAGCCGCTGTCGTGCGGACCCGCCGCCGCCTCGGGGTGATACTGGACGCTCGAGACCGGCAACCGGGCGTGGCGAAGCCCTTCGAGGGTGTCGTCGTTGAGGTTGACGTGGGTGGCCTCGACGTACCCTGGGAGCGAGTCTCGGGCGACCGCGAAGCCGTGGTTCTGGGTGGTGATCTCGACCTTGCCGGTCCGGTCGTCGCGGACGGGGTGGTTCGCCCCCCGGTGGCCAAACTTGAGTTTGTACGTCTGCCCGCCGAACGCCTGGCCGAGGAGCTGGTGGCCGAGGCAGATCCCAAAGATCGGGATGCCTTGGGCTTCGCTCGCGTCGCGGATCAAGGTCTGCAAGGTCCCGACCGCCGCCCCGAGCGCCGAGGGGTCGCCGGGGCCGTTGGACAGGAAGATCCCGTCGGGCTTCTGGCCCATGATGGCGTCGGCGGTCATCGAGCCGGGGACCACGGTGACCCGGCAGCCCGACTCGACGAGGTGGCGGGGGATGTTCCACTTCATCCCGAAGTCGAGCGCGACGACGTGCGGGGGTCGAGGGGTGTTCGACGGGTTTTCGGCATAAGGGGCGGGGCCGAGGTTGCCGACGAAGCCGGGTTCCCAGCTTCGAGGGGAGCCGGGCATGACCTCGGCGGTCAGGTCGCGGCCTAGAAGGCCGGGGCTGCCGACGGCCTTGGCCATGAGGCCGGCGTCGTCGAGGTCGATCGAGGAGACGATGCCCTTCATCGCCCCCCGCGATCGGGTCAAGCGGACCAAGGCCCGGGTGTCGACCCCTTCGATCCCGACGACCCCGTTCTCGGCGAGGTAGGCGTCGAGGGTCCCGCCCGATCGGTGGTTGCTGGCGACCCGGCTCAGTTCCCGGACGACGAAGGCGCGGACCCAAGGGCGGGCGCTCTCGGCGTCCTCGGCGTTGATCCCCGAGTTGCCGATCATCGGGTAGGTCATGGCGACGATCTGGCCGTGGTACGACGGGTCGGTGAGGATCTCCTGGTAGCCGGTCATGCTCGTGTTGAAAACGACCTCGCCGTCGACCTCGCCCCGGGCGCCGAACGCTCGACCGGTGAACACCGTCCCGTCCTCAAGAGCGAGCTTGGCGATATCCATGCGAACCCATCACCCGGAAGAAAAAGAGGAACGAACGTCGATCCCAAACGAACCCAATCGGGGCACCGACCAGTCTATCGCGTCGGCTCCGTCGGCGACCAGTCGAATCGCCCCGGACCCGTCGGCGAACCGGCCAGGTGGGGCACATCTCCCTTGCGACCGGACCGATTTGCTCCGCTGCCAAACGAACCCAATCATCGCTCACGGCATCGAACGGACCTACTACCAAACGAACCCAATTTCGCCGCAAGTCATCCCTTGGCAGAGGTTAAAGTAGGCTCAGACCTGTCCCCCCCGGAGAACTCCGGCCGACCTTCAAGATCGGACCCGACGAGTTGAACTGAGGGCGTCCCGAAATATCATCGCTTTTTCGAGCGCCCTCAAACCGGGTTTCTCGGCGGATTGCGCCGATCAACGGGCGGCCAACCAATCTCCGGCCCGCGTCGACCGGGCCACGCTCGCCATCGCGAGGAGCTTCAATCCGGTGGTCGCCAGGAATAAGCCGAGCAGGCGAGGGTCGAGCGGTTCGGCCCCGCTCCCGAGCAGGTCCAAGGCGGCGGTGGCCAGCGTCCGACGCTCGTCGAGCGAGGTCAGGACCCAGGCCGACGCGAGGTCGGTGCCGGCCCAGGCCCAGGCCAGGAGCACCGAGCCGCCGCCGAAGATCCCGACCCTCGGGCGGCCGACCCGGCGCGCCTGGCGGCTCGACGCCCCGACCAGGAGCGCCGCGTCGGTCGAGGCTCGCCGGAGGTCGGCGCCGGGAGGCCGGGTCGTCGCCCGATCGAGGATTGGCCAGTAGACCGCCGCCAGGACGATGACGAGCAAGAAGCCGGGCGATCGACCGGTCGACAACTCGGCCCGGACCACCTGGAGGATTTCGAGCGGGTTCGACCCCTCGGCGGCCCGAGCGGCCCAGGTCGCCAGGAGGGGGGGGATCGCCAAGGCTCCGACGGCCATCGCCATCGGCGGGACCGCCGCGAGCGGCCGGGCGGCCCGCCTCCAGCCGGTCGCCAGGACGGCCAGGAGGATCAGGTCAAGCCCCACGGCCAGGGTTGCCGTGACCGCCGAGTTGGCCGCCCAAATTCGGGCCTCGGGGGTCGCCCAAGACTCGACGACCGACCGGATCGTCGCCCAGGTGATCGGGCGATCCCCGACCGCGTCGCCGACCATTCGCCGGGCGAACGCGGCCATCGGCCCCAGCGAGAAACCGGCCCAAATCAGCAAGCCCAGGACGGCGAACCCGCCGAGGCGCGTCCCGGCGCGAGGCTCGAAGTTGAGTTTGGCCCCGACGTCGCGCCGGACCAGGACCGGCCCCGCCCATCGGGCGAGCAGGCTTCGGGTCGCGCAGGCGATGGCGATGGCGATTACCGCCAGGGTCGCGGCTCGGTTCGGGTCGTCGAACCGGAACGCCGCGTCGGCCATCTCGACGGCCAGGGTTCGCCTCAGGCCGAGGATCGTCGGCCCGGCGGGTTCGACCAGCGTCAAGGTGAAGACCAGGCCGGCGACCCGAGCGATTCCGGGGCGGATCGTCGGCCAGGTCACGTCGAGCCAGACCCGGAATCGACCCGCGCCGACGACCCGGGCGGCGTCGGCCCAGGCGGGGTCGACTCGGGCCAGGCCGGCCCGGGTCGCCAGGATCACCAGGGGGGTCGCCCCGGCCAGGCTCGCCCAGACCAGCGCCATCCACCGCGCCCAGTCGTCGCCGGGCTGGCCCAAGAACGACCGGGCGGCGAGCCAGTCCCAGCTCGAACCGCCGCCGACGGCCAGGACCACGCCCGGGACGGTCCAGATCGGACCCATCGCCAGCGGGACCACCGCCAGGATGCCCAACGGCCGGCGGCCCCAGAACCGCCGACGCCCCAAGATCAAACCCAACCCCGTCCCCACGACGCTCGAGCCCACCGTCACCGCCAAGGCGACGGCCACGCTATTCCGGGCGCACCGCCAGACCAACGGGTCAAGGATGACCAGCGCCGCCGGGAACGCCGAGATCCGCGACCGGCCATCGAACCCCCGGTCCACCACCATCGCCGGGACCAAGGCCAGGGCCGGGACGAACAAGACCAACAAGAGGCCAAAGCCCAGGACCCTCGCCAGCCCTTCGAGCATTCGCCCCATCGCCGACCGACCCCTCGAAAAAAGATGACTGACGGAATTCAATCAAATTTAGCCACGGATGAAACACGGATGGGAAAGGACAAAGAAAGTCTTATCCGTGTTTCATCCGTGTTCCATCCGTGGCCAAGTTCTCTCCCACCTCGGGTTCAGTGGATCACCTGGGTGACCGCGTCTCGGTGGGGGCCGGCGACGTGGTTGACCCGGTCGGATTCGGAGCGGCGGTTGAGCAACCACTGGCCGCAGGGGACGAGCAGGGGGCGGACGAGGGTGGCGTCGACCGTGATCCCGACGACCAGGGCGAAGCCGAGTTCCCGGAGCGAGGAGAGCGGGCTGAACAGGAGCGACGCGAACGAGATCGCCGTGATCGCCGCCGCCGACGAGATCAGGCCCCCCGTCTGCGCCACCGCCCGGCCGATCCCGGCGCGGAGGCCCAAGGTCCCGGTTTCCTCGTGGAGCCGGGCCATCAGGAAGACGTTATAGTCGACCCCGACCGCCACCAAGAGGACGAACAGGAAGTAAGGGACTTTCCAGTCAAGCCCCGGCGAGCCGAGGATCGTGATGAACATGAAGTGGGTCGCGCCCAGGGCGAAGAGGTAAGTCAGGAGCATCGTCGCCACCAGGTTGACGCAGGCGAGCGGGTCTCGAAGCGCGATCATCAACACCACGAACACGCCGAGCGGCACGACGATCCAGCTCAAGGTCTGGTCGGCCCGGGTCATGGTCCGGATGTCGAACGACTCGGCGTTCGGGCCGGCGACGTAGGTCTTGACCCCCTCGGGGCGGTCTTCTTCCTCGACCCGGTCGAGGAGCTTGCGGCGGACGGTCGAGACGTCGTCCATCGACTCGGCGGAGAACATCCGCGAGCGCTGGATGAGGTCGAGCCGCGCCGCCTTGCCGTCGGCGGTGATGTAGGTGTCGAAGCTCCGCTTCAGGTCCGGGTTGTCGCGGACGGTCTTGGGGGTGATGAGCAGGTGATCCAAGGCGCGTCGCCCGACCGGGTCGTCGAGGATCGTGGTCAACTCGCCCGAAGCCCGCTTCACGCCGTCGGCGATCTGCCCGGCCCCCGAGACCGCCTGGCCGAGTTGTTCGATCATCGGGTCGGCTTCGACCTTGGGCGGGGCCGGAGACGGGGTCGGCGTCGAGGGGTGGGTCGGGCCGGCGGCCCGGCCCGCGAGGAAGCCCAGGGGGTTGGACACCAGCGACCCGGCCCGGATTAGGTCTTGCGAAAGGACCTCGCCGTTGGGCCTGGTCGAGCCTCCCGGAGGACTCGGCGGCGCCCCGGAGTTGGCCCCGAACCGGAGGCCCGTGGCGTCTTGGAGCCACCGGGCGGCCTTGAGCTTTTCGAGACCTTGCGCCAGGCCGTTCCGAAGCTGGACCGACCCGGCCTCGATCTTGGTGAAGCCGTCGTTGACCGCCGCGAGCCGGTTCGAGAGCCGGGCGGGGTCGAGCGGCGTTGTCGACCCGAGCGGTTGCGTGGCCGACCGGACCTCGGACAGGTACTTTTGCCGACTCAGCATCCGGCTCACCTGGTCGAGCCAGGCCAGGCCCGACGATTTCCGCAAGTCGTCCTTACTCTCGATCACCACCGTCAGAGGGGTGACGGCGCCGTCGCCGAACTTCTTGGCGACCAGGCGGAGGCCGTTGGCCGACGGGGTGTCGCTCGGCATCTCCAGGAGCGTGTCGTTGGTGAACGTCGTCTGGGTCCCCAGCGCGGCGAACGGGAGCATCAAGATCAGGCCCGCCGCCCAACTCAAGGTCGGGCGCCGGAGAATCCGGTGCGCGAATCGGTCCCAGAAGCCCGACGAGGGGCGGGTGATCCCGGCGAACGACTTCGGCGTCCATCGGGCGAGCAAGACCAGGAGCGCCGGGGTCAGGGTCAGGGTGGCGGCCAGGGTGACGACCAGGCCCAGCGCGACGCTCGGCCCGGTGCTCGAAAACAGCTTGAACCGCGTCGTCCCCATCAGCATCAGGCCGACGAAGACCGTCCCCGCGCTGGTGAGCAAGGCCCGCGCGGCTCGCCGGAGCGTGACCCGCATCGCGCCCGCCGTGTTCTTCGGGTCCCAGTGCTCGGCGTATCGCCACGAGACGAACAGGCAGAAGTCGGTCCCGCTCCCGAACAGGAGGACGATCAAGAACAGCTCGACCAGCGGCGAGATCTCCCAGCCGAGGGTCGTCAGCCACGCCAGGATGCCCCGCGAGATGATCAGGCTGATCCCGATCGTGATCAAGGGGACCAGCGCGAGCCGGAGCGACCGATAGACCGCCAGCAGGACGCCCAGGAGCAACACCACCGTGGCCATCGCGGCGCGGTCGAGCGAGGTCTGGACGTTCCTCATATAGTCGCGGCCGATCACCGCGTCGCCGGTCCAGTGCGCGGTGAGGCCGGCGGGGAGCGTGAGGCCGGGGTCGCTCGCCAGCTTCTGGAGCCAGGCCACCGCCGACTCCGCCGAAGGGGCGACGAACGACGTCGACAGCGGGACCATGACCAGTTGGGTCGTCTTGTCGGGGCTGATCAGGCGGTCGGCGATGGCCGGGTCGGACCCGGGGCCGACGACGCGGAGCATGTTGCTCGGACGGTTTGGGGCCGAGGCGAACCGGTCGGCCAGGCGACGGGCGAAGTCGTAGTCGCCCGGGGTCAAGCCGGATTCGCGGACCAGGGCGACGACCACCTGGGATTCGTAAGTCTGGTCGGGCCAGGCGTCGCGGACGACCTTGGCCCCCAGGGCGCTTTCGGACCGGTCGTCGATCAGGTGGGCTTGCCCTTCGGCCGCCAACCGGGTGAGGTCGGGGGCGAGGAGGAAGACGGCCGTCACCAGGACGAGCCAGGCACCCACCACCCATCCGGGGGACTGGGTCACGAATTTACGGATGAAGTCATACCACATCGTCGAATCCGCTCCGTCCGACCCGACCTCGACCACCCGCCGGGCTTTGAAGGCTTTGAGTAGGTATGGTTGCGACTCTTCGGGCAAACCGGGTGCCGGAATGGACCTGGCGACCCGGGCCGGCACCGCAAGGCCCATCGGTCATTGGCCTTGAAATCGGTCGGCATACCGGGTCGCCTGGCCGGTTTCCCAGGGGCGATAGGTGTTGCAGAACGTGATCCGGTCGCCGATCGCCGGGTGCGACGACCGCCAGAGCTTCGTGAACGGGTCGGGGAAGGGGATCGCCAGGTTGTCGGCCTGGAGCTTGGCGAAGCCCGACGCCGCCGAGCGGTTGGCCCGGGTCAGTTCGAGGGCGAACCGGTCGGCCTCGTGCTCCATCCACCTCGAAGCGGCGTTGCTGATCGGGCTGGACAGGAGGACCATCGCTTGGATCAGGATCAGCAAGAGCGGGGTCGAGGCGACGTCGTCGATCCGATCGAACCCGAACCGCCCCGAGTGGCGGGCGATGGCCGCATTGGCGGCCTTGTGGACGACGAACAAGCCGAGCAAAGTCCCCAGCGACGCCAACGTGATCCCCAAGGCGACGTGGTTGAGCACATAATGGCCCATCTCATGCCCCATGACCACAAGAATCTCGTCCTCGTCGAGCTTGCGGATCAAGGTGTCCCACAGGACGATCCGCTTGGTCCCGAAAAGCCCGGTGACATAGGCGTTGACCGTGGTCGTGTCGCGCGACTTGTCGACCTCGAAGATCTTGCTCCCGGCGATCCCCGCTCGTTCGGCGAGGGCCTGGATCTTGGCTTCGAGCCTGGCGTCCTTCATCGGCCCGAACTGGTTGAACAGCGGGTCGACCACCACCGGCGCCACGGTCGCCGAGAACGCCGAGAACGGCAGGATCAGAAGCCCGGTATAAAGCCACCACCGCTTCGGCCTCAGCGCCATCAAGGTGAACGGGACCCAGGCGAAAAGCGCCGCCCCGACGATCTCGACGCCCAACGCCTTCAAGCCGTCGCCCAGCCAGCGGGGGAACGATTGGGTCGACAGGCCGTAATCGTGGAGCCGGACGAACCCGAGGTAATATCGGAGCGGGAATTTGACCGCGAACTCGAAGCTGAAGAAGATGGCGGCATAGATCGCCACGGCGACGACCCGAGGCCGATTCCGGCCCGACGCGAACCGGCCGATTTGGCCCGACCAGCCGGTCACCAGCAAGAGCGTCGGGGCGACGAACGACCAGGCTCGCGCGACGAACCAGAGCGCCAGCCCGGTCCAGTGGTAGCGGATCGCCTCGGGGGTCGGCTCGGGGATCGGCACCGGCCCGAGGTCGGGCGACGCGCCGACCGTTACCGCCAGGATCGCCGCGATCAGGGCGAGGAAAACCGAGGGCCGGATCACGAAAAGTCGCTCGACGGGGCGTGGGGGCGGTCGGGGTACGTCGCTCGATTTGGAGCCAGGACGGCGTGATTGGTGAACCATCGGGTCAACCCCCAGGCGGTCGCGAGGGCCGACGCCAACGCCCAGCCGACCACGGCGGCGTACCAGGCGTTGGTATAACGCCGGGTCGCCTGCCCGGCGTCGGTGTCGACCAACCGGTCGCGTTCGGCGGTGAGGGTGGTGATCGCCTCGCGCTGCTTTTCGAGGTCGTCCTTGAGTCCGCTGGCCTGGGCGGCGTTTTCGGCGGCGGCCCCCTGGCTTCGTTCGAGTTCGAGGGCGACCCGGCGGTACTCGGCGGCGGCGGCCTTGGCCAAGGCTTCTTGGGTCTTCGCGGCTTCGCGAGACGCTTCGAGCGAGGCCCGGGTCCGGCTCAGTTCCTCGACGAAGGCTTTGGGGTCGGCCTTCGACCCCGATTGGGCGAGCAAGCTGGCGACGGCGGCCTGGCCCACCTGGTCGGACTGGTCGGCCTTGGCCCGGATCTGGGCCAAAAGTTCGGTCTGGTTCTTGACCTGGCCGGCGATCGACCCCATCCAGCCGGCGGCGGCCACGATCAGGCCGCCCAGGATCAAGCCCAGGGCCGAGAACACGGCGGCGTAGAGCGTCCGGTCCGCGCCGGCGCTTGGGGCGTTGGAGTGGGCGGGGCGGGACAACATGGCGATCAACTCGGCCTCCAGTCGGGGGGAAAATCCGGCGCTCGAAGGTTCGGAGTTCGCGATCGACTCCAGGTCGTCGACCTGCCGGGCCAGCGCGACGCGCTCGCCCCGACTCGCCGTCAGGTAGAACCCGCCCACCTGCTCCAGCCCGTCGCCCCGCCACCGGAAGAACCCCCGGGCCTGGCGGACCGGGTCGATGACGTAGGCGACCTGGAGCGGCTGGGCGAAGAAGTTCCGGTGCAAGAACAGGTCGTGGCCCGACAGGAAGATCCCGAAGTCGGGGTGGGTATGGTACCAGCCGACGATGTCGAGGTCCGGGTGGAGCCGGTCGCGCTCCCGGGTCAGTTCTTCCCACGAGTCATGCGTGTAGGTGAAGCTGGCCTGGGTGTTGGCGTAATGCTTGGCTTCGAGGCTTTCCGTGACCCAGACGAACGGCTCGCCGGTCGCCTCGTCGACGCACTCGCGGCCGAGGAGGACGCCGCCCAACTCGACCGAGGTGTCGCGGAGCGCGTGCCGCTCGATGGCGTCGGCGGGACCTCGGTTCAGGAAGATCGGCAAGTCGTTGGTCTGGGGGACTTGATAGGCGATGCAGGCCCAGGTCCGGTCGCGGTCGGGGCGACGCGCGCGGACCGGCTCGCGATACTGGACTTCATCAAAGATGATCTCGTCCGCGCTCAATGATGATGGACCCGGGCAGAGTTGGGATCGATCGGCGAACGATCGCCCGCCAGGAGGAAGAAGCCCGACCCTACCTCGCCGTCGACCCGGACGATATCGTAGGCGGGGATGCCCAACTTCGCCAGCGGGAAGCCCGCTTCCCTCGTCCGTTCTTCGACGTTGGCGACGATCTCGGCCCGCATCGGCGAGTGGCATCGCGGGCATTCGGCCTCGGACTGGCCGACCGTGGTCCTCGGTCGGAACACCTCGACACGGTGTTGGCATCGGGGACAATCCATCGTCGTGACGAGGTCGCGGTCCAGGGCCAGGCTCAAGGGGCCTTCGATCGAAGTCCGGGCCAGGTCGAACAGTTCGCTCGCGGCCGCCGCGTGGCCGATGGGAAGCGAATCGGCCTCGGGGTAGGTCTCGTGGCTCAGGCATTCGGGGCGGCGCGGGAGTTGGGTCGTGTAGAACTGGTTCGTGACCCCGTTGAACACCATCGCCGACCCCGCCGCGACCGGCAAGCCGTGGATCAGCTTGAGGGCTTCCTGGACCTCCAGGGCCGCCATCATCGAGGCGATCGTCGGCGCCGTCGGCACCTTGCCTTCGATGATCTGGTCGCGCCGGAGCATCGGGCAACTGTATCGGACGTTGAGCAGTTGATAATCGCGGGCCGTCATCGCACATTCATAGCAAGCCGAGTCGGGCGGGACGAACACCTTGACGACCCCCTGGATCTCCTGGATGCCCGAATCCACCCAGGGGGTGCCCACCTTCCAGCACTGCCGATTCACCCAGAGCCGGGCCTCGCGATTGTCGAGGCAGCCGATCACGACGTCGGCGTCGGCGAAGACCCCCAGGCCGAGGTCATCCATCACGTTGCCAACAACGGCGACCACCCGAATCTCGGGGTTGATCTCCAGGGTCGCTCGGGCCGCGACCTCGGCCTTGGGCTTGCCGCCATCGGTCGACCGGAACAGGACCGACCGCGACAGGTTGGCCGGTTCCACGGTATCCATGTCGACGACGACGATGGTCCCGACCCCGATCAACGCCAGATTCTTGAGGACCTCGTTCCCCAAAGCCCCCGCGCCAACCACCAGGACTTTCGCCGCCGAGAGCCGATCCTGTCGCCACCAGGGGATCAAGCGAAGGCTGGCATAGCGGTCGTCACCGTCGATCTTATGGACTAAATCGGTACCTGTTTCGTCCACAAATCGGAGCGGATCGTCCATCGAACCCCCAACTTCCCAACGGCTGTCGCGCAACAGTCCGATTTTGGCAGATCGGGGATCGGTCTCGCAAGTTAGAGGGAGTCGGTTGAGGAAAGTTCTCCGCCGGAACGAGTGGCCAGGGATTGCCAGATGCCTTGAGAAGGAAGGCCGATCCAAGCGCCCGTGACGTCGGACTTTGCCCCTTGAGGATGGCCGTCCGCCGGGTCGTAAGGCCAAGTTGAGATCGAATCCTTGATGAATCGCACGGAGCCGTCACCCGACAAGACGTTCAATCCACCGGGGTGGAGGCTGGACGCCGAGAAGAAGGGTTCAAAGCCTGTATCAACCGCAACCTTTTTGTACAAATTTGGCGGGTAGAAAGCAGACGCCAACGTGTCACCCCAATTGCCCGAGATGGTCCAGCCATACTGATCGAAAGCGGAAGTGCCGTTGGACTCCGCGTTCCTCTAAAGGGAAGAGAGCCCGTTCGGAGGCAATGACCGTATTGCTCAACCCGTCGGTGAAGGAGGATAACCGGATTGGCGAGGAATCGTTGAAACTACCATTGACCTGTGCAAGAACCGATGGGCTTACCTTGCAATCCGAATCGACTCGCGGAATGGCTTGCAGATAAAAGGACCCATACATCCCAACATAGCTGCCGTATGCCACTAAAAAAGGGTTGGAGGCGTTGTCGAGGTCTAAAGAGGATAAGGTCAGGGAGTATCCAGGTCGCACTTGGCCAGCGTCTGGGTCGCTCGGGCAAGCGAACGTCCCAACCACGACGGATCGGGTGGTGCTGTTCTCAAAACCGAAGATGGTCAGGCTTTGATTGATCGAGTTGTAAAGCGAGGACTGTTCGAGTTGCGGTAGGATGTGAAGGAACAGACTTTTCTCGACCAAGAGCGAAGTGCAAGGCGGATTTTGGCCGGAATACCGTGGATCGTGAGTCATCATCCGGCCGGGCGGTAAACAACCGATCGCTCCCTCGTAGTTAAGGAGAGCAAGACCGATCTGCTTGAGGTTATTCGAGCATTGAGCCCGCCTTGACGCTTCTCGGGCCGATTGGACGGCGGGCAACAGGAGCGCAAGTAGGATTCCGATGATCGTCACGACCACCAACAACTCGACCAAAGACAGTCCACGACGCGCCGGAAAATTGATGAGTCTTATTCGCCTCGAGCAAGCCGAGATGTCATGGATTGGCCGCATGGATTGACGCTCCAAAAGTCGCGGCCTCAGGGATGGTTCCCTCGATTCTCATGGTGAGCCTTGGCTGAGAAGGTTGGTCGCTGAAGAAAACGAGTTTTTCCGAAATGGTCCCGGAACGATTCGTCGCGACCCGGATGACGACTCGACCACGACCCCATGCCGGGATCTCGGTCGGTAGACCGATCCCGGAGAAGCAAGCGGCACCGCAAAAGTCCTCGGCACCGATGATCCGCGCGGGCTTGCCCGAATCGTTGACCACGGCCACTTCGAAGTCGTGCTCTCCCGACCAATCCAACGAAGCGGGCACGACGAAAGGGTCGGGATCGAACCGGAGCGGTGGTCGATCCTCGACTTGCCCTACCCCTCCGATGAGGGCGGTAATGCACCCAAATAGGCATAGGACCGAGATGCCCAAACTGATTCGAAGGAATGTCTTCACGATAGCTGACCTCGACGGAATACGGGGTTCAACAAGAAACACCGAATTTCAGGATGTCAAGACTCGGCGCGAGCGCAAGAGCCACAACGCAACGAAGCAAACAACCGTCGCGGCTAAGGCCAGCCAAAGGACAGGATTCTGGAACGTGAAGATCGATGCGCGCTTTTGTGGCCTTAATGGCAGATCCGGAAGTCCATAGGCGGACAGGCGGAAAAGATCAGGGGTGGCGCCCCCAAGCGTGATCCGGTCGAGATCGGTGATGGTACGCTCGTAAATCTCCGGATGCCCGGAGTCGTGTTCGTTGGATTCCATGTGACAGGGGAAGAACCGGCCGTCGGTGACCTCCCGATAGGCAACTTCATCTTTGAATGAAGCGGGAGGCCAGTTTTTCTTGCTTGTCGCAATCATGTCGACGCTTCTGATTCCCCAGTTTTTATTTGGGTCCAGATCAACGTGCCCAGCTTCGGTGACATACTTCCCATCGCAGGCGTACTCGATCCGCACCAAATCTTCACCGTCGCGCTTCAAACTTACGATTGACTTCAAAGAAAAGCTCGGATCGAGCATCCGCTGCAAAAACGATCTGCCGTAATAATGGGTTGCGTTGTTGACGTATCGTTGATACCAATAATTAAAATTAGCCTCGTCATCTTCCTCGTTCTTTTCGTAATTCACCAAGAGGTAACGGCCGCTTGAACGATCTTTTTTCAAACCAAATTTGTATTCGGGCGTCTGGCAAGAAACACCCGGCGCATCTCTGTTCTCATTGGGATTGGTCGACAACCTCCTCATTCGGTTCTCAATATAAACCTTCCGTTCCTCTAGTGCCGCGACGGTTAACGCATCAATGACGGTGGTGCTACCTTCATTCCAATGGAAGGAGAAGCGTCCTTCGGCGACAAAATTACCCATGACGGCGTCCCATGCCTTGACCGCCACTGGATATTCGCGTCGCCACTTGGCCTCCAAGTCCCGTGACGAGCCGGAGGGAGATTCATTAATCACGAGGCTGACCAGCAGAATCGAAGTCAAATTCAATTTACACCCCCTGGAAAGAGAAAACTTGATTCTTGACTTGGAAATCTATAGATCACGGGCGAGCCTTCTGCCCGTGATCTTCTTGCGGAGGCAACCTTGGATGGGTAGAAGAGCCGACACCGGTACGGCATGAACTTCTTTCACACTCATTTGGACTTACAGATCGCATTGCCGTTGTTAGTATTGCAGTTGCAACTGTTTTTCGTGCAGTCCGCTTTGGCACCAGTATAGGTGCAAGCGGTCTTGGCAGCGTTGCATGAGTAACATTCAGTGCAATAGTACGATGACACCGGAGGACTGGCAGCCGCGTCGGCGGACGCCGAGAAGAGGGTACCCGTCAGTAGCGTCGCCCAGACGACGGCGCTGGCGGACCCGACGAATTTGAGGAACGAGCGAGCCATCGAAAAAATTCCCCAACCAAGGTACCGAACGAATCAACCCCGACCATCGGGATTGGCTTTCAGGCGGACGGAACCGCCATCAAGGATCGATCACGCGACACGAGACCTTGACCACCAAGTCGGGCGCGGTCGGCTCGTCGGTGTGGTAGATAATCGTTTGATCCACGACGCCCGAAGGCGTCTTTTCGAGGTGGAGCGCCAGACGAACCGCCTTGATCCCCCGGGGAGGGACCGTCGCCGGGAGTTTGTCATCGGTCGAGACGCAGCCGCACGATACGTTCACGCCGAGGATTTGAATTGGGTTGGCGGAAAGGTTATGGACCAGGAACTCGGCTTGTCGTTCGTCCCCGGGTTTGCCGTCAGGGAAGCGGGCCATCGGGTCTTTGACGAAAACTCGAACGCCGTTTGCGTAGAGCCAAGCATGGCTCAATGATCCATACGCGGCGATCGACCAAGTCAAGCCGATGACGACAACCAACGAGACCCCGCAAAAGACCGGAGCCAGTCGCCCCCAGGTCAGATTTCGCTCAACTTGAAGGGCTGAGGGCTGAGGGCTGAGGGCTGAGGGCTGAGGGCTGAGGGCTGAGGGCTGGGCATTTTCACCTCACGGCGATTTGATCTCAGGCTACGAATTGATCAGCGTCGTTTTGGAGCTGACTGTCCAAACTATACCGACCTGTCCCCCAAGTGACAATGGTCTCATTTCGGTTTTTCTTCGGAATCCAAATATTCCGCAGGCAATCGCGCGATATCAGCTGTCTCGGTCTTTGATCGAGCCTCCATCTTCGCGTGGATCGGCAAGATTCGGGCGGCATGGTTTGGGCGTGGCCGTCAATCGAGAAAGATCATCTCGTTCTGATCGGTTTCCCGATGGGAATCGAGGGCGTTGGTCGATCGGAGCGGGTCGGCGGTCCGGGTCAGGTCAACTTCGAGGTCCAAGATCTGGAACGACTCGGCGGGCCGGGAGATTGGTTCGGGATCTGGACCGGGCCGGGTTGATTCAAACGGTAGAGAAATCGTGGCGGCTTCGACCCGACCGAGGGCGGCTCGACCGTCTCGGAGGGGGCGGGGGTCGATCGGGAACCAGTAGGTGGTCTGGTTCGCGGCCCACTGGGCGGCTTCTCGGTTGTAGGGGCTTCGGATGTCGTAGTTGCCGTAGCGGGCCATGTCCCAGAGCATGACGCAAAGCTCGTCGAGCGCCAGGCTGGGGACCCAGTGGGTTCCGTAGGCGCCGAGGCAGACGATCCCGATCTCGGAGATGTTGGGGTGGTAGATCGAGGTGAGCCAGCGGATCTCGGGGATGGTCCGGGGGTAGGAGGCGCCGAGCTTGATCTCGACCTCGTGGTGTTCCCGGAGGACGACCTTCCCTTTTTCCCGGCTCAGGCTGCGCCCGACGAAGGCGATCACGAATTGTTGGGGCGGTCGACCGGCGTGGCGGAACCCGAAGATCGAGCTTTCCGCCCTCAGCTTTTCCAGGGCCGCGAGGTCGGACCGGAGGCGACGGATTCGCGGCGACTCGTACGCGGACATCGGTCGATCGCCCTCGATGGGGTCGGTTGGTCCAAAAAAGGATTGCAAATCGCGGGATTGCAAATTGCAGAGCATACTAAAGAATGTGCATGCTCTGCAATTTGCAATGCTTCGGGAGACGGCCCGCGACGACTTCGGGGTAGACGATCAGGTGGTCGCCGTTCTGGACCCGGGCTTCGACCAAGGTCTGGCTTTCGACCAGGCGACGGCCCCCCTCCTTGTGGTCGAGCGAGTAGCTCATCGGCTGCCCGTCGGGGCTGGTGCTGGGTAGGTTCATCTTGGTGATGATGTTCGGCAAGATCCGGCTGACCGGCACGCTGAACGCGATCACCGCTTTGACGGACTTGGCACCGGTTTGGTCCAGGAACGTGACCTGAATCCCGGTGGCGTCCGTGGTTCCGCCGTATGACATGGTCGATTAGTCCCTCCATCCCCCGATTCGCCGCTCCACCAAAATTATTAGGTTTCGCCGCCGCGAACCGTCGGGCTTCCCCGCCCAGAGTCGTCCTCTAAGGATACCCGCACCGAGGCTGGGCCGGAATGGTCCAGGCACGAAACCCGACGGCTTGCGACCGGACTGTCGAAGAATTACCTCAACAACTCCGGGCGAGTTTCTCCGGCACCCGAAGATCGAGCACGCCCCGACGAACACCCGGCGGTCGTGACGCCGCGGGGTCGGCCTGGGAAAAAACGCGGTGGCGGAAAGGCGAAACCCGATGCCGGCCCAAATCCCGACCATCCCGGCGGCATGAGGGCTGACACCGAGTTTTGTCTGACGGATCAAGCCGGCAATCGCGCCCGATCGGGATCAACGGTAGGCGACGAAGCCGTGGAAGACGCCGGTCGCGTCCGAGTAGAAGCCGGAAAGTTCGCCCGAGTTGGTGATCCCGGTGATCTGGGTCACCTCCACCCCGTTGTTGAACGCGACGTTGGGGTCGTCCAGGAAGGTGTATCGCGCCGTCTTGGTGTTATAGATGAAGCCGTGCTGGCTCCCCGTGGAGTCGCCATAATAGCCGACGGCGATCCCTCGGTCGTTGACCCCGAGGATCTGCGAGAAGACGAAAGTGGCGCCCGGCTCGCCCGCGACGGCGGGGATGGTCGGGTCGGCGACCGCGGTGGCGGTGAGGGTCCCATTCCGAGCGGCGCGTTGGTTGGCGATCAAGCCCTGGGTCTGGCCGTTCGCCCCGACGGAGAAGCCGACCACCAGGCCGTTGTTGTTGATCCCCTGGAGGTTCACGGCGCCCGTCCCCGACGGAGCATTGACCGTGATGTCATTGTTGCGAACCCGGATGAACCCCGGGGAAGTACTCCCGATGGTCTCCTGCCCGACGATCGTCCCCCGGTCGTTGATCCCGTAAGCGGTGGCCATCGTGGCTCCGGCGGGGAGGAACGTCCGAGCGTTCCGGCCCCTGAGGGTGAACGCGCCGCCAGCCCCGTCCGAACCCACCACCGTGTTGGAGTTGTTGATCCCGAAGGCCGAGGCGGCGGTCGCTCCGCTGATGTTCGTGATCCTCGCGGATCGAGTGGACCTCGGCCTCGCCAGGAAATTGTTGTTGCCCGGGGTGTTGCCGATCGTGTAGCCGACCGTCACCCCGTCGTTGGCGATCCCGTTGATGTTGGTCCCGGTGCCGGGGTTCGTGCCCGGCGTCGGACCATCGAAGTTGAAGAACCGATAACCACCGGCTCGGCCCAGTCCCGTGGTCCCCGAGATGGGGGTGATGGTCGTGTTCGGCCTCGAAGTCGCCTCGGAATGGACAAGTCCCGGAACCTGGGTCAGCCGGGAGGGCGAGGCGCTCATCAAGGCGCGACCCTCCAGCGCGACCAACGCCGGGCGAAAACCTCGATCGCGTTTCGGGCGAGTGATGATCGACATGGTTGCGATTCTCCAAAGGTTGGCGTGCCTGGATCGGTCGGGATGAGACGTTTCCCCAAGCGACCGCCGGAAGCCCAAGCGTGGCATCGGTCGTTGTGAGCAACACAATAATCGGGTCAGCGAAAGCCGGCTAACCTGACAGCAAGGACATCTTAGGTGATTCGAGAGGGATGGGCAAACTGGTGTATCTGTTTACGTTCAAATTTTTTGTGTCCGAAGAGGCCGGCAAAAGGACGACAACCCGGTCGGCCCGCCGTTTTTCGGGTTGGCCGGTCGAGTTGACGGTTCCGCTTCGGGCAATTCGTCGCCGTGGTCGCGCTAGCCGGGCCGGGCGAGTTTCCCTTGGCAGCCGAAGATTGAGCAGGCGCCGATGAACTCCCAGCAGTCGCGGTGGTGGGGGGTCAAGCACGACGCGCAGACGACCCAGGGGGTGTCGACGATCGCCTCGCCGCAGACCTTGCAAAGCGGAGGGCCCGCGTCTTCGATCGTCGGCGGTCCGGCGGCGACGATCGCCACCCCTTCGGCCAGGCGGGCCATCACTCCGGCTCGAAGCCCCTGGTGGATCACGAGCGCCTCGCGGACGGCGATCGACAGGGTCTCGGCGGACTGCCCGAGGTTGCGGTCGACCTGGATCAACATCCGCTCGGGGTTGATCGAGACCAGCATCCCGCCCGATGGCCCCAACCTGGCCAGGCTTTCCACCGCCCAACGGACCGGGGCGGTCAAGAAGTCGCGGGCCATCTCGGGGTCGTTGGCCTGGGTCGTGAACCCTCGGTCGAACGGGGAGTCGCCGACGCGGACGGCTCGGGTCCCTTTGGGGGCTTGCGGCGGCGAGGGGCGGCCCGTCGGGGTCAGCTCGAGCCGGAACGGAATCCCTTGCTTGAACCGGATGACGACCCGGGTCCGAGGCCGGCTCGACTGGCCGGGCACATACGGGGCGAGGCCGACGCGGACCGTCGCCCCGTCGCGCTCGAAGCTCACGGTGGGCGGGTCGGTCATCCCCCGAGGCTCGTAGCGCCCCTGGTACTCGAAGGCGAGTTGCCGGTAGGCCCCATATCGCCCGCCCGAGAACAGCGACGTGAACTTCACCCCGCCCCGGACAACTCCGTAGAGGATGAGCGAGGCGAAAATCAAAGTGGTCCAGATCATCGCCCGCGGTCCTCGAAGTCGGCGTCAACCTTCGAGTTGGCGACCCGCACCCGAGTCGAGCATAACGCCCGGCGGCCCCACCCGCAACGACCGGCCCGGGGCGTCGACTGTTCGGCCCGACGGGGTCGCGGTATCGTGATGCAAGCTTCGCCTCGGATCGGACCCAAACACGATAGAAGGGGGATTTGGTGGACTCTTTGGGGCGAGGCCGGACCCTGGTATTGGTCGCCGCGCTCTTGTGGAGTCTCGGCGGGGTCTTGGCCAAGGAGATCCCCCTGGCGGGCGGGCCCCTGGCGTTTTACCGGAGCCTGATCGCCGGCCTGGTCCTCTGGCCGCTCGCTCCGCACGGCAGTCGCGTTTTTCGACCGGCGATGGTCCCCCTGGGCCTGATCTTCGGCGCGATGATCGGGCTTTACCTCGCGTCGATCAAGGCGACGACCGCCGCCAACGCGATCTACCTCCAATGCTCGGCGATCTTCTGGACGATCCCCCTCTCGGCCGTCTTGCTCCGAGAAAAGGTCGACCGCCGATCGGTGGCGGGGATCGCCGTGGCCCTGGCGGGGATCGCGCTGATCGTGGTCAAAGGGCGCGACGGCCGCCCGAGCGAGGGGTTGGGGATCGCATTGGGCCTGGCGAGCGGGATCACCTACGCGATCGTGATCGTCGGCCTCCGCTTGTTCCGCGACCTCGACGCCACCTGGCTCGCCTCGTTCGTCAACCTCGCCGGGGCGGGCTTCCTGGGCTTGTGGCTGGTTGCGACCTCGGGGGAAATTACTTCCCCAACGCTCCAGGATTGGCCCCTCCTGATCGGCTTCGGCGTCGTCCAGATGGGGCTGCCTTACGTCCTGTTCGCCCGAGGGCTCCGGACCGTCCAGGCCCCCGAAGCCGCCCTCATCACCCTGATCGAACCGGCGCTCAACCCCGTCTGGGTCTGGCTCCGCCAGGGCGAACGACCCGCCGACGCGACGATGATCGGAGGAGTGTTCCTCCTGACTGGTGTGGCGGTCCGATATGTTCCCCGGCGACGAGGTCGGTTGGAACCAATCAACCCAGTTCGCCCTGAATGATGATGGCGCGTAAGACGGCCAGGATTCCGCCGAGATTATCGAGATAAAGTCGCTGGGGATCGAGCAAGATCAGATCCCCTTCGAGTCGGAGGAACTGCCAAACTTCGCCGGTCGTCACGCAGCCGAAGATCGATCGATTCCCTTCCCCCGCTCGCTCATTGAACAAGCGAGCCGCCACCATCTGCGCGGCACATTGTCCAAGACCGAGTTCAATATCGCCCCGCTTGGCCTCCAAGACCGTTAGCAACGGGGCTTTGAGTCTTGGGACGGGAGGGACCAGTGCCAGGATGAAGTCGCACTCGCCGACCAGCCCCCGAGCCGGGTCGACGTCAAGTCGCTGACCCGAGTAGATCGACAAAGCATTACTCGTTTGATCTTGAGTGATCAGCAGGATCGGAGCCACAATGAACTCCGATCGAGCCTTTTCACTGACGATCGCCGCCGTCTGACGCCCACGAGCAAGCCAGTAGGCAAGCGGTTCCGGAACAGGGAGAGGAGCGAGATTCGGAAACAACTCCGCAAGTCGAGTTGTCAAACCAAAGTCCAGTTCGACCCGCTCAAGCGTGAAGTCCGCATAAGGCATATTGGCCCACTTGGGCCGCAAAGCGACCCAACCTTTATATCGCTAGGGGAGTGCCCAAATTTTCGAGGTTTATCGCAATGACCTGCACTGGCAATACCGCGTCGTGGGCGGACCAGTCAAGGTTTTTGTTGGGATTCGCAGGGATGAGCCGACAAAAAAGGCTGACCTAATCGGGTCAGCCTAATTCCAGGGCGATATGCTCTCGGCGTTGAAGGATCAATACATGTAGTTATGGCCACCGCCACCGGTCGGGGCCTTCTCGCCGGCGGGCATGTCGGCGATCAGGGCGTCGGAGGTGAGCAGGAGGGTGCTGACGCTCGCGGCGTTCTGCAGCGCCGAGCGGGTGACCTTCGTCGGGTCGATGATCCCGTCGCCGATCCACTACAGGACGAACAGCGATTGTACTTTGAACAAGACTATCGCCACAAATTCCGGGGTGAGACGGCCGATGAATTCCGCATCGCGTGCCGCCCAATCCAGGCTTTTGACATGATCGGCGAGCACGACCCCGGAAACCGGCGATCCGTCGGGTACGACCTCTTCATAAGGGTATCCCTTGACCCGTGAGGTAACCGGGCAGACCAAGGCAAGGCTCGCCTTGCGGTTGTATGAGGCCGGCGAGAGGACGACTACCGGACGTCGTCCAGACTGCTCGCGACCGGCTTGAGGGCTGAGATTCATCCAAACGACATCGCCTCGTTCCGGGATGTACGCACTCGACATCAGAGCATCTCCCGCCCGACTGGATCACCCGTGTCAAACTCGCCGTGGACATTTTCCGGAGTGATCTGGGAAACCAATCGTTCGAGGTCGTCCGAGGTCGGCATCCTCCGACCGTCGCTCTGACGGGGAACGAGGTCGACGGGTCTTATCCAAACGCCGCCATTCAATTTCTCTTGAGTGACGATGGTCCCTTCGCGAATGTCCAATTGATCTCGAAGACGGGTAGCGATGACGACCGCTCCATTCCGAGAGACGACGCTGACGTCCGGAATCGGGGTGGATGGTTCGTCGTCTTGTTCAATCAGCTCGAAGGCGCCCGCCACGACGCGATACGAAGTGTCTTCGGCCCTACCGTCGATGCCGATCCGAACGACCCGGTAATTTTTCCGCCCCTTTTTTCCCACTCGAAACCATTCTCCCTCGTGGCCCACCAACCGTCCGCGAACGGGATGGGACTGGCCTTTATAGCCAGACTCCGGGACCGTCAAGACCGCCTTCTCCAGTGAACTAGATGCCATGGGTAATCCCTTCACTTCTTCAAGCCATCGAAATCGAATCCTGATCGAGATAAAGTCAACTCGCCGTAGTGATTATATTGAAAAACCAACGAATACCAAATGATTTTTTATTTTAAAATTGGATTTTCCAACATAGGAGCCGACATGCCGTCATCCTGGCGGCATGTCGGCTCCCATAACATTCGACAAAAAAGGCCGACCCATTTGGGTCGGCCCTCCCACTTCGTCCGTTCGCGGCGGGATTGACAAGATCAATACATGTCGTCGTAGCCACCGCCGCCGCCGGCCGGGGCCTTCTCGCCGGCGGGGAGGTCGGCGATCAGGGCGTCGGAGGTGAGCAGGAGGGTGCTGACGCTCGCGGCGTTCTGCAGCGCCGAGCGGGTGACCTTCGTCGGGTCGATGATCCCGGCTTCGACCATGTCGACGTACTTGTCGTTCAGGGCGTCGTAGCCGTGGGTCCCTTTGAGTTCGGAGACCTTCGACACGACCACGCCGCCGTCCTGGCCGGCGTTCTCGGCGATCTGGTGGATCGGCGCGGTGCAGGCCCGGACGATGATCTGGTAGCCGGTCTTCTCGTCGGCGGAGATGTCGCCGGGCTTGACCATCGTCGAGGCTCGGAGCAGGGCGACGCCGCCTCCGGGCAAGATCCCCTCTTCGAGGGCGGCTCGGGTGGCGTGGAGGGCGTCCTCGACTCGGGCTTTCTTCTCCTTCATCTCGCTCTCGGTCGCGGCGCCGACGTTGATCTTGGCGACGCCGCCGGCGAGCTTCGCCAGCCGTTCTTCGAGCTTCTCGCGGTCGTAGTCGCTCTTGGTGTCGCCGATCTCGCGGCGGATGGCCTCGATCCGGCCCTTGATGGCGTCGGTCTTGCCCGCGCCTTCGATCAAGGTCGTGTTGTCCTTGTCGATCTCGATCTTCTTGGCCTGGCCCAGTTGCTCAAGCCCGACCTTTTCGAGGTCGATGCCCAGGGCTTCGAAGATCGGCTGGCCGCCGGTCAGGACGGCGATGTCTTCGAGCATCGCCTTGCGGCGGTCGCCGTAGCCGGGGGCCTTCACCGCGGCGCACCGGAAGGTGCCCCGGAGCTTGTTGATGACCAGGGTGGCCAGGGCCTCGCCGTCAATGTCCTCGGCGATGATCAACAGCGGCTTGCCCGTCCCCGCGACCTTCTCGAGGACGGGGACCATGTCCTTGACCGACGAGATCTTCTTCTCGTAGATCAGGACGTAGGCGTCTTCGAGGACGGCCTGCATCGTCGTGGGGTTGGTGACGAAGTAGGGGCTCAAGTAGCCTCGGTCGAACTGCATCCCTTCGACCCACTCGACCTCGGTCTGGAGGGCCTTGCCTTCCTCGACCGTGATCACGCCGTCCTTGCCGACCTTCTCGGTGGCCTCGGCGATCATCTTGCCCACCTCGGTGTCGAAGTTCGACGCGACGGTGGCGACCTGCTCGGTCTCCTTCTTGTCGGAGATCTTGACGCTCATCGCCTTGAGCTGCTCGACGATGTCGACGACCGCCTTGTCCATCCCCCGCTTCATCATCATCGGGTTGACGCCGGCGACCACGGCACGCAAGCCTTCATTATAGATCGCCTCGGCCATGACCGTGGCGGTCGTCGTGCCGTCCCCGGCGACGTCGGAGGTCTTGCTGGCGACCTCCTTGACCATCTTGGCGCCCATGTCCTCATACTTATCTTCGAGCTCGATCTCCTTGGCGACGGTGACGCCGTCCTTGGTGACCGTCGGCGAGCCGAACGATTTCTGGATGATGACGTTCCGGCCTCGGGGGCCGAGCGTCACCTTCACGGCGCGGGCCAGCTTGGCCACGCCTCGTTGCATCGCTTGCCGGGCTTCTTGATCAAACGCGATCATCTTCGCGGCCATGAGTGGATAACTCTCCGTTGCGAGGGATAAGTCCGATGTGATGCTAATCCCAGAAACTCATTACAGATCGCAAATCGCGGATTGCAAAAGGGAACTCGATCAGAGCCATGCTTTGCAATCCGCAATCCCGCAATCCGCTATGCACAAAACTCCTGGGAATCGTCTGAGCTGGCTTCGACTCGACCGATCAAAGCCAGGCCGAATCAGTCGATGACGGCCAAGATGTCGTCTTCGCGCATCAGGAGCACCTTCTGCTCGCCGGCGATCTTGAATTCATCGCCCGCGTAGGAGGTGAACAACACCTGGTCGCCGACCTTGACCTGCAGCTCTCGCTTCTTGCCGTCCTTGGTGATCCGGCCCTCGCCCACGGCCAGGACCTTCCCCTTTTGCGGCTTGTCTTTGGCCGTGTCCGGCAAGACGATCCCGCCGGCCGTCGTCGACTTGGCCTCTTCCCGCTCCACCACCACGCGGTCGCCCAGCGGCTTCAAGTTCATCGCAACCCTCGTCTTCAAAGAGAGCAAAACGTCGAGGAGCCGTCGGATTCACCGCAACCCTCCCGGCCCTTCGGAACGGATGACCCACCTATGCAAGGGTCGTGCCCCAAGTTTCGGACGGTTATATCTCGATATTGTGCCCGAACTTATGGCGAGGCGACCTGAAAGTGATGTTTGGCCCGATCTGCCGATCGAGCGGTGACGATCCGGCATACTGCCAATTCGGCAGACGGGCGGGAGGGGCTCGCGATCAAATCAGGTTCGAGGCGCCCGTGACCTGGGCCACCAGCTTGCGGGCGTTGTCGTGGAGCAAGGCGTTGGCGGTCGGCTGGTTGAACTTGGACGAGACCCAGTCGACCACCTGCTCGGCGTCGCCGAGCTTGGGAAAGGTCTGGTCGACGCCGAGGAAGTCGGTCCCGATCCCGATCCCTTCGATCCCGACCCGGCCCTGAAACGGGACCTCGGCCACGGCCTTGATGACGCCTTCGACCTGTTCGGGTGTCGAGAAGAACGGGGGCGATACGCTGATCCCGACGTATCCGCCCAAGGCCCGCAACCTCCGAAGGTGGTCCATCGGCAAGGCCCGAGCGGCGTCGTAGCCCTCGTGGACGGGGGTGCCGTGGCTGTAGATGGGGAAGAGCCGGGTGGGTCGCGTCGGGTCGGCCTCGAACCAGTCGAGGACGTCGCTCGAAGCCGCCGGGTTGAAGTGGGCCAGGTCGAGCAGGGGGCGAGGCCCGGTCCCTTCGGGGACGGCGGCGAACAGCGCATCGAGGAACTCGACGCCCAGCGGGGTCAAGCCCCGGTCGTCGCCGGCCGCCGACGACCCGCCGAGGAGGCTGGAGGCGGTGTAGGCCGGTTGAAACAGCCGGACGCCTCGGTCGAACAGGGTCTTCAAGCGGGCCAGGTCGGCGGAGGATCGGATCAAGGGGTCGAAGCCTTCGACGCCGATCAGGCCCCAGGTCATCCCGTTCTTGTCGTCTTCCCAGCGGTCGAAGTCGTCGGGGCCGATCAGGAGTCGCCCGGAAAACTCCGCCTCGATCCGGGCGATCAACTCGACAAGGGCTTTCCAGGGGTCGGGCCGAGCGGCCCACTCGTCGGCGGTCCGATAGCAGGACAGGATCGCGGCTCGGGTCGTTTGCAGGTAGCCGGAGACTTGCGGGAGCCTTGCCTTGACCCCTGGGTAGAGGGTGGGGCTGAAGCACGACGAGTCGGGGGCGTACTGGAGGAGCCAGTCGACGTGGAGGTCGATCAACCGGGTGGTGGGCATGGGGACGATTCGCGAGCGGACCAGGGGGAGGACAGATGGACCAACGTCCGAGGGGAAACGCGAAGCCCCTCCGGCCGAGGATCAACCTTGGGGATGATCGACGACCGAAGGGGGCCAGGTCAACCGCTTCGGCTAGATCCAGAGGAAGAAGTGAAGCGACTTATTTGCCAATGCTGTCAATCTTGTCGCCCGCCTTCTGCGCCGGACCACGCTGGTCAACGGAATCCCTGAGGTCTTTCCCGGCTTTGTCGACGCCTTCGCCCGCCTTCTGCGCCGGTCCTTTTTCTTCGCAGCCGACCAGGGCGACCGAAACGAGCAGGGTGGAAGCAATCAGGGCGAGCTTGCGGGTGAGGCTTTTCATCGGTCAGATCCTTGAGAACAGCGGCCGATCCCCTGAGTCTCGAAGCCAGGGATCGGCTTCGATCAACTCAGTTCGCCCCGACAACCCTGCAAAGGTCAGACCGAAGAAGATCATGGATTCGTCGCCCGAGGTCGACCCGCCTCGAAGGTCCGAGGGGGGTCGAGGGGGATTCGATCGAGGAACCGGCGGACCGTCGCGCCCAAGCCATCGACCCAGACCTCGTCGCGAGTCCGGTCCGCTTCGTTCCAGCCCGCCCATCGGATCGGCGGCCCTTCGGCCAAGGAGGAAGCGAGCGGGGTGTTCGGGGGGACTCGGGGGATCTGGTCGACCCAGAACGCCCCGACCCGGCTCGGCGGCGGGCCGGTCCGGCTCGAACCCAGCCAGGGGCGCGCCGAGCGTTCGGGGTGGTTGATCGCGTCGAGGGATTCGGGCCAGGCTCGATTCCCCCAGGCCACGAAAAGCGAAGCCGCGCGGCGGATCACCCGAAGCGGTCGGCCCCCAACCGGACCCACATCGACGGCTTCGTCGAAGCCGTGATCGGCCTCGGCCCGGCGCCCCTTGATCCCGCCCAAGATTCGACCGGCGGCGGCCGGGTCGTCGAGATGGATCGCGACCAAGGCGCGATCCGGCGCACCTTCGGCGACCCCCACCCAGCCCGACACCCCTTGAAGATGAGGCCAGACATCGGCTTCGAGGCGGACCCCGGCGGCCCTGGCGGCGAGCGCGGCCCGGATTCGGGTCGAAGCGACGTTCGCCCGCTCCGGTTCGACCCGCTCGACGCGGTCGATCAGGTCGAACACCGCGTCCCACGACTCCGGTCGGGGGTCGACCCGGAAGCCGAACGCCGCGAACGGGCCTCGGGCCGGGATCGCGTCGAGCCAGCCCGGGTCGATCGCCGGGAGGGCAGGGGGGATCGACCCGAACCGACCGACCAGGCCCGCGCCCAGGGTGCCACCTTCGATCCGAGCTTGCCCCGAGATCGCCAGGCATCGGGTCACCCGGGCGGCCTCGGCCCACCTCCGGCCCGCGAGCGAGGTCCAGGTGTCGCTCGCCGACGGATCAACCTCGACCATCAAGCCCGAGGCGATGGGAGGCGGAGTTGTCGGCCCCTTGGGTCGGTCCAGGGCGGCGGCGAGCTGGTCGCGCGAGCCGGCCAGGACCAGGGCCGACGGGCCTCGGGCCAGGAGCGCCGAGCCGAGTCCTCCGAGGCGATCGACCGCGACCTCGCCGATCGGCGGCTCGAGCCCACCGCCGCTCAGGACGCCGGTCGGCCCGATCGCGGCGAGCGTCCCGTCGTCGTTGGGCAACCGAGCTTGCCATGCGGACCGACCCGAGCCGGGGATCAGGCCGATCGAGACTTCCGCATCGTCGAGCAAGCGGTATTCGGCGAGCATCCGGGGGTTGATCGCGGCGATCACGGCTTCGAGCGGTTTGCCGAGCCGCTTCGGCTCGACGCTCGCCCGCTTCCAGGCCACAAGGGCGGCGGCGGGGTTGGCCGCTCGGGTCCCTCCGAAGAGTTTGAAGACCGACTCAATTTCCCGATCAGGGTGAATCGCCCGAACCGTGAGCGTCGGCTTGGGGATCGGGTTCTGGGCTGATGCGGGCGAACAAGTTAAACCGACGACGAGCGCGAAACCGCCCATGATGAGCCGAAACCAGGGGCGGGGCTTGCTCATCGAATCAAGTTCCACGGAAAAGGGCGCTGTGGCGTCGCGGTCGACTAGGGAGGCTCGGACATGGTAATCCCCTTCGGCCCGAAGCGGCAAGCGAGCGGTGATCGGTGCTCCGACACCAAGCCGAGGGCTTGCCTTGGGGCGGACGCTCTGGGATCATTCGATGCTCGGAGCAACGCGGCCGAACGCCGACAATTTCGCGAGTCGAGGGTCGCCACCCACGGGCAAGGCGACGGATGATGGGGTCGAGGTGATCGCGATGAGTTGGCAGGTTGGCCTCTATCTGGCCGCCATCCTGATGCCTTTGCCGGCTTTTGGGCTGACGATCCTGAACGGTCGGAGGTGGTCGGGCCGGACGTCGGGGATCGTCGCCATCGCCGCGATCGCCTCGTCGTTGGCCTTGAGCCTGGTCGGCTTCGTCGCCTACGCGGTGGCGAGCGGCGGGCTCTCGGGGCCGGCTCCGACCTGGCGGGAGAGTTGGCTCTGGGCGGCGCCTGGGGGTTCGCTCGGGTCGGGTGGACCTTTGGAGATCCGGTTCGGGATCGACGTCGATAATCTGACGGCGATCCTGTTCGTGGTGGTCACGGCGATCGCGCTGGCGGTCGAGGTCTACTCGCTCGGGTCGATGCGGGACGACCCCAAGCAGGGGCGGTTCTTCGCCGAGCTTTCACTGTTCTGCTCGAGCATGCTGGCGCTGGTGGCGGCGTCGAACCTGTTCCTCCTCTTCGTCTCCTGGGAATTGGTCGGGTTTTGCTCGTACCTCCTGGTCGGCTTCTGGTCCGAGGTCGAGGCGAACGCCCGAGCCGCGCAGGAGGCGTTCCTCGTCAACCGGCTGGGCGACGTCGGGATGCTGGTCGCGCTCGGGGTCCTCTGGGCGAACCTGGGGACGGTCGACTTCCGCGAGATCAACCGGTCGATCCGCGACGGCGACGGCCAATTGATGGTCCGTCAGGTCGAAGGGCGGACGATGATTAGCCTGGTCGACCCGGAGTCGGGGCGAACTCGGTCGATCGCCTATGCCTCGCTGGTCGTGGCGGGGTTGGGGCTGTTCGCCGGTTGCGTGGCCAAGAGCGCCCAGTTCCCGCTCCACGTCTGGCTGCCCGACGCGATGGCGGGTCCGACCCCCGCCTCGGCCTTGATCCACGCGGCGACGATGGTCGCGGCCGGGGTCTACCTCGTGGCCCGGGCGTTCCCGATCTTCACGCCCGAGGTCTTGCTGGTCATCGCCTACACCGGGGCGATCACGCTACTCCTGGCGGCTTCGATCGCGATGGTCCAGGACGATTACAAAAAAGTTCTGGCTTATTCGACGATCAGCCAGCTTGGCTTCATGATGGTGGCGCTCGGGGTCGGCGGGCGGTCGGCGGGGTTGTTCCACCTCGTGACCCACGCCTGGTTCAAGGCGACGCTGTTCCTGGGGGCGGGGAGCGTCTACGCGGCGACCCACACCTACAAGATGGCCGAACTGGGCGGGCTTTACCCCAGGCTCAAGACCACGGCCCTGGCGATGCTGGCGGCGACGATGGCGATCTCGGGCGTCCCCTTGTTCAGCGGGTTCGCGTCGAAGGATGCGATCCTGGCGTCGACGCTCCACTTCGTCCTGGAGAAGCCCGAGCATCTGGCCTTATTCGTCATCCCGGTCGTCGGCTCCGCGCTCACGGCGTTCACCATGTTCCGGCTCTGGTTCCTCCTGTTCGCCGGCTCTCCTCGGACCGATGCCGCCACGGGCGCCGTCGAACCGGGCCGGCTGATCCGCTGGCCCCTGGTGGCCTTGGCCGTGCCTTCGGTGGTGGCGGGGTGGACGATCACGATCTTGCCGCTGGGCTTCGAGCCATTTGTCGAGCAGTGGCTCAAATACAAAGAGCCGGTCGAGTCGATCGACCCCGGGAGCGCCCAATGGTGGGCGATGGGGGCGTCGATCCTCGTCGGTTCGGTCGGGATCGGGCTGGGGGTTTTGTATTATGGACCCTGGGAATCCTGGAAGCGGCTCGACCCCCGCCGAGCCGCCGAGCGATTCGGCCCGATCCACCGCTTCCTCGCCTCGGGCTGGCACTTCGACGCCTTGTACCGGGCGTTATTCATAAGCCCGACGGTTCGCCTGGGCCAATGGGCCGTCGCGATCGACCGCCGAGGGCTCGACGCCATCGTCAACGGTTCCGCCTGGGCGGTGGAGCGGTTCAGCCGGTTCGAGGGGGCCTTCGACCGGGTCGCCGTGGACCGCCTGGTCACCTTGGTGGCGTCGGGCATCTACCGGGCGGGGAACCGGGCTCGTCGGTTGCAAACCGGCCGGCTCAGGGGATACCTGATGGTCCTGGCGGCGGCGGTCGTCGGCCTGTTCGCGATGCTCTGCGCCTGGGTTTTGGCCTGATGTCGATTGAGAACTTCGAGAGGACGACCATGCCGAAGGGACCGACCCGGTGAGTGACGACCTGCTGCTGAGCTTGCTCTGGGCGATCCCGATGGGCGGGGCCGGGCTGGTGCTCCTGATCCCCGACCGGAAGGCATTGGCAATCAAGGCATTCGCGCTCGGGACGACGGTCGTGACGATGCTCCTGGCTTTGGCCGCCCTCCAGTCGTTCCGGGTCGGGGACGCGACTCGATCGTCGCTGGCGGCCCGAGCGGCGGGCAACGTCCTCGGATCGTCGGGGAATCAGCCCGCGCACGACCTGGTCGTCCGCAACGCCTGGATACCCGAGTTCGGGATGCAGTACTACCTCGGCTTCGACGGGATCAGCCTCGCCCTGGTGCTCTTGACGACCCTCATCAGCGTGTTGGCTTGCCTGGCGTCGTGGTCGGTCGACACCAAGATCAAAGGTTATTTCAGCCTGTTCTTGATCCTGGTGTCGAGCATGATCGGGGTCTTCCTGGCCCTCGACCTGGTCTTGTTCTACGTCTTCTTCGAGGTGATGCTCCTGCCGATGTACTTCCTGATCGCCCTCTGGGGCGGCGAGCGCCGGGAATACGCGGCGCTGAAGTTCTTGCTTTACACTTTGTTCGGCTCGGTGTTCATCCTCGTGGCCATCTTGGCGCTCTACTTCTGGCCGGGCGATGTGGTCGTCGACGGCTCGAATTTCCATGAACCCAGCTTTCATGCTCACACGTTTGATCTGGTCGCGCTGACCACCGGCGCCTCGACGACGGGTTACTATGGCCCCTGGATTCAAGGGTGGATCTTCGCCCTCTTCTTCGTCGGGTTCGCGGTCAAGCTGCCGTCGTTCCCGTTCCACACCTGGCTCCCCGACGCCCACGTCGAGGCCCCGACGCCGATCAGCATGATCCTGGCGGGCGTCTTGCTCAAGGTCGGCGGCTACGGCCTGATCCGGATGGCCTGGCCGCTGGCCCCCCTGGGTGCCGCGACTTGGGCCTATCCCGTGGCCGCGCTCGGGGTCTTCGGCATCCTCTATGGGGCCTTGGTCGCCCTGGCGCAGACGGACTTCAAGAAGCTGGTCGCTTACAGCTCGGTCAGCCACATGGGGTACGTCACCTTGGGGATGGCCTCCTTGAGCTTGAACGCCGACCCGCGCTATTACGCCTACGGCCTCAACGGCGCGGTGTTCATGATGGTTGCGCACGGCTTGACCTCGACCGGCCTGTTCTTCGTGGTCGGGATGGTCTCCGAGCGGACCAATTCCCGAGACCTCCGGGCTTTGGGCGGCCTGGGAAACTCGATGCCGGGCTTGTTCGTCGTGTCACTGGTCTTGTTCTTCGGCGCGATGGGTTTGCCGGGACTTTGCGGGTTCGTGGCCGAGGTGTTCGTGACCCTGGCCGCGTTCCACTTCAATCCGATCCTCGGCGGTTTGACCGCGTTCGCCGTGGTCCTGACCGCCGCCTACATGCTCTGGGCATTCCGCCGCGTGTTCCAGGGTCCATCGTCCGAAGCACAAGGGCCGATGGCCGACCTTTCCCCCCGAGAGTGGGTGATCTCGGCCCCCCTGGTCGCGTTGACGATCCTCTTGGGAGTTTATCCCCGACTGATCCTCGACTGGATCAGCCCATCGGTCGACGCCGTGGCGCGAAGCGTAGTCAAGGCCCAAGCCAACCGGACCCCGCCCGCCGCGCTGGTGCGGTCGGTCGCGGTCCCGAGCCCGACCCGAGCGATCCGACCCTGAAGGCCCCCGGTCGAGCTTCGATCCGACGACCTCGACCGGATGATGTCGCCCGGTCGGGTTCGCTTTCGATTGGGGTTGCGTCGGCTGTCGGGGCCGGTTACTTTGCCGCCGCCCGACGCAGGGTCCGTCGTGCCGCCTCGATTCACAGTCGAAGGCCGCGACGCGGTGATCTCCAAAGGAATGGGACACCCTTCGGCTTCCGACCCGGAAGGAATGGGATTTCATGCAAGGTCGGTCAAGGATGGCCGCTTTGATGCTCTTGGCGGCGACGGTCGGGGTTGCTGTCGGGGTATTCCCCACGGCGAGCCTCGCCGCCGGCCCGCCCCCGGTCAAGCAAAAGGTCAAGGTCAACATCCGCCTCGATGGGACTTCGCCCAACAGCGGGGTCGAGGTCATCATCAAGCCGGGGCATCCGGCCTGCCGGTTCAAGCCGATCGTCTACCCGGTGAAGGGGGACGGGTTCATCCAGGATATCCCGCCGATCGACGTGGAAACCCTGAGCGCCGACCGCGACTGCTCGTTCGCGATCGTCCTCAAAGAACCCGGCCAACCCGACAAGGTCTTCCGCCGGAACCTCCAGATCAACGCCCCCAGCGAGGCGGCCAACGGCAAGCCCCAGGTCTTGCAATGCTACCTCAGCTCGCGAGCGATCGGCGGAAAACCCGCCCTGGCACCCAACCCCGTCGCCACGAATCCGCCCGCCGACTCGACCCGGAAGCGGTGAGCGAACCGAATCGAGTCGCGGTCCATCAAACCAACGATCGACGCGACGTCACTTTTCGGTGGTGCCCCGGCGTCGATCGTCGCTCATTTTCAACCTTCTTCGTTCTTGCGGAAGACCGTCAGGCGAATCCCGTCGGGGTCCTTGGCGTCGAAGCCCGACCCCCATCCCATGAACTGGGTAGGGGTGATCTCCACCCCTTCGGCTTCGAGGGCCGATCGGAGGGCTTGGAGGTCTTCGGTCTCGAAGCCAAGCTCGACGCTCTGGGCCTGGCCCACCACGGCTCCCGGAGTTTCGGGGGATTGCAGGGTCAAGGTCAGGTCGCCCGCGTTTAAGATCGCGAATCCCGGTGGTTGCGAGCGGGTTTGGTCCCACTCCAGGCCGAAGACGGTCGAGTAGAACCGGGCGGATCGGGCGACGTCGGCGACGAACAGGTTGAGGTTGCTCAGGCGGGTCGGCATGGGGGGTGGACCTCCTGGTTCGGGTCAAGTTGGGTTGATCAGGCGGAGGCCGGTTCGTCCGGCGGGCTGTAGCGGGCGACGACCACGGTGACGTTGTCGGGTGCCCCGTGGTCGAGGGCCCGGCCGACCAGGCGACGGGCCAGGCCCTGGGGGTCGTCGGTTCCGGCCAAAATTTCGGCGATCTCGGCGTCGGGGACCGCTTCGGTCAGGCCGTCGGAGCAAAGCAAGAGGAGGTCGCCGTCGAGCAGGCAGACCTTGTGGATCTCGGCGTGGACCCCGGGCCGGGGGCCGCCGACGACGTTGGTGACGACGTTCCGCCGGGCGTGGGTCCGGGCGTCCTCGGGCGTGATCATCCCGTTGTCGACCAGGAGTTGGACCAGGGTATGGTCGCTGGTGATCTGTTCGAGCCGGCCTTCGCGGAAGAGGTAGGCCCTTGAGTCGCCGGCATGGACGACGTAGAGGTGGGGGCCGACGCAGTAGCCCACCGTGAGCGTGGTTCCCATCCCCGACAGGTGGTAGTCGGCCTCGGCCTCATCGGTCACCGAGCGATCCGCCTCTTCCACCGACCGGCGGAGTTCGTCGAGCAAGACGCTCTCGCCCGCCCCCCCGAGGTGGAAGAACCACTTCAAGGTGTTGAGCGTGAACTGCTCGACGCTGATGACGGCCAACGCGCTGGCGCGCTCGCCGGCGGCGGCCCCGCCCATCCCGTCGGCCACGACCAGGAGGTAACCGTCCTCGTCGGAGAACCGGGTTTCGCCGGTGTGCCCGAGGTTGGTCTGGGTGATCTTCATCGACTTGGCCAGCTTGGCGACCAGGAAGTGATCTTCGTTGTTCTGGCGGACCTTGCCCGCGTGGCTCAAACCCGAGCAAACGAGCCGGTCGGGGGCCGCGGGGAGGCACGGAGGCTCCCCGAATGCGGCGGCGATGTCCGACTGCGCGTTCACGTCCGGCTGCGGCATCGTCGCGGTCCTGAATAGGAGGGCGCCGGCGATCCCCCCGACCATCCTCCGAAGGGACGACATGCGCTCGAAGACGGCCAATCCAATCCTGGTTCACGTCGCTCAAATCCTCTTCGACCCGAAAGTATCGACGATCGCCGCCGATCAAGCAACGGGTTGGGTCCGAGAGACCGACCAGAATCCCTCGGACCGGGTATAGCTTTCGAACCCGGAGATCACAGATCGCAAAGAACCCAGAAATCAAGATCCCTCGATCTTTTGCGATTTGCGATCCTGCGATCTGCAATTCTTGATCCCAGGGAGTCTCCAGAATCGAAAGCTACACCCCCTCGGACCCCCCAATTTCCGATCAGATCAGGCCGACTCGACCGTCTCGAAGATCGGCGACTCCGCCAACGGTTTCGCCTCGGCCTGGGGCCGACGCTCGACAGCGAAGCGGATGCCGATCCTTCGGAGCCAGTTGACCCACTGGTCGAGGTAGACGTAGAACACCGGGGTGACGATCAGGGCCAGGACCAGCGAGAGCATCTGGCCGCCGATGATCACCTTGGCCATGCTCGCCCTGGCCCCGGCCCCCGGCCCCTGGCCCAGAGCGATCGGGATCATCGCCGAGACGAGCATCGCCGTGGTCATCAAGATCGGCCTGAGCCGGGTGTGGTTCGCCTCGATGATCGCCTCGTACCGCGGGACGCCCAACGCCCGGAGCTGGTTGGTCGAGTCCACCTGCAAGATCCCGTTCTTCTTGACGATCCCCACCAGCATGAACAGGCCGAACATGGCGTAGATGTCCATCGGCGAGCGGAACAGGACCAGCGACAACAGCCCGAACGGGATCGTCACGGGCAGGACCATCATGATCGCCACCGGCTGCGTCCAGCTCTCGAACTGGGCGGCGAGGATCAGGTACATGAACAGGAACGACAGGCCGAAGGCGACCGCGAAGTAGTAGCCGGTCTCCCCCATCGTCTTGGCCTGGCCGCTGAACTGGAAGCCGTATTCCTTGGGCAGGTCCATCTTTGTGAGGATCGCCTTGGCCCGGTCGACGGCCTCGCCGAGCTGGATGCCCTCGGGGTTGCCCAGGACGGTGACGATCCGCTCGCGGCCCGAGCGCTCGATCTCGGTCGGCCCGAGCGACTCGCTGAGATGGGCCATGCCGGTGAGCGGGACCAGCCCAGCCTTGGTCGAGGGGAGTCGGAGGTTGGCCACGTTCCGGGCCGAGTCGCGGTCGGCGGGCCTGGCCCGGAGCCAGACGTCGTACTGCTCGCCGCCGTCCTTGAACTTCGTGACCGGTCGGCCGCCGACGAGGATGCGTAGGCTGTCGGCGATCGTCCCGACGGGGATGCCGAAGTCGCTGGCGCGCTCGCGGTCGATGGCGACCTGCAACTCGGGCTTGCGGAGCGAGAGCGTCGTGTCGACATCGGCCAGGCCGCCCATCGCTCGGAGTTCGGCCACCAGCTTTTCGGAATATTCGGAGAGCTTATCGAGGTCCGGCCCCGACAGGTTGACCTGGAAGGTCTGCGGCCGGTTTCCCCCCTGGAACGCCGAGACGTCGTTGACGCTGGCGCGGAGGTCGGGGTAGTCCTCCATGAGGACTCGCGCCTGTTGCTGGACCTCGAACTGGGTGTACGGGGTCTTGCGCTCTTCGAGGTCTTCGAGCCGGACGTAGACCGTCCCCTTGGTGACGTTGCCTTCACCTTTGACCTCACGTCCGCCCGCCACCTGGCCGGTGGTGGTGAACAGGTGCTGGACCCCCTGGAGCTTGCGGAGCCTCGACTCGATCTCGCGGAGCGTCCCGTCGGTCCGCTCCAGGGTATAGCCTTCGGGCGTGGTGATCGTCACCTCGAACTCGCTCTGGTCGTCGCGGGGGATGAACCCCTTTTCGAGGACCATGCCGATCGGGACCGTCGAACAAATCACGCCGATCGTGAGCAAGACCACCAGCCACTTGAACCGGAGCGCGAACCGCAACACGCCACCGTAACCGGCGTCGACCGCCCGCCAGATGAAGCCCCCCTTGGACTTGGCGGCCCCGGACTCGCCGTGTTCGAGCTTGAGGAACCGCGAGCAGAGCATCGGCGTGAGCGTGAACGAGACGAACAGGCTCATCAGGACCGAGAACGCTACGGTCAGGCCGAACGACGAGAAGAACCGGCCGACCATCCCGCCCATGAAGGCGATCGGCAGGAAGATCACGACCAGCGACAGGCTCGTCGCCAGGACCGCCAGGGCGATCTCCGACGTCCCGATGCTGGCCGCCTCCATCGCGTCCATCCCGTCCTCTTCCATGTGGCGGAAGATGTTCTCGTGGACCACCACCGCGTCGTCGATGACGATCCCGATCGCCAGGATCAAGGCGAGCATCGTGATGTTGTTGAGCGTGAACCCCATGATCGCCATGAACAGGAATGTCGGGATGATCGACGTCGGGATCGCCAAGGTGGCGATCACCGTGGTCCGCCAGTCGCGGATGAAGAGCAAGATCGTCAGCGACACCAGGATGGCGGCGAGGAGCAGGTGGAATTTGACCTCCTCGATCGAGTTCCTGACGAACAGAGACTGGTCGCGCGTGACCACGGTCTCGATGTCCGGCGGCAAGGTCGCCTTGACCTCCGCGAGCCGCTTGAGCAGGTCGTCGACCACCTTGACGGTGTTGGTCCCCGACTGCTTCTGGACCGACAAGCTCACCGCGCCGTTGCCGTCGAGCCGGGCCTTGGTCCGAGGCTCCTCGTTGGAATCCTCGGCGCGACCGACGTCTCGAATTCGGATCGGGGCGCCGCCGGTGTTGGTGATGATCAGGGCGTCGAACTCGGTCGCGGTGTTGAGCCGGCCCAAAGTCCGGAGGACCAGCTCACGCGAACCCTGGTCGATCCGCCCGCCGGGTTGTTCGAGATTTTGCCGCTCCAGGGCGGTCCGGACGCTGTCGATCGAGAGCCCGAACGCGGCGAGCTTGTCGGCGTCGACGGTGACGTTGATCGACCGGGTCCGCCCCCCGGCCAGGCTGATGGCACCCACTCCGGCGACGGTTTCGAGCCGCTCCTTGATCTTCTTGCGGGCGCTCTCGGTGACTTCGCGGAGGTCGCGGCGGCCCGACACGGCGACGGTCATCACCGGCATGGCGTCGGTGTCGAACTTGTTGACCACCGGCGTCTCGGTCCCGTCGGGGAGGTTGGACAGGATCGAGCTGATCTTGTCGCGGACCTCCTGCGCCCCGACGTCGCCGTCCTTCGAGAGCAAGAACTGGACGGTGACGACCGAGATCCCCTCCTGCGTGGTCGACCGCAGCTCGTCGATCCCCGAGACCGTGTTGACGATGTCCTCGATCGGCCGGGTGACGGTGGTCTCCATCTCCTCGACCCCCGAGCCGGGCAACACCGTGGTGACGGTGCAGACCGGGAAGTCGACGTTGGGGAACAGGTCGACGCCGAGGCTGCCGTAGGACACGGCCCCGAGGACGACCGGGAGCGCCACCAGGACCCAGGTGAACACCGGCCGCTTGATGCAAACGTCGGAGATCGTCATGGCGCTTTCAGTCCTCCGTGAGCGATTTGCACCGGTCGCCTTCGAACCGCCGATTCGGGACGGGCGATTTTATTAGGATTGACGCGCAGTCTATCAAGAAGGTCTCTCGCGGTCCACGGCACCAGTGGTCGTCTCGCAGCCGTGACCGACCGTCGCTCGTTCAATCAATTGGCGGGATCGCTTGCGGTGTGCCGCTGTTGGCCTCGTCGATGCGGTCTGGCAATACGTTGGAAACAGCGAACCCAATGTAGCCCCGACTGATCCACCGGGACGTCAGGTGGACGGTTTTGGGGTTGGCTCCCGGCAATTCCACGAGATCGAAGACACAATGGCCGACGATCACGAACGTCTCGCCGGGTTTCTGGTTGATGCCAAAGCCAGACTCATTCCTGTTCGACCCTTCTCCGGCCTCGCGACTCCCCTTGATGCCATAGCGGAAAGTCTTCCCGTCGATATCCGCCATCCCGCCGACAATCAGCCGTCGCCCCGTGAAGAATTTGGGTTCCAGCCGCTTCGTCTCGGTCGTGTTGTTAGGTGGAGAGATATACAAGATGATGTCCGCCTCGGCGATCGTCTTTTTGACGGCGGGCTGCGCGAGGCCGTCGCGGCGGCCAACCTTCGCGGCGGTCCCGCCTCCGACCGGACCGAAGAGTGAGCAGGCCGCCAGCCAAAATGCCACGATCCGCATGATGTTCATCATCGCGAGCCATCTCCGTTTGCCACCAAATCGACCGGATCTCGGCAGGGTCGTTCCAGGCTCATTCTTCGGGTTCGATCACCGGCGCGGGGCCGTTGTTCGCTTCGTCGATGTTCGCCGGCACCTCGTGCAAAACGCCAAACCCGACCATCGTACCGACCCACTCGGTCGCCGGCTTGATCGCCTTGTCGCCAGCCCCCGGCGTCTCTTTCTTGACGAAGCGATAGTGCCCCACGATCATGCGGGTCGCCCCGGGCGGCACCTCGACATGGACCCGATCCCGTCCCGGTTTCCCATCAATGGTGCGGCTCCCTTTGATTCCCGTCCGGAACGTCTTGCCGTCGAGCTTCGCGGTGCCTGGGACGAAGATTTGTTGCCCCGCGACGATCGGAATGTCCAACTTGATTACGCCGTCCGTACTGTTGCGATTCCGTTCCAAGATGATGTCGACTCGGGCCACCTTCCCCTGGCCCGGACCCTCTGCGCGGTCGGGTCCGCCCTCGGCCCCAACGATGTTCCCTGGCAGTTCATGGAGGACGCTGAATCCGTTCAGTGTGCCGACCCACTCTGTTGCCGGCTTGGCCGCCTTGTCGTCGACTCCCGGCAAATCTTTTCTGATGAAGCGGTAGTGGTTGACAAGCACACGGACTGCCCGAGATGGCGTCTCAATCTCGATTCGATCCGGCCCCTTCGTCCCGCCGACAGTGTGGCTGTCTCTGATCTTTGAGAGGAAGATTTGCCCATCGAGGTCCATGTCACCTGGAACGAAGACCTGTCGCCCTGAGACGATTGATTTTATCCAAATCGCTGCCTCATCCGTGCTATTCTGAAAAGAATCGATGATGATGTCTGCTTTGGTTGACTTCTCCACGTTTCGCTCCACGATGCCCTCAGGAACTCCATCTTTCGGGATGGCTTTCCGGGTGACCAGACCGATCGGACCACGCTCTTCTGGGGTAGCAGAAGGTTTCGCCTGTTCGATGTTGCTCTCCGCTGTGAGCCTGACCGGTTTTTGGTTATACTTCACGCGGCCAGGATTTGAGGGTTTTTAAAGGTCTGGAATCGGAGCGTCATCATCGATGTGATTGACGCTTTGTGTTTGCCTTCGACCCCATCGAGGCAGCCGATGATCGCCGCCTTGAAC